>Ga0138256_10000070_pt1 | contig 123569 bp, 115 predicted proteins | sample KNB2016incub_MG_FD_105486 | JGI IMG/M metagenome (GOLD analysis project Ga0138256, IMG submission 105486) | Active sludge microbial communities from wastewater in Klosterneuburg, Austria - KNB2014incub_MG | ecosystem: Engineered > WWTP > Activated sludge > Unclassified | place: Austria... | reverse complement strand
GTACTGGTATAATTACAAGATTGGGCCACCATGACTGCCGCCTCTCCCATTTCTTTTCTTAATGCCGGGGTAAGTATTGACGAAGGTGATTCTTCTATCACTTTTTGATGCCGGCGCTGAATGCTACATTCCCGTTCAAATAAATGAACCGTATTCCCTTTTTTATCGGCCAACACCTGCACTTCAATATGCCTGGGCCGGGTTACTAATTTTTCAATAAAAACGGATCCATCTCCAAAACTGGATGCAGCCTCACTAATGGCCCGCTCCATCTGTTCCTGCAATTCACCTTCATTTGTTACCGTTCGCATGCCTTTGCCACCACCACCTGCAGATGCTTTTATTAAAATGGGGTAACCCACTTCTGCAGCTATTTTTTTTGCCAATGTTACATCCGTTATGGCTTTGTCAATACCCGGCACCATGGGAATATTATATTTTTTCACACTTTCTTTTGCTGAAAGTTTTGAACCCATAATACGCATTGACGAAGCTGAAGGTCCAATAAAATTAATTCCTGCATCTTCAACTTTTTGAGCAAAATCGGCATTCTCACTTAAAAAACCATAGCCGGGGTGCAGCCCATCTACGCCAAGCATTTTACATACTTCTATTATTTTATCTGCTTGTAAATAAGATTGCGATGAAGGCGCCGGACCCAGGCAAACAGCTTCATCAGCAAATATAACATGCGGGGCCAGCCTGTCTGCCTCAGAATAAACAGCAACTGATTTAATCCCCATTTTCCGAATGGTTTTCATAATACGTAATGCTATCTCACCCCTGTTGGCTACCAGTATTTTATTCATTTAAATTATTTTTTAGCATCGCAAAAAAATTTTACTTATTCAAATTCAATAAGTAATTGGCCTTTTTCTACACTCATGCCTGTGGTTACATGAATCTTTTTCACTTTGGCTTCTGCCGGAGCCAGGATACTGTTCTCCATCTTCATGGCTTCCAAAATAATGAGTTTATCACCCGGGCTTACCGTGGCAGCTTCTGTTACTGAAATTTGCAATACAAGCCCCGGCATCGGCGCTTTTATTTCTTTTACCTGTGCTGCCTGGGTATTGTTGAAACCAAGCGCTTCCAGCATTTGCTGAAATTCGTTTTTAATAATAATATCATATCGTTCGCCATCGGCCTCTACCCGGATGTTGCTTCCTGAAGCAGATATGATACGGATACTTTTTGAGCTGTTATCTTTAAGCACATGGTATAACCCCGGTTCGGTTTCAACCACATTTGCATTCTTTAAATCTTCTTCTGAATATGAAAAAACAAAATCCCCATTCTGTATTTTCCATAATTTCTTTTCTATACTCATCCTTGTATTTTATATTGGAAAGTTAACTCATTTTACACAATGATATTAACCGGCGCCGGGGGTGCTTCAAGATTTGTAATTTGTTACAAAGAAACGGATCGCTGCAATTATTTCTTCTTCGCTTTTATCTTGTGTATTCGTTAAAGGTATTTTTGAAATAAAACTTTTAGGAAACCCAGGTTTAAAATATTCAATAAATAACACAAAATTATCTTGTATGGTCCAGGTTTTTTCTTCCTGGTCGTACCGGGCAGTAATAAAGTTTTGCCAATTGGTTAATAATTTTCCATGATAGAAAAAGCCATATTTATTTATAACAATGATTTGCTTTTTTACAATAGCCTTATAAATAAAGTATGCGCCAGGCAAAATAAAAAGGTATAAAATATAAATTTCTATCCCCACATTAAAATTAAAATTATTGTAGTAAACAGTTATTAAAGAAAGAATGGATAAAAAAATGCCAACAAATAAATTGATCCATCTCGACTCACTTACTATAAATACTGATCCTGCGTCTTTTATAGTATTCTTCTTGTATTCGATCATATAAAAATTTCGTCGTGTAATGAATTATTCCATCCACTTTTTTAAGCCGGGTAAAATAAAAATTCTGTCAGCCATAAGCCGGATTCTGTGATCCCGGTTTGCACCGGAACGGTTACCATTTATCTGGTTGAAACATTGCTGTTTCAATCTAGCTGCTTACCCTCCGGCCTGTTCATTGCTGAAGCTTGAGCGGGCTACCCTCAAAGGCCGGTTTACATAGCATTTCAGCGCAGAAGGTTTACCCCCATTACCCGTTACCGGAAAATGCTGTGAGCCCTTACCTCACATTTTCACCCTTACCCCACATTGCTGTGCGGCGGTAATTTTCTGTGGCACTATCTCCCCTCACTTTCGTAAGAGGCCGGCTATTAACCGGTATGCTACCCTATGCTGTCCGGACTTTCCTCTTTTAATTAAAAAAGCGGTAACCGGCTGACAGAAATACAAAGCTACGATATCCGCATAAGTATCCTAAATGGATTTTTGCTGATATTCATGATTTATCGTTAATTTACAACATTAAAGCAAGCCGGTACCCCCGGCATTTTTTAACGAATGTATGTTATGAAGGAAGAACTAAAATTAGCTTACGAAATATTTGACTCTTCTGAAGCTTTACAAGAAGAAGATAAAAAATTGGTAGAAGAAGCCCGGGCCATTACTGCAAATGCTTATGCCCCTTACAGTAATTTTTTTGTTGGCGCAGCAGCGATATTATCAAACGGGCAAATCATTAAAGGAACTAACCAGGAGAATGCATCTTACCCGGTAGGTACTTGTGCAGAAAGAGTGTTATTAGGAACTGCTGCCGTTATGTATGGGGGTATGCCCATTAAAACAATGGCCATAAGCTATGATAACAAAAATGGAGAAAGCAATCACCCCATTAGCCCCTGTGGCATGTGCCGCCAGGCTTTAAAAGAATTTGAAGACCGCACCGGTAAGCCAATGCGGTTAATCCTTACCGGCAAAACCGGGAAAGTGATCGTATTAGATAAAGCGGTGTTCCTGCTCCCACTTTCTTTTGGTAGCTCTGATCTTAAGTAAAAAATAGATTGTTTAATGAATGCGGTCTCCCCTTACGGCTTCGCTTTTCATGAGCTCTTTTTCATATTCAAGCCATTGTTTCCAACGCTTACGAACCGTAGGCTTATCAATATAATGTTCGGCAAGGGTAATAAATAAAGTATAATGGCCAGCTTCACTTTCCATAAACCGGCGATAAAATTTACGCAGGTATGCATCCTCCATACCTTCGCTTAATCTTTTAAAACGTTCGCAACTGCGTGCTTCTATCAATGCCATAATAAGCATTTGATCTAAAAATCTTTCTGTAGGGCTACCCCCTTTTTTTTGAAAATCTAACAGTTTGTTTACATATACATCTTTTCTTTGGCGGCCCAGGATAAGGCCCCGTTTATAAATTTCTGCCAGCACCATTCTAAAATGCCCCCATTCCTCTGTAACAATTGGGCTTAGGGATTCAACCAATATTTTTTTTTCTGGATTTTTTTGAATTAATGAAATGCAGGTGGTTGCTGCTTTTTGTTCGCAATAAGCATGATCGGTTAATATTTCAGCCAGGCTAATAGCTGCAAGATTTACCCAACGGGGATCAGTAGGTAATTGCAGCCCCAGGATATTCTTTACATCATTATTGACAAGCGATTTTTCCATCTTGTAAAAATAGCATAATCCATCTTTCAAATTTTGCTATCTTACAGTTTTAAATATTGCTATGAGAATTATATCTTTTTTACTATTCAGTATCCTTACCATTGGTTTTATTATCATATTAAATACAAAATGGGTATTGCCTGCACCATTGGGTAAACTTCTTGCTCCGCAATCGGGGCTTTGGCAAAATGCTGAAGATGTAAATGAAAATTTTTCTGAAGACCTTAGTTTTCCGCAATTAAAAGGAAATGCATCTGTTTATATAGATGAACGCCTGGTACCACATATTTTTGTGGAGCAGGAAAATGACGCTTATTTTATACAGGGCTATTTGCATGCAAAGTTCAGATTATGGCAAATGGACCTGCAAACCCGTGCTGCCGCCGGTGAAGTGAGTGAAGTAATTGGAGAAAAAGGTTTGGCACACGATCGGGAATTCAGGCGATTGGGCATGGTATATGGTGCAGAAAATGCATTGAAAGAAATGGAAGCAAACCCAGCTACCAGGGCTAGTTGCGATGCTTATACAGCCGGCGTAAATGAATATATCAATTCACTTACAGAAAGTAGTTTACCATTTGAATATAAACTGATGGGTTTTAAACCCCGTGCCTGGAGTAATTTACGCTCTGCATTATTTTTAAAATACATGAGTTACGATCTCGCTTCTTCTGAAACAGATTTTGAAATGGAACATGCCCGTAGTTATTTTGATTCTACAGATATGAATTTATTGTACCCTGTATTACAGGATTCAGCAGACCCTATCATTCCAAAAGGAACCATATTCCCCGAACCCTCCATCCATGTGAAAGCCCCGGCAAATGTAGATTCTGTTTATCTTAAAGGAGATGTTCAGGTGATTGAAAATGAAAAACCAAACCCTGCCAACGGGAGCAACAACTGGGCCGTGAGCGGAAAAAAAACAAAGAGTGGATACCCTATTTTATGCAACGATCCGCACCTGGGTTTAAACCTTCCTTCATTGTGGTACGAAATACAAATAAGCACACCGGAATTTAATGCCTATGGAGTAAGTTTTCCTGGCGCCCCGGGTGTTATCATTGGGTATAATGATAGTTGTGCATTTGGCTTTACCAATGGAGGACGGGATGTAAGGGATTATTATGAAATAAAATTTAAAGACGATCGCCGCCAGGAATATTGGTTTAACAATGAATGGAAAAAAACAACTTTTAGAATAGAAGAAATAAAAATTGCAGGTAAGCCTAATTTCTACGATACCGTGGCCTACACTATTTTTGGGCCGGTAATGTATGACAAATCATTTGCCGGGAAAAAAGATGGCAGCAAAAAAAATTATGCAGTACGATGGAAAGCCCATGATGCAAGCAATGAACTGCTCATTTTTAATAAACTGAACCGTGCAAAAAATTATGAAGATTATAAGGAAGCATGCATGAAACTTGAAGTGCCGGGACAGAATGTTGCCTTTGCATGTAAAAATGGAGATATTGCAATTCGTACCCAGGGTGCCTGGCCTGCAAAATGGACGGGCCAGGGAGATTTTATTATGCCGGGGCAAGACAGTAGTTATATGTGGCAGGGTATTATTCCGCAAGCTGAAGTTCCATATCAATACAATCCTGAAAGGGGTTTTATTAGTAGCGCCAATCAGCGCCCCGTCCAGGATGATTATCCCTATTACCTGGGTCGCAATTATCCTTCGTCAAGAGGTATTATAATAAACCGTTTATTGCGTAGCATGGAGCAAATTACCCCACAAGATATGATGCAGATGCAAAATAATAACTACAATGTGTTTGCCGAAACAGTAATGCCCGTACTCCTAAAAAATATAGATGCTACCACCCTTACCGGCAAAGACCAGGAATACCTGAAAATTTTAAGAAATTGGGATTTAAGAAATGATGCTGATTCAAAAGGTGCAACCGTATTTTATATATTTTGGAATAAGTTTAAGACTGCCGTTTTTGGCGATGAATTTGCAAAAGTACCGGATGGCGTATTGCAGCCACAAGAAAGCACATTGGAAGAAGCTATATTAAGAGATAGTTCTTATAAGTTTATAGATAACATAAATACAGTGCAAAAAGAAACGCTCAGCGATGTTACTACGCAAGCTTTTTTAGCGGCTGGAAAAGAATTAAGCACCATTGAAATTGCAAAAGAATTACCCTGGGCATTATATAAAGCAACAGAAATAGATCACTTAACCAAAGTAATACCGGCTTTAAACAGGCTAAACATTCCCATTGGCGGTGGGGAACATATTATAAATGCAACCAAAAAAAATCATGGCCCCAGTTGGCGGATGGTGGTAAGTCTTACCCCGCAAACCGAAGCGTATGGTGTGTATCCCGGTGGGCAAAGCGGGAACCCGGGCAGTAAATTCTATGATAATTTTATTGACCAATGGGCTGCGGGAAAATACTATAGCCTGTGGATGATGACAAAAGAAGAAGTAAAGGACGCACGGATAAAATGGACGATGCATTTTAGTTCCAAAAAAGCTTAACCCTCACAAAAGATATTCATGAAATTTATAACATCACTTATACTTACTGCTTTATTAAGTTATTCAGCCTGCTTGTTTTTACCCTGGTGGTCAATCGCCATTGCTGCATTCTTAGTTGCCTTACTCATTTCTCAAAAAATAGGTTGGGCATTTTTAAGTGGATTTTTAGCTGTCTTTATTTTATGGTTTGCATTAAGCCAGTACATCAGTTCAAAAAATGAAGATATACTAGCACATAAAGTATCACAAATTATTTTACAAACGGATAACCCTTTTATGCTAATCCTGGTCACCAGCTTTATTGGTGCTGTTGTAGCGGGTTTAGCAGCTGCAGCCGGAGCTTCATTAAAATTGAAAAAACTTAGGAATTAGATTTTATTTGATTTTCCATAAGCATTACATCGGCCCTTAATTGTTCTTTATATTGAAGCAATTTTTGATACACTTTATCATCTGCTCCTGCTAAAATTTGAGCAGCTAAAATGCCTGCATTTTTAGCTGCATTCAAAGCTACAGTTGCAACGGGTACGCCAGGCGGCATTTGTAATATAGAAAGTACAGAGTCCCATCCATCTATAGAGTTCGATGACTTTACCGGCACGCCAATTACCGGTAAACATGTATAAGCGGCGATCATACCCGGTAAATGAGCAGCACCACCGGCACCGGCAATAATTACCCTGATGCCTCTTGCATACGCTTCTGTAGCATAGCTGCGCATCCTATCAGGCGTACGATGGGCAGATACAATTGAGATTTCAAATTCAATCTCAAACTGTTTCAGGATATCTCCTGCTGCCTGCATTACAACCAAATCACTTTGGCTCCCCATAATGACCCCTACTTGTACGGACATGATATTTTTTATTTGCAAGTTAAATAACATTCATCATCTTTTTAGCTTTCCATATATGATTTCGCAAACCTCATAATTAAAATCCACCGGCCATGTTGTAAATTTGCATTGTTCTTTTAAACCAAATGAAATGAATATACCCATCGGGTTTTCTCCATGCCCCAATGATACTTTTATTTTTGATGCCCTTGTAAACAATAAGATAGATACCGAAGGAATACATTTTTTACCGGTACTGGAAGATGTACAAACCCTTAATGAATGGGCAATACAAGGCAAATTACCCGTTACAAAAATTAGCTATGGCGTGTTACCATTAGTAACTTCGCAATATAAAGTTTTAAATAGTGGTAGTGCTTTGGGCAATGGTGTGGGGCCATTGCTCATTACAAAAAATAAACAAAACGATGCTGCATTAGCATTAGAAACCATTGCGATTCCGGGTGAAAATACTACGGCACATCTTCTTTTTTCTTTGGCATATCCAAATCATAAAAACAAAATATTTTTACGTTACGATCAAATAGAAGAATATGTACAGTCCGGTAATGGGCCTGGGGTTATCATTCATGAAAACCGGTTTACTTATGCTGAAAAAGGATTACATAAAATAATAGACCTCGGCGATTTTTGGGAACAACAAATAAAAGCGCCCATACCACTGGGCGGCATTGTGGTCTCAAAAAATATAGACAAATCAATACAACTAAAAATTGACCGGCTCATACAAAAAAGCATTGAGATTGCCCATACAAATTGGCCGCAACTGAATGATTATATATGCAACCATTCGCAGGAAATGAGTGAAGATGTTATGCGAAAACATATAGAACTTTATGTAAACGATTACTCAAAAAACCTGGGCCCCACCGGTCACAAAGCCGTACTGCGCCTGATGGATGTATATGGTCAACTGAAAAATATTTCGATAAATAGGGAAGATGTTTTTGTTTAATGTATAATTGATAATGTAAAATGTATAATTTAAAAAGTGGGTTTGTAATAAATATTTGATTTCACGGCACTGTCTCTCGAATAGGACGTTGCGTATCATTCCACAATATTACTTTTTTTGCTCCCGGTATCCTGTATAGGTCATCTTCACAGGTATTGCAGTCTTGAAAAAAATATATTTCAGATTTTTTTGTTTTCAATTACAATAACTCAACGTCACGTAATGGAGACGATGCTGGGAAGTAATTAATCATTACACTTTGCAGGACGCCGCTTAATTTATTTTGCAACACATGAAAGCATTTTTGAGTTGCACAACTGGCTGGATACAAGCTTAACTATATCAATAATTGCAGGACGAAAACCGAGCGTTAGAATGGCATATCCCTTATTAGCAGAGTTAAAAAGATTAATAAAAAATGAAAATTTTAATCAGCTAGCTAAATCTAATCCCTTTGATTGGATGGAGGGTACACTTGATACAAGCCTGATAATCGCATGCAAACACTGGTTGATTAAAAACAAAGGAAAATATAAGTTAGATAACAGCCGATTTTGGTATCTCTAATGGTCATAAATTCTTGCAAAAATACAGCATCATTCATTCTGCAGTAGTTAGCAACGTTTGATTTATAAACTTAACAACATCATTTGAAACATAACCCTACCCCATCATCCCAATAAATTCATCGAACAAGTAACGGCTGTCGTGCGGGCCGGGTGTGGCTTCGGGGTGATATTGCACAGAAAAGGCTTTTTTATTTTTGATGCGGATGCCTTCAATACTATTATCATTTAAATTTACATGCGTGATCTCAATATTAGGATTGGCCTTTACGGCATCGGGTTGTATTCCAAACCCATGGTTTTGTGTTGTGATCTCACATTTACCCGTTATTATATTTTTTACAGGATGATTTAATCCACGATGGCCATGATGCATTTTAAATGTAGGAATATCATTTGCCAAAGCCAGTAACTGGTGTCCCAGGCAGATACCAAAAAATGGTTTATTGGTAGTTAATATCTTTTTTACTGTTTGTATGGCATAGTCCATAGGTGCCGGGTCGCCGGGCCCGTTACTGATAAAATAACCATGCGGTTCAAATGTTTCAAGTGTTTCAAAATTTGTTTTTGCAGGAAAAACTTTTATATACGCTCCCCGGGTGACCAGGCAGTTTAAAATATTTTTTTTGATCCCAAAATCCAAAACAGCAACCCGGTAAGCGCTTTCTGGATTGCCCAAGGTATAAGTACTGGTAGTACTTACTTCCGATGCCAGTTCTAAGCCATCCATAGAAGGAACCTGGTTTAATAAATTTTGCAACTCCTTGATATCTGTAATTTCTGAAGAAATAATACAATTCATAGCGCCAAAATTCCTAACATGCAAAACGAGTGCCCGGGTATCTACCCTGTCAATGGCCACTACATTTTGTTCTTCAAAATATTCTTGCAATGATTTATCAGATAATTTGCGGCTATACCTTTCTTCCAGGTTGCAACCAATAACACCTTTTACTTTTACACTGTTACTTTCCACGTCTTCGGGCTTTACGCCGTAGTTGCCTACATGTACAGCATTCATAATAAGAATTTGGCCGTAATAACTGGGATCTGTAAATACTTCCTGGTATCCCGTCATACCTGTATTAAAGCAAATTTCGCCGGTACAGGTCCCCATTTTACCAAATGCCTTGCCGGTAAGTGTTGTTCCATCTGCCAATAATAATATGGCTTGCTGCTGTTGATTCATATCTTCAAAATTATTACAAAGAAAATAATTTGTTGCATTGGGTTTTACCCCGTTTACCAACATCACAAAAAAAAGGCAAACTAAAATAGTTTGCCTTTTATATTAAAGTTCATTTTTCATTAAGCTTCTTTTCCCCCTTTTAATTCATCTTGCCAGGTTTTCAGTTCATCAAATTTGCCATCTGCGGCCATTTGTGCCTGTTGTGCCCAGGTAGTGGTATCTGCTGCATTAAAGTGGCCTTCGGAGGCATCCAGAATTTCTTTAATTTTTTCAGCAGAAGTTCCTGCCAGGTCAGCAAAAGTTTTGATGCCTGCTTCGTGTAATACTTCTTCGCCTTTAGGGCCAATTCCTTCTATCAGTTTCAGGTCGTCGCCTTTAGCGGCTTTTTTACGGGGTGCTTTTTCTGTTGTTACGGTAGCTTCTTCTGTTTCTTCTGCTTTCTTTTTGGCACTACTACGGCGTGTTTTCTTAGCAGGTGTAACTTCTGTGCTAATACCTTTACCATAAATTTCATTAAAGTCAACCAGTTCAATCATTGCCAGCTCTGCATTATCGCCCACACGGGTACCCAGCTTAATAATGCGGGTATAACCTCCGGGGCGTGCTGCAACTTTAGGTCCTACTACAGTAAACAGTTCTTTTACTGCTGCCTTATCGTTTAAATGACTAAAAACGATACGGTGATTATGAGAAATAACGGCAGCGCTACTAGTGGCTTTCGTTTTCGTAATCAATGGCTCAATATAAGTACGTAAAGCTTTTGCTTTAGCCAATGTAGTGGTAATCCTTTTGTGTTCGATTAACTGGCTACCCAGGTTTGCCAATAAAGCTCTTCTGTGAGAAGCTGTACGGCTTAAATTATTTTTTTTGTTTCCGTGACGCATGACGTTTTAGTTTTTATTCCCTCACACCGGGTCAGGAATTGTGAGGTACTTGATAAAATATATTTTTTATTGAAAGATCAAAAAGACCTTATTCATCATCTAATTTAAGTTTGCTTAAATCCATTCCAAAGCTTAAACCTCTTTCTTGTAATACCTGGTCTATTTCACTCAGTGATTTTTGTCCAAAGTTTCGGAACTTCATCAGGTCTTCCTGTTCGTATTGAACCAGTTCACTCAATGAATTTATTTTAGCTGCTTTTAAGCAATTGAAAGCACGTACAGAAAGATCAAGATCTTCTAATGGTGTTTTCAGCATTTTGCGTAATTGCAAGGTTTGTTCGTCAACCAGGTCTTCTTTTTTATCTTCTTTAGTATCAAAAGTGATATTCTCATCTGTAATGATCATCAGGTGCTGAATTAAAATCCGGCTGGCTTGTTTTACTGCTTCTTCAGGATGAATGGTACCATCAGTAATAACTTCCATCACCAATTTTTCAAAATCGGTGCGTTGTTCCACCCTCGTATTTTCAATAATGTACCGTACATTTTTGATGGGGGTAAAAATAGAATCAACCGGAATATATCCAAAATGGGTATTTTTTTCTTTATGTTCTTCGGCTGGTACATAACCACGGCCTTTGCCAATGGTAATTTCGATATCTAATTTTGCTGTATTGTCTAAAGTGCAAATCAATAATTCAGGATTCATCACTTCAAAAGCAGGTGATGCTTCTCCTATCATACCTGCTGTGAATTCAGTTTTATTTTTTATAGAAAGTGAAATCTTTTCATTACTTACTTCATTTTCTACTTTCGATTTAAAACGAACCTGTTTCAGGTTAAGGATTATTTCTGTTACATCTTCGGTAATTCCTTTGATGGTAGCAAATTCATGATCTGCACCGGCAATATTGATTCCCGTAATGGCATATCCTTCTAAGGAGTTCAGCAATACCCTGCGAAGCGCATTACCAATCGTTACACCATACCCCGGTTCTAGCGGGCGAAATTCAAACTGGGCTTCAAAGTCATTTGCTTTTTGAAGAACAATTTTATCGGGTTTTACAAAATTTAAAATGGCCATATTAAATTTTTAGTTTTTTGAGTGTTAAATGTGATGCTATGGGCAACAACTATAAGCTGCTGCCGGTAAATTACTTGCTATACAATTCCACAATGAGTGATTCCTTAATATTTTCAGGAACGCTTTCTCTTTCGGGATATGTAATAAAAGTACCTTTCAATTCAGTTTCATTCCAGTCAACCCAATTAAATTTTGGATTTTTACCTCTTACAGCACTAGTAAGAGAACTGTTTACAGCACTTTTATTTTTAAACGCTATCACATCTCCGGGCTTACAACTGTAAGATGGAATGTTTAAGACATCGCCATTTACCGTGATATGCTTGTGGCTAACCAACTGGCGTGCTGCCTGGCGGCTAGGTGCAATACCCATTCTAAAAACGGTATTATCTAAGCGTGCTTCTAATAATTTAATGAGGTTTTCGCCGGTAACACCTTTTTGGCGGCTGGCTTCTTCAAATGTTCTGCGGAATTGTTTTTCCAATAACCCGTAAGTGTATTTTGCCTTTTGCTTTTCTTTAAGCTGTAAAGCATATTCACCTAAGGTTTTACGTTTGCGGGTTGCCCCGTGCTGTCCGGGAGGGTTACTGTTTTTAGTTAACCATTTCCCATTCCCTGTAATAGGCTCCCCAAATATGCGGGAGATTTTGGTCTTTGGACCAGTGTAACGTGCCATAATTTAATCATTTCGATTTTTTTTGTAACGGTGAAACAATCAGTAAAAAATCGTAAAAAATGAATTGTCCACCCTTTGTTAAAATGAATCGTATGGCGATTCAATATGTTGTTAACTGCATTGCTGCAGAAAAATTATACCCTTCTCTTTTTAGGAGGCCTGCAACCATTGTGTGGCATTGGCGTAATATCTTTAATGGAAGATATTTCAATACCGTTTTGAGATAGTGATCGGATAGCACCTTCACGGCCACTGCCGGGGCCTTTCACCAATACATCTACTCTTTTTAACCCTGCATCCAATGCAATTTTAGCGGCATCTGCTGCTGCCATTTGAGCTGCATAAGGTGTATTTTTCTTACTTCCTTTAAAGCCCATTTTACCGGCAGAAGACCATGAAATAATCTGGCCTTGTTTGTTGGTTAAACTAATGATGATGTTGTTGAAACTGGCTACAATGTGTGCATCGCCATGTGCATCTACTTTTACTACTCTTTTTTTAGCGGCTGCTTTTCCTGTTTTAGCGCCTTGTGCTTTTGCCATAACTTAATAAATAGGTAATCTTTAAAAATAAACCCGATATTTCTATCGAACAGTACCAACCCTCCTGTGGGCTTACACGATCCGGCGCTGGTGCTGAAAAATCAAGCCGTATATTGAAAATGGATTTATATTCCTGGCAAAGCCAAATTAAAAATCCATTACTCAAATTATTTTTTAGCCACTTTCTTTTTACCCGCAACTGTTTTACGTTTTCCTTTACGGGTACGGCTGTTTGTACGGGTACGCTGGCCACGTACCGGCAATCCTTTACGATGGCGGATACCCCGGTAGCAGGCAATATCAAGTAAACGCTTAATGCTCATTTGGGTTTCACTCCTTAAAGCGCCTTCTGTTTTAAACTCACTATTGATGATGTTACGAATGGCCGTTTGCTCATCATCATTCCACTGGTTCACTTTTTTATTTACATCAATTCCTGCTTTGGTTAAAATATACTTAGCAGTAGAAGGGCCAATACCATATATATAAGTAAGCCCAATTTCTCCTCTTTTATTTTTTGGTAAATCTATACCGGCAATACGAGCCATATTAAATATTAAGATTAAATAATTTAAAAATTACAATTACCCTTGCTTTTGTTTAAAGCGTGGATTCTTTTTGTTGATTACATACAGGCGCCCCTTTCTCCTCACAATCTTGCAATCTACACTGCGTTTTTTTATTGAAGCTCTTACCTTCATGATTTCTGTTTTACTTGTTATACTTTAGTTATCTAAAAAAATATTTTTATTTATACCTGAAAATGATCCGGCCCCTCGTTAAATCATAAGGGCTCATCTCTACCCCTACTTTATCGCCAGGTAAAATACGGATGTAATGCATCCTCATTTTTCCTGAAATGGTGGCCAATATTTCGTGGCCATTCTCCAGTTTTACTTTAAACATAGCATTACTCAATGCTTCTATTATCGTACCATCTTGTTTGATTAATGCCTGTTTAGCCATAATTTTCGGAGCGCAAAGATAGGGAGAAATATTTAATTTATTCGCAAAAAAAGCGGATATTAGTGCCTAAAAATTAAATATTTTATGAAAAAGTCAATATTAATCCTCGCTCTAACCGTTTTTGCAGCATCATCCTGTTCAAAAAAGGACGATACCCCACAAAATCAAACACCAGGCAGTTATATGTCTCTCAATGCAAATGAGGCAAGAACTTATCAAAATACAGATAATAGTACGGGTACACCGGTTGTTACTGAATATACCATTACTTCTACCAACCGGGATAGTAGTGTAAGCAGCCGCAATTATCATGTATTTATCAATTCTGCTACCCAGGGTTCAGAATATTATGCTGTTTCGGGTAATGATTATTACAACCTGCGTGCCTTACCTACCGAATTAGGTGGTAGCCTCGCAGAAGTACTTTATTTAAAAACGAATGTAGCCGTTGGTTCCGGTTGGGATCAAAATTTTAATATTAATTTTTCAGGGGTTCCCATTACTGCAACATTAAATAATACCGTGGTAGGAACCGAACTTAGCCGTACCGTTCTTGGAAAAGCATATTCGCATGTGATACAGATTAAAACCACTGTTTCAGCTTCTGCTATTCCCAGTAATAGCCTTACCAGTAATATTCAAAGTTATTATGCACCCGGCTACGGATTGATTGAAAGTAGTTCTTTAATTGACCTGGATTACCTGGGTATCACAAGCCATACCGATATGGTAACATTATTAAAATCATCAAATTTTTAAAATATATTTTGGGTTATAAAATATTTTTCATTTGGTTGGATTATCCTTAGGCCTTTTACAATTAATTAATTATGAAGTGGTACCCCTGTTTTATTTTTATCTATTTTATCAGCATCATGGGATGTGGACAACAAACTACACAAAAAAAACAGGCAGCTACTTCCAACAAAAAACAGCCCTTTCCAAACAACCCGGTAGAAACAAAGCCTCACAATACTACTTACAGCCCGGCTTTTGAAGGCCAAACAAGGGTTAGCTCAATAAAAACCCACACAGCTTATACATCCAAAATTTTGGCAAAGGACCTGGGGCGTCCCTGGGGAATGGCGCAATTACCCGATGGGCGCTTCCTGATTACAGAAAAATCAGGATTCATTTACCTGCTGGCTGAAAATGGAATGCAGCTACAAAAAATTAATGGGATTCCGCCGGTAGATGATAAAGGGCAAGGCGGGCTGCTGGGGATTGCAATTGATCTGCAGTTTGAAAAAAACAGGATGATTTATTGGTCATTTTCTGAAGCTGATGAAAAAGGGAATCACACTGCTGTAGCAAAAGGAAAATTATCATCAGATGAAAAAAAGATGGAGGATGTAACCGTTATTTTCAGGGTGTATCCTTCTTTAAAAAGTAATTTACATTTTGGCTCCCGCTTAGTATTTGATAGTACAGGAAATCTTTTTGTAAGCACCGGTGAGCGATCAATTTTAGAAGGCCGCAAACAGGCACAATGGCTTACAAGTGGCCTTGGAAAAATCTTTAAAATTACAAAGGATGGCAACCCTGCTCCGGGTAACCCATTTATAAATGATACAAAAGCATTGCCCGAAATTTATGCGTATGGTATTAGAAATGCGCAGGGACTGGCCATACATCCTCAAACAGGTGAACTTTGGGAAACTGAATTTGGCCCTTATGGTGGCGATGAATTAAACATTATAAAAGCCGGAAATAATTACGGCTGGCCTACCATCACTTATGGGCTTGAGTATAATGGAAACAAAATTGGTGAAGCGATCACACAAAAGCAGGGAATGGAACAGCCTGTTTATTACTGGGACCCTTCTATATCGCCCAGTGGCTGCAGCTTTTACAGCAGCAATCAAATTCCCGAGTGGAAAAACAACTTGTTTATTGGTTGCCTGAGTGGCCAGCATATTATAAGACTTCAAATACAAAATAATAAAGTGATTGGTGAAGAGCGGCTTCTGGCCGACAAAAATGAAAGGTTCCGGGATGTATTGGCATCCTCCAATGGAGCCGTATATACCATTACCGATTCGGGATTATTTATTAAAATAAGCAGGCAATAAAATACTGCATTACCAGTTTATTAAAAAAAATAATACAAATCTTTTTATTTAATCAATCTTATATTTGATTAATAATTAATTTATACAAATGGACCAAACTACTTTAGGTATTGGCACCCGTTTACAACATACCCTTTATGGCCCCGGTGTAATTGTTGGTATTCGGTATGCCAGTTATTTAATCTCATTTATTAATATAGGCATTAAAGAAATTGATAAAACAGATGAACAATTAGATGAGATTATTCCTGAAAATGTTACAGCAGAAATAGAGACCCTTGCTGAAGCTGAAAAATCATTATTAAAAATTTTGCGGCTTTGGGGAGGCATTCAGGAAGATGTTGCGTTGGGCGATCGCTGGACGGGAGGAACCCTTAGCCTGCAACCTGCCGATAAAAATTTAAAACCAAAAGAGCTCCCTATTGAAGATTTCTTTCATAAAATAGTTATGCTCAGGGACCGGCTAAGAGTGTTGGAGCAAAACATCAACAGCCATAAGCAACTTTCAGACGAAGACAAAGTAAACTTACAACAATACATAACCCGTTGCTATGGATCCTTAACCACTTTTAATGTTCTCTTTAAAAATAAAGAACAGTGGTTTACAGGAGATAAAACAACAAAAGAAAATTAAACCTCAAACTAAATTCATGAAAACTTCAATGTTGAAAAAAATCTTTTCATTCATTACCGTTATGGTATTTGCAATAAGTGCAGATGCTCAAAATTATGCCGGTTACAGTACCGGAAATTTCACAGGTGTAAACGGGGTGTTTTTTAATCCGGCGAATATTGCAGACAGCCGGTACCGGTGGGATGTTAACCTGGTATCGCTAAATGCTACGCTGGCCAATGATTATGCTACCCTTAAGGTAAAAGGTCTTTCCAGCCTAATAAATGGCGATAGCCTGGATGCCTTTCTTGACCGCCGGGTAGGTAAGAATGCAAACATCATGGCAGATTTTGATGTATTTGGCCCTTCGTTTATGTTCAATATAAATTCCCAAAATAGTTTTGCCATTACTACAAGAGCCCGCTCCATGATTAATATTGATAAACTACCAGGCACCTTATTAAATGCGTTGGAAGATGATAATAGCCCTATCACTTATCCTACAGCATTAAACCAGGACAAATTCATCATCTCTTCAAATTTATGGTCAGAATTCGGGTTGAGTTTTGGCCATGTAATTTCAAATAATAAACAACATTTTTTTAAGGGCGGAATTACATTAAAGTATTTAATGGGCGCCGGGTCGGGGTATATTGGTTTATCGAACCTGAAAGGCACATTAGATGAAAACTTTTTTGAAGATAAAATATTAAGAAGTACCACTGGAAACATTTCTTATGGCTCTGCCGGGTTAAGTAGTTATGATGATTTTAAAATTAAAGCAAACGGATCAGGTATTGGTGCAGATCTTGGTGTTGTGTATGAATACAGGCCAGACTATGGATCTTATAATAATGCAGACAACAGTTTTAGAAAAGATTTAAATAAATATAAATATAAATTAGAACTGGCTGTACACGACCTGGGTTCTATAAAATATAAAAACAGTAAAGATCATGGCTCCTATACTTTAAATACAGCGCTTAACCCGAATGGGCAAGACACTTTAATGCTAAACCGTTTTGAAGACATTAGTGATTTCTCTGACATTTCTCATGCACTGGATGCGGCCAGCCCGATGATCACAAAAACATCTTCTGATGGCAGTAGTTATACTTTTAGTTTACCTACTTCTATCACTGCTTCATTTGATTATAATTTCAATAAAGGTTTTTTTGTAAACCTGGGCGGCATGTTCGCTGTAAACCAGGGTAGCAGCAATGCCAGGAAAACGCATGCTGCACATTATATTATGGTAACGCCACGATATGAGGGGAAAAGTTTTGGCGCTTACCTGCCCATTAGTTATAATAATATTTCCGGTTTTAATTCAGGCATTTCATTAAGAGGAGGGCCATTTTTTATTGGATCTGGTTCTATTCTTTCAACTTTAATAAGTGGCAAAACCAAACATGTGGATATACATACCGGTTTACGTTTTGGCATGCTGCAAAAAAAGAAAAAAGTAAAAGAAGCCCCCATTGCAGAAGCTCCTAAAATTGTAGATACCGATGGCGATGGCATTAACGATGAAGAAGATAAATGCCCTACTGTAGCTGGTTTAGCCAAATACAATGGTTGCCCCATACCCGATACCGATGGAGATGGCATTAACGATGAGGAAGATAAATGCCCTACTGTAGCTGGTTTAGCCAAATACAATGGCTGCCCCATACCCGATACCGATGGCGATGGCATTAACGATGAAGAGGATAAATGCCCTACTGTAGCTGGTTTAGCTAAATACAATGGCTGCCCCATACCCGATACCGATGGAGATGGTATTAACGATGAAGAAGATAAATGCCCCGACAGAGCAGGTACCAAAGAAAACCAGGGATGTCCTGAAATTAAAAAAGAGGTACTTGAAAAAATAAACGTAGCCGCAAGAAATATTTTTTATGCAACCGGTAGTTTCAAGCTGATGCCCAAATCATACAAATCTTTAGATGAAGTAGTGGCGCTAATGAAAGAAGACCCTACCTTAAAATTACAAGTAGATGGCTATACGGATGCACAAGGCGATGAAACTAAGAACCAGCTGCTATCTGAAAAAAGGGCGAATTCAGTAAAAGATTATTTGTTACAAAAAGGAATTGATGCGGGCCGTATTACCGCTATTGGGCATGGTGAAGAAAACCCCATTGCAGATAACAATACCGCAGCCGGAAGGGCTAAAAACCGGCGAACAGAAATGAATGTTACCAATTATTGATTCATTTAAAAAAAGAAAGAGGCTCGCCTCTTTCTTTTTTTATACCTTCTTTTTAAGATATTGCTAATCAAGTACCTTTTATAATGATCATTCTTAGCTTTTCTTTCCGCCTCTTAGCAAGGCTACCAGCAATAAAATAAATACAGCCCCGCCTACTACCCATACCCATGGTTGGCGGTACCATTCCGGTTCCTTTTTATTAATGTCAATATCTATATCCAGGCCTTTTTCCTGTGCAAAAGCCTGGTAAGTTAAAAAGCTGGTCAATAAAAAAATTGACATTCGTTTGAATATTATTTTCATACAAGTGGTTTTAATTAAAAATTAAATACATCCAGAACTATGGTAAAACCATGCCAAACGATTTTTAATAGATAAGCCACTAAAATAAAATAATTAAATGGGAATTTTATTCTACTAATTAAAATACAAAAATGAAAGAGAATTATAAGAATAAAAATTACGAAAATTAAAAACAATCCTTACTTCATTTTAATTCAAAACAGGGTGCCGTTTAAATTCTTTGCTTCTGTCAAAAAGGTACCGGTATGTAGTTAGTAAACGGCTTTGATGGGCTCCAATATGTTTTGAAATATTAAGCATTTTAGGATTAAAATCACCCTGCCACTGAAGCTCCAGTACTTTATATCCCGTTTGCTGTTGCATCACTTTAGCTCCTTGCATGATCATAAAATAATCTACCCCCATGCCCTGGTATTCGGGTGATACCCCAAAAACAATTCCTGTAAACCGGTCATTCTTGCCCTTCCACTTCATCCACAGGAAACGTATTTTCTCAATGAGGCCAAACTTACCGTTAAAATGCCTGAAGACCTGGTTTAGTTCGGGCAAATTCAACCAAAAAGCAATGGGCTCTTCTTTGTAGTAAACAAACCAAATTAATTTTTCATCCATTACGGGTTTTAGTGATTGAAATAATTTTAAAGCCGCATCTTCTCTCATTTGTTTATTTCCCTCATGGCTTGCCCAGGCTTTATTATACACTATTGAAAAATCACGGGCAAATTTTTTCGCTTCATTCTTACGAACATACCTGGCAGAAAAATCGGGATCATCTTCATATTTTTTATTCAATACCCCGAACTTCTCACTTAAAGTAGTATGTACATCTAATTCCCAGCAAACCTGGTTAAAGAAATTTTTAAACCCATAGTTTTCAAATAATGATTTATAGTATGCCGGGTTATAATTCATTAAATAAATAGGAGGTTTAAAACCCTCCACCACCAATCCCCACCAACGATCTCTTTCACCAAAATTAATCGGCCCATCCATTGCTTCCATGCCCCTTTGTTGTAACCATTCCTTTGCTTTATCAAATAACATATTCGCCGCTTCCTGGTTATTGATACATTCAAAAAAACCAATACCACCGGTCTTTTGATCATCTCCCTTATTCTTATATTTCTTATTTACAAATGCGGCGATACGGCCAATACATTGATCTTTATCATCCAATAAAAGCCAAAGTGCAACTTCCCCATTCCTGAAAGCCTTATTTTTTTTCTCATCAAAAACATCCAGGATATCTTTGTTCAGCGGCCGTATATAATGAGGATCGTTTTTATATATAAAGGCAGGCATTTCCAAAAATTTTTTCATGAATGTATTATTGGAAACAGGAATTAAATGCATTTTTTTGATGGTTTAAGCACCCTCTATATTTAGTGCATGCCGGGTTTTATGAATGAGTGTAAAATTAAGAAGAAATAATATGAAGTTCCTGAATTTGATTATTTGTACACAGATGTTAAAAACAGTTGGCAAATATTGTAAACCCCCTTATTTATATTTGTACAAATTGCATAAAAAGGAAAAAGAAATATGTTAGAAAAAGAACAAATGAATTATACCGAAGATAATATACGCAGTTTAGACTGGAAAGAACATATCAGGCTGCGGCCGGGTATGTATATCGGTAAACTAGGCGATGGTAGCAGCCCGGATGATGGTATTTATGTATTATTAAAAGAGGTGATAGACAATTGTATTGATGAACATACCATGGGTTTTGGTAAACATATAGATGTGGATATTCAGGGGAAAAACATTACGGTAAGAGATTACGGGCGTGGCATACCATTGGGTAAAGTAGTAGATGTGGTGAGTAAAATGAATACAGGCGCCAAATACGATAGTAAAGCATTTCAAAAAAGCGTGGGCTTAAATGGCGTGGGTACCAAAGCGGTAAATGCATTAAGCTCCGCTTTTAAAGTTACCGCATTTAGAGATGGTAAAGAAAAAACTGCTGAGTTTTCAAAAGGTGTGCTTATTAAAGAATTTAAAGAAACCACTACCAAAGAAGCCAATGGAACCTTAGTAGTGTTTAACCCCGATGAAGAAATATTTAAAAATTTTAAGTTCGTTCAGGAGTATTTAGATAATCAGTTTTGGAATTATTGTTACCTGAATGCCGGCCTGGTGATGAACCTGAATGGAAAGAAATATTTAAGTAAAAATGGGCTACTCGATTTATTGGAACGCAAAACCAATGATGATGAATTGCGCTATCCCATCATTCATTTAAAAGGAGAAGACATCGAACTTGCCATTACCCACGAAAATACGTATGGTGAAGAGTACTACAGTTTTGTAAATGGCCAGTTTACTACTCAAGGAGGTACACACCTTGCAGCTTTTAGAGAAGGATATATAAAGACAATCAGGGAATTTTATAAAAAAGATTATGATGCAGCCGATATACGGGGCAGTATTTGTGCTGCTATTTCGGTAAGAGTACAGGAACCCATTTTTGAAAGTCAAACAAAAACAAAACTCGGCTCTTTAAATGTGTATGATAAAGGGCCCAGTATGCGAAATTTTATTGGCGACTTTTTAAGCAGGGAATTAGATAATTATTTACATAAAAATCCTACCACTGCCGAAGCGCTTAAAAAAAGGATAGAACAAAATGAAAGAGAAAGAAAGGAACTGGCCGGCATCAAAAAGCTAGCTAATGAAAGGGCAAAAAAAGCGAACCTCCACAATAAGAAACTCAGGGATTGTAAATTTCATTATAATGATGAACTAAGTTGTAAAGACAAAGACCATGTTTTAGAAAAACAAAAAGAAACCACCATCTTTATTACAGAAGGTGACAGTGCCAGTGGTTCTATAACCAAAAGCCGTGACGTAAATACCCAGGCCGTTTTTAGCCTGAGGGGAAAACCATTGAATTGCTTTGGCCTCACTAAAAAAATTGTTTATGAAAATGAAGAGTTTAATCTCCTGCAACATGCCTTAAATATAGAAGACGGTTACGATGGATTGCGGTATAATAATATTGTGATAGCAACAGATGCTGACGTTGACGGTATGCATATCCGTTTGCTGATCATGACATTCTTCCTGCAATTTTTTCCTGACCTGGTAAAAAATCAACACGTTTATATTCTGGAAACCCCATTATTCAGGGTACGTAATAAACAGGAAACAATTTATTGCTACACTGAAACTGAAAAGCAAGCAGCTATTCATAAACTTACCGGCAAACCTGAAATCACACGTTTTAAAGGCTTAGGCGAAATTAGCCCAGAAGAGTTTGCCGGATTTATTGGAAACAATATGCGCAAAATACCGGTAATCTTAGAACAGGGCGATCATGTACAACAACTCTTAGAATATTACATGGGTAAGAATACGCCCAACCGCCAGGATTTTATTATTGATAATCTTAAAGTAGAATTAGACCTCGTAGAAGAATAATGTTTTACAAAAAAAATAAAAAAGCTCAATGAAGATTGGGCTTTTTTTTATGAATCTCTATATCTATCTCTGCTTTGGGTTACGTAACTTCAACTAAAATAACCGAAGCCAATTATGAAAGAAAAAACAGGAATACTGAAAGCCAAGCTTAAGGAAGGAAAATTAGGTGGCGGCCAACAACGAATAGATCAACAACACAAAAAAGGGAAATTAACTGCAAGGGAAAGAATTGAATGTTTAATGGATGAGGGTTCCTTTGAAGAAATTGGTGCTTTGGTTACACATCGCAGCATTGACTTTGGTATGGGTGAACAAAAATATTATGGCGATGGTGTAGTTACAGGCTATGGTACTATTGATGGTAGATTGGTATATGTATTTGCTCAGGATTTTACAGTGTTTGGTGGAGCCTTATCAGAAACCCATGCTGAAAAAATTTGTAAGATTATGGATATGGCAATGAAGAATGGTGCACCCATGATTGGCTTAAATGATTCTGGTGGGGCACGCATACAGGAAGGTGTAAGGTCGCTTGGTGGTTATGCCGATATTTTTTACAGGAATGTTCAATCCTCCGGCGTAATACCTCAATTGTCAGCCATAATGGGGCCCTGTGCCGGTGGCGCAGTGTATTCCCCTGCCATCACAGATTTTACGATCATGGTAGAAAACACGAGTTATATGTTTGTAACCGGGCCTAACGTGGTAAAAACGGTAACCAATGAAACAGTAACTTCAGAAGAGCTCGGAGGTGCTTCAACTCATTCTACCAAATCGGGGGTTACGCATCTTACCGCTGCCAATGATGTGGAATGTATCAATAAATTAAAAAAACTGTTAAGTTATATTCCACAAAACTGCGAAGATGTAGTTCCTAAATTAGCTTATGAACTGAAAGATGAAATGCGTGAAAAATTAGAAACCATTATTCCGCAAAATGCAAATCAACCTTATGATATGCGGCAAATAATTGATGGTATTTGTGATACCGATTCTTTTTTTGAACTGCATGAACAATACGCCCCTAATATTGTAGTAGGATTTGCAAGACTGGCTGGCCGCAGCATTGGCATTGTTGCAAACCAACCTATGTTTCTTGCCGGGGTGCTGGATATTGAAAGTTCAAAAAAAGGCGCCCGGTTTACCCGTTTTTGCGATTGTTTTAATATCCCTTTAATGGTATTGGTAGATGTGCCGGGGTTTTTACCCGGTACCGACCAGGAATGGAATGGCATCATCATTAACGGTGCAAAATTATTATATGCACTCAGCGAAGCAACGGTACCCCGCTGTACCGTAATAACCCGTAAGGCTTATGGCGGTGCTTATGATGTAATGAACTCTAAACATATTGGGGCAGATTTGAACTTTGCCTGGCCCATTGCTGAAATTGCCGTAATGGGCGCTAAAGGAGCGAGTGAAATTATTTTTAAAAAAGAAATTGCAGAAAGTGCCGACCCGGAGAAAAAATTAAAAGAAAAAGAAGCCGCCTATGCAGCGCTTTTTGCGAACCCCTATACGGCAGCCGAAAGGGGCTATATTGACGAAGTGATAGAACCCAGGGAAACACGCCGTAAATTAATAAAAGCCTTTGCCATGCTGGAAAATAAAGTGGCCAAAAGGCCCAGGAAAAAACATGGGAATATTCCTTTATAAAGTCGTTTCAGCTCATTTTACAAAGGCGTTAAGCCTTTCCTAAATGTAGGTTTAATTTGATGGTGAAATAAAGCTTTATAGCTATCTTGCCGCTTCAATGAAAAAATTTTACTGAATGAAGAATGCTTCCCTATTATTAAATGCCATACTCATATTGGCCGTTGGATTTTTATATTATAAAGTATTTAACGATAAAAAAACAACTCCCGCTCCTGCCCATACAGCAAAAAATGTTAGCCTTTCAGAAAATACTTCCCGTCCTCCTATTGCTTATGTAGAGCTCGATTCATTAAATGAGAATATTACTTATATAAAGAGTAAACGAAAAGAACTGGAAGCAGAACAAAAAGCTATTGAAAACGATTGGGAAAATGGTTACCGTGGATTAGAAGCTAAAAAAAATAATTTCATAAAAGCAAAGGGCAATAATATTACACAGGAAGAAGCCGAAAAATTTCAAAATGAATTGTTGCAACAGCAGCAACAAATTGATATGAAAAAACAAAATGCTACCCAACGCTTAAGTCAAAAGAGCTTAAGCTTTATGGAAGATATACAGAAACACCTGAAAGATTATTTAAACGATTATAACAAGGATAAAAATTACATGTACATCCTTACTACCGGTACAGGATTAGACTATATGGTATATAAAGACTCATCGCTCAATATCACCAAAGAAGTGGTAGATGGTATGAATGAAAAATTAAAAAATGTAAAAGGCCAGTAACGGGCCGTATTAATCTTTTAAGTTCAGCATTTTTTCCGGATGTGAGGATATGTATGAATAAATACTATTCCGAATAAAATCATTATCGTGGTAAGGTTCCAGGATTTCTTTAAGCATCGATTTTTTGATATTTTTTTTTGCAAGATTGATATATCCCATGCCCCAAAAATTTCCCCGGTCTATCAGCATACATAAAGTTTCATTCCTCGCCTTGTCCTCTTCCAGCAACGCAAAACTGGGTAATTTTTCATCTAAGGATGCAAGCGCCGTTTTTACTTTGCCATTATAGAATATGGGTTCTTCTAAAAAAGCCAAATCATTTTTTGTTAATGGCTCTTTATCTAAGAAACATAATTTTTCATTCAACTCAAATGTTTCTGCCATCTTGCGCAACATACTGATTCCTTCGTGCAATAAATTAAAACGATACAAAGCAGGTAGGTTCTTTTTCTTTTTGTCAATGGCTAATCGCATATAACCCCTGTTATCTTCGTAACAATACAGTGCAAATTTTTGCACCGGTTGTTTTTGGCTGGAATTATATTTTGGCCACAACCTGCGAATCTCGGCGCTTTCTAAAACCAATGCATGCAATTCGCTGGCGCATAAAGCATAACGTACATCTGCCACATAGCGTAAAAAGCGCTGCCGTTTACTGCCTGCATCATTATGCGTAAAATGGCTGCTGACTCTTTTTTTAATATTAATGGCCTTGCCTACATAAATGATTTTTCCTTTCTTATCATATAAATAATATACACCCGGACCGGTAGGCAAAAGATTAATCTTTTCTTTTTCTAATTGTGTAGGGATCCATTGCTCAGCCGAGCTTCTTTTTAGCATGGACCCAATGTGAACGATCCCGTTATTTTGTAATATTTTCTCAAATAATAAAACAGTAGCAGCCGCATCTCCACTAGCACGGTGCCTGTCTTTGAGTGGAATGTGGAGGCTCCGGCATAAATTTCCAAGGCTATACGAGGGAAGCCCTGCGAAAACTTTCCGGCTCAACCTTACGGTACAAAGTCTTTTCACCCTGAGATCATACCCGCAATATTTTAATTGATGCAGCACAAATGAATAATCAAAATTCACGCTATGGGCTACAAATATTTTATCATGCAATAAATTATAAATTTCATCTGCAACATCTTCAAATAAAGGAGCCTCCTGTACCATTTCATTACTAATTCCCGTAAGCGTTGTAATATGCAATGGGATCTGCTGCTGTGGGTTGATGAGGGTATTGTAAGATTCTATCACCTGCTCGCCATCATGTATAAAAATGGCAATTTCTGTAATGCCATGCGATGCGGCATAACCTCCCGTGGTTTCAATATCTACAATGGCATACAAATCTTTTTCCATACCGGCGTTACATACATAAAATAAGGTAACGAATATACTAATTAATTTAGTTTTAAACTCCAAAATCCTATTTTTAATTGCCGGGAATTTTATTCATATATGAAACCCCTTATCTTAGCACCGATGTTTTTTATATTCTCAAAAATTTTTAGTTTCTTATTTGCACCATTCAACTGGATGTTGATCCTGCTTATCACAGCAGTATTTATAAAAAATAAAGGATGGAAGAAAAAACTATTTCACCTCTGTGTAGTTTGCTTTCTTATTTTTTCTAATCCCTTCATCATTCACCAATTTAATTTACAATGGCAGGAGCCTTTTAAGGAATTGGCCACAAACGAAAATTTTGAAACGGGCATTGTACTGGCTGGCTTTATTTCTTTTGATAAAAAAAATGGCGATGCGTATTTTGGTTCGGCTTCAGACAGGTTCATACAGGCTTTACGACTGTATAAAACCGGACATATAAAAAAAATAATGATCACAGGGGGTAGTGGCAGTTTGTTTCACCAGGAATTTAAAGAGGCCGATTATGTAAAAAATGTTTTATTGCAAATGGGGGTACCGGGCCCTGATATTATCACAGAAAACCTTAGCCGGAATACTTTTGAGAATGCAATGTACAGCAAAAAAATATTAGATAGTATGCAGTTACATGGGCCTTATTTGCTTATTACTTCGGCCATGCACATGAAAAGAGCCGAAGCTGTATTTAAAAAAGCTGGTTATAGTGTAAGGCCATATCCTTGTAACTACTACGATTTACCCCATGGACAATCCTTTTTAGATGCCATGATCCCAAGTGCAGGCGCTATAGATGCCTGGGAAAAGTTGATGAGAGAATGGGTGGGCTACTGCGTTTACCGCATTACGGGTAAAGCCTGATGGTAATGATTATTTACAGTTTGGCTCCATAAACTATTTTGTAACTTCGCCCACCAAAAAACAGGAAAAGATCCATGGAATTGAGTAAAAACTTTGAGCCCGCTACCGTAGATGCAAAATGGTACAGCCATTGGTTAAGTAAAGGATATTTTAACAGTAAGCCTGATGGCAGGGAACCTTACAGCATTGTAATACCACCTCCCAATGTTACAGGGGTATTGCACATGGGTCATTGCCTCAATAATACCATCCAGGATATTTTAATCCGCACTGCCAGGATGCAAGGTAAAAACGCATGTTGGGTCCCCGGTACCGATCATGCCTCCATTGCTACCGAAGCAAAAGTAGTAGCCATGTTGCGTGAAAAAGGTATTACTAAATCATCCCTAAGCCGGGAAGCATTTTTAAAATATGCCTGGGAATGGAAAGAAAAATATGGCGGTATTATTTTGGAGCAATTAAAAAAATTAGGATGCAGCCCGGATTGGAACCGCACCAGCTTCACCATGGATCCGGATTATTATGAAAGTGTAATAAAAGTTTTTATTGACCTTTACCATAAAAAGCTTATTTACCGCGGAAAAAGAATGGTAAACTGGGATCCTGAAAGCCATACCGCCTTAAGTGATGAAGAGGTGATCTTTAAAGAAGTAAATTCAAAATTATATTTTATTCAATACTTATTTGCAGACGATAGCGGCAACGCTATAACCGTTGCTACCACCCGCCCGGAAACAATATTGGGAGATGTAGCCATTTGCGTAAATCCAAATGATGACAGGTATAAAAAATTCATCGGCAAAGAAGTGATGGTACCCATCATCAATAGAAAAATACCCATAATTGCGGATGAATATGTGACCACTGATTTTGGTACAGGCGCTTTAAAAATTACACCGGCACATGATAAGAATGATAATATGCTGGGCCAAAAACATTCACTAAAAGCAATTGATACTTTAGATGAAAGCGGCAAATTTACAGTTGCAGAATTAATGGATGAAAAACCGGGAGATCAAGTAATGAGTTATACCGGCATGGACCGTTTTGCATTACGCAAAAAAATTATTGAAGACTTAAGTGCCATGGGCCAGGTCGCAAAAACCGAAGAATATAAGGGGCAGGTAGGAACGAGTGAACGAACCGGCGCTGTAATAGAACATAAACTTTCTATGCAGTGGTTCATCAATATGAATGAATTTTTGGCCGGCAATACTGAAGTATTAAGCTCTGTAATGCAAGATGAGATTACATTTCACCCGGGTAAATTAAAAAACACCTATAACCACTGGCTTGAGAATATTAAGGATTGGTGCATCAGCCGCCAACTTTGGTGGGGACAGCAAATACCTGCCTGGTATAACGGTGCAGGGGATTACGTAGTTGCTGCAAACCTGGAAGATGCCAAAGAAAAATTTGCTTCGGAACACCCCGGAAAGGATAACACCCGCATTAAACAGGATGAAGATGTATTAGACACCTGGTTTTCTTCCTGGCTATGGCCGATAGAAGTATTTAAAGGTATCAGCCACCCGGGAAATGAAGATTTTAAATACTACTACCCTACTACTACACTCGTTACCGGGCAGGATATTATTTTCTTTTGGGTAGCAAGGATGATCATGGCAGGGTATGAATATACAAATACAAAACCCTTTAGCAACGTATATTTTACCGGTATGGTAAGAGATAAACAAGGCCGCAAAATGAGTAAGCAACTGGGCAATAGCCCGGATTTACTTATGCTTATTGAAAATTATGGAGCAGATGCAGTCCGATTTGGTATTATGATTGCTTCGCCCGCAGGTAACGATTTACTTTTTGATGAATCATCACTGGAGCAAGGGCGCAACTTCAACAATAAAATGTGGAATGCGCTAAAGCTGGTAAAAATGTGGGAGAACCGTATTGATCATAATATTGAAATTGATGAGGGCGCTATATTTGCCATGGATTGGTTCCAAAACAGGTTGGCGGCAGTGCGGCTTGAAGTAGATGGCCTCATGAAACAGTTCAAACTTAGCGAGGCGCTTAAAACATTATACTCCCTCATTTGGGACGACTTTTGCAGTTGGTATTTAGAATGGGTGAAACCGGGCTATGAGCAAGCTTTACATAAAAATGTATATGATCGAAGCATTCAATTCTTTACAGAACTGATGCAGGTACTCCACCCTTTTATGCCATTTATTACAGAAGAAATTTATCATAAACTGGCTACCCGGGATAATGATATTTGCTTATTACCCTTTGCAGAAGTAACAAAACCAAATATGGATACTTTAGAAAGCGGTAAAAAATTAAAAGAATTAATTACAGGTATCAGGGATGTACGTAATAAACAACAGGTAAAACCAAAGGAAGCAATCAGCTTAACGATTGATACGGCCAATGAGGAAACAATCAAAAAATTGATTTCACTTTTATCTAAACAGGTAAATGCTGATTCTATCATTTTTTCTGCTACGGCTCCGGCTGCAAGTATAACTACTGTATTTGGAAAAGAAAAAATTTATATTGAAACACCTCAGCCACTAAATAGGGGGCATCAAAAAGATGACTTGCTAAAAGAGTTAAACCACCTGAAAGGATTTTTAGCCCAGGTTGAGAAAAAACTTAGCAACGAAAAGTTCATACAAAATGCACGGCCCGAAGTATTGGCGTTGGAACAAAAGAAAAAATCTGATGCGGAGGCCAGGATCAGGATCATTGAGGGTAGTTTAAGTGACTTATAAAATGAACCGATCATTTTGTTAAAGTAATATACCGGTTGATAATATCGTTGTAGATTCGTAGATTAAATACTTACATTATATGAAGATCATCCGCTTATTGGCTGTAATGCTAATCTTGATTTCCGGCAATAGCTTTGCACAAAAGCCTGCACTAGTAAAGCCAATCAAAATACCCGCACTGCAAACTTTTCTTGCAACATATAAAGATTCTACTGCTATTAGCGCACAGGTTGCTGCCTCAATTGTAGGATTACCAATAAAAGTAACCGATGCAAAAAAACAAGCATATAAAATAATACATTACCAGGTGAGCTTTAAAAAATTTGGTGTAAGAGAAGACGAAGAAACGGGAATGATGATCCCTTCTTATACCATGTCAGCAGAATCATTTACCCAAACGCCCATGAGCGCCATTTGGATAAAATCTATCCAGGAACTTATTAAGAAAGGTGATGAACTTTACTTCTTCGATATCATTGTGAAAGATGGACAAGGCCATGTTATGTATGCGCCCGATATAAAATTTACGATCTTATAATGATCATTAAAAAGGCAGGCATTGCAGATATAGAAATTATCCGTTCGCTGGTTTTTAAAATCTGGCCAAGTGCTTATTCTGCCATCTTAAGTGAGGCCCAAATCCGGTATATGCTGGATTTATTATACAATGCTGATGAACTTAAGCAGCAGTTTCAGTCGCACACATACCAATATGTTATTGGTTATCAAAAAAACATCCCGATTGCTTTTGCAGCTTATCACATATTTAATGATGATGGGTTAAAATGTAAATTAGATAAGATATATATTTTACCACAGCAACAAAAAACGGGTTTTGGAAAACAACTTTTACTTTATGTTTTGAAAGAGGCTAAGCAGGAAAATACTATTTCACTTACACTAAATGTAAACCGCTATAATAAAGCACTTGATTTTTATGTAAAGATGGGATTTAAAATAATTAAAGAAGAAGATATAGATATAGGGAATGGTTATTTTATGAACGACTATGTAATGGAAATGAAAATTTCTTAAAGAACATTTCAGGTTTTAAAATAATTGAATTCTTCTTCCAGGTTAATTTCAGGAAATTGTGCTTTCAGCGAAAGTAGTTTTTGATGTGTAAGCACCAGGAATTTTTTATGCGCCTCCGATTCGGGGTTGAACGCCCTATGATTTTTTGCAGCATTGATCTCGTTTATCTTTTGAATAAATAACTGCGAAGACTCATCAATACAACAGTCAATAAATTTTTGCCAAACATACTGAGTTGCCGCATAATTGGGATGAACCATGTCCTCTGCATAAAAGCGATAATCCCGCAAGTCATCTATCACCAGTTCGTAAGCCGGAAAGTAATAAAGATGATTGAACTGTTCCACTACTTCATGCACCGCATGTATCAGCAAAGCTTTGCTCCTGTTATTTTCTACAAACCCTTCACGCAAATGCCTGACGGGGCTAATGGTAAATATAATTTTTAGCGATGGGTTAAAAGCCTGCAATTTTTTAATGACCTGCAACAAAATTTCCTGTAATTCTCCTACGTTTAGCAACCTTCTATGAAACCAATCTGCAGGCGCTTTGTGATTGTTAGCAGCAACTTTACCCGGCAATGCCCCAATCGCCTTTTCTGTAAGTTCATATACCCAGGCAGAGCCTAAAGTGATAATAAGAGCAGCGCCTGACTTTAAAAAATGATGGGCTTGTTGGGTAGAACAATTAATTTGTTCAATTGCTTTTTGTGGATCAGGCGAAGAAAAACGGCTATGGTGCTGCCAACTATGCCAGCCCTCCTGCAAAAAGAAAATATCATTTTCACCAATTTGCTTATTGCCAATATAATTTTCAACGGCTTCTTTTACACTAATGGGATTAAACAAAATACCATTTGGGTTTTGCAAAACATTAAATTTATGTTGCATTAATTTTTCTCCCATATTCTCAGTAAAACAACTACCCAGCAAGAGGATAGGTTGCCGATAATTTAGTTTATCCGGCATTTTTTTAGGAGTGAATGCTAAATGAAAAACCATGTATGTAATCAATAAATTTATATAAATATAGATGCAGCCATAGCACTGCAATTTGCCAATGCAGTTTCGTTAATTTGGTTCATCTGTTCTTTCTCTTTAAAAAAAGGTATCATCCGTTCCGTATCCATATTACCTACCAAAACGTCATCGGCCATTGGGCAACCGCCAATTCCCTTCATGGCTCCATCATACCTTTGGCAACCTGCCTGCCATGCAGCTTCTATTTTTTGTTTCCAATGCATGGGCGCAGAATGAAGATGCACGCCTACCTGCACGGCTGGCAATTCTTTTATTAAATAAGATATTACCCTGTTTATTTGATCTGCATGTGCCAGGCCTACTGTATCTGCCACAGAAATTATTTTAATTTCCATCTCAGCCATTTTTTCAGCCCAGCTAAAAACAATTTCTTCGCTATATGGGTCACCATAAGGGTTCCCAAAACCCATTGAAAGATAAATAACCAAAGATTTATTTTTCTGTACACATAAATTTTGAATTTCTGCTACCCTCACCAGCGATTCGTTCATACTGCTGTTCGTATTTCGCATTTGAAATGTTTCTGAAACAGAAAATGGGAATCCCAGGTAAGAAAGCATATCGAAACTCACTGCATCTATTGCGCCACGCAGGTTTGCAATAATTGCCAGCAATTTTGTATTAGAATCTTTTAAATCAAGTTTACTCAACACCTCTTTGGTATCTGCCATTTGGGGAATGGCTTTTGGAGAAACAAAACTTCCGCAATCTAAAGTATGAAAGCCAACCTTTAGAAGTGCCTGTAAATATTCAATTTTCATTTGAGTAGGAATAAAATGAGGCCAACCCTGCATTGCATCTCTTGGGCACTCTACAAACTGGAAATCTTTTTTACCTGTTGGCATTTGATGTTTCATTTTATTTCTTTAAACGTTGCCTTACTGCTTCATATAAAAATATACCTGTAGCTACTGATACATTCAGCGATTCGAATTTTCCCGGCATGGGAATACTGTATGATTCATCGCAAATTTTAAGTAAGGCCGGATAAATTCCATTTTCTTCACCTCCCATTACAATGGCAGAGGGTTCCGATAGGTTGCAATCATAAATTAATTTCTTAGCTGTCATTTCTGTAGCAAAAACTTTAATGCCATTCAGGTGAAGCAGATCTACCGCTTTCATTAAACTCTGTACCCGGCATACTGAAATGTTTTCGAGTGCGCCGGCGCTGGTTAAGATGGCATCTTCATTTAATGTGCCTACGCCTTTATCGGGTATGATGATGGCCTGGGCACCCAGGGCATAAGCGCTCCGTGCAATTGCACCAATGTTACGAATATCAGTAACGGCATCAAGCATTACAAATAGTGGTGTTTGTCCATTATCTACCACAAAAGAAATCACTTGCTGCAAATCCTGGTATTGTATTTTTGAAATAAGGGCCACACAACCCTCATGGTTACTTACATTCAGGTTATTTAATTTTTCAACCGGCACTTTATTGATGGGTGCATTCTGCAAAGTTGCCAGCCGCTTAATTTCATCAATGAGTTCGCCATGTACATTTGCCTGTACATAAATTCTTTCTAATTGTTTACCGGCTGTTAATGCCTCTATCACTGCTTCCCTGCCTACGATCAATAAACTTTTCTTTGGCCGGTGGTGCTGGTGCCTGAAATTTTTCAATTGCTTAAAATTATTCCTGCAAAATTACATTTATTTTTCGGTGAATGTGTCTTGCCATTTCAATTGAAGAGGAACAAAATTGAACAAATTATAAGAAGGATATTTATCTTTAGGCATGTTTACAAACAAAACCAGGATTCGCATCCATTATGCCCTTACTGATCAAATGGGAGTTGTATATCACGGGCATTATGCACAGTTTTATGAAATTGGCCGTACAGAAGCCTTTCGTTCATTGGGATATATTTATAAAGATATTGAAGCGATGGGAATTATTTTACCAGTGGTAGATATCCATAGTAAATTCTTAAGACCTGCGAAATATGATGATTTAATTACGGTTACTACTACGTTAAGGGAAATCCCGCTTCATCATAAAATTGTTTTTCACAGTGAGATCCACAATGAGCAAAATGAATTATTGAATGTGGGAGATGTAACACTATATTTTATGCAGGCTGCCGGTATGAAGAAAATAAACATGCCCGACGAACTCAAAGAAAAATTAAAAAAATATTTTTAAATTCCTTAAACCAAAGATTGCAGAAAGGTATCAATCGTTTGCGCATCCTCTACCAGGTAATTTCCAATGCGTGTCCGCCTGAGTGAATTTAAATAAGCGCCACAGCCCAATTGTTGCCCCACATCATGCGCCAGGCTCCGGATATAAGTACCGGTAGAGCATACCACTTTAAAGGAAACTACCGGCAAATCAAAATGAGTCATTTCAAAAATCCGGATATGTACCGGCCGGGCTTTAAGTTCTACTTCTTCGCCACGCCTTGCTAATTTATACAGCGCCTCACCATCTTTTTTTATGGCAGAATAAATGGGCGGGAATTGCATAATATCTCCTCTAAAAAAGCCGATTGCCTTTTTTATATCTTCTAATGTAAGGCCATCGAAAGATTTTAAATCGGTGGGTTCACTTTCCAGGTCGTAAGTGGGCGTAACAGCACCCAATGTAAAACTGCCGGTGTATTCTTTTTCATCGGCCATAATCTCATTGATTTTTTTTGTGAACTTACCGGTACAAACTATTAAGAGGCCGGTAGCCAATGGATCGAGTGTTCCGGCATGGCCAACTTTTTTTATACGGATGGCATTCCTGATCTTTCTTACTACATCAAATGAGGTCCAGTGCAAGGGCTTATCAATAAGTAATATTTTACCTTCTTCAAAAGTGGCCTTCTTTTCATCACTAATAAGTATGGTTTGTTTTGTGAACGTTATGCCTTCTCCTGTTTCTTTAAGCTTTTGCTTATGCTTTGTCCAGTATGATTCTTTTTTTGACATCCGTACAAAAATAGGCAGCTTATTGTGATAAACCGTACAAAATAAAAAAGGTTTATAAAATTTGGCGGCCTTTTATTTCAAGGTATTTGTTTATGGCATTCACCGTAACATTTTCGGGAGTAGATAAGAGCGTGTTAATGCCATATTTCTGCAACTCTTTTACAATTAATTTCTTTTCAAAAACTAATTTTTCGGCAATCGCTTTTACATAAACATCATCTATATTTTCAGCATTCGCTTGTGATAGTTTTTTGAGTTCACTGTTTTCAAATATAATCACCAATAATAAATGATGGCGGGCTATAGAACGTAAATAAGGCAACTGCCTTTTGAGGCCGCTTACCGATTCAAAATTTGTATATAAAATGAGTAAGCTGCGTTGTTTTATTTTGTGGCGTACCCGGGTGTATAACAATTCAAAGTCTGGTTCTTTAAAATCAGTTTTCTCATTATATAATGCCATCATTATATTTTCTCTTTGTATTGGCTTCCTGTCTGCTGCCAGTATGGTTCCCATTTGATTTGAGAAACTAAGTAACCCAATTTTATCTTGTTTTTTAATGCAAACCTGGCTAAGCGCCAGCACACTGTTAATGGCATGGTCCAGCAGGCTAAGTTCGTCGAACGGCATTTTCATTAACCTGCCTTTATCAATGATGCAAAAGAGTTGTTGCGATTTTTCATCTACATATTTATTTACCATCAATCCGCCTTTTCTTGCAGTCGCTTTCCAGTTAATGGTTCGTATATCATCTCCCGGCACATAATCTTTTATTTGTTCAAATTCCATACTCTGGCCAATTTTATTCATCCGTTTATTCCCGGTTTCAGCAACTACATGCGTGCTTGCCAATAGTTGGTAATTGCCCAACTGCACAAATGATGGATACACTTTTACTTTTGCATTTGTTTGTATTTGGGTTCTTTGTTCCAACAGGCCCAGCATACTTCTCATAAATAAATTAATGTTCCCAAATTCATATTCACCACGGCTTACCGGCCGTAATGCATAATTGATCCAGTGCGATTTTATTGGTGCAAAATACTGGTCTATTTCAAAATCTCTTTTCTGAAATTGAAATGGCAATTCATCAATAATGGTTATTCGAACTCCAAAATTATTTTTGTTTTGTACAAATAGTTTTACTGGATTTTCATCTCCATTGCTAAACCTATCTGGTAATTGGCGATCTGCAACGGGGCGCTTACCAATAAAAAAAAGAAACACATAATCTACCAAAATCAAAACGATGAATGTATATAAAACAACCTTTACGGGTTCATACAAACCAGGGAAATAAAATGCCAGAATAAATAAAGCGATACAACCGCCGGCCGCCCAATAAAAACGGTTACCAATATACAGGTCTCCAATATATTTTTTAATGATCGTCACAAAATTTAGCGGGGTAGTTCCACTGTTTTAATTATATTTTCTATAAGATCATCAGGCGTTATCCCTTCCATTTCTTTTTCCGGCGTAAGCATGATGCGGTGCCTTAATACGGGGGGTGCCATTTCTATTACATCTTCAGGAATTACAAAATCTCTTCCACGCAATGCAGCAGTAGCTTTTGCCGCCTTAAGCAAGGCTAGCGAAGCCCGAGTGGATGCACCCAGGTATAGCGAAGGATTATTGCGGGTTTCATTAATAATGCCGGCAATATATTCTATGATCTTTGTTTCAATATTTATGTTTTGTACAATGGAGCGGTAATGCTGAATATCTGCAGCAGATAAAATTGTATCTACTGTTAAAAGCAGTTCTGCCTGTTGCTTGCCCTGCTGGCTCATTAAAATGCTTACTTCTTCCTGCAGGCTGGGATAATTAATAATAATTTTAAAAATGAAACGATCGAGTTGTGCTTCCGGCAAACGGTAAGTACCTTCCTGCTCTATCGGGTTTTGTGTTGCCAAAACGATAAAAGGATATTGCATCGGATAAGTGGTACCGTCAAATGTAACCTGCCTTTCTTCCATCACTTCAAACAAGGCTGATTGTGTTTTTGCCGGGGCACGGTTAATTTCATCAATCAAAACAATATTGCCAAATATCGGGCCTGGCCTGAATGAAAAATTTGCAGCATTGGGGTTAAATACCGAAGTGCCTATTACATCACCGGGCATCAGGTCGGGTGTAAACTGGATACGGCTAAAATTGATATCCATAATTTTAGCTAAGAGTTTTGCCAGGAGTGTTTTGGCAACGCCGGGAACACCCTCTAATAAAATATGGCCATCGCATAAAAGCCCGGTCATTACCAGGTCCACAACCTGCTGTTGCCCTACTATTACTTTACCGATCTGCGCCCTGATGTCGTTTAATTTTTTATTTAGCGCTGTAACTTCTATGTTCTCCAGAAAAATATTTTCTTCCATAATTATTTTCTTGATTTATAAAATTTTTGAACCAGGTCATTTAATATCAACAGGTCGCTATCAGAAACCTGGAATGCATTTTGTAACTTGTGAATGTGCAAAGATAAATTTTGTACCAATTCTTTTTGCACGCCACTTTTTCGGCTAAGCGTTTCGGTATATTCGGTTGTATTTGTATTGGCCTGTATAAAATAATTCGTTCTGACATACTCATTAAAATACAGGATCATTTTATCAGCGATAGCTTGATTGTCTTTCTGGTTGAGATATAAACCAGCAATGGCTTCAGCAAACTTAACCGAAGCATTTTCCGGTGCGTTTATTACAGGTACAATACGCTGCTTTCTTTTAGACCCCACAATCATATAAATAAGTAATAAAAGAAGTAATACGATCAATGCCATAGCCAATGCCGGTAATGTAAATAAAAATGCCAAACCACTGCCTGAACCTTCTTTGCTGGCAAAACTATTTCGGTGGTAAAAATCATCCCAATAAATAACAGAAGGTTTTTCGGGCATCCATTGCATGAGCCTTGTGAAATATTCCTGGTTATTTCCTGACAATAAAAAATAATTGCTAAAGGCACGGGCATCGCAATGCAAATACAACCTGCCTTTCCCCCAAAAAATTACAATACAGTTGGGTTTATTAAATTGATTGTAACCCAACGTTCGGGAAATGATAGAATCGGTTGCAGAAAAATAAGAAGCAAAGGGTAAATAATAATAAGAATATTTATTTTTTGCCAAAGATGTATCTTTTAGATGAATATTTGTTTCACCTAATGATAATGGCATCATGTGTGAAAATATTTCGCCATGCAACATTTTACAATACATACCCGCCAGGAATGAGCTATCCATTTGTAAGGCAGAAATGAATGCAGTATTGCCATTGGCCACATAATTATAAATAGCATTGAGGTCGGCTTCTTTTGGAAAAAAATAATGGCTAATACTTATATACAAAGATCCTGTATTACTCGTCCAGCCTAATGTTTCTGATGCAGTACGGCCAGATACCTGAATGTCAGCATTTGGAAAACTTGCTTTCGTTAATGAAAAAGCCATAGAAGTTCCTAATGGGATATCATCTTTTAACGCAAAGGTTTCTCTCAAAGATGGCAATTCATTCTTTGCACTACAAGCGGCTAAAACCAGGACCAGGGCAATATAGGCGGTTATCTTTTTCAAATTTTTAGATGTGTGACACAAATTCTTTACAGGTATTTTCAATTTCTGAAAAACTATTTTTATCAATCGCCTTTTTACCATACCACACATATTCATAAAGCAAGGCTATTTTTGAAAATGATTGTTGTAAGGATACCGGCATTTCATATAGATAAGCAGCATTCGTTTTTTCAGTAGAAAAATGGATATGCTGCCGTTCATTTAAAAGTTGCAAAATTTTTAAGAAATAATACCGGGTAGCTAAGCGGTAATCGCCTGCTACAATACATTTATCAATAAGCGATGTATATCCTGCAGCAGTCAAAATTTCTTCCGGCCCGGGAGTATCCGGTGCAATTGGTTTTGATTTCTTAAATCGGGATACGCCAGTTGTTAAAAAGAAACGATAAAGCAGGTAAAAAACAAATATGGCGGCCGCCATCCACATTAAAATTTGCAAAAAACCACTACTCAAAATCCTTTCAAACAGGCTCATGCTCCTGCTATTACCAGGCGCCTCTTGTACTGAATTTTTCCAGACCCGAAGCAAGCTATCTAAGTTTTGGATATAAAGGTACCCGGCCTTCTTCTTTAAAGATAAAATACTATCTCCTGCAATAAAAATGGGATGCTGGTACAAAACGGTATCGGCTGCATCCGAAATTTTATGATGCGAATAATTTTCGCTGTCATTGATCGTTTCAGGCGGTTGAATATACTCCATCGTATCTTCTTGCCGGGGCTGCTGGCCAAGAGCTGTATTGACCAATAAAAAACAGGCAATTAAAGTTTTTTTATTCCGCATCTAATACCCGGTTAACGATTCCATTCTTTTTAATATAATATCCCTGCCTGTGCAATTGCCTGGGCCAAATAATAAAATACCAAATGATAAGGTAGAGCGATGTTGCCAATATGAGTACACTTGCCCATATCGGCAAGCCGGCAGATTTAGTGGTATCAAAAGTGGTACTCATAAGGTGTGTAACATAACTTTCCAGAAAAGCGGCAATAATAAAGAAAGGTACCAGGCATATCATAATTTTTGCTGCATCAGAAGCGGCCCTTCTAAATGATTCCAACCGGCTATAGGTACCTGGAAATATAAATCCCCTGGCCAGTATAAAACCGGCAGTACCGGCAATTACAATTGAGGAAATTTCTATAACACCATGTATCCATATCACCAATATTGATTTTAAGCCCAGGCCATGTTCAAAAAAAAGATATTCAAAACTACCCAGCATCAAACCATTGCTCCATAAAATTTTAAATGTAAAAATTCCCAGTGTTAGGCCTCCCAGGAAAGTGATGAAGGCTACTTTAATATTATTGAAGGCAATGCGTACAAACATATTAAAATAGTTATCGTCTTTATAAATACCAAATGGATCTCCATTGGCAATATTTTCTTCGGTATGATTTACATAATTATCCCCCAAAATACTGCGGATAAATTCCGGGTTACGGGCAGCGGCATACAATCCAATAAATACAAAGAAGCAAAACAACAACACCGTAAATAAAAAGATGGGATGGTATTTTCTGAAAAGTAACGGCAACTCAAACTTCCAGAATTCGAACAGGCGAGAAAACTTTTGCCTTTTATTTCGATATACATTTTGATACATGGAAGCGGTGAGTCCATTTATCCACCTGGTAACTTTGCTTTTTGGATAAAATGTTTTGGCATAGGAAAGATCATCAATAAGTGTAATAAAGCGGTCGGCAGTTTCATCCGGGCTTGCAGGTTGCTCATACTGGTAGGATTCCCATTTCTCTACATTTTTTTTAATAAACATTGCTTCTCTCATAGGCCAGTACAACAAAAGGGTAATAAACTATTTGGTGCGATACAAATGTAATATAAGATAATTATGAAAAACATATTTTCAGCCGGCACTACATTTTATTTTACCAAATTGGTTAGGACAAAAAAATCTTCATTATTCCATGAAGATTTCTCCTGGAACCCATACAAAATAGATTCTTATGAATTTTTTTTTAGTAGGGCAGTCATCTACAGCCAAAAGTTATGATAATGCAATATCAATAACCTGTTGCACCGTTTTTACATAATGAAATTTAATCCCTTTTATAAATTGAGGATTAATTTCACTTACATCTTTTTCATTGAGCCAGCATAAAATAATCTCTTTTATACCGGATCTTTTAGCTGCTAAAACTTTTTCTTTTATGCCACCTACGGGTAATACCTGTCCACGTAAAGTAATTTCACCCGTCATGGCCAGGTGCGATTTTATTTTACGCCCGGTAAAGGCACTGGCTAAAGATGTCATCATGGTAATTCCTGCACTCGGCCCGTCTTTAGGAGTGGCCCCTTCGGGTACATGGATATGTGCATCTTTTTTATGAAATGTTTCTTGTGGAATATTTAATTTTTTATAATTGGCTTCCAACCACGTGTAGGCTGTACTGGCGCTTTCTTTCATTACATTGCCCAGGTTACCGGTTAATTTTAATTCACCTTTGCCGTCGCTTACCTGAGTTTCAATAAAAAGGATATCGCCGCCTACATAGGTCCAGGCCAGGCCCACTGCTACGCCGGCCATATTCGCAGTTTTATAAATTTCATTGTTATACCTGGCACGCCCCAATATTTTTTCTACATCCAGGCTGCTAATAGTAGCTTTTAATTTACCTTTCATTACCAGCTCTTTTGCCTGGTAACGCATGATGCTCGCTAATTGCCTGTCTAGTTCCCGCACTCCACTTTCCCTGGTATAATCAGAAATAATTTTTTCTAAAACGGTATCACTTATTTTAAAACCCTGGTCGGCCAGTCCGTGCATTTCTTTTTGGCGTGGTAACAAATGCCGTTTGGCAATTTCAATTTTTTCCTCTACGGCATAGCCACTCAGGTCAATGATCTCGAGCCTGTCTCTTAAAGCAGGTTGAATATTGTTTAAACTGTTTGCAGTTGCAATAAATAATACTTTACTCAAATCATATTCCAGCTCTAAATAATTATCATAAAAAGTACTGTTTTGTTCGGGGTCCAGTACTTCCAGTAAAGCCGAAGAAGGGTCACCCCGGTGATCGCTTCCTACTTTATCAATTTCATCAAGGATCATAACCGGGTTACCCGATTTTATTTTTCGGATAGATTGTACAATACGGCCGGGCATGGCGCCGATATAGGTTTTACGATGCCCCCGTATTTCGCTTTCGTCATGCAAACCACCCAGGCTCACCCTTACATACTTACGGTTTATAGCCGCTGCAATACTTTTTCCCAGGCTGGTTTTACCAATACCGGGAGGGCCCACAAAACAAAGAATGGGGCTCTTCATATCTCCTTTTAATTTTAAAACGGCCAGGTATTCCAGTATGCGTTCTTTAATTTTATTCATTCCATAATGATCCCGGTCCAGTATTTTTTTTGCTTTTTTAAGATCATACAAATCCTGTGTATAATCTCCCCAGGGTAAATCCAGCATCAGGTCCAGGTGATTATATACCACTGAATAATCTGGTGTAGATGGATGCATACGCTCCAGCTTTTCTACGCCTTTCGTAAACATTTCCTTTGCAGCAGCAGGCCAAATTTTCTGCTCTGCTTTTTTCTGCATTTCTTTTACTTCTGCTACGTTATCGCCACCCAATTCATCTTTGATGGCTTTCATTTGCTGTTGCAAAAAATATTCTTTTTGTTGCTTATCCAGCTCTGCCCTTGTTTTATTGGTAACTTTATTCTTTAATTCTGCATATTGCAACTCTGTGTGCATTAAACTCATCAGGAGTTCGGCACGGGCCTTCAGGTTACTGATTTCTAACAAGCGTTGCTTTTGTTGCAAATCACTATTTAAGTTACTGCTTACATAATGAATTAAAAAAGAGGGATTCTCAATATTTTTTAAAATTATGGCTGCTTCACTGGGCAAATTAGGTGACAGGTTTATAATTTGAGCAGCAATATCTTTGATGCTTCCTACCATCGCTTCAAAATCATTATCACCTTGTATGTTTTCTTCTTCCAGTACCTTGATGCGTGCTTTAAAATAAGGATCGTCCGAAACGATTTCTTCTAACTTAAATCTTTTTCGGCCTTGCAGTATGAGGGTAGTGCCTCCATCTGGCATTTTAATAAGCTTGATCATTTTAGCAACCGTACCGATATCTTCAAGATCGCTCACAGTGGGCTCTTCAATACTACTTTCTTTTTGTGCTAAAACGCCGATTAATTTATCTTTTTTATAAGCATCGTTCACGGCCTTTATACTTTTATCTCTACCAACTGTGATCGGGATCACTACCCCGGGAAACAGAACTGTATTTCTTAGAGGAAGTATGGGAATTTCTTCGGGGATCAACTGATCATCGGCGCCATCATTTTCTTCATTTAAGGGAATGATTGGCATAAAATCCATTTCATCTTCAGGGCCGCCGGGTAATAAATATTTTTTATTCATAATGTCTTACTGATAAACAAGCTGCAAAATTAAACCAATTAACGAATTTTTGAAGCAGAATATGATAGCCTGGAGAAAAGAAATATAAAATTAGGTGTTGGGCGTCGGTGTGGCTTGATTTTCATGGATCCTAAAAATCAATCTCAAATTTTGATCATGTGTAAAATAGCTATATAACCAGTTTAGAAATACAAAAAATTTATTCTTTACGCCCAATATAAGCATTAAATGCAAGCTCATCCAAATAAACCAGGCAAAAAAACCTCCGAAGTGTAATTTAGGTTTAGGGATATCTACTACAGCCAGGTTCCGGCCTACGGTAGCCATTGAGCCTTTATCGTTGTACGAAAATTCTTTTTTGCCATTTTTGCCTTTAACTTCTTTTGTAAAATTACTGGCAAGCAGGTCTGCTTGCTGAATGGCTACCGAAGCCAGTTGCGGATGGCCGTGCGGATAGGCGGCAACTTCCATATAAGCAATATCACCAATGGCGTACATATTTTCGCTACCCAATACTTTACAATAGGGATCCACTTTTATACGGTTTCCACGAGCAATGAGAGAAGCATCAATACCTTGTGGAATATTTCCTTTAATACCTGCAGCCCAAATACATAAAGCAGATTCTATAAGTTCATTATTGGCAAGAAATGCGGTATGACCATCGTAGGTTTTAAGCAATGCATTTGTTTTTACAATTACACCAAGTTTTTCGAGATACCGCTGTGCATCTGCGCTGCTTTTTTCGCTCATTGCAGACAATAAGCGTGGGCTACCTTCCAGCAGGTAAATATTCATCCTTTTAAAATCAATTTCGGGATAGTCTTTGGGCAATGTATAATGCCGCATATCTGCAATAGCCCCACTTAATTCTACACCAGTGGGTCCACCACCAACAATGATAATATTTAAATGGCGCTGCCGGGTTTCCTCATCATTTGAAGTAAGTGCATGTTCAAAATTACAAAGCAAACGTTCTTTTAAATGAAGTGATTCAATACTACTCTTCATGGGTATGGCATAATTTTCAATTTCTGCATTCCCAAAAAAATTGGTACCGGCACCCGTTGCAATGATCAACCGATCATAATCAAATTCACCAATATCCGTAATTACTTTCTTAGCTGTTTCATTTATTGAATGTACAGTTGCCATCCTAAAATTAATATTGGAACTTTTATGAAATACTTTGCGCAAAGGGAAAGAAATATCACTGGCATTTAACCCAGCCGTAGCTACCTGGTAAAATAAAGGTTGAAACTGGTGATGGTTAAATTGATCAATTAGGGTAATGGAAATTCCTTTTTTATTACTTAACCTGCGTGCAAGCCGCAAACCGCCAAACCCCCCACCTATTATGATTAATTTCATATCCTCGGATTTTGGGTACAAAGATATGAATTTTCAATTATTTTTGAAACATTAGAAAATATTATTCCCAAATCAGTAAAGCATCCTTACTTTAATTGTTTCGGGAACACTTTTTAGCAATTCAAGAGCTGTTTTACTCAATCCCCTGTCAACATCTAACACTACATACCCAATGTTATCATTGGTTTTAAGATACTGACCTACGATATTAATTTTATTTTTACTTAATAAAGTATTGATCTGGCTGAGTACACCGGGTACATTTTTATGGATATGCAATATGCGATGCGTATTTTCCTGTGGGGGCAATGCCAGCGCTGGTATGGTATGAGAACCAAGTGTAATTCCTTTTTCCAGGTAGTTAAATAATTTATGACTTACATCTACGCCAATATTATTTTGAGCTTCCTGGGTGCTGCCACCAATATGCGGTGTGATGAGCACATTGGGTAAGCCCTGTAAAATACTTTTAAAATCATCACCATTTTTTTCTGGTTCCACAGGAAATACGTCAATGGCTGCACCTGCCAAATTGCCCTGGAGCAAGGCATCTTTCAAACCATCCAAATCTACTACTTCGCCCCTGGCATAATTAATTAAAACGGCATCTTTTTTAAGGCTCTTGATATTACTCTTATTAATTAAATTTTTGGTAGAAGTTAATTCAGGTACATGCAACGTAACAACATCTGATTGCTTTAATAATTCTTTTAATGATTTACTATCTTTTGCATTTCCCAAAGGGAGTTTTGTTTCGGCATCATAAAACAAAACTTTCATCCCCATTGCTTCGGCCAACACACTTACCTGGCTTCCAATATTTCCGTACCCAACAATGCCAATTGTTTTACCTCTTAGTTCGTGGCTCCCATTGGCATCTTTCATCCATTTTCCTTCGTGGGCCGCTTTATTTTTATCAATAATTTTACGTACCAGCATTATTGAAGCACCAATTACCAATTCTGCAACGCTACGGGTATTGCTGTACGGGGCATTAAATACTGCAACGCCTTGTGCGGTAGCCGCATATAGATCTACCTGGTTCACTCCAATACAAAAACAACCAATTGCCTGGAGTTTTTTTGCCTCGGCCAGAATATCAGCAGTAATTTTCATTTTACTGCGGATGCCCAAAATATGAACATCTTTGATTGCTTTTTTTAATTCTGATTCACTCAATGCACCTGTTATCCTTCTTATGGACACATACCCATTCTCTTCAAAAAAATGAACAGCCGCATCACTGATATTTTCTAAAAAAAGAATGTTTATTTTTTCTTTAGGATAACTTGTTGGTTTTACCTGTTTCATACCTGTTACTGCTATTAAAATTTTGCACAAATATATCCCATCAAAAATTAATACCTTTAATCCTTATATCCACATTCATTCAATGAAAAAATCAAAGCGGGGCAGATACCTCATCATTGCTGTTGTATTATCTTCTATTATTTTAATGGGTTGTAATGCTGTTTCTAAACCCGGCAATATTGCCGCTCATAGCGATAGCACAGGGTTGCTGTATGAATTGCCCAAACCGGGTAATCTGAATAAGGTAGAAATGCAGCGCTTGCATGATGCGTGCAGCCATTGGTTTGACAGCGCCCTGGGAAATACCGTTTTTAATGGAGGCTTACTGGTTGCTCAAAAAGGAAATATCATTTTTGAAAAATATAAAGGTACCATGCACCTGGATCAACAAGATACTATTACAGATGCTACTCCTTTTCACCTGGCTTCAGTTTCAAAAACTTTTACAGCCATGGCAGTGCTTGATCTTTGGCAGCAAAAGAAAATAAGCTTAGATGATGAGTTTAGTAAATATTTTTCGGCATTTAATTACCCCGGCGTAACCATCAGAAATTTATTGGATCACCGCAGCGGTTTACCAAACTATGTTTATTTTCTTGAAAACACGGGTTGGAATATTCAGCAGAAAGCAACCAACCGGGATGTATTAAATGAGCTCATTTCAAAAAAAAATATTTTAAAAGATATCCGCACGCCAGATACCCACTTTTCTTATTGCAATACCAACTATGCCCTGCTTGCTTTGCTGATTGAGAAAATAACAGGTTTGCCTTACCCTCAATACATACAGCAACATTTTTTTGAGCCATTAAATATGACGCATACCTATGTACTTACCCTGGCAGATTCTGGCAAAGTACCCCCCAGTTATGATTGGCGGGGCAGGGAAATGAATCTCAACTTTTTAGATTTTGTATATGGTGATAAAGATATTTACAGTACGCCACGTGATCTTTTAAAATGGGACCGCTTTCTTAGCAGTGGGCTTTTGTTTACAGCAGAAACATTAAACCAGGCCTATACCGGTTATAGCAATGAAAAACCGGGTATAAGAAATTATGGACTGGGGTGGCGATTAAATATTTATGATAATCATAAAAAAATGATTTATCACAATGGATGGTGGCATGGAAACAATTCTGTTTTTATAAGATTATTAGATGAAGATGTTACCATTATTGCAGTGAATAACCGTTTTACAAGGGCTACATATCATGCCAATCAATTAGCTAATATTTTTGCATCTTATTTCGCACCGGCAGATGAAGAAACGGAACAAGCCATTGCTGACAGTTCAAAATCTGAAAGCCAGGATTCTACAAAGAAAAAGAATCATACTCCCGAAAAAAAACACTAAAGAATCCGCAAATAAACCTGCAATTACCTGCATTATCCACTTATCTCTCACTTAAATGTGGATATTATTTATTTACTTTTGCGTTTTAATGCAAGATTTATGTTAATTTTAGTTAACATTTACTTTTCGAAAACTTAACTGATTGCTTTAAAGGCCATGCTTAAAAAAGAAAGACAAGCCTACATTTTACACCAGGTAAACCTGCATAACAAAGTAGTATCTGCTACATTAAGTGCAGAGATTGCGGTTTCTGAAGATACGATACGCAGGGATTTGCAAGAGCTTTCAGAAACAGGTAAACTGGTAAAAGTACATGGTGGCGCCCTGTCTGCAGCCTTTTACGACAACCCGGTAATTGAATCAAATGTATATGCCCAAACGGATAAACAAATAATCGGGAACAAAGCAGCCAGTTTAATAAAAGATGGGATGTTTATTTTAACAGGAGGTGGCACTACCATATTAGAATTTGCCAGGTGCTTGCCCTCTACTTTAAAAGCCACTTTTATATCAGGCAGTATTCCTGCGATATCAGAATATATGAATCATCCCAATATTGAAATCATTGTATTGGGAGATAAATTATCTAAAACATCCAGAATAACTGTAGGGGCCGATGCTGTGAACCGGATAAAAAATATAAAAGCCGACTTATGTATCCTGGGCATAAATGCGATAGATACAGAGAATGGGGTTACAGACAATGACTGGGATGTAGTACAAATAAAACAACAAATGATTGCTTCATCACATAAAACAATTTGCCTGACGATTTCAGAAAAAATAAATACAGTACAGCCTATTCATGTATGCGGGCTTAATAAAATTGACAGCCTGATTACAGAACTGGATCCCGGAAACAAATTGCTTAAACCTTTTAAAGATGCAGGAATTACAATTTTATAAACAACTATATCATAAACCAAAACGAACAATTTATTCAAAAACAAAACTTAGTGCTATGAAAAAAATGATGCAGATTATTGCGTGTTTTTTGCTATTCCTGTTTTGGACTCATGATGCCATGGCCCAGCAAATGGTAAGCGGTGTTATCAGTTCAAACAGCAAGCAACCCATCGAAGGGGTAACGGTAATGGTAAAAGGCAGCAACCGAGCCACCAAAACAGATGCCAGCGGGCACTTTAACATCCAGGCTGAGCCTGGCCAGGAGCTGGTATTTTCTCATGTAAGTTTCGAAACCCGGACACACCGGGTAAAAGCAAACGAAACGATTAATATCCAAATGACACCGTCAAATACCCAATTGCAGGAAGTGGTAGTAACGGCTATGGATATTCGCAGAAATGCAAAAGAATTGGGTTATTCGGTACAAACCGAAAAAGGTGCCGATATTAAAGAAACACAAAGAGAGAACTTCATCAATGCTTTACAGGGTAGAATTGCCGGCCTTACCGTAAATGCAACAAGCGGTGTGGCAGGTGCCGGTAGCCAGGTGGTACTCCGGGGATTTAATTCACTGGCGCTTGATAACTCACCCCTCTTTGTAATTGATGGTATTATTGCCGATAACTCTACGCCTAATGAAACCAGCGATGGGGGCGCCCTGGGCCTGGCATCTAACCGGGCTAACCGGGGCAATGATTATACCAACCGGATGGCAGATATTAACCCAAATGATATTGAAAGCATCACCGTACTGAAAGGCCCCGAAGCTACCGCCTTATATGGTAGCCAGGCCAGTTCAGGTGCTATCATCATCACTACCAAAAGAGGACGCACCAGCAAAGGGTTAAAAATAAATTACGATAATAGCTTCCGTGTTTCAAAACAAATAAGGAAAGTGGAAAACTTCAGTAAATATTCAGGTGGCTCAAACGGAGCGCCACAAGACATTTTCACAGCATTTGGCCCTGCCTACGACCCTAATACACCGGTATTTGAAAATGAAGATTATTTTTTCAGGAATGGTTTTTCACAAACCCATAACCTGGCTTTAGAGTTCGGTACAGATAAAAGTAATTTTAGGGTATCGGGCGCAAGCTTCAATCAAAAAGGTGTGATCCCAAATAATGATTACAAAAAGTATAATGCCACCATTTCTAATTATACAGAAATTGGCAAGTACATTACTATTCGCCCATCAGTAACTTATTCTTCTTCTGAAAATCAAAAAGTATTGAGGGGAGCAAGTTCTTATTTATTAAATTTATTGGTATGGCCTTCTTTCGATGATATCAGGGATTATGCAAATGCAGATGGCACTAAAATCCCACTTTTTGCTGCCAATCCAAACGGAGAATTAGATAATCCATTTTTTAATGTTTATAAAAATCCAAGTGAAGATAAAACCAAAAGGCTTATTGCCACAATGGGTATAGATATTAAACCATTTAACTGGCTTACTTTTGCAGGTAGGTTTGGATATGATACGTACAGTACAGACGGATATACCCGTTTTGACTCTATGAGTTATTATGTAACCCGCCAGCAGAAAGGATACCAGGATAATTATTACAGGGATTATTATGGATATAACCACACCATTACTGCAACTGCAGTAAAAGATTTTAATAAAATTAGTACCCGCTTAATGGTGGGTAATATGTGGCAGAATTATAAGACGGAACAATATGCAGTATCCGGGAGTAACCTGGAAAGTCAAAACCGAACAGACAGCGGCAATATAGACCCCGTTACCCGTGTGAGATTGTCAAATGCATTGAATGGTTTGCCAAATTATTCAATCAACCGGCAATTGGCATTTTTTGGTGAAGCCATGATCGGGTATAATGAATTTATATACCTTACCTATTCTCACCGTTTTGAAACATCTTCTATTTTCCCGGCCAAATCAAGGGATTATAATTATCCTGCTGCCAGTTTAAGTTTAATTGTAAGTGATATGATCCCGGGTTTAAAAGGCAAGGTTTTGAGTTTCTGGAAACTGCGTGGTTCATTGGCGAATACCGCCAGGTCGAGCTCTCCTTATGCCAATCAATCAGTATTTAACCAAAATACCGGTAGTGGTGGTGGGTTCTATTACGGGTTCACCAACAATAACCCCAATCTTACTCCCGAACGTCAAAAAACCTATGAAGTAGGTACTGAAGTAAGGTTGTATAATAATCGCTTTAGTATTGATGCTACTTATTATAATACTGAAAATAAGAACCTGATTGTAGAAAACACAAGAGGAAGCTATGCTACCGGGTTTGTATTAAATACATTAAACTATGGCGCAACCCGCAACCAGGGTGTAGAAGTAGCTGCTAATTTTGATGTGGTTCGCAATCCCAAGTTCAGGTGGAGTACCCGCATGAACTTTAATAAAATGTGGAACAAAGTACTTTCATTGCCAGATAATTTACCTGAATTTTACATCAGCGATACCTGGCTTGCTTATAATGTAAGAGGTGGTATGGTAAAAGGAGGCTCTACCACTACTTTTACTTCTTACGGATACCAGCGTAATGATGCTGGTCAAATTTTAGTAAGCCCTTCTACTGGTTTACCATTAATAGATGCCACTTTTAAAGTACATGGAGACCGCAACCCGGATTTTACATTGGGATGGTATAATAATTTTTCATTCAAAAACTTTACCGTAAGTATGTTATGGGATCTTAAAGTAGGTGGTGATATTTATAATGCAACAGACCTATACTTAACCCGTATGGGCCGCAGCTTACGTACCAAGCTGAGAGAAGTTCCCATTGTTGTAAATGGTGTGTTGGCAGATGGCCTTGAAAATACGGCTACGCCTACTCAAAACCATATATCCATTACGCCTTATTACAATAATAGCTATTATACTACAATGCCGGAAGAAGAGTTTATTGAAAAAAATATCAGTTGGTTCCGGTTGAGAGATGTTACATTCAGCTATAATTTTTCAAGCGCTATTAAAAATGTAAAATTCATTAAAACATTATCTGCTTTTGTAACTATTAACGATCCGATATTAATTACCAATTACTCAGGAGCCGATCCTCAAGTGAATGGGAACACAGCCGGCACACGGGGTGTGGGCGGTTTTGGAATGGATTATGGAAACCTGGGTTTACCCTTAAGTGTTAACCTCGGATTTCGTGCAGGATTTTAATTAATTGAAAAATTTTATAAAAAAAATTATATGAAAAAGATATTTTCAATAACGTTACTGGGCTCTTTGCTACTCCTGGGGGCGTCTTGTAAAAAAAGCATTGACGAAGCTTACCAAAACCCCAATGCACCTGTACGGGTACCGGTTAATACATTATTACCTCAAATTGTTTCAGCAATGGCAGCAAACTATGCCGGCCATGGTCCCATGAATGATGCCCGGTATGCTGGTGCATATATTCAAAGCTGGCAATATTATTCTACCAATAGTTATTTTGACCAGATGGGTTATAACAATGGTTCCGGAGATGTGGCCCAAAGCACCTGGCGTACGCACTACTATGATATTGGCCAAAACAATCAAAGAATGATGCAATGGGCTGCCGAAGAACAAAGATGGGATTATGTAGGCGTAGGAAAAGCAATTGAAGCCTGGGGCTGGATGCTTGTTGCAGATTATTATGGTGAAACCATTGTAGAAAATGCTTTCAATACCAGTATGCTCACTTTTGCATTTAACCGGGAAGATACAGCATACGCCCGCATTTTAAGCCTATGCCAGGAAAGCCTGGCAAACTTGAACCGTACTGATGGGCAAGTGGATGCTGCCTACCTGGCATCGGGAGATGCTTATTTTTACAATGGCGATGTAAATAAATGGAAGAAATTTGCCAATGGCATATTAGCACGTTACTACAATCACTTTAGTAATAAAGCCGATTATAAACCAGATTCTGCTATTTATTATGCCAAAGCCGCAATGCAAACCGTAGATGAAATTGCCAGTGTGAAATTTATCGGCAATGCCTTATCTGCCACAAATAATTTTTATGGCCCACGCAGGGGTAACCTGGGCGGTGCATCAGCAGCAGCTCCTACAGCCGTAAGGCAAAGTGATTTTATTGCCAAATTGATGACTGGTGGAAATGCAGCATTCCCAGGTGTAACCGATCCAAGAGCATGGTATATGCTAAGAGGAAATGCCAATGGAACCATTAAAGGAGTTCCTCCAGTGGTAGGTCAAACTGCTTTAGCCGCCAATGACCGCCCCGAGAATTTTTGGGGCGTAAGCCAGGTTACAGCCAGTAATACTGCCCCCGCCAATGATAATAATTGCAGGTATATTTTTAAGAATGATGCACCCTACCCTGTAATGACACCTGCAGAAATGAAATTCATTATTGCAGAAGCAGAGTACAAGTTAGGCCATAAATCAAATGCATTAACTGCTTACCAGGAAGGTATCAGTGCCAGCTTTGATATGCTTACTACCAATTATAACCTAAGCATTCCCGCAGGCAAAGAAATTACGCCTGCCATTAAAGCCAGTTTTCTTGCTTTACCGGATGTAGTTCCTGCAAATCCCAATGATTTAACCTTATCTAAAATCATGTTGCAAAAATATATTGCCATGTATGGTTATGGAGTATTAGAAACCTGGATGGATATGCGCCGGTATCATTATACTGACCTTGACCCTGAAACAGGAAACCAGGTTTATACAGATTTTCAAGTACCCACCTTATTTGCAGATAACAATGGAGAATATATTTACCGCTATTACCCCAGGTATAATGCTGAAAGAGTGTGGAACTTTTATGAACTGCAACGTATAGGCGCTACATCAAATAATTATCACACCAAAAAACTTTGGATCGTACAACCATAACCTTTTAATAAAAAGATATGAAAAGAATATTAATCACAGGGCTTGCATTATTTATGATATTCAGTTCCTGTAAAAAAACAAATTACGCAGACCCTATTGCCGATGTGGATTATTCATCCTCTGGTAATACCGCTTATTTAAAAATAAATTTTCTTTCGGCTTATAAGGCCAACCCCTCTGTGCAAATAAGTGTGAATGGAGTAAGAGTAAGTAATTTAATTACTTCCCGTACACCTTTTCCCGGTGGCGGATATAATACAGGTGGAGGCAACTATCCCGATTTTCTGCCAGTAAGAAGAGGTTTAAATGACCTGAGTGTATCTATCCCCAATAAAGGGGCCAATACAGATTCTGTAATATTATATTCAGGTGTGGTCAATACGCCGGAAGGCCGCAACCATTATACTGTACACATTACAGATACTGCGGCCATGGTAAAGGCGGTAACATTTGAGGAAGCCACCGAAGCGTATGATACTTCACGACCACTTTTTACATTTGTGAATATGATGCCCAATGTACCGGCTATTGATTTGTATTATGGTACTATATTGGTTGCTTCAAATGTTGCGTACTTAGATCGTTCTACTACTTTTTGGGTATCGCCATTAGCGCCGCAATCTACCTGGGCAATAAGGCAGTCAGGATCGGCTCCCGGCTCTACTGCATTGGCCACGTATTCCAGCGCTTCTACTATTACTAAAGGAAAAGTTTATACCGCTTTTGCATCGGGTTACAAAGGTGCTACGGATACCCGTAAACCATATATTTCTTTCATGTTGATTCGATAGTTCGTTTGGTAATTTTAAAAAAAGCTGCTTTCTGATAAGAAGCAGCTTTTTTTATTCCGGTAACTTTTTATCCAAAGAATAAATAAGCTAAAAGAATAGAAGTAATGATACCTACCAGGTCAGCCAACAACATGGCGCCTACTGCATACCGGGTATTTTTTACGGATACCGCTCCAAAGTAAACTGCAATCACATAAAAAGTAGTATCCGAAGAGCCTTGTAACACACTGCTCAATCTCCCTGCAAAAGAATCAGCACCATAAGTATCCATAGCGCTTACCATCATACCCCTGGCAGCCCCGCCACTAAAGGGTTTCACCAGTGCTGTGGGCAAACCATCTACAAAACGGGTATCGGTGCCCAGGAACGCAAAGAGGCTTTTCATACCCTCAATGATACTGTCAAACGTACCACTGGTACGCAATAAACTTATGGCTACTAACATACCCACCAGGTAAGGAATAATTTTTACGGCAGTTTCAAAACCACCTTTAGCACCATCAATAAAAGCAGAAAAAATATCTATCTTTTTATAAATACCACCCAGTACAATTAGAATAAAAATAAGTAAGATCAATCCACTGCTTAAAGTAGATGAAAAAATTTGTACGCCTTCGGAGTTTAATGATTTAATATAAACAATAAGCGCTGCTATAATTGCAGAAATACCGCCGATCCATAACAGGATCACCGGTTGCAACACATTTATTTTTTGCTTGAATGAAACAATCAGCATAGCCGCAATGGTGGCAGCAAATGTAGCGATCATACAGGGCACAAAAATATCCATTGGGTTTGCAGCCCTGGCCGCTGCCCTTAATGCGATAATACTTACCGGGATCAATGTGAGGCCTGATGCATGAAGCGACAGGAACATGATCTGTGCATTTGAGGCAACCGCTTTATTGGGGTTTATTTCCTGTAAACTTTCCATAGCCTTTATTCCAAATGGAGTCGCTGCATTATCAAGCCCTAAAAGATTGGCACTAAAATTCATCATCATGTGGCCCATCGCCGGGTGGCCTTTTGGTATTTCGGGAAATATTTTTGAAAAGAACGGCCCAATAATCCGGCTGAGCAAATTGATACCGCCGGCTTTTTCAGCAATACCCATAATGCCCATGAATAAAGCCATAATGCCAATTAAACCAATACTTAAATTCACCGCTGTTTTACAGGTTTCTATAATGCCATCCGAATGTTGTATTCTATAGGTTTCATAAACTCCGGCACTTGTTTTTACGGTAATGATATCACCTTTTTGTAATAAGGGAGTGGAATCTAAATAAGCGATCACAGTAGCATCTGTATGTGCCGCATCCATTGTTTTTATATGGATGCTATCGCCGGAGCGCCCGCTTACCATATCACTAAAAACCGATTTGTTATTTTCTCTAAAGAAAACCAATTTAATACTCGCCACTAAAATGGCTACTATGATAAAAGCCGACCATATCCTGCTTAATGCCATACATTTTTATATAAGAGTGTTGAAAGTACTAAAATATGATGAAGCCACCATCAACAGGAGATAGACAATGTTAAAAAACAATGGCTTTTAATACTTGTAAAACCTTTGGAACACTGGTTGTTGAGGCTTACCTTTGCAGCCAATTTTAAAACAGCACCCATTGCTGTACTCACAAAAAACAGAATTAGCATGGCACTCCAGGCAGGCATCGTAGGCTTACCCAATGTGGGCAAATCAACCCTTTTTAATGCAGTAAGCAATAGCGCAAAAGCACAAGCAAGCAATTACCGCTTTTGTACCATTGAGCCCAATACCGGGCTGGTAAATGTACCCGATGAACGGCTTACTAAATTAGAAGCATTGGTAAAACCAAACCGGGTAGTTCCTACTCAAATTGAAATTGTAGATATCGCAGGGCTTGTGAGGGGTGCCAGTAAAGGAGAAGGATTGGGCAATAAATTTTTGGCTAACATCAGGGAGGTTGATGCCATTATTCAAGTGATCCGTTGCTTTGAAGATGAGAATATATTGAGAGAAGAAGGACCCATTAATCCGGTTGCAGATAAAGAAATAATAGAAACCGAATTGCAATTAAAAGACCTGGAAAGTGTAGATAAAAAAATACAAAGAACCGAAAAACTGGCAAAAACCGGAGATGCAAAATTAAAAGCTGAATACGAAGTACTGCTTAAGTGTAAAGAACAATTGGAAAAAGGAAAAAATATTATTTCATTGGGTTTAAGCAAAGAAGATAAAACAGCAATTGCTGATTTATTTTTACTTACTGATAAACCGGTGTTATATGTAGCCAATGTAGATGAAGCCAGCATGCACACAGGGAATAAATATTCTGAGGCGCTTATAGAAGCGGTAAAAGATGAAGGCAACCAGGTAATTATTATGACCAATGCGATTGAAGCTCAAATTGCAGAATTTGAAAACCCTGAAGACAAAGCCATGTTTATGGAAGAATATAAAATGGCTGAACCTGCCCTTGACCGGTTGATACATTCCACTTATAAATTACTGAACCTTTCCACTTATTTTACCGCCGGGGTACAGGAAGTAAGGGCATGGACGATTCATAAAGGCTGGAAAGCGCCACAGGCCGCCAGCGTAATACATACTGATTTTGAAAAGGGATTCATCAAAGCAGAAGTAATTGCTTACAACGATTTTGTACAATATGGTTCTGAAGCTGCCTGCAGGGAAAACGGGAAATTAAGAATAGAAGGAAAAGAATATTTGGTGCAGGATGGCGATATTATGCATTTTAGGTTTAATGTGTAAATAACAACAATTATTTATGTACCCAAATTTTTATTGTTTTTACAACCATATTCCCGGTTTTTATTTTCAAATAATATAATCCATTTGTAAGATTATGATATATCATATCACCATCCCCGGCATTGTGATTCATCATTACCAATTGCCCTAAATTGTTGTAGATAAAAACGTCAAATTTTTCAATACCAGTTGTTTTTATTTGAAAATAATTTTTGGAAGGGTTCGGATAAATTAATAATATTCCTGTTTCGGGGTTTTCATCTTCATTTGTTACCTGTTTTTTCATAAACCATTTACCTGCTTCTGCATCTAAATAAAATTTTTGAAATATCGCTATGCCTGCTTTTACATTCCCGGTAGGAGACCAGTGAAGGCCGTCACCCGGTTTTACATCCACAGGGCAAATCCAGTTAAGCCCATCTTGGCGTTGATTTTTACCGTCTGCCCACAAATATGCGCTCCAGTCTAATAAGGGCGCTCTCCTGTTTGCACCTGTAAATGCTAAAGAAGTATCACCTGAAATTTGATTTTCAATCAGCCACTTCATTGCCCAACCATTATAATAATCTCTCGGGTGCCGCAGACCATTGCCTGCAGAACTGGTATCATCCAAATAACCGGAATAACCACGAGCCGTTAAATAGCAAATTTGCAGGTTGGGATAAAATTGAACAAGGATATTAAATAATTTTTTGAATTCGCCCATTAACGCTAACGGTGCGCCCGGGAAATTAATATTACTGGTTTGTGTATTTTCTTCTTCGAGCCAAATTAATTGAACCTGGTTCCGGTTCACAGCACTTGCAGTCAGTTGATTGATTACATAATGCCAGTAATTATCGGTGGTATCCAATAGTTTTTGTATCCCACTACCTCCTTTACAACCATTCACTATTTTAAGATATGGATTCAATAAACTAAAAGTATCCGTAATAGTTTGGAAACTTTCAAATTCTGTTTTTGGGTTTGATGCACCAATTGATAAAAAAACAATTTTGCCCATACTGCTGTCAGGAACGCCCAAGCTGTTTAATGGTTTAATTTTAGAATTGGCATTGTTAAGGTTATTGATATGATGAACAGGTTTTGTATTCGTTCCAAAATAAAGGCCTCCCTGATAGCCCTGGTACGTACCATTTACTAAGTCAGGGATAGGAATCAAGCCGGTACTATCTACTGAACAATTTTGTGAATACAAAGGGGTTGTAAAAATGTACATGATTGTAAAACAAATGAAAATAAAAATGTGTTGCAGTTTATTCCTCATCATGTTTATTTTTGATTTTACAGATAGTTTAGAACCGTATTTACGACCAGGAAATACATATATAAACTATAGGACTCTCAATTAGGTTGTGTGTTTAATCAAAATATATTTATTTAAATAGAAATCATGTTTTGGAAAGATATGGGTGAAGCTGTTTTTTCAAAAGAAATACCGAAGATCTTTACTTTCCGCTTTTGATTCATTAAATTTATTTCATAACCAATTCTACCCGCCTGTTCAGCTTTCTCCCATCTTCTGTTTCATTCGAGGATACAGGTGCAAGAGGGCCTACTCCACCTGATGATAAACGAGAATTAGAAATTCCATATTTATTTACTAACTCATTTACAATTGCAATGGCCCTGTTTTTTGAAAGTGTAATATTGTATTCATAAGAGCCTTTCATATCAGTATGCCCTACAACATACAAATTCAATAAAGGATTTTCTTTTAAAAGTTTTGATATTTCTTCTAATGTTGATTTTGATTCTGGCTTTATCGTTGCTTTGTCAAAATCGAAATAGATACCATACAAGGTAGCTTTACCATTGTCTTTCAAACTTTTAAACATTTGGTTTGCATTTACACTTATTAAGTCATCTTCCATAATGGTTTGTTCAATAATATCAACAATAAAAACTTTTTCTACGGAGGAGTATTGACTGCCACCAATAACAACAAAAATATTAGTCCCAGGCTTTTCTATTTGTGCAGCAATGTAACAGGCTCCTGCCGAAGACGATGACCCTGTGTTAATTTTAATACCAGCATTGGTAGGATATGGATTTTTTGCATAAAATGTATTTAAAAACCCTCGCCCACCAATTTCTTTTGAAACTCCACTTACTGGGTTACTTCCTTCGGCAAGTGTCTTAAATCCAGCTTTACTTAATGCAGTTTTGTAATTTCGATATACTTCGGTAAGAGTTGTTTCTCCTTTTACTATATAATAAATTCTTGTAAACTTACCTTCTGCATCAATCCACTTATCAATTTGTTTATACCCTGTCTCTGGGCCAGTGGCTATATTATATTTTTGATAGTTCTGTTCTTCATAGTAACCTATTACAGAACCAGGATAACGTGTGATTAATGAATGGTCTTTGCTTCCCACAATATCCTGTCCGAAAATAGAAATTGGACAAATGAATGCCAAAACAACTAAAATAGTTGAAATTAAATTTTTCATTTTTCAAGATTTAAGTTATTTATCTGGAATTAGAGAATATAAATATAGTATTTATTAAATCACATAATTCAAGGTAACAGATTCTTGGCAGTATTCCTACGAGTGTTGATCAATAGAAGTTTCAATTGAACATCGGGTAATAACGAAAGTATGGAAACAACAATGTATGTGCCAGTGTATTACGTTTTTTATAAAAATTCTTAAAGAAGCGTGCCATACTATTTCCGATTGCTAAAATTTATTTAGATTATTCGCCTTTATTCAAGTATTTAATGTTAGGATAGGAATTATTGCAATTACTATAATTTGTATTATTATTTCTAAATTTTAAATAGCTTATTCGTGATGATGCTTAACCCTTTTTGGGCTGTACCACCATCAAGACCGTTTTGCAAGCTTTTCAATGGTAAGCCCCTGGATTAAGATGCTGAATAATACACAAAAATAAGTGGCCACTAAAAGTAAATTCTTTGTTTCATTATTTGGTAAAGATAAAACCAATGCCAGCGAAAGCCCACCCCGTAAACCACCCCAACTAATTATGCCGGCTTCTTTGTTTGTCATTTTTAAAAGTTTAGGGCTCAACAAATGTGGCAGGTAAACAATGATGATTCTTGCAAGCAATACAATAAAAATAGAAATAAGGCCTACCAATATATATTTCGTATTGAAGTCTATCACAATCAATACAAAAGCAATGATGATAAATAAAATAGCATTCAGGACTACATCAACCAACTCCCAAAACTTGTGTACATATTCCTGTGTAACATCGCTCATGGCTTTATCCTGCCTGAAATTACCAACCATTAACCCCATTACCACCATGGCCAGTGCGCCAGAAATATGAAAGTAATTAAACAATCCATAACCAGCCATTACAAAGGCAAGGGTCAATAAAATTTCTGTCTCATAATGGTCAATTGATTTTAATAATAGATAAAGGATATAGCCAAAAATCAAACCCATAACAATACCACCAATGGCCTCTTGCAAAAACAAGATACCAAATTGAGAAAAACTAAAAGAGTCGGTTTTTAAAGTATCTAATAAGGCAATAAAAACCACAACCCCAATACCATCATTAAATAAGCTTTCCCCCACAATGGTATATTCTGTCTTTTTGGGTACATTGGCTTTCGTTAATATTCCTAAAACCGCAATGGGGTCAGTTGGTGAAATTAAAGCGCCAAAAATAAAGCAATACGCTAAATCAATCTCTAAATTAAAAAGCCGGGTAATACCAAAAAAAATAAATGCAATAATTATGGTTGATAGCAATACACCTCCTACTGCAAAAGTTGCAATTTGCCTTATTTGGTTTTTAAGATTGTTCCAATTTGTATGTAATGCGCCGGCAAAAAGTAAAAATCCCAGTAATACATTCAGGATAATTTTTTCGATATGGACATATTCAATATAGCTTTTGATCTTATCAACCGGGATATCTAACCAAAGCCTTGAGCTAATTACAAATAATGAAAGGATGGTGGAAAGTAAAAACAAGCCTATTACAAAGGGAAGTTTTAAAAAGCGCTGGTTCACATACGCAAATCCCGATGAAAGGCAAATTAATAAAGTAAGTGCAAGGTATAAATTCATTATTTTTTAAAACAAGCCTGTGGCAATTCATTATTAAATAGCGTATAGCCTGGTCAAATGTATTTTATTTTGATTAATTAATTTTCATTCTTTATCCCATACCGTATTGCCGTTTCCAGCACATCCGGGTGGATATCCCTCAATGATTTAAATTTTATACAATACCCGGTTACATTTGCTTTCCCAATTTTATCTCCAAATTTTTTTTTAAGATATGTTTTATCATTGATCCCCATGATGTAAACAGAAATACCGGTTGTATTTGCGCTTAACCCAATTTGATAGAATTCGTTGGTTTTACCATTCTTATATTTATTAGTTCGTGAGCCGTAACCAATATTGGGATTGGAAACTGTTTTACCTTTCTCGTTCTTACCATCTAAGAACCACAATTTAGTTTCGGACATTATTTTTGAGATGAAGTGATGCAAAGCTTGCATTTCGCTTCGCTTTTGATCAGGAAGGCAATTGATATATTCTTTCACCTGGTTTTGAATGTTCATAAAATTATGGGTTAATCATTCTTTTGTTTTCAAAATAAGTGGAAAGGTAATGATGCATCCAACAAAAATTTATCATTTATTATTGGGGTTAAAATCTATGATCCATTCAATACCATATTGATCCCTAAAGCATCCAAAATAAGAACCCCAGGGACTGTCCCCAATGGGGCCTTCAATTTGGCCGCCTGCAGAAAGGCCATAAAATAAGGTATCGGCCTCTTCCCTACTTTCTGTACTCACAGATATTTTAGACCTGTTTTCGTTTTCATTTGTTTTTCCCAGAATTTCAGGAACGTCATTGGCTATTAAAATATTTTTTCCAATAGGCAAAGCAATGTACATGATCTTGTTTGCTTCATTTTCTGCTATAGGAAACCCTGCGCCGGCGAGGTCTTTAAAGCGCACAAGTTTTGAGAATTCCCCGCCAAATACTGATTTGTAAAAATTGAATGCTTCTTCGGCATTTCCATTAAAATTAATGTGTGGATTGATGAGAGGCATAATTTTATTTTTTAAAATTGTTATTTGAATGAATATTTTTTAATGAAAATTATTTTTTTGATAATGTAGCCAATAGGTTTTCTAAGTTGTTCAAAGACATCTTCATACCCTGTGTAAATCCATCAAGTATGCGTTCTAACCTTTCGAGTGATTCATTGTAAATTGAGATGTTCACTTTTGTTGTTCCGTTTTGCTCGCTGAAATAATGGTCCCATTCTGAACCGGGCAATTCAGGGTTTTCATCTTTATCTGCAAATGCATTATACATTTTAAAATTTGTTTTCGGGGTAATGGAAGTGTATTCCTGAATCCCCCAACGCTCTATCCCTTCCGGGCTTATCATGGCGTAAAACCTTTTACCGCCTACTTTAAAATGCATGTACTTGGTTTTGCTTGTCCAGGGTTTTGGCGCCAGCCATTGGTCTAGAAGTTCTGCCTTGGTAAAAGCATCCCAAACCAACGATAATTTGGCATCAAACTCCCGGGTAATAGTAACCGTTTTTGCTAATTTATCAACGATAAAATCAAATAATAAATCATTTTTCATTTTTTCTTTTTTTTATTTGCTAATAATATTTGGTCAAGTTGAATAAAACGGGTTTCCCAGATTTTACGGTATTGTTTCAGCCAATTGTCAATTTCTTTCATTTTGTCAATCTCAAGTGAATAATAAATTTCCCTGCCTTGAAATTCCTGTTTTACCAGTTCACACTCTGTGAGGATGCGTAAATGCCTGGAAACCGCCTGTCGGGTTGTGTGAAAGTTTTCAGCAATGGCATTGGGTGTCATGGCATGTACGGCAATCAGGGCGATAATTGCCCGCCGTGTGGGATCTGCAATTGCCTGGAAAATATCTCTTCTCATATTCTATACTTTTTATGAAACTGTCCGGTTGCAAATATATGTGCAACTTTTTGGTTTCACAAATTTTTTTACTGATTTTTTAAAAATAATTATTTATACTTCTTTCACCGGGGATGCGTAGCAAGACCTATTTTGAATATAAAATTCAAATGATGCATAAAAATGTACGTTTATTTGAACCAAAATAAATGATCTTACATTTCATGAATTAGCTGTTCCTATTAACTACATTTTCATGTTCCCCATTGCAGGATCGCTATAAGATTCTTTACCAGCTTCTACTTTGCCGGCATAGCGCCTTATATAAGTTTCACGCCCCTTTATAAAAACTGTAAAATCATACCAACCAAAACTTTTCTCCAGGTTTAGATTGATTGTTTCATTGCCCGAAGCCCCTACTGTTATCATCTTTGTATTTGCATGATAGGCATTATCTACAATTTTTATGAGAGCGGCATTGCCCGTATCGTTATTGTGAATTTGTAATGCGATATTACCATTGAGCTTTGATTTTAACACCCGGCTCCGCTGATAATCACATTCCAGCACCAAAGCCGGATCATTTTTAGTTCCTGCAAATTCCCGAAAAAAACCATTGGGGCCATACAACCTAAGATGATAATTTTCGTTATCAAAATCCTGTAAAGGCCATTCATACATCACACTGTCTCCTGCTTTTACAGCAAATTGCCATACCCGGCGGGGTTCAGCATATTTACTATTTGTGTTTCCGCCTTTGGCTGTATAATTCCCAATGGCATAAACTGTGAATGGCGATCCTGCCGAATTGTTACCAAAAATTTCATTACCGGCATGCATGGTAATAACAATTGATTTTTTTTGATTGTTGAATGTTGCATCAGCATACAATTGATAAGGAAGCGAGCAAGCCTCACGGATGCCCGGCTCTTGCTGTGGTAAATAAACTGAAGAAGTAGGTGCATTATTGATTTGTAAAATCTCTTCAGTATTTAATTTCTTAAATCCCACCGGTTCGTTTTGGAATTTTGCATTGTAAATTTTTTCAATAAAGGGGTCTTTGGAAAGAAATGATAAAGCCCCGGTTTTTTCTCCCCGGTACAAACTAAATACATTTACAAGGTTTCCGCAAATAGTCCGCCGCCACTCACTGATATTGGTTTGTTTTATTTTCTTTTTATACTTTTTGTTTAAAAAATCTTCTAAAAATTGTATAGAAGACGTATGATCCAGCACCTGTGAGCATACTTTACCGCCACGGCTCCAGGGCGACGCAATGATCATCGGCACACGGAAACCCAGGCCTATCGGGCCGCCCCGGGCTTCATTCTTTTTAATGCCTTCTGCCAGTTCATTTTCTAATTTTATATATTCAACCCCATTGGCATTTACGCCATCAGAACACTTGCCGGTACCCGGATCACGGTAATCGGGTGCTGTAAATGGGGGTACATGATCAAAATACCCATCGTTCTCATCATAGGTAAGTATGAAAATAGTTTTTTTCCATACTTCAGGATTTTTTGTAAGGATATCTAATATCTCCGAAGTGTACCAGGTGCCATACCAGGGGGCGCTGGGATGATCAGATAAATTTTGTGAAGGCACAATCCAGGAAACAGTAGGCAGGTTACCGGTATCTGCATCTTTCCGAAACTGGGATAATACATCTCCTTTTGGAATTAAAACTTCCCGTTGCTCCCCATGATCTTCATAAGATAAGGAACTTAAAGAAAGATAATCCGGGTCGCCGATGTTGGTAGTAAATGCTTTCTGAAAAAGATTTTTTTGACGGGCAGATAAGTTTTCAAAATTTTCAGTCCCCCAAAGCACCAATTGCCCTTGTGCATCAAAAAGCACTTCATTTTTTTTAACAATCTCCTTCTTTATTTTTTCAAAATCTTTATCGGCTTCAGTAATAGCCGCCAATTGGGTTTCGAGTTTATTTAATTCTTTTTGCAGTTTTTCTATCCTGGTACGCAAACCGTTTACATATCTTGATGAGAACCTTGAATTAAACTGTGCCTGCTGCTCCATAGGGTTGCACCCAAAATTATCAAGCCATGCTTTTTCTTCACCTGCAAAGCCACCACCATTACTCAATTCATTTTGATATACTTTCCATGAAATATCATTTTCTTCAAGTAATTCAGGAAAAGTCTTCCAGGTAGCTTCTCCCCAGGGAATGTTATTCCGAATGAAAGCTTTGGCATCAATATCTTTTTCCTGCCTGATGGTTCCACCCCATAAATATAAACGATTGGGCCATGTACTGGTCATAGCTGAAGAGAAATGCTGGTCACAAATGGTAAAGGCATCTGCCATTGCATAATGAAAGGGAAGATCACTACGGGTATAATGCCCCAGCGTTAATGGCATGTGAGCATATTTTTTATTTCCCGATCTTTTTGAATCCAGCCATTTATCATACCGGCCATCATTATATGCATCTACCTGGCTGGAACGGGAATGCGGAACGGAACCCATCCAGGTAATTTTTGTATCCTTAATATCAAAATGAAATGCTGTATAAGTATCTCCATCTTTATTTGTTTGCAGCCATACTAAATTTTCATTGGGCAATCTTATTGCTCTTGGATCATTAAAACCACGCACGCCACGTAGCGATCCAAAGCAATGGTCGAATGACCTGTTTTCCTGCATCAATATCACTATATGTTCGGCATCTAAATACGTACTGCCGGCAGCAGGGTTGATGGCAAGTGCACGCTGAATGGATGGCGGAATTACTGAGGCCATGCCGGTTGCGCCAGATACCATGATGGCTTTTTTTAAAAACTCTCTTCTTGTATCCATAAAATAATTTGGAGTGAGAGAATGCTGTTCCTTAACAAAGTTAATTGGTAAGTGTACCTATATAATAAGATTCATGCTGCAGTAAATTTATTTTTCAGGATACCAGTTGCGTAGTCGTACCTCTATATCTTTATCCACGGCTTCTACTCTTTTTTTAAATTCAGTGGTATCACTAAACCCTTCTTTACCACGATAATGATACGGGTACACAATTTTTGGTTTAAAGGCCAGTACGGCATTTGCCGCTTCTTTCACATCCATGGTGTATGGTAAATTCATACACACAAATGCGATATCTATGTTTTTTAATGAACGCATTTCTGGTATGCCTTGCGTATCGCCGGAGATGTATATATTTTTTTCTCCTATGCCAAGTACATAACCATTGCCCCTTCCTTTTGTATGCATGGCCGCAGGGCTTTCCGGCAAATTATACATGGGTATTGCCTGAATGCTGATCCCAGGTTTTGTTACCTGCTGATCATTCTTCATCACCAACAAATTAGTTTTATCTGCTTCCGGTAATTTATCTGCCACTACCTGTGGTACGATGAGTAAGGTAGATTCTTTTTTTAAAGCTTCGATGGTTTTAATATCAAAATGATCTCCATGGATGTCAGTAATTAAAATAATATCTGGTGCCTTTTCATTTTTAAAATAATCTATACCTACCGGGTCGGCATAAATGGTAAGCGAAGGAATGGTAAGTATTAAACTGGCATGATGAATGGGTTGAATACTGAGATTACCTATTTTGGTAGTCATTACATCGGCTGAATCTTGTGCATTTGCATTACCTGCAAAAACAACCAATATAAAATATAATAATGCTTTCATATAAATGATTTTAAATACACATTAAAGGTAAGCAGGCTACCTGTAATAAGCATGGAATAAATCCCGTGAGCATTTAAAATGATTCTCCTGGAGGTAGCATTCCAAAATAAAAAGTATAATTATATAGCGGGAAGAAAAACTTTATACCAACGCATCAATAGTGGCATTGATATGACGATCCAGGATAGCTTCGCACATGGGTTGTACCACATGCAATTCCCCTTTTTTTACAATGCATTTTCCTTTATAATGAATGAGCAGGCTACATTGTTCTGCCTGTTCGGTGGAGTGTGCGCAAACTTCTACCAGGGTTTCTATTACCCAATCGAATGTATTGATATCATCATTCCATACGGTGAGTGAATAACCGGGATCGTTTTCGGTGAGTGTATCAGTATTAAATGCCGGTGAACTGTAAGTTTGATTTGCCATGATTAAATCCTCCATTGGGTACAAATTTACAATTTCCTCCTGTTTTTAAAAATAATGGATGATTTTTTATACTGATTTTCACAAAATTATTTTGCAAATTCCTATTAAGCCCTATCTTTGCCGTCCTTTAATGGAATGGGAGTTTAGCTCAGTTGGTTTAGAGCATCTGCCTTACAAGCAGAGGGTCGGCGGTTCGACCCCGTCAACTCCCACACAACCCCGGTACGACCGGGGTTTTTCATTTATACCGGGTGAAAAATAAAGGATTATATAAATGGAAGCAACCCAGGTTCTAATTCATAGGGTTCACTTTGTTTTTCAAAAACACGACAGCTATGATAGCCCTCCAGTTTTATACTTCCGTGTAATAGACGCAACCAACTTCCCTCCCTTAATCCAATAACCGGGATATCATTTTGAGTTAAAAATTCTTTGATGCGTGTTTCTCTTGTTTCACCATTATGCTGCAATCGGGGATCTGGATCTAAATAATGCGGATTAATATTAAATGGTACAATACCCATACAGTCAAAGGAAGGCGGATATACAATCGGCATATCATTGGTAGTTTTCATATTAATGCCTGCAATATTGGTTCCTGCACTCGCACCGAGGTATGGCATCCCATTTTCTATTTTTGATTTTAATGTGGACATCAAATTGTATTCATAAAGTTTTTTTACCAATAAAAAAGTATTGCCCCCACCGGTAAAAACAGCCTCTGCATTTTGTAATGCATTTAAAGGATCATCAAAACGCTCTAAGCCATTCACCCGGATATCTAACATATTGAAAAATGACTGTACTTTAAAAGTATAAGCTTCACAACTAATACCCGATGGCCTTGCATAAGGTATAAATAATATTTCTTTTATATTATTGAATAAATTCCTGGCTTCATTTTGCAGGTAACCGAGGTATTGGCCCCCATATAAAGTTGAAGTACTGGCTAATAATACATTTTTCATATTCGGGGGATTTAATCTATATAAATGTATATCAATTATTTTGAATGTTTTTTCTTTTTTAAAGAAATATCTACCCACATCACATGGATAATAAAAAAAGCCCTGAATTATCGGGCTTTTAAAAAAGAGTAAACTTATTTTTTATTCAAAAAGGCTTGCCTGTGGTGAACTGCCTTCTTTTTGCTCCCACTCCATTTCAACCGCTTTTGAAAAATCAACCAACTTGCTACCAACAGTTTTCCAACCGGTAACTTCTACAAACTGTGCAATTTTATATTTTGCATTATTTACCTGCTGCCCCCGGCCGGTACGTACTTTTAAAATCGGCTTTTCTTCGGTAGTAACGGCTTCTACCCGGTTGTTCTTACCTTCTTTTATAAACATGAATTTATTATTAAGGGTAGAAGTTTCTATTTTAAAACGCTTGATATTAAACTGCAGTTTTTCATGATCGAGATATACCGCCGTAATTATTTTTTCAGGATCAAATCGTTCGATCAATAATATTTTATCGGGTTCAAACCTTTGAGTGAGTTCCTGCCCTACTATTTCATAATAACCATCCTGGTAAATTACCAGCAATCTGTCTTCGGCTTCAAACTTACCCAGGTATTCCCCATTTTCATCTGTATTGAGGCGGCCAAATTTATTATCGAACCAAAATTTTTTCGCATCTAATGTAGAACGTCCTGCATCTTTAAATTTTACTGATTTAATTGGATACTTGGTTACCTGGTTGCCGATACTGCCACGACCTTTAATTTCTAATTCTTCAAAATAAAATTCAAGTTCTTTCTTTTTGGCGTTGCAATTAGGGCTCAAAACAATTTTTACTACTTCTGCTTCGCCATTGGGATTTACACTAAAATAATGCACTTTACTTTTATCGGCCCCCTTGGTAAGATTATATTCTTTATCCCTGGTAATTCCGGTTACATTAAACCGCTTGGCATAGTTAACACCGGATTTCCCATCTACATAAATCATATTATATGTAGTACGGTCATCCGTTTTTTGAAATATGGCTACGTGCAAAATATCTTTCCCAATAAATGTTTTATCAGCCACTTTTACCACTTTCATAATACCGGCACGGGTAAATGCAATTACATCATCCAGTTCAGATACTTCGGTCACCAGTTCATCTTTCTTTAAGCCGGTGCCAATAAAACCATCGCTATAGTTGGCATATAATTTTATATTGGCAATGGCTACATCCCTTGCTTGTATGGTGTCAAACAATTTGATCTCTGTTTTACGTTCCCTTCCCTTTCCAAATTTTTTAAGCAGGTTGGTATAATAGTCCACGGCATAATCTACCAGGTTGGCCAGTTGATGTTTTACTTCTTTTATTTCGGCATTTAAAGACTTTATCTGATCGTTCAGCTCATCAATATCCAGCCGGTAAATGCGGCGAACCGGTTTTTCAGTAAGCTTCAGGATATCCTCACGGGTAATGTCCCGTTTCAATTGTTTTTTAAAAGGATCGAAAGCTTTATCAATGGCTGCAATTACTTTATCCCAGGTTTCATATTTCTTCTCCAGTTCTTTATAGATTTTTTCTTCGAAGAATATTTTTTCAAGCGAAGTATAATGCAGTTTTTCCTGGAGTTCCCCAAGCTTTATTTCCAGTTCCCTTTTTAAAAGTTCTTTGGTAGCATCGGTAGCTTGCATCAGCAAATCCCGCACCCCCATAAATACTGGTTTCTGATTTTCAATAACACAGGCATTGGGTGATATGCTTACTTCACAATCTGTAAATGCATATAAGGCATCAATGGTAATATCGGGAGAAATACCTGCTGCCAGTTCTACCACAATCTCTACTTGCGCAGCCGTATGATCTGTTACTTTCTTAATTTTTATTTTACCCTGATCATTTGCCTTTACAATACTCTCCATGAGTTGCGAAGTAGTAATACCAAAAGGCACACTGGTGATGATGAGTGTTTTTTTATCCTGCTCAGCAATATCAGCCCGCACTTTTATTTTGCCGCCACGCTTACCATCATTGTATTGAGACGCATCCATGCTGCCCCCGGTTAAAAAATCTGGCAGCAACTCAAATTTTTTACCTCTTAAATATTTAATGGATGCATCTATGAGTTCACAAAAATTATGGGGTAGTATTTTTGTTGCCAGGCCCACGGCAATACCTTCTGCACCCTGTGCCAGCACTAAGGGAAATTTCATCGGCAGGGTTACAGGTTCATTCTTACGGCCATCATAACTTAATTTCCAGGTAGTGGTCTTTGCATTAAAAGCTACTTCCTGGGCAAACTTGCTCAGCCTTGCTTCAATGTAACGTGGAGCTGCAGCTTCATCACCGGTTCTTACATCACCCCAGTTTCCCTGGGTTTCTATGAGAAGGTCTTTTTGCCCCATGTTTACCAATGCATCGCCAATGCTGGCATCACCATGTGGATGGTACTGCATACTTTGCCCGATGATGTTGGCAACTTTATTAAAACGGCCATCATCCATTTCTTTCATGGCATGTAAAATGCGCCGCTGTACCGGTTTTAATCCATCTTCTACCGCAGGTACCGCCCGCTCTAATATTACGTAACTGGCATAATCTAAAAACCAGGTTTTATACTGGCCGCTTACGCCGGTAGAGCTATGTTCATATTCTGCTTTATTCTTATTCTTCGCCATATTTTCTTCTTTTCATTGAGATCCGTTCAAATTTCTGAAATAATAATTTGCTGCCGGGATAATTTTATACACGAAAGTTGATTACCCTTTCTTTCGGCAAATATAAATGAGGGAACTGCAATTTTCTTTATTTGCCAGTGCATTCAAATTAGAAAATAAGCCTGCCACCGCTCCTCTTATTGCAGCAATGGAATGCCTTTTATATTTTTCGCTGAGCATACTCACATAAAAACTATCGAACCACATGGGATACACCTTCTCTGCCTGTAAGCCATGTGATTCCATAAGGATGCGCATACTCTTTGCCGTAAAATGATAAAGATGCCGGGGTACATCATAAGCCGCCCAATATTCCTTGTAGGTTTTAGCATCGGCGCTTTTTGGATTTGGCACTGCAATAAAGAGAACCCCTTTAGGCTTCAATAACTTTTTTAGCTGCTCTATGTAGTTTTGCAAATCATGCACATGCTCTAATACATGCCATAAACTGATGGCATCAAATTGCTGATTGATTGTAAATAGATCCTCTGCCGGTAAGGCCACAACTTGATGCAATTGTTTTGCATTTTGGCGTGCCACATCATCCCGTTCTACACCGCAGGTTTGCCAGCCAGCCTGTTGCATGGTTGCCAGGAAAGCCCCGGTACCACAACCCACATCTAAAATACTACCGGTTAACTTTCCGGTTTCCTTTTGTACAAGTCTTCTTTTTGATTGTAAAGTATGGTTGCGCACAATATGGTATAACCGGTTGATGATGCCCTGCTGTGTTTCTGTATGAGAAATATAATTTTCAGAAGCATAATAAGGGCCAATCTCCTGTTCATCCGGAATATCATTGGTAAACATGCCACTGCATTGGCTACAACGATAAACAGGAAATATTTTTTTAGAAATTGTAAAATCTTTTACTTGTAAAAAGGGTTCTATTTGATGGGCACCACAAATTGGGCAAAGCGTATAATGAATCATGAAGTTTGTACTTTCTTTAATACCACGGATAAATGAATCATTTTATTGTTGTTGATAAGGTCTGCTGTAATTTTCTGGTGTAACGGTATTCCCATTGCCGCTATTTGCATTGGCATGGCCTCCTGTAAAATATACAATCATTAAAATGGCTGCCAGTGCGGCTAATATGAGTGCGCCGATCCACCATTTTGAATTTTCACTTTCTTCATCATTGGCAAAATATTCATGCATTGCCGTATTGGTAGTATGGGTATCGCCTACCAGCATATTATGTGCTTCATTGGGATGAATAACACGATCAGCATCAATATCGGGGTTAAAAATGCGTGGGATTACCAACGGTCGAAATGAAAGCCGGCCATGGGAATTGATATAAAAAAAACCGGCATCGGCCAATGCTATTTCATCACCCTCATTTTCTATTTGTAAAGTTTGGCAATATTGGGCCAGCCATTGCTTTGCTTCAGCCTCCGGTACCCGGGCTGCTGTTGCTAAAAAATGAATGCACTTAGCTTCCGGAATTTCTTCTTTGCTAAAATGAATAGAAGGGACGGGCGCATACATTTTTTTTTCTGATACTGATGCAAAAGCACCACCATCCTGCACTTGCAGCGAGCCTATGCCAGGCAAAGGGCAACATTTATAATTGAATAAATAAGCCGACAAATGCTTCTCCATGCTGCAAACTTAAGATTAAAAGCGTATTAAAATGCCGGCCATTACATTAAAGCCATACACAGGATACCCATGCCAGCGCTGATATTTATCGTTGAAAACATTATTGGCATCCAGCCAGGCACTAAATTGCTTGTTTATTTTATACTCAGCTCCAAAACTCAGGTCGCTACCCCCTTCTTCTTCTTTAGGAATATTCCCTTTTTCTAAATACTTGGTAAGACCAAACATATAGAAATCACCTTTTAGCATAAGCTTTTTTATGGGCCACCAGCGGGCATCACCTTTAAATTCCATCGGGATGGTTCCCCATGCACGTGCATTTGATTTTAACCCGGTATAACCATTCAGCGTAAGTGCTGCATTCATACTAAACTTATCTTGTTGCAGGTAAGTTATGCTTCCATGAATACGCAGGTTATTTACTGATTTTTCATTTGATACTAAAAATCCTTTATTGTCGAAAGCAGTATCATTTATAAAAAGGGCAAGGTCTTTATAAGTAACAAACCCAAGTTTTGCATTAAATACCAGGTGCTTTCCGGCGCTTGTTTTAATTCCGCCATATACTTCTGTTTCAATAGTATTATGAGGGGTATTGGCATTTAATAAATAAGGGTTTATAGAACTTAAATATTGATACGTATTTTTTATATAATTACCCACCAGGCCGCCTTGTATGATGAAGGCATTATCCTGCACATTGATCTCCCCAAAAATATTGGGTAAAATGGTGGATTTACCTTTTGCAAAAACTGGGGTTACCCCTGCATTCAGATGTAAAAAGGGCTTTGTGAATTGGATAGAAGGAGAAAAACTTATGGCATTATTATCATAAGTATAATTATTTGGAATAATGCCCCTGGTAGTGTAGCTGCTGAGATCGGCATTTACTTCCAGTTTGGCAGAAAATGTTTCATTGAAATATTTTTGAACCGGCAGGTTTATTTTTAAATTCCTTTCTCTTACATGATCAATATTAGAAAAGAAACTAAGTTCAATATTGGGATCATAATTAATTCCATACGGCCCTTCAGTTTTATTTTTTACACCTGCCTTGATGGTTACATCCTGGAATTTTTGGGCAATATCATTTTTATCATAATGATACAAACTATGATCATAACCATACAGGTTATAATCATTTTTAGTAAAAGATAAGCTGCCATACAATTCCTGGTTGGTTAAAAAATAACTGCCTGCTGCTGTAAGGTTCATCTTGGAATAATCCTGCTGTTCAATATCTTTCCCTTTTGACCCGATATAATTACCAGTAAGGTTAAGCAGGTATTGTTTGCCATTGCCCAGGCTAAAGCCTACATCGGCAAAAGGAGTGGAATAACTGCCAAAACCAGCTTTCACATAATTTCGATTGCCCAGGTAAAGATTGGTATCCATTTGCAATGCCAATGGTTTTAAAGAGATTGGGCGGTAAGCATAAAAAAGATTTTGCGCCGGGATATTATAAGGTGCTACATTTTTCTCAGTATCTGACTGTAAGGGTGAGCCAGAAAAATTTATTTTACTGGCATAACGCAGTACCGGCTTATAAGAAGAAGTAATGGTAATGCTTTGGGTAGTATCCCGCTGCGCCATAGCAGCAAATGAAAACGATAAACCCAGAGTGATAAAAAATATTTTGTTTTGCATATTGCGAATTTTAAAAACCGGCTTTAGTTAATTTTTGATTCTTGTTTTTCTACCTCAATGGCATTGTCTAATTTCTTTTTTGCTTCATCCCTCAACTCCTGGATAGCGGCATTTTTATATACACTTTCAAATGTTGCTTTTGCATTGAAATAATCTTTTTGTTTCATAAAAATATCTCCCAGTAAAATATAAGCTTTGGTTACCCAGAGGTCATAAGAACCGGTTTCTTTTATTACGGCCATGGCAGACTTTTCAGCAGCTTTATAATTAGCCGTGGTAAACTGGCAATTGGCCATTTCGTAGCGTGCTTCAGCGCCCCAGGCAGATTTATTTATTTGTGCTGCCGATTTAAAAGAAGAAACAGCAGCATTGCAATCCCCAACCACCTGCTGTGATTTACCAAGTACCAGGTAAGCAATAGATTTATCATCGGTATTTATTCCTTTTTTTGCCAGTAATTCTTTGGCAGCATCATTTGCCTGGGTATAATCTTTCAGCAGGTAATAACTGCGAACCAGCCCCCGTAAGGCTTCCAGCAGGTTATCCTGGTTTACAGTATTTTTTTGCAAATCCAGAAAATATTTTTTAGCAGCGGTATAATCTTTCAATTCAAAATAACTGATGCGGCCTGCTTCCAGCGTGGCATTTTCATAATATTTATTTAGGCCGGCAGCATTCAGGTAAGCATATCCTTTTAAAGCATTGGCCCAATCTTTTTGGCTTCGGTAACATTCACTGCGATAATAATAAATTTCCAGGATATGCAAACCCTGCGGATAAGCATTGATATAATTGCTGAGCGCAGGGATGGAGGCATCGCAATTGCCGGCTGTATATTTTTGCATTGCCGCTTTATAATTCAGCTCTTCGGCTTCTGTTGCTGAAACGGTTTTGCCCATTTGTTTCATCAGTTGTACATATTCATTAGGCTTGCCTTCTTCCACATAAATATCCTTCATGATGATAATCGCTTCATCTGCTTCTGCCGATTGCGGATAGGTTTTCATTAATTCTTTATAACTGCTTAATGCTTCAGTATTATTGTTGCTGTTGTAATATGCCAGGCCCTTCCGTAGCAATGCTTTTGGCTTTAAGCCTTCATTGGCCGATACCAATATTTTATCGAGGTATGGAACTGCATCTGCAAATTTTTCATCTGCAATATAAGTTTGTGCAATTTCCATATTTGCATCCTGCAACAAGTTACTGGCAGGATACTGCTTTTGCAAACTATTGAGTAATCTTATTTTTTCAGTGCCGCTTTTTATACCGGCTATCAATGATTTTTGATATAGTGCATAATCTGCTTGCGGTAAAGCGGCTTGAATGACTTTATCGTACATGGCAGATGCCTGCGAAAAATTCCTGAGCATAAAATAACAATCTGCAGTTCGCAAATATGCATCCTGTTCTGTACTACCCGAATTGGCAGTTACCGTTTTTGTAATTAATTCAAAATTATTTTTAGCCTCCGTATAATTTTCTTTTTGAAACCAGCTATAGGCAAGATTATAGCGTGCCGTATTGTTATTGGCTTCACCTTGCGCAGGCACATTGGCTTGCAAAAATGCGTTGCTATATCTTATGGCCGCATCGTACTGGCCGGAACGATAAGCAATTTCACCCTTCCAAAAATTAGCATAAGGCAATACCGGCCCGGCAGTGGGCAGTGAGAGAATTTTAGTAAATAAATCATCTGCTTTGTTTACCTGCTGGTCATTTATAAATTCAATAGCCCTGCCATATAAGATGCGGGGATATGCTTTTTGCATCCCCAATGTAGGTTTAGGAAATGATTCGTAAAGACTCAGCGCTTCTTTAAAATTATTACTATTCGTAAGCAGGTTCACTAATATCTCTTTGGCTTCTGTATCATAAGAAGAAGCCGGGTAATCTGTAAGATATCGTTGCATTTCTTTTAAGGCTACATCCTGGTAGCCCAATTCATAAGAGAGTTTTGCATATGTAAATCTTGAAATTTGCTGTTGCTTTGCATTGCTGCTGTTGTAAGCGCTGTATTGAAATGCATTCCTGGCATTTTCTTTTTGATTGGTTTTAAGGTACAACCCACCCAACAGGTACATACTGTTTTGCCCCATACTGTCTTTTTCATTACTCAGTTGTTTAAACCCTTCAATTGCTTTGGCATCCTGATTTTGAATGTAGTAACAATAGCTTAATTCATACAATACTTCTTTGCTCACTTTATCAGTATTGTTTACATAATCTTCAAGCAATGGCAGCGCTTTTTCGTAATTCTTTTTTTCAAAGTACAATTGACCAATCAGCAATTTCAACTGCTTGTCATAATACAACACTTCATGGGTAGCCAGGGCGGCCTCACCATATTTTAGCGCTTCTTCTTTCTCTCCTCTAAAGTAATAGATTTCGGTAATGTAATACATCACTACACCTTTATACTCCGGGTTTGTCTCTACTACTTTAAAAGCTTTTAGCGCTTCGTCATACTCCTTATCGTAATAGGCAATAAATCCATAATAGTAATTGGCAGGTACATAATATTTATGAGAAGTCAATTGATGGATTTCATTGAATAAAGGCTTGGCCTCTCCAAATTGTTTCAGGTTAAAGTAAGCATATGCTTTTTCAAATTTTGCATCTGCAATCTGCTCATTGCCCAGGTTTTCGAAACCCGCCTGATTAAAATAATAAACCGCTTTTGAATAATCTTTATTCAGGAAATAATAATGCGCCAGGTGAAAACTCATTTGCTGGCGCCGGGGTTCATTATTGATCCTTGCAATATAATCTTCAGCTTGCTCTACAGCGGCAGGTTGCATCAACTTGATGGCGCAGAGTACATCATAATAATTAATATCATCGTGAATGTAAGTAAAATTAGAAGCATCATTTTCAGGGTACTTTGCTTTTAATTCTTTTACCAGGGTATATGCAAAAGCATAGTCTTCATTGGCTATAAAATTTTTTAATTTTTTATATTCTTTCTCATTGTCGGTTACAGCATGTGTAGGTTGTGCAATAATATTTGTTATTGCAAAAAATGTACAGCACAATAAAATCAGCTTATGCATCAGTTTGGGGGTTGATTTTTTAGATTTACAAAAATAAATCCAACAGGTTGCACCAAATACCCAATTGTGGATATGTTGATAACATTCCCTGTAAACAAACTGATTATTTTTGCAACTTGCTGTTAAAGGAAACATAAAAAGGATTCTTTAATTCCTAACCTAAAATATTTTTTTATTGATGAGAAAATTACTCTCTACAAAATACAATAACACTTCATTTAATATTGCCATTTTATTATTACGCATTATCGCCGGTGGCCTGCTGATGCACCATGGCTATTATAAACTGGTAAATTTTGGGGGCATGAAAAATAAGTTCATGAATTTCCTGGGGATGGGTTCTACCCTTTCATTAACCTTTGCCACTTTTGCTGAATTTTTTTGTGCCTTGTTTGTTTTACTGGGTTTATTTACCCGTCTGGCCGCAATTCCGGTAATCATTACCATGTGCGTAGCATTATTTAAAGCAAATAATGGCGATTTTTTTGGTGATGGAGAAATGGCTGCACTTTATCTGGGATCTTTCTTAGTATTGCTTTTTGTAGGGCCGGGTCGCATAAGTATAGACAGCATGTTTGGTAAATAGGGTGCATAAATTTTCGGATAACGACCGGCGTTAATATGCAAGAAATAAATGATACCATTAAAATTTTAAAAAATTATGCAGAATTTTATCGCATTTTCTTGTCTATATTATTATAATTGTATTGCAATTGAAAAAAAATACTGAAATATCAGCCTTATTGCGTCTTATAGATGATCCGGATGAATATGTGTACAATACCGTTAGTGAGAAATTAGTGTCACTGGGAAAAGAAATCATACCAAGCCTTGAAAATTTATGGGAAACCATCCACAACGAAGAAACCCAGGAACGTATTGAAATGCTGATACACCGGGTTCATTTCAGGGACCTGAGTTCCGGCTTTGTTAACTGGAAAAATGAAAAAGGGAATTTAATGCAAGGTGCATTACTGGCCGCCCGCTATCATTATCCTGATTTGGAAGAGAATGTAGTACTCCAGGAAATTGAAAAAATTCGCAGAAATACCTGGCTGGAACTGAGCAGTTATCTTACACCGATGGAACAGGTGAATGTGGTAAATAGTATTTTCTTTAATTACTATAAGCAAAAAGGAGTGGAAATGAGTTATGATAATCCGGATCATTTTCTCATTAATAAAACATTAGAAACACATAAAGGGAATGCTATTGGTAATGGCATTATTTATTTAATATTATGTGAATTGCTGGATCTGCCTGTAAAAGCCATTAATATTCCCCGGCAGTTTATTTTAGCATATATGGATAATGAGTTTGAAGCATTTAATCAAAAAGGGCATTCATCTGAACAAATAAAATTTTACATTGATGCGCTAAGCGGACAAATGTATGCACATAAAGACATTGAAGCTTATTTTAAAAAATTATCAGTGCACCCGGCATCATCTTACTTTAGGCCGCAGAAAAATGAGAAAGTAATTCAATTTTTATTAGAAGAACTGAGTAAGTGTTTTGATAATACCAGGAACAATTATAAAATGGATGAACTCTTATCGTTATCCGCCATGCTGGATGATTGATCAACCACATTTAATACATCATGATTTGCCAGGAAGATTTTGAGAAAATAGATATTCGGGCAGGAACCATTATAGAAGCGGTTCCATTTACGAAAGCCATCAAACCTGCTTACCAATTAAAGATAGATTTTGGCGCATTGGGTATAAAACATTCTTCTGCACAAATCACCGATTTATACTTACCCGAATCATTAATTGGCATCCAGGTAATTGCCATCATAAATTTTCCGGTAAAACAAATTGCAAATTTCTTAAGTGAATGCCTGGTATTAGGGGTGTATGCACAAGATCATAAAGTAGTATTGTTACACCCGGGTATGCCGGTGCCAAATGGAGCAAAAATCAGATGATTAAACCATCGCAAACTGATCTATAAAAACACTGAGTTTTTTAAAATTATCTCTATTTAAAGTAAAGAAATTATTCCTTCCTTCTTTCCTGCATTCTATCAGTTCACTATCCACCAATAATTTAATGTGGTGGCTGCAGGTAGGTTGAGATAAACCAGTGAGATCTACTACATCACAACAACGAATATATCCTTTTTGCAAAATCTGTTGTAAGATACTCATTCGATATGCATCTGCCACAGCAGACATGGCTTTTTCTATAAACGCTTTATCGGTATTTTCTAAAGTTATATTCACTTTTGCAAAGATACGGGTATCCTGTTAGTAGCCATATTATTTGTATTTTTAATTATGGATTTATATACCTATTGGTACCAAAGCCCCATTGGCGTGATGGAGATTAAAAGTAAAGACGGATATATCGTTGCAGCCGGATTTATGCGGGAGGATTTTCAAATATCTAATAATAGGAATATTACAGATACTGTTTTAAATTCCTGCATACAGCAACTTGATCAATATTTTTCAGGCAAAGAATTACATTTTAAATTACCCTTGCAACAAGATGGTACACCATTTCAACAAAGCGTTTGGAATGCATTGCTTAAAATAAACCCGGGGGAAACAAATAGTTATTTGCAATTGAGTAAAAACCTGGGAAATCCAAAAGCGATTCGGGCAGTAGGTACCGCTAATGGAGCCAATGCGATTGCCATCATTGTACCATGCCATCGTGTAATTGGAAGCCAGGGGAAATTAGTAGGTTATGGCGGTGGTCTTTGGAGAAAAAAATGGCTCCTGGACCATGAAGCAAAATATTGCCATGGGGTACAGGAATTATTTTAACTCACACCATCTACTACCATATCTTTTTGAATTTTTTGTACCAGGCCTTGTAATACTTTTCCCGGGCCACATTCAGTAAACCTTGATGCTCCGTCAAGAATCATGGCTTGTACACTTTGCGTCCATTTTACAGCGCCGGTAAGTTGATCTACCAGGTTTTGCTTTATTTCTAAAGGATCTGTAATGGCTCTGGCAACTACGTTTTGATAAACCGGGCATAGTGGGTTTTCAAATTTAGTATTTTCAATAGCTGCTGCTAATTCTTGTTTGGCAGGCAACATTAAAGGAGAGTGAAAAGCGCCCCCTACCGGTAATACAAGCGCTCTTTTAGCGCCCGCTTCTTTCATTCTTTCACAGGCAATTTGAATTGCATGTACGCTTCCGCTTATTACCAATTGGCCAGGGCAGTTATAATTTGCAGGCACTACAACTTCACCTGTTTCTTCGCTCACCAATGCACAAATCTCTTCTACTTTTTCATCTGGCAGGTTTAGGATGGCCGCCATGGTAGAAGGATTGATTACACAAGCTTTTTGCATTGCTTCGGCCCGTACTGATACCAATTTTAAGGCATCGGCAAATGTGAGTGTTTTATTGGCCACCAACGCTGTAAATTCTCCCAGCGAATGGCCAGCCACCATTTGTGGCATCACATGATCAATGCTGTAAAATGCTGCAATGGAATGAATGAAAATAGCAGGTTGGGTTACATTGGTTTTCTTTAAAGCTTCTTCTGTACCGGTAAACATGGTTTCAGAAATTGGGAAACCCAAAATTTCATCTGCTTCCTGAAATATTTTTTTTGCATTTGCATTTTCGTCGTAAAGGTTTTTACCCATTCCGCTAAACTGTGCGCCTTGCCCTGGAAAAATATATGCATGCATCATGATGAATAAAAAATTTGTAAGAATAATTTAATTAAAGATAAAAGATTAATGCAAATTTGCGCTGATCAATTTCATAAATTCACTCCGGGTCTCATCTTTTTCAAACTGGCCGTAAAAAGCAGAAGTAGTAGTTACTGAATTTTGCTTTTGCACCCCCCGCATCATCATACACAAATGAGACGCTTCTATTACTACAGCAACTCCCAAAGGGTTAAGTGAATCTTTAATAGCATTTAAAATTTGGGTTGTCAAACGCTCCTGTACCTGTAAGCGGCGGCTAAATACATCTACTACCCTGGCAATTTTGCTAAGCCCCGTAATATAACCATTAGGAATATAAGCCACATGGGCTTTGCCAAAGAAAGGCAGTAAATGGTGTTCACACAAACTATACAGTTCTATATCTTTTACAATTACCATTTCACTCACATCTTCATGAAATTTGGCAGAGTCTAAAATTGCCACTGCATCCATTTGATAGCCTTGCGTAATGTATTGCATCGCCTCGCCCATTCGTTCGGGTGTTTTTAATAAACCTTCCCGGTTATAATCCTCTCCTAAAAGAGCAATCACATTCTTATAATTTTCAATTAAGCCTGCCGTTACTTTTTCGTCGTAAATTTCCTTTTTTTGATATGCCATAGTAGTTTTATTTGTAATAATTATTTATGCGGGGTATTGCACAAAATTTCGGGGTGTTTCATATAATGTAATACTAAGATCTAATGAAGTGGCGATGAATGGCCGCAAAATTTCATAAATCACTTTTGCAATATTTTCTGCAGTCGGGTTCAATGTATTAAATTCCGGGCAATCTACATTTAAATTCTTGTGGTCAAATTTCTCAACAATATGTTCAAGCACCAGGTAACTGAGTAATTTTACATCCATCACAAAACCGGTTTCAGGATCAATTTCTCCTACCACTTTTACTACCACTTCATAATTATGCCCATGATAGTGAGGATTATTGCATTTCCCAAATACTTTATCGTTGGTGGCTTCGCTCCAGTCAGCATTGTGTAAACGGTGCGCTGCATTAAAATGTTCTTTCCGGTAAACTGCTGTTTTCATAATTTCCTGCTTTTTATTTTATACTTGCATCCTCACTCTTATGCCGGGTTTCTCAATTTCATACCCTTTTTTTATGAAGACAATATTGCCGGGGTAATACCAGTATCTCACAATTATCATCATAAATAAAAGGCAAAGTTAACAGGAACAATTTTATTATATAAAATAGTTTAACGAAATTCGTAACATGCACGTTTTAATTATTTCTGCAACAGCCCAAGAGATTTCCCCATTTGTTCAGCATCATCCCGGAACGGAGGTCCTCATTACAGGTGTTACCGTTCCTGCCACTATTTTTTCATTACAACAGAAATTATCTCAGCAGCATTATGACTTTATTATACAAGCAGGAATAGCAGGCGCTTTTACTGATGAGTTTCCTTTATCACAAGTAACCTTAGTGAGTACCGATCGCTTTGCAGATACCGGCGCCATGGAGGCCGATGGTTATAAAGATGTATATGATATGAAGCTGGCCGATGCCAACATATATCCTTACCGGGAAGGCTGGCTCGACAATAACACGCCCATGATACATACGGTAGATTTACCAAAAGTAAAAGCCATTACCATCAATACCATCCATGAGGAAAAAGCATATAACGACATACTGCATTCAAAATATAATGTAGATATTGAAAGTATGGAAGGAGCTGCCTTTCACTATTGCTGCCTGCAGCAAAAAGTTTCATTTTTACAATTACGGGCCATCAGTAATTATGTGGGAGAAAGAAAAAAAGAAAAATGGAAATTAAAAGAATCCATAGTGAACTTGAATAAAGCATTAGATAAGATCGTTCATACATTAAATCATTAAAGATATCAATACACTAATTGTTGTGTTTCCTTAAGGATCCCCATTACAAACACACTTTGCAGGTTTCCCATGTTTTCCATTTGGCTCAATTTATTCACATGGAAATCATAATAGGCATTCATGTCTTCGCAAACTACTTTTAGCATAAAATCAAATTGACCGCTAATATTATAGCAGCCTATCACTTCATTGAGTTCATGAATCGCTTTAATAAATTTGCTCCCGGCATTTTTACTATGTTCTTTTAAAGAAACATAACAAATAACCATCAATCCTTTTTTCACTTTTTGATAATCCAGTAATGTAACATATTGTTTTATCACCCCATTTTGCTCTAACCTTTTTATGCGTTCATGAACCGGTGTGGTACTCAGGTGAATTTTTTCTGATATTTCTTTTACCGTGATGCGGGCATTTTGTTGCAACAATTTTAATATTGCCAAATCGCTGGCATCTAATACTACATCACTTTGTATTTGTTCTTTTTGATTGGATATTTTAGCCATAGAATAGAATATTATTCTACAAATATATATAATTATACACTTTTATCCTGAATATTATAAATAACTTAGAATTTTATTCTATATAATTTATCTTTGTTGCCTAAAAAGATTAAAAATAAAATTATGTCAACAGCTACTAACAACGCCATTGATTTTAAACTGGCTTACAAAGTAAAAGATATGAGCCTTGCAGAATGGGGCCGTAAAGAAATTAAATTAGCCGAAGCTGAAATGCCCGGCTTAATGAGCCTGCGTGCTGAATACGGCTCTAGTCAACCTCTTAAAGGCGCCCGTATTGCAGGTTGCCTGCATATGACCATTCAAACTGCGGTATTAATTGAAACCCTGGTAGCCCTGGGTGCCGAAGTAAAATGGAGTTCTTGTAATATATTTTCTACACAAGACCAGGCTGCTGCTGCCATTGCTGCTGCCGGAATTGGTGTATATGCCTGGAAAGGACAATCTCAGCAAGAAGCTGATTGGTGTATTGAACAAACTTTGTTTTTTGGTAGTGCCGACAAACCTTTAAATATGATTTTGGATGATGGTGGTGATTTAACCAACATCGTTTTTGATAAATACCCTGAATTGATTTCAGGCATTAAAGGCCTTAGTGAAGAAACCACAACCGGGGTACATCGTTTATACGAAAGAATGGCAAATGGTACATTACCCATTCCGGCGATCAATGTAAATGATTCAGTTACCAAATCTAAATTCGATAACAAATATGGTTGTAAGGAATCATTGGTAGATGCCATTCGTCGTGCTACTGATGTAATGCTTGCCGGAAAAGTTGCAGTAGTTGGTGGCTATGGCGATGTGGGCAAAGGTTCCGCAGCTTCTTTACAAGGTGCAGGTTGCCGGGTAATCGTTACCGAAATAGATCCTATTTGTGCTTTGCAAGCTGCAATGGATGGTTTTGAAGTGAAAAAAATGATTGATGCAGTAAAAGAAGCAGACATCATTGTTACAGCAAGTGGTTGCAGGGATTTAATTACCGGCGAACACTTTAAAGTAATGAAAGATAAAGCTATCGTTTGTAATATTGGCCACTTTGATATTGAAATTGATATGGCCTGGTTAAACAAAAACTACGGCAATACAAAAGATACCATTAAACCTCAGGTAGATCTTTATAATGTTGATGGAAAAGATATCATCATTTTGGCCGAAGGCCGATTAGTAAACCTGGGATGTGCAACAGGCCACCCATCTTTTGTAATGAGCAATTCATTTACTAACCAAACACTTGCTCAAATTGAATTATGGACCAATACCAGTAACTATAAAAATGAAGTGTACGTACTACCTAAACATTTAGATGAAAAAGTAGCCCGTTTACACCTTGCAAAAATTGGTGTGGTATTAGAAGAGTTAACATCTACTCAATCTGCTTATTTGGGAATTCCTGCCGAAGGCCCTTATAAAAGCGATATGTACAGGTACTAATATTTTCTTGTGAAAAATATAAATAAAGCCCGTTATAATACGGGCTTTATTTTTTTAATGAATACATTGTCTTTTATCGGAGTACTTTTTTTATCAATATCCCTTTACCGTCTATTGGTGCATGGGTTTGTAACCCCAGTAGTTTAGCAGCCAAAGGATATACTTCAATATTTTTAAATGCATTTATTTTTTTACCTGACCGTATGGCTGGCCCCCAGGCAATAAAGGTAGCACGCATATCCGGCTCTTCATAAGGATCAAATCCGTGCTCTCCTGTACTTAATTTTTTTCCAAAAAAATATGGTGTTTTAGCTAACAAAATAATATCCCCTAACCTGCTATACCAATCATCCACTTGCCCATAATGATATTTTAAAGGAATATTCATTTTAGTATAGATTTTATACCCATTGTTGTTTTGCATGAGAAACGAAGTATAGATAGAATCTATTTTTGTATCATCTTTTATATAATAGTTTACCGTAGATCCATCTACCACCATATCGCCTACAGAACCATCTATTTCGGGTGCTTGGAGAGGATGCTCTACATCAACCGCTTTCATTCCATGATCTGACATAAGCATAAAATTTACGGGCAATCCTGTAGCTGCAATTGCATCATACATTACATGTAAAAAACTATCTACCTGGGTAACTGTTGCTCCTGTTTCCGGGGCATCCGGGCCAAACCGATGGCCGGCATGATCTACTTGTGGAAAATAAAGCATTATTAAATGCGGGCGGGTAGAATCGGGTAATCTCATCCAATCAACAATATCATCCAGCCGTTTTTGAAAAGTATTTGCCTCCGTATAATGAAAATAATAAGAGGGCAAAATTCCCTGGATTTTCACATCGGTAAGGGGCCAAAAATAATTGGCGGTAAGCATCCGCTGTTGTTCTGCTAAGACCCAAATAGGCGTTCCACCATACCAGGAAGCATCATGCACCTGCTCATAATCGCTCATTTTATACCTGGCATCGGTAATGCGGTTTAGCATTTTATTACCCACCAAACCATGATGGGCAGGCAATAAACCCGTAACCAGGGTATAATGGTTTGGAAAAGTTTTTGATGGGAAAGAAGGATACATACTTTTTGCCCTTACCCCAGCCGATGCCATTTTTTGTAAGAATGGAGCCACATATTTATCGAGATAATCATAGCGAAAAGCATCTATTGAAATAATGAACAGGTAAGGCTTTTGTTGTTGTAAGGGAGAGTTTACCCGGTTTGGCGTAATATTTACGTTTTCTATTTTTTGGCCGGTTGCTACAAAGGAAAAAAACAAATAAAAGAAAGTAAGCAGGGATGCCGTAACAATTTTTTTCATAAAATGAATATTAAAACCTACCGTGTATATTCAAAATTATTAAAGAACCGGCTTATTATCTAATATATTTAACTGCGCTATATTTGCTTTTCATTGCGCTGATTCATTTTGTGAAACGCAAATGCTTAAAAAAAATAAATGGCGAACGGAAAATTTGTAATCTCTCTCGACTTTGAATTGATGTGGGGTGTAAGAGATAAAAAAAATAAAGATAATTATGGTAAAAATATCCTCGGCGTTCATACTATAATACCCGGTTTACTAAAAACATTCGAAAATCACCAGGTAAAAGCTACATTTTCTACTGTTGGTTTTTTATTTTTAGAAAATAAAGACCAGTTCAACCAGCATATTCCGGATGTTTTACCCGATTATACCGATAAAAATCTAAGCCCTTACCTGGGCCATATTAACCAGGTGGAAGATGTTGCAACAATAGATCCTTATCATTTTGCCCCGCAACTAATAAAATTAATACAGCAATGTCCCGACCATGAAATAAGTACGCATACATACTCTCATTATTACTGCCTGGAACCCGGGCAAACACCAGCGGCCTTTAAAGCTGACTTGCAGGAGGCTATTACCGTTGCAGGAAAATTCGGCATCAAGCTGGAATCTCTTATTTTTCCACGCAACCAGTTTAATAAACAATACCTTGAAGTTTGTGCCGGATTAGGCATTTCCAGTTACCGGGGAAACGAACATTCCTGGATCTATAAAGCCAAAAATGCAGAAGAAGAAAATCTTTTCAGAAGGATGTTTCGGCTGGCAGATGCTTATATCAATATTTCGGGACACAATGTTTATTCAGATGATTTTATGGCGGCTGAATTTCCTGTCAATATCCCTTCCAGTCGTTTTTTGAGGCCTTATATCCCCTCTTTAAAGTCATTCGAAAATATCCGGTTACAAAGAATATTAAAAGGGATGAGTTATGCTGCCAAAAATAATAAGACCTATCACCTATGGTGGCACCCGCATAATTTTGGTACAGAGCAAGAGGAGAATTTTAATTTTCTCGAAAAAATTTTAAATCATTATGACAGATTAAAAAAAGAATTTCAGTTTGAAAGTATCACCATGACGGGTTTAGCTAAAAAGTTAAGGGATGGAAAATAAAAAAATTTTATTGTTAGCCGGTAAACACCAGGCCACAAATATTGTATTTCATTATTTACAAAAATATTTTACTGGTATTGATGTGATCCTGGAAGAAAAAGAAAATACAAAAAAATTTTTGCAAAGGCGCATCAGGAGATTGGGATGGGGTAAAGTAATAGGGCAAATGGCTTTCCAGGTTTGCATAGCCAAACCAATGTCTTTATTTTCACAAAAGCGGGTAGCCGAAATTTTAAAAGAAAATGGCATGGATGATTCCCCCATTCCGGCAGCAGACGTACATGCTGTACATTCTGTAAACCATGCAGAGACCATATCGCTGATAAAAAAAATAAACCCCGATCTCGTGATTGTAAATGGCACCCGCATTATCAGCAAAAAAGTGATTCAGGCAGCGGATTGTAAAATGATAAATACCCACGCAGGCATTACCCCAAAATACCGTGGTGTACATGGTATGTATTGGGCATTGGTAAACCGGGATATTGAAAATAGTGGTGTAACCGTTCATTATATTGACGAAGGAATAGATACCGGCAATATAATTTACCAGGAAAACGTATTACCTACTGCACAAGATAATTTTATTACTTACCCTATGTTGCAATTGGCGGCCGGCCTTCCTTTATTAAAAAAAGCAGTTGAAGATTATTTTAAAAATGAAATTCAGATTAAAGAATCTAAAACTCAATCAGCATTGTGGTATCATCCTACAATATGGAGTTATTGTTACAATCGCATTTTTAAGAAAGTAAAATAAAAAACCGCCTTGTGATAAGGCGGTTGAAAATCTCTTAAAAAATATTAAGCTTCCGGAGTAAGGTATTGCGCATAAGCATATCCTTCTTCTCCGTCTGCAGTACGTACCTGCCACCATTGTTCGTTGGCACGGCTCACCAAAGTAATTACTTCACCATGAGCGGCTTTACCTACAATTGGTTGATCGGTACCGGGGCCTTTACGAATATTCAGGTTGCTGCTTTCAGTGGTTACTTTTACTTTAGTAACATTTGCATCAATAGAAGTTTTAATATCCATCACCAGGTCGCCACCGGTAAAGTTTGGATCTATTTCTCCATATTTTGCCCAAAGCTGATCTTTTACTTCTCCATTGGGAGCAACGCCATCAATATACAATACGTTATCTTGTTCCCTCACCAGGAGGTCAGATACACCTGAAGCAGCAGCGGCATCAGTTAATGGTTTATATTTTTCTGTAAGTGTCATTGTTTATTTCCTCCAGTTTTTATTTTACGGTTAATTTATTATCAATACTTTTTGGATTCAGGCCATTTAAGGCTTGCATCAATTTAACCAGTTTCGATTTTTCAATGGTACCGGTTAATGAAATTACACCATCGTTCACTGTTGCCATAACACCAGGATAATCCTTTGTTGCATCTTTTACTGCAGATGTTAGCGGATCATCGGCAGCAATAACGGGAGGTGCTACCGGGGCCGGTACACTTGTATTATCTACAACTGATTTTACTCCTTTTACAGCTTTTACCGCATCTTCTAAAGCAGTTTTGGTTGCATCATCTTTTACTTCACCTGCTAAAGTAGCTACACCATTAGTAACGGTTACTGTTGCGTTTGTAAAATCAGGGTTTACTACCAGCACTTTATCAATTGCCGCTTTCACATCAGCGTCTTTTGGTTTGCAGCTTACAAAGCTTACCGTTCCGGCTACCAGTAAAGCCAGAAATACTTTTGTCAGTTTCATGTTGTTGTTTTTTTTTAATGATGATTCAAAATTTGAAAAATATCTTTTAGAAATCTTTCAGCAAGTTTATATTCTATTAATTTTAAAAAGTAACCGAATAATTAATTTAATTTTTTTATAAAGTTCCCAGGCGCCCTCCATCTACCGGCAAATTTATCCCATTTATATAGGAAGCTGCAGGAGAACATAAAAATGCAACAACCGCACCAAACTCTTCGGGTTGCCCAATTCTTTTTGCAGGAATATCACACAACATTTCATTCATTATCTCAGCTTCCGGCTTCCCGGTTTCGGCAGCTTTTTTTTGCACCACATAGGCAGCCCGTACCGTTTGGGTGAGGCCTGGCAACACATTATTTACGGTAATGCCAAACGATCCTAATTCAGTTGCCAGCGTTTTACTCCAATTGGCCACAGCAGCCCGAATGGTATTGCTTACCCCAAGGCCAGCAATGGGTTGTTTAACTGAAGTAGAAATGATGTTCACAATTCTTCCATATCCATCAACTTTCATGCCCGGAACAAGCGCTTGCACCAGGATGTGGTTACAAATCAAGTGACTGTTGAAAGCTTGTGTAAATTCTTCAACCGTAGCGTTCAAAGCAGGTCCGGCAGCAGGGCCACCTGTATTGTTTATTAAAATTTGAGCTGTATGTTGAGAAACAAAATTGTTTATTTTATCTTTCACCTGGCCGGGAACGGTAAAATCTGCAACGAGGTAACTGTGTTTTTGATTTTTAGAAAGATCTAGTTGTTGTAATGCAGCCATTAATTTTTCTTCATTTCGGGCAAATAGCACAATGTTTGCACCCAATAAAGCTAATTCCTTAGCAGCAGCAAGGCCTAAACCCTGGGTGCTCCCACATACCACCGCCGTTTTTCCGCTTAGATCAAGATTCATTTGTAAATTTTGGGAATGGCTAAGTTAATGTTTTAAAGACGATTTTTTGTTAAAAAAGTTTCCTGGTCCCGGGTATTTTTTATTTAATCCTGGCTTTATTTTCTGTAATGCACCAGTTTACTTTTTTTTTCAATTCTTCTATTACATTATAGATAATGGGGCAGCGGCCATAATGCATCAGTGTACCAAATAACCTGGTTTTAAAATGGGGTTTATGCAAGTGTGGGAACTCACGGCACTCCGTAAACCTATCGGTATAAATACTACACTTGTTACCCGATAAAAAATGACAGGGAATACGATTGATGATAAAATTCCCTTGCGAGCTTTCTTCAATATATTTTGCTTTAAAATCGCCGGGAAGCATTTCTAATTTCCGGGATACATCCTGTATTTCTGCTGCTGTAACATTTATCATCAAAGACCGGCAACATGCACCACATAAAGTACAATCAATGGCAGCGGTTACTTCTTCATTCAATTCAAAAACCAGTTTATCCAAATCTTTATGATTCCATGCAGATAAATGATTTCGGAATTGCAGGTTCTCCTCTTCTTTATCTGCAGCTTCTTTTTCTAAAATGGAAAGGTCAGTTACATACATACTGGGTATTTTTAATACTGCAAAACGGGTAAGATAAAGATTTTTTTAAAACAGCACATTTAAATTAATCGGGTTTACATTTCACAAAGTATCTTTGCCATTACTAAAGCTAAATTGCTGATGAAAACTATTTTTTTTGGCGATTTTTTTACTGGATTTGGCGATGGTATTATCGTACCTCTTTCTTTGATTGCCCTTCTTACCAGTAGTTCTTATACAAATCTACAGGTATTTAATGTGGGGCTAATAGTATGCATTATTGGGGCATTGTTGCTGGGTATTAGTAGCTGGCTTACGCAGGTGCATGAAAACAGTGAATCGAAAAATAAAAGGCAGGAAGACCATTTGCAGGAAATAATGGAAGCATTTGGTTTTACAGAGCAAATGAAGCAGGATGCCATGACTTTGCAAAAAAAGGATGATGTGGAATGGGAACTTTTTGTATCGCAACTTAATCTTAAAGAAAATACACCAAACAAAGCGGCTTATGCAGGATTGATTACTGCTTTATCTTTTTTTGTGGGAGGGATGATCCCATTATTACCATTTTATATTTTATTAAATCCCAGTTATGCATTTATCTTTTCTATCGTTAGTAGTTTGTTGATGCTGCTGATATATGGGGTATATAAAAGTTTTATTACCGGCAAATCTAAAAATATTGATAAAATACATCCATTGCTTATAGGAATACTTGTAAGCCTTGCCACATACCTGGTGGGTAAATATATCCTGCAACTTTAATTTTAATGCTTACGGGTAAAAATAAAAAAAAGCTCCTCATCTTTTCGGGGCATTATTGAATTATAACAGGGCTGAATCGTTTTGATTGTAAAATTTTCAGAAAATAATGCGATGTATTCATCTGCCGAACCTCCATAAGGTGGGTTCACTTCAAAATGCAAATTAAAAAATACGCCAGCATATTTACCACCCGGTTTTACAAGGCCTGCTATTTTTTGGGCAAATGATTTTCGCCTTTCGGGAGAAACCGTTGTAATAAATGTTTGTTCCAGCACCAGGTCGTATTGTCCCTGGTGGGCAAAGAAATCTGCTTGTATAATTTTTATTTGCTGTTTATACTTTTCAAAACGAGAATGTAAATGCTTTACCGCTTCAGATGAAAAATCAAGTAAATGAATATTGGTAAACCCTTGTTGCAGCAGGTACTCCGCTTCATATGCATTACCACAACCCGGAATTAAAACAGCGATATCCTTATTTTCAATTTGCTTCACATAATTTGAAAGAGGCGGTGAGGCATAGCCTACATCCCAGCCGGTTTGGTTATTTGCATACCGGAAATCCCAATATGCCGGGTTCATTAAATCAAGGTCATCCATCACTTTTATATTTACCTGTTATTCTTTACATAAAAAAAGCGGCAAGCCGCTTTATTATGAAGTTGAAAATATTTTTAATCCTTCTTTACCAAGCTACCGTTTTGAATCATACGATTAAGCACCCGGGTAGATTCATCAATATAAATATCTGAACTCACTGCTTTTAACCAAACTTTATTTTTATCAATTTTATCCTGTGCTGTATTGATAGCAGCAGTATCCACAACTAAATTATGAACTTGCATGGGGGTTGGAAGTTTATAAAGCTCTTCAATTTTTTTATAAACTTCTTTCAGTTGTTTTTGATTCTGTTTAAATTTTTCGTAGTTCAAAGAATAAGAGCGGTTCGCATTTTTATCTAACCAGTCCACTTCTGATTTTATTTTATTAAAAGTGGGGTTTTTATTTACTTCTTCCCTGGCTGCAGTTACAATTGTTTTTTCTGCTGTGGGGTCCATCCATTCTTTATAATCCGCTTTTTTTATTTCATCCCATTTTAAAGAATAAGGGTTATCCTTTTCCCTGAATTTTACAAATTCAAGCCTGTCTGGTATTACCACATCAGGTATTACTCCTTTAAGCTGGTTAGATCCGCCACTGATGCGATAAAATTTTTGCAATGTAAGTTTTACGGTACCCAGGTCTTCTGTATTTGAATTACCAAAAATGGAATTCTCCCTTTCGGGGTTCAATGCAATATTTCTTTGTACTGAACCTTTACCATAGGTAGAGGTACTGCCTATAATAATTCCTCTTTTATAATCCTGGATGGCTGCAGCAAATATTTCAGAAGCAGAGGCACTGGTTTCATCAACCAATACGGCCAATGGGCCTGTATATAAAACCCCTTTATTATTATCTGGCAACACTTGTACTTTGTCTCCACGGCCTTTTACCTGCACCACTGGTCCGCTACCCACAAAATATCCTACCGCTTGTATTACATCGTACAATGATCCGCCACCATTACCTCTAAGGTCAATCAAAATTCCATCAACATTTTCTGCTTTTAGCTTTTTAATTTCTTTACCAATATCTTCTCCTGACCGTGGGCCATTGGCCTTATCGAAATCGGCATAAAAATCAGGTAAATAAATGTAGCCAATCTTATGTTCGCCATTTAGTATGGCAGACCTTACGAAAGTATCTTCCAGTTTTATATCATCACGCTTAAGCGTAATTACTTTAATGCTGCCATCAATATGCTTTACCGTAAGTCGTACTTCAGATCCTTTTTCGGATCCCCTAATTATTTTTACAGCATCCTGTACGCCATAACCGGTAACATCTACGGGTTCTTCAGCGCCTTGTGCAACTTTTAATATTTCATCATTATCTTTAAGCTCCCCGCTCTTCCAGGCCGGGCCCCCGCTTACCAAACTGGCAATTTTAATTTTGCCGTCATCTTCTTTAAGCAAAGCGCCAATTCCATAAAATGAACCTTTCATTGATTCTTTAAAAGTACGAAGGTCAATTGGAGGAAAATAATCAGTATGCGGATCCATGATACCCGTAATGGAATTAATGAACACGCTAAAATTGGCATCTTCGGTCTCCCGGTTCATTTTAGTAGTAAAGTAACGATCCATTTGCTTACGAATAATGTCCCTTGCTTCTCTCTCTAATGCGCTATCCGGTTTTACAACAAAATCTTTTTTTGATTTATTTTTTTCCCGGTCTTCCTGCAAACTTACATACCGGTCCAGTACCAAATATTTCAATTGCTTGCGCCAACGATCATTTCTTTCTGCAATCGTTGCAGGGGCAGATAGCTTATCGGCATCTTTTTCCAGGGTTTCCTCTTTGGTAAAATCGAAAGGCTTTGCCAGGTAATTGGGATACAATTCAGATACTTCTTTTACCCTTTTTAAGTACACCGTATTCATGGCATAAAATGATTCTAAGGGAGCGCCTTTTATTTCATCATCTATCCGGTTTTCGAATACTTTAAACCCATCAAGATCGGCTTGTATAAAAATATTTTTATCGCCGTCCATATCCTTCAGGTATTTTTTCATTACTTCTTTGCTAAAAGCATCATCAATAGCCCGTGGATGTACATGGCCCTGTTCCAGTAAAATGCCAACGTTTCTTAATATCCGTTCATTTTTAGCTTTTGGGTTTTCTTCGTTTTCGGTGCTGCCCTGGGTACGGGAAGCAATAAAAATACTAATTGCGGTTAACGCAAAAACAATAGGTAAGAATTTTTTACTCATAATAAAACTTGCAATTTTTTGCATACCGTAAAAATAATACAAATCAAGTAGTGCAATGCAGTTATAACGAAATGTGCACAATAATGTTTTGTTAAACAGTATATAGATTAAAATTGATGTATGAACGGTAAGCAAAATAAAAAAACCTCCCGAATGGGGAGGTTTTGGGTAGCCAATGGGGCTCGAACCCACGACCCTCAGAATCACAATCTGATACTCTAACCAGCTGAGCTATGGCTACCATTTTTTGTGAACCGGCAGCAAAAATAGGCAAAATACATACGCCCACAAAAAGATTACATTGCATTTTTTAATAAGTTTTTTAAATTTTAGTTTGAACATTTTTTCAATCCATATTTTTATGCTTTTGCGGCAGAATGGCCTTTCTCAAAATCTTCCTTTTTATAAACTGGTATTTTAGCTTTATTTTGCCAAATATAACTGCATGAATACATGAAAAATTTCAGTTTCAAATCATTAGTACCACACTTAATTGCTATTGGTATTTTTTTACTGGTTGCTTTTATTATTTCAAAACCGGCATTTCAAAGCGATACGATTCTTAAGCAATCTGATCTTACCGGCTGGCATGGTATGGTAAAACAATCGGAAGAGTATAAAGAAACGCATGGCCATTTTCCGATGTGGTCAGTAAGTATGTTTAGCGGTATGCCATCTTACCAAATAGCTATTGATGGTACCCCTACCCCCATGCATTACTTAGATGGGCTATTTCAATTGTGGCTGCCCAAACCCATGAATTGGTTTTTTCTTGCCTGCATCGGTTTCTATATTCTTACGATATGCTTAAAAGTAAAACCATATGCCGGTATCCTGGGCTCACTCGCTTATGCCTATTGTACCTTCTCGCCGATTATTATTACGGCAGGCCATGAAACCCAAATGTATGCGCTTGGATATGCGCCCGCCGTAATTGGCGCCGTTTTGCTGCTCTTCGATAAAAAATATATTTGGGGGTTTGTGCTTACCAGCTTATTTACGTCTTTGCAGATTTATAAAAATCACCAGCAAATTAGTTACTACCTGTTTTTAGTATTACTCTTCATGACGATTGGATTGGGTATTCAATGCATTAAAAAAAGAGAACTGGCACATCTTGCCAAAACCCTGGGATTGATGCTGGCTGCCGCCGGGTTGGCGCTTGCTTTAAATGCAGTGATCTTATTCCCAACCTACGATTATGCAAAATATTCAAAGCGGGGCGGCCAATTGGTAATGAATGATGGTAAAACAAATGAAAATGTAAAAGATGGAAAAACCACCGGCCTTAGTAAAGATTATGCATTTATGTGGAGTTATGGAAAAGCTGAAACTCTAAGCCTCATGTTTCCCGGCGTTAAAGGTTATGGAACCCATTATGCAGAACGTGATGGCGAACCTTATTTATTTCCGCAATTGGGCGAAAACTCCCATACCGTAAAGTTTTTAAAAGAAACCTTACAGGTGCCAGATGCCAATGCAGACCAGATTGCCATGCAAATGAGTACTTCATTGTATTGGGGCGATCAGCCATTTACAAATGGCCCGGTTTACCTGGGCGCAATTATTTGTTTCCTGTTTTTGTTTGGTATGTTTTTTTTAGACAACAAACATAAATGGTGGATACTGGCAGCAACCGTTTTTAGCATTATGCTGGCATGGGGCAATAACCTGGCAGGGTTTAATTATTTTATGTTTGATTATTTCCCGCTGTATAATAAATTCAGGGTTCCTACCATGGCGTTGGTAATTCCGCAAATGCTGGCGCCTGTTATTGCTGTATTGGTAATGGATAAATTACGCACAACCAATCATACCGATCCCTATGCCTGGAAAAGTTTTAAAAAAGGATTGCTGGCAACCGGGATTTTGTTTGTATTTGCATTAGGATATTATTTCACTACCGATTTTAGCAGTGAAAACAGGCAACGCACCGCTGCATTTAACCAGGCGATCACCGATCCAAATGGCACTGCTAAAATGGAAGACTTAAACAATAAGTTTAAACCACAAAAAGACAACCAGATTTATGAAAATATGGTGCAAAACCTTAAAGGAGATGTGGCTGCACAAAAAACAGCAAGAGAATTTGTAAATGCTTTGAGGCAAGACCGGGCATCGCTGTTTATGAACGATATTTTACGTTCTCTTCTTTTCATTGTTTTAGGTGGCGGTTTAATAGCCCTTTACCTAAAAAATAAATTGAAATACAATCTCATGCTGGCCGGCATAACATTGGTTGCACTGATTGATCTTTTGCAGATTGATATGAAATACCTGAATGACAAAAGTTTTGACAGCAAAGAAAAGTATGAGGAATCAGAATTCCCTATGACGAATGCTGACAGGCAAATACTGCAGGATAAAGATCCCAATTACCGGGTTTTAAATTTAACCACCGGAGATCCATTCCAGGATTCAAAAACATCTTATTATCATAAATCAATTGGTGGGTACCATGCAGCAAAACTGGGCATTTACGATGATTTAACGGCATACCAATTATCGGGTTCTTTAAATATTGGCGTATTGGATATGCTCAATACAAAATACGTTATTCAAAATGGAGATAAAGGCCCCGAAGCACATCTAAACCCCGGCGCATTGGGCAATGTATGGTTTGTAAAAGCGGTAGAATTTGTAAATGGCCCTTCAGAAGAAATGAAAGCATTAACCGGCTTTAATCCTAAAGATACCGCTGTGGTAGATAATCAATATAAATCATTAACTACAGGTTATACACCTGCTGATAGCAGTGCAAGCATCAAACTCACTTCTTTTGATAATGATGATATGATTTATGAATCAAATAGCAGTAAGCCGCATGTAGCAGTATTTAGTGAAATTTATTACAAAGACTGGAAAGCATTTATAGATGATAAGCCAGCCGATTATTTTAAAGCCGATTATGTTTTAAGAGCCATGCTAATCCCGCCCGGAAAACACAAAATAGAATTTAAGTTTGTGCCGGATGTGTATAATAAAAGTATCACGGCTTCGCATATTGGTTCGGCTATTTTTATACTGATGCTTTTAATGGCCCTTTATCTTGAATTTAGAAAAAATAAAAAACAAGCTTAAATAATCATTCCGGAAAATAAAAATTTCCGGGATGCTTATGCTTTTTATATTGAATTGGAAAAGCCCATAAACATTGCCGTAATTGTTCCATACGCCATTTATCCTGCAAAAATGGGTGGACAAAAAAGTGTGGCATTTTTTTATCGCTATCTCGCCGATTTAATTCCTGTATCCATTATTTCTACAGCAAACAATGTGTTGCCCCCTGCCTTAAATGCCAGGTTTTTCCCGGCACTGGGAAATTCATTTTTCCGTTACTTTAATCCATTTCTAATTTTTAAAGTTGGCGGTATTTTAAAGAAACATTCTTTTTCTCATTTAATCATTGTACACCCTTACCTGGGCTGGCTGGGCATTTTATTACAATGGATCTATAAATTGCCATTGGTTGTACATTCTCAAAATATAGAAAGTGTACGTTTTAAAACTACAGGGAAATTTTGGTGGCGTATTTTACAGGTGTATGAAAAATGCGTACATAAAAAAGCGGCCTATAATTTTTTTATTACCGAGGAAGATAAGGATTACGCAATAAAACATTATGAATTAGATTCCCAAAAATGTTTTACAGTTACTTATGGCTTTGAACACAAAAGCCTGCCAGACCCTAAATTGGTACAACAATGCCGAAAGAAATTAATAAATACATACAAACTGCCCGAAAACAAGAAAATACTTCTCTTTAATGGTACATTAAGTTATGAACCTAACTTAAGGGCATTGGATGTATTAACCGGGAAAATTAATAAAATATTGATGCAGGCTAAATATAATTACACGATCATCATTTGCGGAAAAGGGTTACCGGAATCTTATAAAAACCTGGAGAACTTTAAAGATAAAAATATCATATATGCAGGGTTTGTAGATGATATCAATACCTATTTTATGGGGTCCGATATTTTCCTGAATCCTGTAATAGAAGGCGGCGGTATAAAAACAAAATTAGTAGAAGCGCTGGGTTATGGCCTTGAATGTATCAGTACTGAAACAGGCGCTATTGGCATACCTATTGAAATTACAGGCACCCGGCTTATTAAAATAAAAGATGGGGATTGGGATGCTTTTGCAAGGGCCATCATGCAACCGACAGGTACTGATCAACTCAATACTGTTTTTTTCAACCATTTTTATTGGGGGCATATTGCAGAACATGCAGTTGATATATTGAAATATCATTGAACTTATACGCCAACTGTTTTTAAAATTGCCTGGTATAATTCATCAGCCGTATTTTGCCAGTTAAATTTTAATTTTTGTACATTGCCTTTTTCAATAAGATGATGTTGCAGCTCTTCATTATTGTCTATGCGGTACATCGCCCCTGCAATATCATTTATATCAAAGGGATCTATCAATAATGCAGCATCACCGGCCACTTCGGGCATAGAGCTGGTATTACTGCAAATAACGGGAACTCCTGCCTGGAAAGCTTCTACAATGGGTAGCCCAAAGCCTTCGAATATGGGTACAAATACAAGGGCTTTGGCGGAGCCCAACAAAAGTTTTAATGATTCATCGGGAACACGGCCAGTAAAAATGATGTCATTTTTAAATTGCAACCTTTGCAATTCATTTTTAATTTCGGCATGTTGCCACATGATATTACCGGCCAAAATCAATTTTGTTTTAGATTGATTTTTTATTTTAAATGCATCGAAGGCCTGTAATAAACGTACTATATTTTTACGACGGTGCATGGAGCCTACAAAGAAAAAATAGGCTTGTCCACTACTCCAGGTATCCCGGGTATGTACTATTTCGTTTATTGATAATGCCGTAAAAACATTTTTTGCACCCAGGGTGAGGACAGAAATTTTTTCAGCCGGAATTTGATAAGTCTTTATAATATCATTCCTGGTAAAGTTTGATACAGCAAGCAAAAGTTTTGCTTTGCAGGCAAATCTTTTAAAATAAAATCTATAATACAACCGGTTACGAATTGGCAAATCTTTAGGATAATGCTCAAAATTAAGATCGTGTATGATACCAAGCTGTGGCACTTTACTTCGCAGAGAAATGAAACCATCCATACCTACAAAAATATCTGCCTTTTGTTTTTTTAAAAAGCCCGGTAATACAAAATCCATATACCACATATATAACACCGGGTGGCGAAAGGGAGGAAAGATATAGTGATGACTAACATTGGGAAAATCAAAATAAAAATTTTTAAAATTCTTATCACACAAGATCATAAAATGGAGCTCGGGATGATTCCTGATAAGGAGGGGTATCGTTTCAATAATTACATTGCCTATACCATCGGGATTCTTATTTCTTAATATCCAGCAGTTAATCGCTATTTTCATGAATGTATTTTGAACAACCGGAATAGAATATGCAGGTTAAAAACTATTTTCAAAAAGTTATATGCGCTACATTTGCGAAAATAATTAAAATTAAACGATAAATGAAAACCGCCTTAATTACGGGTATTACTGGCCAGGACGGCGCTTACCTCGCTGAGTTATTGTTAGAAAAAGGATACAATGTGCATGGTGTAAAAAGACGTAGCTCACTTATTAATACAAGCCGAATAGATGATATGTTTTACAATAAAACATATTCCGATCGTTTTCATTTACATTACGGGGACCTTACTGACAGTAGCAATCTCATACGCATCATCCAACAAACACAACCGGATGAAATTTATAACCTGGGTGCCCAAAGCCATGTGCAGGTAAGTTTTGAAACTCCTGAATACACAGCCAATTCCGATGCGATGGGTGTGCTCCGGTTGCTGGAGGCCATTCGTATTTTAGGCCTCGAAAAGAAAACCCGTTTTTACCAGGCTTCTACTTCTGAATTATATGGTAAAGTACAGGAGATACCACAAAATGAAAAAACACCCTTTTATCCACGTTCACCTTATGGGGTTGCAAAACTTTATGGATATTGGATTACGGTAAACTACCGGGAGGCCTACGGTTTATATGCGGTAAATGGAATATTATTTAATCATGAAAGCCCATTGCGTGGTGAAACTTTTGTAACCCGTAAAATAACGATGGGTGTAGCCCGTATTGCAAAAGGTTTAGAAACCACACTATACCTGGGTAATTTAGATGCCAAAAGAGATTGGGGACATGCTAAAGATTATGTGGAAGGCATGTGGCTCATGCTTCAGCAAGATACACCCGATGATTATGTATTGGCAACCGGCGTTACCACTTCAGTAAGAGATTTTATAAAAATGGCATTCTCCGAAGTGGGCATAAGCCTTGAGTTTACAGGAAAAGATGAAAATGAAAAAGCCTTTGTTGTTTCATGCAAAAACCCAGAGTATCAATTACCAAAAGGGCAACAGGTTATCGGTATCAATGCCAGGTATTACAGGCCTGCCGAAGTTGAAATATTAATTGGGGATGCATCTAAAGCAAAAAATAATTTGGGTTGGTTGCCAAAGTATGATTTGGCGATGATGATAAAAGAAATGATGGCAGCAGAATTAATTTCACTGAAATAAGAATTAAAAATTTTTACGAATAAACTGGAACAGGTTTCTGCTCCAGTTTTTTTTATCTAATTGAATCGCAGACCATATCTTTATTTTTTTACCGGGTTCAAAATTCTGCTTTATACCCAGTGAATGAGCATACTGCTTACACTCATGAATAAATTCATTTACGGTAATACGGTTTGCAATTGGTGATTTTAATAACCGATGTGATAAACTTTGGCAGAAATACATTAAAAAGTAATAGCCATATTCCTCAATGGTTTTCTTTACTGCTGGCTTACCAACCATATATTCTTTTAAAAATTGGATATATTTTCCAAAGGCAAGCCGGTAGTTTTCTGCTGCAGTGGTAATGGATAGGCTTTGATGTAACCGGTATCCAAAGCAGGTTTCAGGAGATATGGCCAGGTAATTTTTACCCGTTAATTGTACCCAAAGCTGGTAATCAGCAAATATCAGGTTTGGATACGCTATGGAAAGGCCATGCAACATATCAAAATCGTTTGAGCGCATCATATAACCTGTTCCCATGCTATCCATGGTTTGTAAGAACTCGGCTTTTAAAAAAGCGGCATCATCCATTTTTGCCGGCATGGCTTTACATTTCCTTACGATGTGCCCCTTTATATTTATAAAATTAAAATGAGTTTGATAAAGTGATGCATCCGGGAATTGCTGAATGAGATCATGCATTACTTGCAGGTAATGAGGGTACAAAATATCATCATGGCCAATTACGGTTAAAAATTCATTTTTGGGGGTTTCACATATCCTGGCCCAGTTTTGTGGCATAGAGAGGGTTTTAGCAGAGCGAACAATTCTCAAACGACGGTCGTTTATTTTACTAAGCCATTCATAAGTACCATCATCACTATTATTATCTAACAGCAAAAAATCAAATTCAGCAAATGTTTGAGATAAAACAGACTGAACACATTCCTTTACGAGTTCGCCTCCGTTATACACCGGTAGTATGATCGAGTATTTTTTCATTGCGCCCATGCAAGTTTAGTCATGAGTTTTCTATTGGCATCCGATGCGTTATCATAGATGCGAGTTTGGTTATCAGAAATTAAAAGATTCGCCTGCTGATGTATCCAAAAGGTATTGCTTTCCGGCCATTGAACGGGATGGTATGCCATTCCATTTTTTCCCAATACGAAAATTTTTTTGTGACGTTTTAAAAAATAAGCAGTAAGCCCATTACGACCACTTTCAAAAGTATAAGCCATAAACTTTGTGGTGAGTTTTCCGGGATTGATTGATAAAAAATCATCCTTCTTTAGCATAAAAGCATTTGTGCGAATATGAGGATTAGGAAAAGGTTTAAAAAACAGACGCCAGTAAAAAAATGATTTTACAAAAAGTTTATATTTTGCAAAGTGATGATGAAATCCCTTGCCGGTCTCCCATCGCCATTTATTTTTTATAAATATAGCACTTGTATAACTCAAATAAGAACCGGATGCTGATACAAGCCCTGTATTTGCATGCTCAAGAAAAACAGTTGTATATTTTTTAAGCCAGTCTTTGGCCAGGATACGGGAAAAAGTATTAAAAAACAATAGGTATTCACAATCCAGTTCCCGGGCGGCTTTATAATAAGCTTCAATGTCCTGGCCACTTTGTAATAGCATATACTTTACCGGGTAACCTAACTTGTATTGGGCATATTGTAAAAAGGGTAAATGTTCGTCTCCCTGTTGTACCCCATTAAATACAATAAAAAGTTGATGCCCGGCTCCTGCATCGTATTGCAAATATGAATCTAAAAATCCCTGTATCTCTTCAATACCATAAGGGATCCAGGATAAATATATTACGGTGGTTTTATTCATGTACTTTTTTTGCCACTACCAGGTAGTTTAATGTAAGAATGTCATCAAAATATTTTTTATCAAGCCACACGGCAATTTTATTATAAACATACATGAACCGAAAAGTAATGAACAAATGTTTTATTAATATTGATCTAAATGTTCTATACTTCCTTGTAGAAAATAAAGTATTTAAAAACAATTGAAAGATTGACGCCCATTTACCACCGTTAGATTTAATTTTTAGTACTTCAAAACCATGTTTCTTAAAAAGATATTCAATTCCATATTTTGAGAACCTAAAGAAATCAAAAGGTTCCTCATGCAGTTCCCAATTGAATGGAATGGTAAAAATGGCATGCCCATTATTCTTCAGTACCCTGTTCGTTTCAGAAAGCATCTTCTGATGGTCATCTACGTGTTCAATTACTTGTGTTGAGAAAACTGTATCAAATATACCATCATCAAAATTCAATGCTGTTGCCGGGCAAATAACATCCACCCGGTTTCCGCTACTTTGTATAATATCACAGCCTATATATTCTGTTACCGGGAATGTAAAAAGTTCTCGGTATGGCTTGTTACCACAGCCAAGGTCGAGTGCTTTTCCCGTCGCAAATTGCTGAAGTGCTTGTTCTATATCTTTAAAAAGAAAATAATTTATTATGTAATGTTGATTTAAAACATTTAACTCTGCATTGGCCAGCCTGTATAAATTCTTTTCCCGCTCACTCATCTCATTTACGTTTTAAATATTTATACTTAAATACCACCCACTTCCAATTTATCAATCCAAAAAAAGTACTTGTTTCTTTTAATTGTTTTCTTTTGATATCATAAAGGTCAGGATGCAGGCGAAATAAATAACCTGGATTTACGGTTTTGCTGTTTTGATCTAAAAGTGGAAATGTAGAAAGTTTAGTTTTATGAATAAACATCAGCAGATTTTGTTTATACCAATACTCAACTCCTGGAAGATTCCAAACCAAGGACCGCAAAAAGTCAACCGGTAAGAAATCAAATTTTAAAAACAGGGCGGCCCAAAATTCAGGATATTGTTCATTTATATGATAAGTTCCTTCCTGGCCAGGCAAAGCGGCTGAAAACAGTACAACATCACTCAACAAAGTAAGACTCTTCACATAACTTTCAGACACAGCAGTTGGCAAATGTTCGCCCACTTCAAGCGACATTGCTAAATCATATTTACGAGTTTCTGTGTAAGTAGTCTTTAAATCGTGCAATATTAATTTGTCTGCACTTATTTTGATAAATTCATTTTTCACATAGGGGCCTTCTACTCCTCTAAAATCAGTAATACCAAAATCTTCCGACCAAACTTTTAGCCATTCACCGGTTCCACATCCAATATCAATTACCGATTTAGGCTTTACCTGCTCATACACAAATGGTAAAATTGCTTTTGCTGATTTATAAGAATTATTTTCCAATTCTTTATAAAAAGCGGTAGTATATTTCTTTTTTTCAATCATAAATAAAATGCTTTCTTATTTTGTTTTTCCCGATTAATCTTGAGAAATATTTTGGAAAATATTTTTTTAAAAAGATATGTTTTAGAAATAAAAGTGGCTTTTTCTTTATTTGGTAAACTACATGATCAAATACAAACCGGAAATCTAATTTATCGGCATATTTTTCAAGAAAGTAGGTTTCTATTTCGTTTTGACGGTCGGTATTTTCATTTACATTTTTCATCATAGAATCTTTCCGTACACGGTATTCAAATCCCAATTCATTTAAATAATAAAATTCATAACCATTAAAAGCAAGTTTTAACCAAAGATCCCAATCTTCATATCCCATAATTCTCATCTTATCGTATAGCCCTACCTGGCAAATTGCTGAGCGCCTTATCATCGCACATGCATCTATGTAATTGCCCAGCATTAATCGTTGCAAATTAAATTTCCCGGGTTTTAATATTCCGGTTTTATCGCCAAAGTAATTTGCATTTGAAAACACAACTGCATAAGAAAGATCATGATCCAGGATATTAATGGCACGCTCAATAAATGAAGATATAATTTTATTATCCGCATCTAAAGGAAGGATATAATCAGTATTTGACGCCATAATACCCGCATTACGGGCAGCACCCAACCCTTGGTTTTCCTGATTGATAATGGTAAATCCCTCTTGATGTAATTTATTAAGAATTGATTTTGTTTCATCGTTGGTAGATCCATCGTTAACAATCAAAACATCTATCAATTCCATGTTAGCAACAGCAATACTCTGTAATGCCTCGGCTAAATAATGGCCCTGGTTATAACATGGTATGATGATGGTTACTCTCTTACTCATCCGGGAATAGATAATAATTTATGATTGTTCCCCCAAAATTCTCTAGGCTCAAAATCGGGATAAGGATAAACGCCCAAATTTAACTGAATGTTCTTTTGTTTTTCCAATAAATAGTTTTCTATAAATTGTTTTACTGTTATGGGCTTATTACTGCTCACATTAATCACTCCATTTACTTCTGTTTGTAATGCTGCTTTTACAATATAGGCAGCAACCTTTTCAACAGGCAGAAAATCCCTTACCTGCTCACCGCCACTCATGTTAAATTCTTCATCATTCCGGCATAACGCATGTTCTAATTGCGAAAATAGTGATTTTGGGTTTTGTCCTTTTCCATACATATAAAACAAACGCAGCCATTTAAAAGAAAATGAATAGTTTTGTTGCATTGATTCCAGCATCAGCCGTAATTCATTTTTTGCTTTTGCATAATTATTATTCGGTTTCACTGCCATGTCTTCAGTTAATTCTCCCTCCTGCATACCATACTCAAAACAAGTACCTGTTACCGATAAATTCTTCAACCCATGCTCCAGCAGGTTTGATAAAAATTGAAACTGTACCGGTAATTCTTTTTCTATATGATACAGTTCTTTATAATGAGGCAATCCTTGCCAGCTTAAATGAATACAGGCTTCGGGCTTATCGAAACATTCAAACAAGTTAAGCAATGAAAAATCAGAATGAATATCGAAAGGAATATATTTTACCTTTTGATACCAGGGCATCAGTCTCGCCTTCTCCTGATGATGTGAGCTTGCAATAACTTCTATTTCTTTTTGCAACAGGTTTTCAATTACATAATGGCCAATAAAACCTGTAGCGCCAGTAACCAGTATCTTCTTGGACATATTAAATAATTTGCAAAGCAGGAATAGGTATTACAAATTTACCATTCCATGCTTTGATGTAATCAAGTTGTGCCATTACCTCATCTTTCAGGTTCCATGGTAAGATCATTACGTAATCCGGTTTTTGATCTTTTAAATATTGTTCTGCAAATACAGGGATATGGCTTGCCGGCATAAATTTATTTTGCTTATGCGGATTGGCATCAATTACAAAATCCACCAGGTCGGCTTTTACGCCACAGTAGTTAAGCAGTGTATTTCCCTTTGCAGCAGCGCCATAAGCGGCTACTTTTTTACCAGCTTTTTTCTGGTTGATCAAAAATTCTAATAAGGCCAATTTTACCTGCATTGCCTTTTGCTGAAAATGATCATAGTATTCCATATTCAACATGCCGTGTTCATTTTCTTTTTGTAACAAGGCGGGTACAGCGGGTTCAATTTTCTTAGTGGTATCTTCTGTATGCTTTGCAAATATCCGCAATGATCCGCCATGCGTGGGTATTTCCTGTACATCAAACATTTGCAAGCCGGCAGCTTCAAATATTTTAGAAACTGTGGTAAAAGATATATAAGAAAAATGCTCGTGGTAGATCGTGTCAAACTGGTTTTTTTCTACCAATTGCAGCAAGTGGGGAAATTCCATGGTTATAACGCCATGAGATTTTAAAATAATTTTCATGCCGCCTACAAAATCAACAATATCCGGAACATGCGCCAACACATTATTACCCAATAACAGATCAGCCATTTTTCCTTTTGCGGCTAAATCTTTTGCCAACCGGACACCAAAAAAATCTACTACGGATGGGATACCCTTTTCTTCGGCCACCTGTGCTGTATTAGCAGTAGGTTCTATACCCAATACCGGGATATTTTTTTCTTTAAAATATTGCAAAAGGTAACCGTCATTGCTGGCAATTTCAACTACCAGAGAATTTTTATCAAGCAGGAACCTTTGCTGCATTTCTTGAGTATATTTTTTTGCATGTGCCAGCCAACTTGTACTATACGAAGAAAAATAAACATAGGTATTATCAAAAATGGCGTCTGATTTTTTATACTCATCTACCTGTACCAGGAAACAGGACGGGCAGGTAAATACTTTTAAAGGATAAAAAGTTTCGGGTTCATTTAAAGCTGTTGCATTTAAAAAAGAATTGGATGCCGGGGAATTCCCCAGGTCAATAAAAACTTTATGTAAAGGCGTTTTGCAAAATCTACAATTCATAAATTAATCTTTTATTGGGGCGTGGTTGCGATCTCTTACCGATAATTCTGATACCGCTAAAGGCCATTCAATATTCACTTTGGGATCGTTGTATAAAATCCCGGATTCAAATGCGGGATTATAGAATTCAGTATGCGCATACACAATTTCAGTATTGTCTGCCAGTGTTTGAAAGCCATGCGCAAAACCTTCGGGTATATAAAACGATTTTTTATTTTCGGCAGTTAAGATAGTACCTACCCATTTCAGGTATGTCTTACTATCTTTTCGCATATCAATAATTACATCAAAAATAGACCCGGCAATACAACGCACCAGTTTTATTTCGGCATGAGGGGCATGTTGAAAATGCATTCCCCTGATCGTTCCTTTTTGTTTGGTGAACGATTGATTCATTTGAACCCATTCTTTTGTATGTTGAATGGCGGCAAATTCATCTTTACAATAGGTACGCATAAACCATCCCCTGCTATCGCCTAATAATGCCGGTTCTATTATATAACTTCCTGGTAATATCGTTTCGGTAAATATCATTTTTGCATGTAATCAATAATTTGTTTGGTAGAAAAATCAGCTACCTGGTTTTTTGCATTCTTATACCAGTTCATGGTTAAGCCAATTGCCTTACGGGCATTTAATTTTGGCTGCCAGCCTAATGTACGTTTTGCTTTTTCTATACTCAGTTTTAATATACCGGCTTCATGAGGTTGGTTTATATCTCCGGTATTTTTCCATTGCCCCATTCCTAAAATGGTGATCGCTTCTTCTACCAATTGCTGTACCGTAAGATGATCTTCTTTTTCGGGGCCAAAATTATATGCCCCTGAATATTGAATATCATCATGGAGCAACCCGCCTAAAAGCAGGTAACCTCCCAAAGGTTCCAATACATGTTGCCATGGCCTCACCGATGCCGGACTTCGTAATTCCACATCCCGTTTTGCCACAATGGCCCTGATAATATCAGGAACTAAACGGTCTTCACTAAAATCTCCGCCCCCAATTACATTGCCCGCCCTTGCCGTAGCAATTGCTTTTTGATGATGCGGGTAATCGTTTGTATTAAAGAAAGAATTTCTAAAGGCACTTACGGTTAATTCAGTACATGCTTTGCTTGCGCTATACGGATCATAACCACCCAGTGCATCTTCTTCTGTGTACAAAATATCCTGTTCTTTATTCAGATAAACTTTATCGGTAGTAATGATAATGACCGTACATTTATTTTGAAGTGCATTCACGGCTTCCAGCAGGTTTGCCGTACCTGTTACATTCACATCAAAAGTTTCAGCAGGCATCCGATAACTACGGCGCACCAATGGCTGTGCTGCCAGGTGGAAAATAAAATCCGGTTGAAACGATAAAATTTCTGAAGTTAATTTTTCTTTATTTCTGATATCGGCAATTACATCCAATGCCGGTGAAAATGGATTGGCCTGTTCATAGAGGCAACCGCTATATTCGGGTGCCAGGGCAAAACCCTTAATTTGAGCGCCCAGTATTTTTAACCACAACGAAAGCCAACTCCCTTTAAACCCGGTATGGCCCGTGATAAATACTTTTTTGCCTGAATAATATTTTTTTAATGAATCCTGGTTTACCATTTTTTCCATTTTGCATTACCGGTTTCCCACAATTCTTCAAACTCAATTTTATCTCTTAATGCATCCATGCATTTCCAAAATCCAATATGGCGGAATGCCTGCAATTCTCCCCGGTTCGTTAATTTTTCCAGGGGGTCATCTTCCCACATGGTATTTTTCATATCGCCTTCAAGCAAATCGAATACCTGTGGTTTTAAAACAAAAAAACCTGCATTGATCCATTTGGTTTCATCTTTTGCTTTTTCTCTAAAGGCAAGCACTTCATCATCTTTACTTAAATCCATGCCACCAAAACGGGCTTCTAACTGCACTGCCGTAACAGTTGCCAGCTTGCCATGTGAATTATGAAATGCCAAAAGTTCCTGTAAATTAATATCACTTAAACCATCGCCATAAGTAAGCATAAAATCCTGGTTACCGATATATTCTTTTACGGCTTTAAGCCTGCCTGCAGTTTTGGTCTCTAAACCGGTATCAACTAAAGTGATTTTAAAATCCTCTTTGGTACGGCTATGAAATTCCACTTCATTTTTAGCGATATCAATGGTGAAGTCGGCATTGTGTAAAAAATAATTCATGAAATATTCCTTTATTACATACCCTTTATATCCCAGGCAAATAATAAATTCATTAAAACCATAATGGCTATACATTTTCAGGATATGCCATAAGATTGGCTTGCCACCAATTTCTACCATTGGTTTTGGGCGTGAACCGGTTTCTTCAGCAATACGTGTTCCCAACCCGCCTGCAAATATCACCACTTTCATAACATAGTTTTAAGTTCAAAATAAAGCAAACTATTATCAATGCATTATATTTAGGCCTTATTTCGTATAATTTCGCAAAAATAGTTAATAAACACACTTAACTAATTACTAATTCATGTCGCAAATAAGGAAAAGCAGTTTAAAAGCCACCTGGTGGATTTACCTGGGTTTTCTCATTGGCGCCCTGAATGTGTACCTGCTCACCCACAATGATTGGTTTACGCCTGAACAATATGGCCTTACTACATCGTTAAGGGAAATCAGTTTATTGATCTGTGCTTTTTCTACTTTTGGGGTAACTTCTTACCTCATAAAATTTTTTCCTTACTACCAGGACCATACCTTACCACGGGATAATGATGCCCTGGTATTGGCGCTTAAAGTGGCGATGGGTGGATTTATTATTACTTGCCTGGTATTTTATTTAATGCAGCCATTAATCATCCGTAAGTTTAGTACAAACTCAAAAATGTTAGTAGAATATTTTTACTATACATTACCCATGGCATTTACGATCTTACTTTTTAATATCCTGGAATCTTATTCGTATGCATTTCAAAAGGGTGTATTGACCAGCTTTTTAAGAGAATGTGCATTACGTGTATTCACATTAGCCGTAATTGTTTTAAAAGTTTTAAACATCATCAATTTTGAAACTTTCGTTTTCTTATTCATCCTTCAATATGGGTTTATTGTACTATTACTGGCATTTATATTACATAAAAACGGGCAGCTTTGGTTAAGTTTTAAAAAAAGCAGGGTGACGCATAAATTTCGGAAGAAAATATTCAGCATTATGCTCCTTTCCTCTTTTGTAGTTATTGTAAGCGTCTTAAGATCGGTAATTGATACATTGGTACTTGCCTCAAAATTAGATCTTGCAAAAGCCGGTATTTTTGCCTTTTCAATTTATTTGGTTTCCTTACTACAAGCGCCTTACCGGAGTATTATTGCCATTACCATCCCGGTTTTATCCCGTGCCTGGAAAGATAAAGACCATCACCAGATCAGTAAGATTTATAAAAGATCTTCTATTAATTTACTATGCTTTGCTTTGTTTACTTTTTTTTGTATTTGGCTAAATTATGAAGATGCAATCCGTTTCTTTAATATTAACCCTGAATATTTAGAAGGTAAATGGGTGTTTTTTATTGTAGGCATGGTAACCATCATTGAAATGGGAACCGGTGTAAATTCGCAAATTATTGGCACATCGGTATATTGGCGATTTGAACTTTGGACGAGTGTGTTGCTCACCGCATTAATTATTCCCCTGAGTTATATACTTACCGTGAGTTATGGTATTATAGGCCCAGCGCTTGCAAACCTGGTTTCATTTACAGTATATAATACCGTTCGTTATTTATTTTTATGGAAAAAATTCAGGTTGCAACCGTTTACAATAAAAACATTGGAAATAATTATATTCTCTTTTATAGGATATAAAATAACTTACTATATTTTCAATAATATTTTTGGACTTAGTGGATTAATAGGGCGAACTTTATTCTTCATTATTTTTTTTATAATTATCATTTATTCTAGAAATATATCACCTGATGTAAGACCGATTCTCACTGCTTTGAATAAAAGAATTAAAAAAATTATTGATAAATAATATTTCATACATGCGAGCTTTAATCTTTGCTACATTTTTAATACCAACTACTTTATGTGCTCAAAATAATTCTAATAATCATTCGAAATCTAACCTAGCTTGTAATAACTGGATTCATTTTACAACATATTCTTCATTTGCAGAATTTGGGGATATCGATATTCCAGGAAATCAAGTTACTATAGAAGCAGTCGTAAACAGAGATCAGCCATATATCCCTCATTCCGCTAATGATAATATTGGTGATATTGTTTCAAAACATCTTAGTCCATCAGACGCAAATTATTTGTTGCGTTTAGATGGCGGTTACATCACAACTTCTAATGGCTTCTTTGCTACACCCGATGTATGTGAACCAACACTAAATAAAACATATCATATTGCAATGGTTTACAATGGCGCTACCTTAAAGTTTTATAGAAATGGTTTTTTAATGAGCCAGGTCAACGCAACCGGTAATTTAATTCAAAATGATTTTCCTACCAGGGTTGGATTATACAGTGGTGCATTTATCGAAAATTTTAAAGGTTACATCAATGAAGTCCGCATTTGGAACGTTGCAAGAACACAAACAGAAATAAGGGCTAATATGGCCAACTCCCTGCCCAATCCCACAACACAAACGGGGCTTAAAGCCTATTATGTTTTTGATAATTTGATCAATAAGCAAGGGAATACTCTTTACAACGGAACACTTTCCGGGAGTGCAACTATAAATTCTACGAACCCCCAATGTACACTAATTGTAGATAGTTGCATAGTAACTCCACCAGATTCAAATATTATAAATGATTATACCCCTGTCGTCAGTAAAATAAGTTGCTCAAACAAATTTGAAGTAGAAGATGCAACTGCTTTTAAGGTGGGCGATACCATCCTCATCATTCAAATGAAAGGCGCTGTGATTGACAGTACCAATACGAACCAGTATGGAACAATTACAAACTATAAAAATAGTGGGAATTACGAATACAATTATATTAAATCAAAAGTTGGTAATACCCTTGAACTAAAAAATGATTTATTAAGGCCTTACGATATTCCCGATGGCAAAGTTCAATTTGTGAGGGTTCCTTACTTTAGTAATTACAGCACAAGTGCTTCGCTTTCCAGCTTACCCTGGGATGGTAGTAAAGGTGGTATATTAGCCTTCAATGTTCAAAACACTTTAACCTTAAGCGCTGATATCAACACCAGTGGAAATGGATTTAAAGGAGGCAAAGGAATTAATACGCTTCTCAATTCTTATGTCTGTAATATTTTAGATTATTATTTACCAAGTTCTTCTACTTTAGCAGCATTAAAAGGAGAGGGAATTGCAGATTATTCCTTATTAAGAGCCAGTGGCCGTGGCGCTCCTGCCAATGGGGGTGGCGGCGGATTAGACCACAACTCCGGTGGTGGCGGTGGGGGTAATTTTGGCCAGGGCGGTAATGGAGGAAATCAATGGGCTACTTGCCCCGGCCCCGGTCAAAATGGAGGTATTGGCGGGAACCTATTAAATTATTCAACCATACAAAATAAAATATTCTTAGGCGGTGGTGGTGGCGCCGGCCATTGTAATAATTTAGGTTTTAATTCTGATGGTGGCAATGGGGGTGGAATTATAATCATTAATTGCAATCACCTTATTACAAATAACCACGACATTATTTCTAATGGCGATAATGGAAAAGACTGTGATCCCTCGGGCCAGGCTCAATATTATTGCCATGAAGGCATGGGAGGCGGTGGTGCTGGTGGAACTATTTTAATAAATACTCAAAATTTTGCTGGCAATACACATGTATCTGCACAGGGTGGCAAAGGAGCCAATATGACCGGGGAGGCACTGGGCGCTCTTGGCCCGGGTGGCGGCGGTGGCGGCGGCGCAATCTGGCTAAAAACAGCAACTACCCCGGCAAATATAATTCCTGCCATTAATGGCGGGCTTAATGGTATAAATACAAATAATGGTAATACTGCAAATGGCGCATTGCCAGGAAACCCTGGGAATGTTTTGTTTAACCTAATGCTTCCTGTTTCTTCTGTTGCTTATACGCCCAATATAGATTCTGTACGATTTACTTCAAGTGCGCAATCCTGTAATACGTTTAACTTTAACGGGAATGTTTATTTTAATCCTATTGGCAGCATAAGTTGGCAGTGGTATTTTGGAGATGGGGGCACTGCTAATACTCAAAACACTTCACATACTTATCTCAACAGTGGCAACTATACCATAAAATTAATTACTACCGATATTAATGGCTGCAAGGATAGTTTTAGTAGGGTACTAAATGTATCTCTCATTACTGCAAACGCAGGAGCAGATACCAGTTTTTGCAGTAATACAACCGTAATACACAGTTTACAGGGAAGCGGCGCCGGCACATATTCCTGGAGCCCTGCTGCAGGTTTAAGTAATCCTAATATTGCAAATCCTGTTGCTGCCATTACCCATACAACTACTTTTTATCTTACTGTTTCTGATGGCATGGGTTGCTCTGCTATAGATAGTGTGAAAATTACGGTAAACCCATTGCCGAACGTCAAAAGTATAAATGATACTTCTATATGTAATGGTCAATTACTTTTACTTACCACTACCGGTGCCCAAACATATAGCTGGTTACCTGCCACTGCTGTAAATAACCCGGGTATTGCAAACCCAATTTTTACCGGGAATACTTCACAAACTGTATTTGTTACCGGTACAGCTGCCAATGGCTGCAATGCAAAAGATACAATCGTCGTTACCGTAAAAGCAATTCCCGTTGTAAAATCAATACCAGATACTGCCATTTGTAACGGACAATCAATAACGCTTACCACAACCGGGGCAAACACATATACCTGGAGCCCGGCATCAGGATTAAATAACCCAAATTTAGCTAGCCCGGTATTTACAGGGAGCTCAATAGGGTCCTCTTTATTTATTGTTACCGGTACCGCTGCCAATGGGTGCAAAGGGAAAGATTCTGTAAAAATTACATCAAATGAAATTAAAACATTTGTACAACCTCCAGCAAAAGAAACTTGCCAGGGCAACAGTGTAATTTTAAATGGAGCAAATGGGAATAGTCCACAGATTAGTTATCAATGGAGCCCATCAACTACATTAAATGATGATACCTTACAAAACCCAACTGCCATTCCTGTAAATAATCAAAATTACCAGGTAATTATAACTGACCACATTTGTCCTCAAACCAAAACTTTTATAGTACCTGTTACTGTAAATCCCTTGCCCAATGTAATTGCAAAATCATTTAATGATACAAAATGCAGTATTCTTGGGATCACTATTTCTGCATCGGGCGCTAATTCTTATATATGGCACCCGGGAAATAGTTTGGATGATTCTACTGCTGCAACAACCAATGCTCATCCCGAAAGATCAATGTACTATACCGTAATTGGAACGGATCTAAAGAATTGTTCAAATACTGATACCGTATGGGTAAAAGCAAATAATAGTCCCTCAGATGGGGATATTTATATGCCCAATATTTTTACTCCTAATAAAGATGGAAAAAACGATTGCTTTGGATTGAAGGTTACAGGAAATCAAATCAAAGAATTTAAATTCATTATTTACAATCGCTGGAGTAATTTGGTATTTAGTACTAACGATCCATCAAAATGCTGGGATGGTAAATATAAAAATACAGATGCCGATACAGGAACTTATATCTACTACATGTCTGGCATATCGGAATGTGGATACTTTATGAGAAAAGGAAGTATCATCCTGATGCGCTAATTTCTTTTTTACAACATCTCTAAAAACAAATTCAGCCCTTCTAATTTTTTTGCATCTAAGCGGTAATCAATATTTTTTGTAAAATAAGTATGCAAGTTATAGATGGGATAAGAAGTTGCTTTTACAATTTCATCAATATGCTGTAAGCCCAAACCCGTTGCCTCATCAAAACGGGTGATAAAAGATTCGGGCAATTGTTTATTGGCTACCCAGGCTGCAAATACAAAAGGAAGGCCCGTCATTTGCATCCATGCTTCTGCCAGATCGTAGATATAATTACTGTGCTGACGCTGTTGCAAGGCCCTGTCGCCAATGATAAGAGCTGCGGTATGGCCGCCAAATGTATCTTCGTAACCCGATTGGGTATCTATAAGCAATGGCTGTTGCTTCCAGTATTTTTGTAGTAATATTTTTAGTAATGCGGCAGAGGTACGGCTTTGATAATCTACCATCACTTCTTTTACTTCCTCAATGGGTACATCGCTAAATAGGCATACACTGGTAACCGGGCTACTGGCACCAATACAATATTTTGAAATGATGTGTGCTACTTTAAGTTTGGGCATCACCGCAACCGGTACCAGCCCTACATCTATTTCATTGCTTATGAGCATTCCGGCAATATGTGCCGGGTAGGCTTCTATTAAATCCATCTCATTTTGTAGCGCCTTATCTTTAAATCCATAGATCAGCGGTAATGTATTGAGGTAACTTACGGCTCCAACCCTTATTTTTCTGTCCAACTGCTTTCAATTAATTTTGTACAAATTTACTTCTTTACATTTTTATTACCATGCAAATATCTACACTCCAGGCTATTTCGCCCATTGACGGGCGGTATCAACATATTACCCAGCCCCTTTCGGCATATTTTTCAGAAGAAGCGCTTATCCGTTACCGGCTTTTTGTAGAAGTAGAATATTTTATTTTCCTGGGGGAGAAAAAATTCTTTTCTATTTCATCTTCACTAAAAAATAAATTACGAAAAACAGTACTTGAATTTTCTTTGGCCATGGCCGAAGAAATAAAAGCAACAGAAGCCATCACCAATCATGATGTGAAAGCAGTAGAATATTTTCTTAAAAATAAATTGGAGCAATGGGGCAAACCCCAATTAAAAGAATGGGTGCATTTTGGACTCACCTCGCAAGATATTAATAATACCGCCGTTCCGCTTATGTGGAAAGATGCCATGGAACAGCAATACCTTCCTTTATTACTTACCCTGCAACAGCAGTTGAGCCAGCTTGCCAAATCATGGAAAGATATACCCATGCTGGCACGTACCCATGGCCAACCCGCATCGCCTACCCGTTTGGGAAAAGAAATCAGGGTGTTTGTTGAACGATTACAAAACCAGGTACAGTTGTTTTCTCATATCCCATTCATGGCAAAATTTGGTGGCGCTACCGGAAATTTTAATGCCCATGTGGTAGCATTTCCTAAAACAGATTGGGTAAAATTTGCCAATGATTTTGTTGACAAAAAATTAGGATTACAAAGGCAGCAACATACTACGCAGATAGAACATTATGATATGCTGGCTGCCCATTTTGATGCATTAAAACGAATCAATACAATTGGTATAGATATTTGTCGTGACTTGTGGACTTATATCAGCATGAATTATTTTAAACAAAAAACTAAAAAGAATGAAATTGGCAGCAGTGCCATGCCACATAAAGTAAATCCCATTGATTTTGAAAATGCAGAAGGAAACCTGGGAATCGCAAATGCTTTATTTGAGCACTTATCCGGCAAACTCCCTATTTCCCGGCTACAACGGGACCTTACCGATAGTACCGTAACCAGGATTATTGGTGTACCATTGGCCCATACCTGCATTGCATTACATGCTATTGAAAAAGGATTGAACAAATTAATCTTAAACCCTCTCGCCATCAACGATGACCTTGAGAAAAATTGGGCGGTAGTAGCAGAAGCCATCCAAACCATACTACGTCGGGAACATTACCCGGCACCTTACGAAGCGCTAAAGGCATTAACGAGAGGTAAAGCCGGTATTCAAAAAAAAGACATCCACACTTTTATTGATACATTAAAAATAAGTACTGCTCTCAAAAAAGAATTAAAAGCAATTAGTCCACAAAATTATACGGGAGTCTGATCTTATATTTCTACAGGTTGCATTTTAGCAATGGATTCATTTAAGAAGTTGGGCAAAATATGTGCATAGGTATGCATTATTTTATCCGGGTCATTCAAGTTGCCAATCATGTTTTGCCATTTCTCCAAACCATAATTATCCACTACCGTTTTCTTTTTTTCAGGTGTTTGTAAATGCAGGCTCATACCAATGGCATCGGCTTCGGGATGAAATTGGGTACCAATCATATTTTCATTAAAACGGAGCGCCATCATCGCCCTTTCGTACGGTACATGCGGACGAGCTTTTTCAATGGCAAGAATTTGGCCACCCATTTCTGTAATCTTATTATGATCTGGCTGTATTACCTGGTAATCCCTGCTGTCAACTGCATAAAAAGGATCTTTTAAACCGGCAAATACCGGCTCAGATTCGGCTCCCGGCAGGTAATGCACAGGAAAAACACCAAACGAAGTACTCTTTCTTTGAGTTACATTACCAACTTTCAATTGCCGGCAAGCCAACTGGAAAGAATGGCATATAAAAAAAACTTGCTTCTTAATAATGTGTGCATCACTTCGATTGTATTCCTGTACCCGGTCCAGCCAATTAAAATAAACTTTTTCCCAATCACTGCCTTCACTTTCGAGCGGGCTTCCCGGTCCGCCACTTGAAATATAAATATCATAATCAAGGCCCGGCACTTCATTTTTTAAGCGCACATCAAACTCATCCTTATGTATATTGAGGTGATGGAAATCTGCAAATTGATTTAAAATTTCCCGTAAGCATCGCATTCCCTGGTTTTCAAATCCTTCGTACAGGTCTAAAATTGCAACACGTATAGATTGGTTTTCATTCCAACTCATTCTGCAAATTTAATAAATAAAATTAGTTTATGAAACATCCAGTTCAATCACTTCACAATTTCTTATATCCATCTTATCTATCTGGAAACGAATGATCGTTCGCCTGGTATGCCAGCCATGCTTACCTGCTGCGCCTGGATTTATATGCAGGCAACCTAATTTTTCATCATACATAACCTTTAAAATATGTGAATGGCCACTGATGAAAATTTTGGCATGGTGAGCCATAATATTGTCTTTCACGCCTTTGGCATACCGGCCGGGATAACCTCCAATATGCTGCATATACACAAGCAATTCTTCACAATCAAAAAAAAGTTTTTCCCCAAAAATTTGTCTTATGGAACTGTCATCAATATTTCCATACACGCCTCTTAAGGGTTTAAAAGCCTGTAATTTCCTGATCAGTTCAAGGCTGCCAAAATCCCCTGCATGCCATATTTCATCGCATTGTGAAAAATGTTGAAAAACAGTTTCATCCAAAAACCCATGCGTATCTGATATTAATCCTATTTGTTTCAAATCATGAGATCTTTACCGGGAAAGTAAAGTGGTTATAAAAGTTGTAAATTTGGTGTGAAGATAATATGATTTACGAATTATGCTATTGTACCGCAATTTTACATACTGGATAGATAAAAGAAAGTGGAAATATATTTTCCTGCTTGCTACACTCAACCTATCGGGGCATCCTTGATCATTGTTGCTGTAACGAACCTGAGCCATATTATTTTTTATTAAAAAAAAAGAACGATGCCACATTATTATAAACTTGGAAAAATTCCTCATAAACGTCATACTCAGTTTAAAAAGCCAGATGGCAGTTTATATTCAGAACAATTATTTTCTACCGAAGGGTTTGCAACAGAATACTCTATTTTGTACCATGCACACCCGCCCACACAAATTGTAAAATGCGATGACCCCATCCCGGTAATGCCCAGGATTGCCGAAGAAAAAATGCTGAAACACCGCAGCTTTGACGGCTTTCAGATAAAACCCGAAAATGACTATTTAGATAGCCGTAAAGCAATATTGGTAAATGATGATTGCCAGGTGATACTCGCTGCACCCAGGCAAGGAACGGGAGATTATTTTTATAAAAATGCAGATGCTGATGAAATGATTTTTGTGCATGAGGGTAAAGGCGTTGTAAGCACTTGCTATGGCCAATTAGCTTTTGGTTATGGTGATTATATCATGTTACCAAGAGGCACGATTTATCAAATTAATTTTGAAGATGAAAACAACCGTTTGTTCATTGTAGAGTCGCATCACGCCATGCGGTATCCTAAGCGGTATATGAGCCGGTATGGGCAGCTAATGGAACATTCACCCTATTGCGAAAGGGATATACGTACGCCGGAAAACTTACAGTCTTTTGATGAAAAAGGTGACTTTGTTATTAAAACAAAAAAACAGGGATGGTTGTATGGCATTCATTATGGTACACATCCTTTTGATGTGGTGGGTTGGGATGGTTGTTGTTATCCTTATATTTTTTCAATTCATGATTTTGAGCCCATCACCGGCAGGGTGCATCAGCCGCCACCCGTACACCAAACTTTTGAAACCGATGCCTTTGTGGTGTGTTCTTTTGTTCCCCGTTTATATGACTATCATCCCGATGCCATACCAGCGCCATACAATCATAGTAATATTGACAGCGATGAATTATTGTACTATGTAGATGGTGAATTTATGAGCCGTAAACATGTTAGCAGGGGCATGATTACACTGCACCCGGCAGGCATTCCACATGGCCCGCACCCCGGTGCCGTACAAAAAAGTATTGGCGCCAAAGAAACAAAAGAACTCGCCGTAATGGTAGATACCTTCAGGCCATTAAAGCTTACTGAATATGCAATAGGGATAGAAGACAAAAATTATATTATGAGCTGGGCCGAATAAGATTTTTTTTATGAATCCAAAAAAATCTTAAATTGATGCATTAATCATTTTAAAATGGAATATCGTTATGCTTAAATTCAATGAAATTAAAAAAGGTGATTTTTTAGTAGCCGATAATGAAGGGGACCTTCGCCGGGGCGAAGTAACCGATTTGAATGGAGATGAAAAACAGGTATGCTTAAATAACGGCGTACAGGATTTTTGGTATGAAACCAATCAACTCTTTCCCCTCGAAATAAACGATGAGGAATTAAGCAATCTTAAATTTAATAAGCAGCAAAACGACGATGGAACGGTAAAATACAGCAAAGGAGCTTTCAGGATGCTGATTCCCAGGGCAGGTGATTTTTCACATTTTGAACTGTGGTACCGTGACGAAAAAAGACATATCATGGAACCTATCCCGGTGCATGTGTTACAAAACCACTTTTATGAAATGACAAAAGTGCATTTAAACAACCAGTCATTCGATTAAACAGGCATTCCATATTTTTTAAAACCCCTGCTAAAGGGGTTTTTTATATTTTTATAAAAAATAATATACCCCAGTTCATTTTTTTGATTTATTATGGCATAGTTTTATATAGATTTAAATATATGTAAATCTATCCTGTTCTTATTTTATTATATCATGGGTATATGTATCAACAGTGTTAGCATACCCGTTATTCACTAAAAGCATCCTTATGGCTACAATAAACAAACCTGAAACCTGGAAAAAAGTAAAATTCAATTTCGATTTTACCAATACCTTCCGCCTGGAAGTATCAAACCTGGGGAGGGTACGGTCCTTTAATAAACAATCTGATGGCAACATACTTAAAGGCTCCACGGTGAATGGTTATAAAATAATCAGGTTAAAATTATATGCCCCCCGAACTGATAAAGAAGAAAAGCAGGTTGCTAAAATGAAGAAGCAAATGGCCCAAATGAGCCAGAAGCTAAAAACTCTCCACAACCATAAAGCAAGCGCTAAAGAACTTAAAGAAATACGTTCGGCCATGCACCAGCAGAAAAAAGAATTAAAAGATTTTTTTAAATCCAATGCAAAAGAACGCACCATCAATCATCATTTTTTAGTACACCGCCTGGTAGCACAATATTTTTTACCTAAGCCCTCTGCAAAGCAGGAAGTGGTAGCACACAACAACCACATTAAACAGGACAACCGGGCATCTAACCTAAAATGGATGACTTTAGCTGAGAACTACGAACATCAAAAGAAAAGCCCCTTAGTAATAAAAGATAAAATTTTAAGGCGCACCCGTGAGCGGGATTTAACCAATACCGCCAAGCTAACGGTAAATGATGTAAAAAAATTAAAGAAATTATTAAAAAAGCCGGGGTCACTGGCACCTTTAGCCAATCAGTTTAATATTACAGAAACACAGGTATTACGCATTAAGCGGGGTGAGAATTGGAAAAACGTACCGGCAGCAAAATAAAAGAATACTAAAAAAGCAACCTGTAAAGTTGCTTTTTTATTTTATATACTTTTATGGTTAACCAGTATTATTCTTTTACTTTTTCGCTGGGTTCAGTGTTTTTACAGCAAGGAGGCAGCTTAGCATAGGCGCTGGGTTCTGCGGTTACATCATCAGCATCAAAGCCAATATTTGCAATTTCAGTTTTTATATTTTCAAGGTTTGTCCTGTCTTTAATCCAGGTAACCGTAGTTGTTCTTTTTTTGATGTCAACCTTTACAGAAGTAATGCCTTGCGACCTAAATAAATATTTTTCAATTTTGTCTTTACAAACATCACATTGTGCCGCAGGTGTTTTTATCACAGCTTTATCAGTTGTTTTTTGTGCAGCAGCAAACAGTACCAAACCAAACAGTGCAAAAATGATAAGGAGCGATTTTTTCATAAATTTTTTTTTCATTTAATATCTTCAAATCTACATTAACCATGCCATTCTGCAGGGTTTTCCCTCCACTTTAACAGCGATTTTAACGCTGCATCAGTTATGTAACCCTTTTCCTGTGCAAGTTTAATCAATACCTGGTAATTGCTTAAAGAACGATAAGGTATGCCAGCCAATTTAAATGCTTCATCCGCTTGCGGGAACCCATAATTAAAAATAGAAACAACACCCAAAATTTCGGCGCCTGCATTTTTTACAACCTCACATACCTGCAAAGAACTCTTGCCAGTTGATATCAAATCTTCAATCAACAACACTTTTTGGCCTTTCTGTAAATTCCCTTCTATTTGGTTTGACAATCCATGTTCTTTGGGTTTTGGCCGCACATATAAATAAGGAAGTTTTAGCTGATCAGCTGCCATGGCGCCCCATGCTATACCCGCAGTTGCCACACCCACCAAAGCATCGGCTTGCATAAATTCTTCAAAGATCACACTGCACAATTCACTTTTCACAAAGTCACGCTCATACGGAAAAGAAAGTAATTTTCTATTGTCGCAATAAATGGGGCTTTCCCAACCGCTGGCCCAGGTAAAAGGCTTTTCAGTATTTAATTTTACGGCTCCTATATGCAAAAGCTTTTCGGCAATGGCGGCTTCATTCGTCATATTTTTTCATTTTATTTCTGCACAAAGATATTGGCCAGGCTCTACATACAGTTCTTATTTTTTTGGTAGCCGGCAACAGTTCTTTACTCAATTGCGGTGGCGTCGCACACTGCAACAGTAGCAATATGGCAACAGCTTTGCTTTCAGCGCCATTATTCCATTACAAATCTTATTTTTACAAAGAAAACAGGGGATATGCAAATAAAAATATTTTTTGGAGAAAAGCCGGTATATCTATGCGATACACTCACACCAGAATTAAAAGAATTATGTAAGCACCCCGATACTGTTTTTATTGATGAAACCAGCACCGCCGCAATACATAGTTTATTACACGAAATAAAAAAAGATACATTTCATGCCGGTATTTTATTAGATAATGATTTAGAAAAATTACAAAAAATGTTTTCACGCCAATTTACATTCATAGAAGCGGCAGGCGGTTTGGTTCAGAATGAAGACAAAGAAATATTATTTATCTATCGCTTAGGCAAATGGGATTTACCAAAAGGTAAAATAGAAAAGAAAGAAACTCCACAAATAGCAGCCACCCGGGAAATACAAGAAGAAACAGGATTGAAAAAACTGGTCTTAAAAAATAAAATCACAGATACCTGGCATACATACGAGGCATTTGGCAAACATTATTTAAAGAAAACACATTGGTTTTATTTTACAGTAAAAAAACAAGCAACCAAGCCCCAAACAGAAGAAGATATTACAGAGATAAAATGGTTTAAAACAAAAGATATAAAAAAACCGGTTGCCAACACCTATGAAAATATAAAAGAGATATTAAAAATATTTTTTGATACACCCTAAGTATTTTTGGAAGCTCCCTATATTTTAGTGTTACTTTAATATAGAGTTTTTAAAGTTACTCAGTTTTTATTTTTCAATTTCCTGGTAAAATCAGGGAAACATTATACTTGTTACTGCCTCAGTTAGGCTATGTTGTTGGTATCCATACACACATTTACCTATGCTGCATACCAACAACGGCATGTGAAACACTTGCGCCAGGAACAGAGGCTGTCAACAAACAATGACGAAGTATTCCATTATTCATCCAATCTTTTCAAATAAAAATACAACCAAGGGGTTTCTAATGTTTTTGCAGTAGAATTTACTTCAAATGAAAAATAATATTTAATCCTAAATTCACCTGATGCATGAATATTAATACAAGAGTTAGGATAAAATATTGTTTGGTAAAATTGTTTTTCTGAAGTATAGTATTTTTGTAAACCCTCTTCAGGAAGCACTAAATCTTCAACACTTCCATTACAAATAGAATCATAGATAAATCTTTCCCCTTCCTTTTTTTCTACCCTAAAAGTAATATTGGATGATGGAATATTATTAATTCCAATTTTGCAAAAATTCTCATTGAAAATAAAAATTTTAATTAATGGAGAATTTGAGGTAATCCATCCACTCTTTGAAACGGTTATATTAATGGTATCTGGTAATGGTGATTCAAAACCAAGCCCTATTTGAAAATTACATTGACCAAAAGTATGTTGAGAAAATAATAAATTTATTATAAGTAAAGTAAGCGAAAATGTTTTATTTATCATATTTATAGCATATTTAGGTAATTAGTTACAGTTTTGTACCAATTTCTATATTCACTCATTTGTTGTTCAGAAATATTGTAATTTTTCAAACCCTCGAATAAGTTTCCATATTGAAAATGATTAGGAATCTGGGACCAAAATTTATATTTCTGAATTGTTGTTAATTGAGGAAGCCTTATTGCTGGATTCACCATATTATAAAAAGCTCTAAATTCTGCGAGAATGGTATTTGGATAACCTATTTGAGAGTGCCCATTTGATCCAGAGAAATCCCAACCATGTTGATATTCGTGATATATCATTCTAGTCAATAAACTAAAATTTTGAAATTTAGTTTGTTTGCAATAAGCAAAATCAATAAAGGCACTTTTTACATATGAAATATGTATTCTTAAATTTCCTGTGCTTTGATTTGCGGTTGTTGTAAATTTATATTCGTTCAAAAAATCAGATGAATGAGTATACAATCCGAAACTCTTAAATACATCGTCATAAGCATTCAATATTGTTTCTAAAGCATCTTCATAATTATTATTAAACACCTGTTCCCTAACCGTTTCCGCTGCAGTTAAATTAAAAAAGCCAAAACTTTCATAATCCATTTTTCTACCTCCTGCTTTTTCTATTCTATTTATAATATTATTAAATCCTCCAGTTCCGCCATAGGTTTTAGCCTGAACTCCCCATTGCAAATGATAATTTTCAACTGCTAATATCATGTCGTCTCCACCACTACCTGCAACACTTAACATATCAGTTGAAAAGTTTTTCCAAAAACTCAAAACACCAAAGCCTCCATCTAAAGAATATGTATCAGACAATAATCCAAATGCTTCCTGTGCATCTGAGCCTGTTAAATGTATGTCGCCTTTAGTATTTGTTGTAGCTTTCATCCCATCCGGATCAGTAAAATTTAAAGGGGTATTGTAACAATAATTATAAGGTGTCCATTTGCGGCTTGTTTCGGCTAAGGGATCAATGTTTTGCCAGCGCCCAATTTGATGATTATATAAGCGGGCACCGTAATCATATTCTTCTAAACCCGACCCATCGGCAAACTCATAGCTTTGTTCTTCTTTGCCATTATACCTGTAGCGGTTTTCTGCAGCGCCCATCAGCGCCTTAGTACTTATGCCCGCCATAGCCAAACCGTACGGGTAATAATGGGTTTCTTCCAGAATATGCCCGGCGGTATGCGTTACCTTTAAATTGTCAAAGAACACGTCTATATTATTGCTCTCGTTGCTGGT
>Ga0138256_10000069_pt1 | contig 124201 bp, 104 predicted proteins | sample KNB2016incub_MG_FD_105486 | JGI IMG/M metagenome (GOLD analysis project Ga0138256, IMG submission 105486) | Active sludge microbial communities from wastewater in Klosterneuburg, Austria - KNB2014incub_MG | ecosystem: Engineered > WWTP > Activated sludge > Unclassified | place: Austria... | reverse complement strand
TTTTTTGGACGAATTTTTTCGTTGTTTACACATCCAAAATCATTAATTTTATAAGCAATAATAGTTAATCATCATTTGGAGAAAATTGTAATTATACCTACGTATAACGAGATCGAGAATATTCGGGCTATTATTGCTGCTGTACATCAAACAGAAGCAGGCTATCATGTTCTTATTATTGATGATGGATCTCCTGATGGTACTGCCAATGTAGTTCGTTCATTATTTCCTACCTACCCGGGTACCTTGTTTTTAGAAGAACGCCATGGTAAGTTAGGCCTGGGTACCGCTTATATATATGGTTTTAAATGGGCTTTAGAAAGAGGGTATAACTATATCTTTGAAATGGACGCTGACTTTTCTCATAATCCTGAAGACCTGGAGCGATTGTATAGTGCCTGTGTTGATGATGGTGCAGACGTAAGTGTGGGTTCCAGGTATGTAAATGGAGGCAATGTAGAAAATTGGCCGGCCAACCGAATTATGTTATCAAAAGGGGCCTCTGCTTATACCCGTGCCATTACCGGCATTCCTGTAAAAGACCCCACCGCTGGCTTTGTTTGTTACCGTAGAAAGGTTTTGGAAACCATCAACCTGGATGCGATCAGTTTTGTAGGATACGCTTTCCAAATAGAAATGAAATTTGCCGCCTGGAAACTGGGATTTATTATTATAGAAGTTCCCATCACTTTTAAAGATCGCAAATTTGGTGTAAGTAAAATGAATAAAGGCATTGTAAAAGAAGGTATTTGGGGAGTACTTTCATTAAAATGGCAGAGCATTTTTAAAAATTATCGTCGTAAAGTAAAATTGAAGAACGAGGAAAGCATTTTGAATACCCATAGCATGGTTTACAACAAAAAATAAGTATTAATCTTCCTCCACATCTTTTTTTAACCATCGCCTGCTTCGCATATACCAACTTGCCATTATAAAAATAGAGAGCCAGTATATAAATTCATTGGTCCATGCAGTGGCCAGGTTTACATAATTCACTACCAGGAAGTACCAGGTATAAGCCATATAAAGAGAAATTGCTACCAGTTCAATGACCAGGTTCATTTTTGTTTTACCCGTACCGGTAACAGCATTTAACCAAATACAGGAAACACTCATAAATACAATACCTAAGGTAACTGTTCTTATAACCGGGATGCCCTCTTTTATAAATTCAGGCCCCTGGCCAAACATACCAAAGAACAATTGCGGAAACAGGTTTAAAATGCCGCAAATAAGAATCGCAAACCCTAAACTCCATAGCATGATCCGGTTAATGGCTTTCAAAACAAGTTCGGGCTTTCGCTGGCCAATGAGGTTACTTACCATATTATTGCTGGTGGCTGCAAATGCCCATACAAAAACGCCCGCCAGGCCAAATACATTTCTCATGGTATTACTCACTGCTTTTGCCATTTCGCCATGTCTTTCTATTAATAGAAAAAATACCAACCAGGTAGTAACGCTAATGAAGTATTGCAAAACTAATGGAAGAGATACCCGTAGCACTTCTCTATTGATTTTACGATGATAACCAAAACTAAATGTTATACCATATTGCTTTTTTAATTTCGTTTTATAAAGCACGACAATTACCGTTAACATGCCAATTACTTCTGCAATGATAGATGCTACGGCTGCACCATTAAAGCCCATAGCGGGCATACCCATTTTACCAAAAATAAGCCCATAGTCGAAAAATATATTACAACCAGCTTCCACAATAAAACCAATCATCAGGTACCGGCTATTTAATGTGGCCACTAAAAATGCATTGCACATTTGAAAAAAGAATAAGAATGGTAAACCGAAAATGCGGATACGTAAAAAGTTCATTTCAATAGGGTAGGCCCTGGGATCGGCAACAGCCTGCATAATATAAGGCGCCACCAGCCAGGTAAATAAAATACCGCCCAAAGCAAATTGTACACTCAAACGCAAGCCCTGTGAAAAAATAATTTTAAATAATTCCGGTCTATCGGCACCTGCATACTTGGAGAAAACAGATTGCAGCGAATTATTTAACCCATTTGCCATTACAGCAAAAATTAAGTAGAAAACGCTTGTTATGCCAGCATCGCCCAGGGCCTCGGTACTTAACCTACCCAGGAATATGCTATTGGTAAGCATATTTAATTGTGGAATTAAAATGGCAAGTGTAATGGGCAACGCTATTGACAGGATTTGCCGGTTAGTAACCTGCACTTTTAAATTGGGAATTGCCGATGCTCCTTCCATAAGTTGGCAAAAATATCTTATTTTGCCAGTTTTAGCGCATGATAAAAACGGTATTTAATATTCAACCTGAGTTTCCTGGCAATTCTCCAAAGAATTTACTGATCTCGCCAGCAGAAGAAGGAGTTAGTTTTTTATACTATCAACAGCAACCATTTTTTGTTGCCGGTCTTTCAGTATATCAATATTCAAGTGTAATTGGGCAGCAGGATACGGCAGGAAGCCTGGCAGAAGCTTGCAAACTGGAATTAAATAAAAACGAATCCTGGGAACAGGTTTATATCATGAGCGAAGGAAAACCCTCATTAATTATCCCTGACGAATTTTATACCCCCGGCCAAAATAAAAATAGTTTAGACCTGATATTCGGCGAATCATTTGATGCAGTTTGTTTTAACGATGATTTGCCCGGGCTGCAGGCTAAAAATATTTGGCGCATGCAGCAGGATGAATATGATTTCCTGCAAAATAATTTTCCCGGTGCCAGGTATAGCCATGCGAATACAAATGCATTGGCATGTAATTATAAAAGCGAAGATGCATTGCACTGTATTGTGGAGCGAAACCATTTGAAAATAATATTATTTTCAGGCGGTACACTACAGATCATTCAGCAATTTAATTATCATACACCCGTAGATGCGACTTATCATTTATTAAATACCTGCACACAATATAAAATAGATCCCAACGCCATCCGGTTAATTTTATATGGTTATATTGAAACTGACTCTTCACTTTACCAGGAAATTTATAAATATTTTTTGCAAACCAATTTTGCTGTAATGCCGAATGAAGTGAATTTATCGGAACCCATAAGCCAATACCCCGGCCATTACTTTGTTCATTTAATACAGTTAGCTTCATGCGCATCATAAGTGGCATACATGGTGGCAGGAGAATAGTACCTCCTGCTAAAATGCCCCATACCCGGCCTACAACTGATTTGGCTAAAGAAGGACTTTTTAATGTAATTCAAAACAATCTTGAAATTGAAGGGATGCGTACCCTGGATTTATTTGGCGGAACGGGCTGCATCAGTTATGAATTGGCCAGTAGGGGAGCAGCCGATCTTACCATTGTAGAAAAAGACCCTACCATGTATGCGTTTATTAAAAATACGGCAGCCAACCTGAACCTGGAAAATTTTAAAGTGATAAAATCAGAAGTATTTCGTTTTATAGAAACCAGCGTAGATCGTTTTGATTTTATTTTTGCAGGTCCACCTTATGCCCTTACCAGTATTGATGAACTGCCTCACCGGGTATTTGAAAAAAAATTATTAAAACCAGGAGGCTGGTTTGTGCTGGAACATACGCCCCGCAACGATTACAAGAAGTTTCCGCATTACCGTTCTGAAAGAAATTATGGAACCACCATTTTTTCTATCTTTATACAGGATTAATTGTAGCATGAATAAGACGGACATCAGGAAATATTACCGCAACAAAAGAATGTTGCTGACACAAGCTGAAAAAAATAAGTTGGAAGACCTGATACTTATTCATTTTCAACAACTGGGCCTTGAAATACCTGCTGCCTTAATGACCTATGCACCAATGGAGCAATTAAATGAATACGATCCGCATTTAGTAAATAATTATTGTGAATTTAAAAATCCTGGCCTTGCATTGTATTATCCGCTCATACAATCAAAGGAAATGGATCCCATTTTATTCACAGATGAAACATTATTTCAAAAAAACATAATGGGAGTAAGTGAACCAATAGAAGGCATTCCAGGAGAAAAAAAAGATTTAGACTGGATTATTGTACCATTGCTGGCCTTTGATGAAAATGGTTACAGGGTAGGTTATGGAAAAGGGTATTATGATCAGTTTTTATCTCAATGCCGCCCTGATTGTTTAAAATTTGGGTTTAGTTTTTTTGATCCGGTTGACAATATTGAAGATAAAAATAACCATGATATTCCATTGGATATTTGTATTACGCCTTATCAAATTTATCATTTCGACCATTGATTTGTTTTGAAAGAAAAATTGAAAAAAATATTATTCCCCTTTTCATTCCTTTATGCCGGTATTTTACGGACCCGGCATTGGCTATTTGATAAAAATATATTTAAAAGCGCCAGTTTCAATTTCCCGATTATTTGTGTTGGCAATATTGCCACAGGCGGTACAGGTAAAACACCCATGACGGAATACCTGGTAGAAATGCTAAAGAATCATTTTACGATCGCTACACTGAGCCGGGGTTATAAACGTAAAACTAAAGGATTTGCCATAGCAGATAAAAACACTACTGCTATTGATATTGGGGATGAACCAATGCTGTTTCATGTAAAATATCCTGATATCACCGTTGCTGTGGGTGAAGAAAGATTGGTTGCCATACCTCAATTATTACATGCTATGCCGCAAACAGAAGTAATAATTTTGGATGATGCATTTCAACACAGGCAGGTAAAAGCAGGTTTTAATATTTTACTTACTGATTATAAAAATATGTACTACAAAGATTTTTTGGTACCGGCCGGAAACCTCCGGGATATTCCGCAAGCAGCAAATAGGGCACAGGTAATTGTAGTTACTAAATGCCCCTGCAATATGGATAATACAGAAAAAGAAAAAATTATGAACAGGCTAAAACCTGTTAAAGACCAACATGTTTTTTTTACAGAAAATAAATATGGCCGCCCTTATCATATTTTTAATAAGCAATATGGCGAATTAAGAAATGATACTTCGTTGTTATTAATAACCGGTATTGCAAACCCGGCTTATATGATAGAGTTTTTAAAAAGAAATACTGGCGGGATGGAGGTTTTACAATTTTCAGATCATCATATATTTACTTCAGATGACCTTAAAAACATTAAAGTAAAGTTTACAAATATTTCCAGGCAAAATAAAATAATCCTTACTACAGAGAAGGATAGTATGCGCCTTCAAAAGTTTGAAAAAGAATTATCCGGCCTGCCGGTTTATTGCCTGCCGGTACAGCACCATTTTTTATTTTACGAAGCGGTGAAATTTGAAAACCTGGTAATGGGATTTATACAATCCTTTAAAAAATAATCAATCCATAAAATTTATATGTCATCAAGAATAAAAAATTTAATAAAAGAGTTTGGTTTTGCAGACGGCAACCTATTTTATTTCAGGTTGAAAACACATAAGCTTGGATGGTTTAAAAGTGCAAAAAAGAAAATGAAATTCTTTTTGAGGAACAATGGAACAGACGCCGGGATTTTTGGCCAGGTTTTTATTGATGGCCAATATGAAATTCCCATTTCATTTAAACCCAAAACAATTATTGATGCAGGCGCCAATATTGGGTTGGCTGCACTTTATTTTGCTGATAAATTTCCCATTTCAAAAATTGTGGCGCTGGAACCCGACAAAGATAATTTTGATGTGGCCATAAAAAACACTGAAAATAATCCAAACATTACCGTGCTTCAAAAAGGGGTTTGGGATAAAGATACTTACCTGGAAATTATTGATACTACGGTGAGTAAAGATGCTTTTATGGTGAAGGAATCAAATCAGAAATCTGCCAATAGCATTGAAGCCATTACGATTGATACTATTATGCAGCAGCAGGGATGGACAGGCATTGATATTTTAAAAGTTGATATTGAAGGATCAGAAAAAGAATTATTTTCTGCCAACTACCAAAAATGGTTGCCTGTTACAAAAGTTATTTTTGTAGAAGTACACGATGGTATGAAAAAAGGATCATCCAAAGCGGTATTTAATGCAACCAGTAAATATAATTTTTCCTTTAGCATGAAACATGAGAATCTCATTTTTATAAATGAAGATCTTTAATGTCATTACACTTTTAAGGAACCTCTAAAACCTCTTCCGGCATAGTAAGATTCAGCGCCATTATGATAAGCGAATACCCTGTTAAAACGGCGGTCACAAAACAAAGCGCCTCCCAGTTTTCTCATGTCGGCAGGTGTTTTTACCCAACTCGATGTTTTTAAATCAAATTCACCTAATTTTTGTAATTCCCGGTATTCATCTTCCGATAATATTTCAATCCCAATTTCAGTAGCCATTTCTATCGCATTATGCCTGGGTTTATTTTCTTTTCTTGCATCTAAAGCAGCCTGGTCGTAACAAATGCTCCTGCGATCTTTTGGGCTTTCGGCTGCACAATCATAAAAAATATATTCATTCGTCTTTTTATCGAAACCCACTACGTCGGGTTCGCCACCGGTATTTTCCATTTCAGACAGGATATAGCATTTTTTTGGATTAGCCAGCAGTCTTTTTTGCACTTTATCCCAATCAATCCCTTTATGCCTGTTTACATTTTTTTCGAACCGGTTCTGTAACATTTTAAGAAACAAATTCATTTCATCTTTGGATAAATTTGTTTTAATCGCTTTTGCCATAATTATAACTAATAATGATGTTTGTGAATAATGATTACAAATATAAGAACAGTGGTATTGAACCCCTAATACCGTATTAAGGCTATATTAATTCCCTATAATTAATATTATGTTAAGTAATAGTTTTTAAATTAAACACTCACATTCACTCCTCATTTTAGTTATTTAAAAATGTCCAATTGAGTATCCTCCCATTTCCACCCCAAACAAATAAAACCGCACATAAAAAAGCCGCTCATTGGCGGCTTAAAATTTAAGTTTAAAAATTTTTATTCTTCTTCAGGAGTTTCATCTTCATCTGTATCAGTTGGTTCATCTGTTGATACATCCATTCCATTTTCTCCGGATATCAACGAATCGGTAATGCTACCCATTATTTCTGTTTCATTTTCTTCTTCCATTTCATCCAGCTTTGTAATGGCGGCAATGCTATCGCCCTCATCAACCCTAATTAATTTTACTCCCTGTGTTGCCCTTCCTTGTTCACTTATCTGGCTTACCGGCATCCGGATGGTAATGCCACTTACACAGGTAATCATCAGATCTTGTTTTTCATTTACCTGCAACATACCTACCAGGTAACCGGTTTTATCTGTTACATTAATTGTTTTTACGCCTTTGCCACCCCGGTTGGTAACTCTGTAATTATGTTCACCAGTTTCAGGATCATTTAATAATGTACGTTTTCCATATCCTTTTTCACTTACTACCAAAATGCTGATATTTTCATTATCCTTATTTACACAAACCATTCCTACTACTTCATCTTTTTCATTATCTACTTCAATACCTGCTACACCAATACCTCCACGGCCTGTACTCCTTACTTTTGCTTCCGGAAAGCGAATAGCACGGCCGCTTTTTACAGCCATTAAAACTTCACAATTGCCATTTGTAAGTCTTGCTTCAAGCAATTCATCTCCAGGTAAAATATTTATGGCATTGATACCCGTTTGTCTTGGGCGGCTAAAATCTTTCAGATCGGTTTTCTTGATAATACCTTTTTTGGTACATAACAAAATATACTTATCGGTAACATATTCTTCCTGGTCAAGATTTTTTACATCTAATATGGCCTTTATCTTATCATCTGCTGGTATTTGTACCATATTTTGAATGGCACGTCCTTTACTCGTTTTATCGCCTTCCGGTATTTGATATACTTTCAACCAAAAACAACGGCCTTTCTCTGTAAAAAATAATAATGTATGGTGGGTACTTGCTATAAATAAATGCTCAATATAATCTTCCTGGCGGGTACTGCTTCCTTTAGCACCCCGGCCACCCCGGCGTTGCTGGCGATATTCCGTAGTGGAAGTACGTTTTATATAACCAAGATGCGAAATGGTTACTACCATATCTTCTTCTTCAATCAGGTCCAGCATATTCAACTCATCATCGGCATATTCAATTTCTGATTTACGGGTATCACCAAACTTCGCTTTTACTTCGTTAAGTTCTGTTTTGATAATATCAAAACGCATCCCTTCATTGGCCAGTATTTCCTGCAAGCGCTCTATCAACTTCATGATCTCTGCATGTTCTTCTCTTATCTTGTCAATCTCCATACCGGTAAGGCGTTGTAAACGCAGTTCCAGTACCGCTTTTGCCTGAATTTCGCTCATTCCAAACTCGGCCATCAAACCGGTTTTGGCAGTATCGGGATTTACACTTTCACGAATTAGTTTTATTACCGCATCCAGGTTATCTAATGCAATGATATAGCCTTCTAATATATGGGCACGTTCCTGGGCTTTACGAAGTTCATATTGGGTACGGCGTACCACTACCTCATGCCGGAATTTTACAAATTCAGAAATAAGATCTTTTAAATTCAGAATTTTTGGACGACCATTTACCAATGCCACATTATTGATCCCAAATGAGGTTTGCAGGTCAGAATGTTTGTATAATTGGTTTATTACCACCTGGGCCACTGCATCTTTTCGTAGCTCCACTACAATGCGTGTTCCTTCTTTATTGTTACTTTCATTATTCACATCAATGGCGCCATCCAGTACTTTCTCATTGATGAGTTCGCCAATGCGTTGGGTTAATGAATCCCGGTTTACCTGGTAAGGCACTTCGGTGATAACTATTTTTTCCCTTTTTTTCGCATCTGTTTCTACATTGGTTTTACCTCTTAATACCACACGGCCACGGCCGGTTAAAAATGCAGATTTTACGCCTTCAATTCCGTAAATGGTACCACCTGTGGGGAAGTCCGGCGCTTTTACGAACTTCATCAATTCGTCTATCGTTATTTCTTTATTATCAATGTAAGCGATACAACCATCCACTACTTCAGTTAAGTTATGCGGCATCATATTAGTGGCCATACCTACGGCAATACCACTACTACCATTTACCAACAACTGTGGAATTTTGGTAGGAAGCACAGTAGGTTCACTCAATGAATCATCAAAGTTCAATTGAAAATCTACTGTTTCCTTTTCAATATCATCCATCATCGCTTCAGCAAACTTCTCCATTCTCACCTCGGTATAACGCATGGCGGCTGGCATATCTCCATCCTGGCTACCAAAGTTACCCTGGCCATCTACCATTTTGTAGCGCATGGCCCAATCCTGCGCCATCCGCACCATGGTATCATAAATGGCTTTATCACCATGCGGATGGTATTTACCCATTACCTCACCCACAATACGTGCTGCTTTTTTGTAAGGTTTGTTACTGGCATTCCCCAATTCATTCATCCCATACAAAACACGCCGATGCACTGGTTTCAGCCCATCCCGAACATCCGGTAATGCACGACCAACAATTACGCTCATCGAATAATCGATGTACGAGGTCTTCATTTGTTCTTCAATATTTACCGGTATTATTTTACCCCTGTTATTGGGGATTTCTTCTGGTTGTAGATCGTTATTTTCCATATAAAAAGTAGATCGCAAATATACCGAAAATTTAGCTTTTTTCCTATCTGAAATCCACCCGATTTTCGTGTATTTGTACACAATTATAAAGTAAATGTGGAGAAGTATTTTGTACCTGGCTTTAGTATCTCCCAGCAACGGCATAGGCGTCGCACTCTTGTGCTAAAACACGCTACTCATCTATCTTCTAAGCATTCTCATGAGTTAAAAAAAGGGATAGTGGCCGCTATAATTTTTTAACATCGGGGCATATCCCCTAACTTGCAAAAAAATACTAGCTTTTGAAAACGATTTTATTATTTGGAGCCGGAAAATCAGCCACTGTTTTAATTGAGTTTTTATTGCGCCAGTCAGAAAAAGAAGACTGGCTCATTTTAATTGCCGATGCCGTAAAAGAAAGAGTAGAAGAAAAAACGAAACAACACCCAAAATCCGTTGCGCTGGGCCTGGATATTACGGATGAAAAACTTCGTCAACAATATATTCAACAAGCAGATGTGGTAATCTCGATGATGCCTCCTGCATTGCATTTCCTTATCGCAAACGATTGTGTTCTGTTTAATAAACATTTACTCACCGCTTCTTATGTTGATGAACAAATAAAAAAATTAGCTCCGCAACTCAAAGAAAATGGCATTTTATTTCTCTGTGAAATGGGGCTTGACCCGGGTATTGACCACATGAGCGCCATGAAAATTATTGATGAAATTAAATCAAAAGGCGGCATTATAAAGAGTTTTAAAAGCCATTGTGGCGGATTGGTTTCTCCGGAGAGTGATGATAACCCCTGGCATTATAAAATAAGCTGGAACCCACGAAATGTAGTGATGGCAGGCCATGCCGGTGCAGAGTTTAAAGAAGAAAAGGAATTTAAAAAAATCACTTATAAACAAATATTCAATCAATCAAACAAGGTAATGGTTCCGGGCCTGGGGATGCTTGCCTTTTATCCTAACCGTGATTCATTGGCGTATATTCCTGTTTATGGATTGCAGGAGGCTGATACTTTTATCCGTACTACATTACGGTATCCTGCATTTATATATGAATGGAATAAAATAGTACAGGCCAATTTAACTGATGAAACCAACACAATAGATTCAAAGAATCTCAGTTTTGCAAAATGGTCCGCTCCTATCCTACCCTTTATCACCGAAGAAAATAAAAGCATGTTTCAGTTCCTGGGTTTTTTTGAAACATCCAATGTACCTGTCACTTCAAAAACTTCGGCAGATATCCTGCAATACCTTTTAGAAACTCGCCTGGCCATGCAACCATTAGATAAGGATATGATTGTAATGCTTCATGAATTTGAATATGAATTAAACCAGGCAAATCATCATTTACAAAGCAGCCTTATTGTAAACGGCAAAGATGCAATGCACACAGCCATGGCACAAACAGTGGGGTTACCATTGGGTATTGCTGCTACATTAATTTTAAAAGGAAAATTAAATGCAACGGGTTTGCACATACCCATCATAAAAGAAATTTACGAACCCGTTTTAAAAGAATTGGAAACGGAAGGGATTAATTTTACAGAAACAGTTCAGTAATATCCTACCTACTTTTTTAAAATAGCTAATAAGTCGGCAACCCCTTCTGTGGCTACTTTTTCAATAATGGTAAATGAACGATCATGTGTAATATCAGGTATCTTTTTATCAATGATAAAAACAGGGGTGCCAGGTTCAATAAAGGATAAAAGGGAGGCTGCAGGATATACTTGTAATGAAGTACCCACAATAACAAAATAATCACATTGTGCCAGCAGTAATATTGCCTGCTCCATCATGGGAACTGCTTCTCCAAACCAAACAATATGTGGCCGTAGTTGGGTACCGTCATCGCCCTTGTCGCCCGGGTTTATATCATCTTTTATTTCCAGCACGGTACCGGGGTTACCGATGCTATGCATTTTAAAAATTTCTCCATGCAGGTGTAATACCCGGCTGGAACCTGCCCGTTCATGCAGGTCATCTACATTTTGTGTAATGATAGATACTTTATATTCTTTTTCTAATAATGCCAACCCAAGATGTGCGGCATTGGGTAATGCGTTAGAAACATCACGCCTGCGCATATTATAAAAATCCAGCACCATGGCAGGGTCTTTATAAAATGCCTCCAAAGTGGCAACATCTTCTACCCGGTAACCCATCCACAATCCATCATCATCCCGAAAGGTTTTGAGGCCACTCTCTGCACTGATACCTGCACCGGTGAGCACCACGATATGTTTCATTGCAGTAATTTATTAAGTAGTAAAAAATACCGATCGGCAAACCTTGAATAAAATTTTAAATGCAGTAAATTATTTCTCGCCGGCTATTTGCATAATAGCATCCCACTCTTCCGGTTTTACAGTTTGCACCGAAAGCCTTCCCAGCCGTACAAGGTCCATCTCATGCAGTTTTGGTTCTGCTTTCACCTGTTTTAATTTTACAGGAGTATTTAATTTTTTAACCGGCTTTATGTCAACAGCTACCCAGGTTTTATTTTCGGTGGTAGGATCGGGATAGGCTGTTCTTATTACTTTAGCAATACCTACAATTGCCATACCTTCATTACTATGATAAAATAATACAAGGTCGCCTTTTTTCATGGCCTGTAAATTATTGCGACCAGAATAATTTCGTACCCCATCCCACATGGTTTGTTTATCTTTTACTAATTGGTCCCAACTATAAACAGCGGGTTCTGATTTTACTAGCCAGTAAGCCATACTATATATTTTTTTAGAAGATTAAAAAATTACCATCCACTGGCAAGCACATCAGCAATATGCATACATTCCAGCGATAGTTTTTTATTTTTTATAACACCATCAATATGCATCAGGCAGCTATGATCGGTAGATATAAGGTGTGTTGCACCTGTGTCCATAGCATGGCCAATTTTTTGTTCTGCCATAGCAATGGAAATAGGATCAAATTTTACCGCAAAAGTACCGCCAAATCCGCAACAGGTTTCATTGTCCTCCATTTCCACCAGTTCCAATCCCTGCACCTGGTTCAGTAAACGACGTGGTTCTTCTTTAATTTTACATTCTCTTAATCCTGCACAACTGTCGTGATACGTTGCTTTTACCGGCAATGAGGCACCAAATTTTTCAATCTTTAAAATTTTAATTAAAAATTCAGTAAACTCAAAAATACGGTTCCCTATATTTTTCACTTCATTATGCGAAGCGGTATTATCAAATAAATCAGGATAATAATTTCTTACAAATCCTACACAACTGGCGCTTGGTGCTACAATATAATCGGAACCTTCAAAATCTTTTAAAAATTTTTGTGCCACCGCTTTGCTATCTCCGGCAAAGCCGGCATTGTAAGCGGGTTGGCCACAGCAGGTTTGATTGGTATTATAATTTACTTCACATGCCGCTTTTTCTAAAACTTTTACCATGTTAAAAGCTGTTTGCGGGTAAAGCTGATCAATAAAACATGGTATAAATAATTGTACCCTCATAAGGCAAAGTTGGGTAATTAATTTTTAAATGAGGCGTTGAGTTGCATCATCTGTATTGCAGTTGCAGCAGCTTCTTCTCCTTTATGGCCATGCCTGCCTCCTGTTCTTTCATCTGCTTGTGCCTGGTTGTTTACAGTAAGCACACCAAATATGGAAGGTACAGGAAGTATGGTATTTAATTGGGTTATGCCATCAGTTACTGACCGGCATACATATTCAAAGTGCGGCGTGTCGCCAAGTATAACACATCCCAGTGCAATAAAAGCCGATGGTTTTTGTACAAACCCATCTACAGAATGTGCCCAGTAAGTATGTATTGCAAATGGAATTTCAATTGCACCGGGTACTGTTAATATTTTATACTGTACATTTTGCTTTTTCAAAACTTCTATGCAACCCTGTTCCAGTTTATCAACCACCTGCGAATTCCATGCGGTACGTACAATTACAATACAGGCATCTTCCGGTAAAGAGATGCCTGTTATATCAAATATATTTTTATTGACTATTGCCATATTGAGTCTTCAAATTCTTATTCTAATACACCCAGTTTAGCAAGGTGTTTATCTATTTCGCCACTAGCCACACTTTGATAAGTGGGATATTTATCTTTCACTTGTTTAAACAGGCTGATCGCTTCTGTAGTATTGTTTTGGCTTTCGGCATAATTGGCAGCAATCATAAGCGCTGTAGGCGCCATTGTTTCGTCTTTATCATTTACAGAAGCTGCTTTTTTATAATAACTTAAAGCTTCACCGGAATTCTTTTTTTCTGCATACGCATGGCCAAGCATCAGGTTAGCTTTACTTTCTACCTGCTTTGCCCCATGGCTGCTAAATTCTTTTAAATATTTGATGGCTTTATCAAATTCTTTTATTTGCAGGTAGCTGGCGCCTGTCATATATGTTGCCAGGTTCGCTGATTCGGTACCGGAATAGTTGTTCATAATTTTGAGCAATCCTGTTACAGCCGACCCATCGGGTAAGGTACCACCGTTTAATAAAATATTTACAGAATCTTTGCTAAAGTCAGAGTTTGCCATTTTATCGAAAAGGCTTTGTGCCGGAAAAATCATTTCAGCCGCTTTATCTTCTTTGGGTTCTTTTACAAACTTGTTATAAGCAAAAAAAGCGGCCAGTGCTGCTATTACTGCAACGCCAATATAAATGATGAGTTTATTATATTTAGTCCAAAAATGAAGTGTTTTATCTAATGTTAGATTCGCTTCATGTGTTGTTGCGGTTGTCGTTTGCTTCGCTGCCATTTTATTTTAAATGTTTATTCGGAAATATTGCCATTTTATTTTTTTTGGCAATGGGTAAAAAATTAATCTACAATAAAGGGATAATCTTCTTGCCTGTAAATATCTTTCAGCAATTCATCATCATTGGGCCATGGGCTTTCTTCTGCAAATTTTACAGATTCTTCCACTTCTGCCTTCACCCTATCGTTGATGATTTCTATTTCTGATTCTGGTACTTTATACGTTTTTGTGAGCACGCTTAAAACGTGCTCGATGGGATCTTTTTGTTTATAAGATTCCACTTCTTCTTTAGTGCGGTATTTTTGCGGATCGCTCATGCTGTGGCCCTTATAGCGGTAAGTTTTAATTTCAAGTAAGGTAGGTCCTCCCTTTTCTCTTGCCCGGTTTACCGCTCTTAAAATACCATTATGTACTTCTTCGGGGCTCATCCCATCAATCACATCACCCGGCATATCATACGCATCAGCTATTTTATAAATATCAGGTACATTGCTTGTACGGGCTACTGAAGTACCCATGGCGTAATTATTATTTTCACAAATAAATATTACGGGCAATTTCCAGTTCATTGCCATATTAAATGTTTCGTGCAAGATCCCTTGCCTGGCGGCGCCATCACCAAAAAAGCAAAGTACCACGTGTTGTGTGCCTTTGTATTGTTCAGCAAATGCAAGCCCTGCACCCGTTCCTATTTGTGCCCCTACGATACCATGGCCACCAAAAAAATTTTCTGCTAAACCAAAGAAGTGCATGCTCCCTCCCTTTCCTTTGCTGCATCCTGTAGCCTTTCCATATAATTCTGCCATGCAGGACTTGGCGCTAACGCCTTTGGCAATAGCCAATCCATGATCCCGGTAAGCAGTAATAAATTTATCATCCGGCGTGGTAGCCGTCATGCAGCCTGCAGCAATCGCTTCCTGGCCAATATATAAGTGGCAAAAGCCTCTTATTTTTTGCATACCATACAATTGCCCGGTTTTCTCTTCAAACTTGCGCAAGAGTAACATGAGCTCGTACCAGTATAAGTAAGTTTCTTTTGAAAATTTTGTAGCCAAGGCCTTAAATTTTAGGGTGCAAATATAGGTAAATCGCATGAGAAGTTCAACTGTTATTATCCTTAAAAAAAGTATATAAAGACCCATTTTAGTACTGTAAAACAATTTTTGTGCAACCCCATGGGGAAAGAGCCATGCAATGTTACCTTTGCAAGCTTATGCTGCAGTTGAAAAAGCTTACCATCACTCATTTTAAAAATTACGAAATAAGCAGTTTTGAGTTTCCTCAAAAAGCCACCGGCATCAGTGGCCTGAACGGGCATGGCAAAACCAATTTGCTGGACGCTATTTATTATTGTTGCTTTACAAAAAGTTATTTTACCCCTACCGATAGTTTGAATACCGGCTTTGGAAAAAATGGGTTTAGGCTGGAAGCCTTATTTGAACAGTCAAACCAATCTTATCAATTAATTTGCATTAACCGGGATGGTAAAAAAGAATTATTGCTAAATGGAATTGCTTACGATAAATTAAGTAAACATATTGGGCTGTTACCTGCTGTAATGGTAGCGCCGGATGATATAGAAATTATTACCGGCGGTAGTGGGAACCGTAGAAAATACTTAGATACCATACTCTGCCAATTGGATGCAGATTATTTGCAACAGCTCATGAATTATAACAGGGTTTTATTGCAAAGGAATAGCTTATTAAAAAATTTCAACCAATCTATCCAGCAAAATGAATTACTGCTTCAGGTATTAGATGATCAATTAACCATACCGGGCAATTTGGTATTTGAAAAACGAAAGACTTTCAACGCCGAACTTTTACCATTAGTAAGTTTATTATATGAAAAGATCAGTGGAACTGCCGAACAAGTAAGTACGTATTATGAAAGTGATTTAAAGCAAGGCAGCATGGAATCGCTATTGAAAAAAAACAGGGAAAAAGATAAGTTATTACAAAGAACGGTTGCAGGCATACATAAAGATGATTTGAGTTTTACTTTAAATGATCAACCTTTTAAATCTATTGCATCGCAGGGGCAGCGCAAAAGCCTGTTGTTTGCTTTAAAGCTGGCTGAATTTGAGTTGATAAAGAAATACAAAGGCTTTAGCCCGATCTTATTGTTAGATGATGTATTTGAAAAATTAGATAACAAAAGGATTCAAAACTTATTGGAAGAAGTATGCCGTGAAGGAAGTGGGCAGGTTTTTATAACCGATACCCACAAAGACAGACTGCAACAGGCTTTTGAATTATTACAAGTAGAGGGGACGATTATAGAATTATAAATTTTAACTTTGTGTATGAGTGAAATTTCTTTGCAGGATGCCATAAAACAATTTTTGAGCAAGAGCCGTTTAAAATCCGGCATACAAGCGGCTCAAATTGAAGAAATATGGGAAAATATTATGGGTAAAACCATTGCAAAATATACCGATAAAATAAAGATCGTGGGCAGTACATTATACATCCATTCACAGGTTGCTCCACTTAAAAATGAATTGATGTATCAAAAAGACATCATTGTACAAAGGGTTAATGAAGCTTTAGGCGAAAAAATAATCACACAAATTGTAATTCAATAATTAAAATTGAAAGTTTTTTAACATAGCGTTTCGTAATTTGTGTATTAATGAAACATTCAATTTTATATCTTCTCTTTATTTCAATATCGGTATTACACCTTAATTGCCAGGCACAAAATAAGACGAATATGCAAACTACCAGCGACACAATAGCTAAACCGGGTACTACAGAAATTGCAACTTTTGCAAATGGCTGTTTTTGGTGTACCGAGGCTGTTTTTCAGCAGTTAGATGGTGTAGTAAAAGTAGAGAGCGGTTATAGCGGCGGCCAGGTAGCCCACCCTACATATAAACAAGTGTGTACAGGTACTACCGGCCATGCCGAATGTTTAAATATTGAATATGACCCTCAAAAAATTAGTTTCCAGGAACTGCTTGAAGTTTTTTGGAAAACACATGATCCCACAACCTTAAATCAACAGGGGAATGATATTGGCCCACAATACAGAAGTGTTATTTTTTATCATAATGAAAAGCAAAAAGAACTCGCTAAAGAATATAAACAAAAATTAGACAGTGCCGGTGCATTTGATGCACCCATTGTTACCGCAATTGAGCCATTCACAGTATTTTATAAAGCTGAGAACTACCATCAAAATTATTATAATGAAAATGGTGAAGAACCTTATTGCAGGTTAGTAATAAAACCAAAAGTAGATAAAGTAAGGGCTGTATTTAAAGACAAACTCAAGAAACATTAATACCATTTTTTATCCTATAGTAAGTATGTTATCAGTACTTTTTAAAACTTCCCAACAATATTTGATTATTGATAAATTTATGCCATATTTGTAAGCTGTCTTTTCGGTTACCCGTTAGAAACTAATATATCCTCAGAAATTCCTCATCATCATTTTAATTTTAATAATGAGGATTATCAAATACTGCTTTTACTTACTTTGTATTTTGGAGCCATGTTTATTGCATGCTCAAAATGCGATAAGACCATACGCTTTGGTTTATTCAGCCAATATAAAAGGAAATACAACCGTTCTTGGAAATAGCTCAATGCATATTATTGATGAGCTTACCAACATGCCCGATACTTTTCAAATGAATGATATTGCCAACCCGTTGAATAGTGCAGGTGGCATCGGCAATACTATTTATGGCAATGATTTTTCTAACATGCAATTTATAGATATTGATGAAAATACAGCTACCTACAACTCCAGCACAGCACAACTAAATTTACCCGCCGGAAACAATTCCATAAAGTTTGCCCGTTTATATTGGGGAGGCCGAATTTTAAATGATGCGATAGCGCTTTCTCCCGATACACTAAGAAAAGTATTGATAAAAAATACCAATGGTACTTATGTATCAATATTAGCGGCACAAAATGCTGTTGATGTTTTCCAGGTTACAGATATAGAAACCATTTACCAGGCGTATGCCGATATCACTCCATACATTCAAGATTTGGGCTCGGGCAATTATACGGTGGCCAACGTGCCTGCTACCACAGGTTATGTAGGCAGTGGTGGTAATTATGCGGGATGGTGTATGGTAGTAGCATATCAAAACAGTAATTCGCCACTTAATAGTATTAGAATATATGACGGCTATTACCAGGTTTTTAATAATAACGGGTTGCCTAGTAACCTGCAAGTAAACTTAACGGGGTTAAATGTTCCGGAAAATCCTTTAGCAGCCGAAGACGCAGTAATGACGGCGATGAGTTGGGAAGGCGATGGCAATTTGGGCGCCACGGGAACAAATCCTGCCGGTGATTATTTGCGCATAAATAATGTTACCGTTTCTAATATTACGAATCCCCCTGCAAATTTTTGGAATGGAAGTATTACTAAAAATGGCGACTATGTGCATACCAAAACCCCCGATTATTTTAACCAAATGGGAATTGATATTGATGAAATAAATGTGGGCATCGGTTATGGCATACAACCCAATGCAAATTCTGTAACCATTGATTTTGGTACAGAAGCAGATCAATATTTTCCGAGTATGTTTGCTTTTTCTATAAGAATGAAATCGCCTACTGTTACCATTCATAAAACGGTACAGGATAGTGATGGGGATAATATGGCCGGACCAAATGAAATATTAAATTATACTTTAAGCGGAAAACAAATTGCAACAACCAATGCATACCGTGTTTTTATAGTAGATACCATTCCTGTTAATTGTACATATATCCCCGGATCTATGATCGTTACGGATGGGCCGGGCGTAGTAGAAGGTGTACAAACCGATGCACAAGACTTTGCGGATATGTCATATACTGGCTTTGCCGGTAACAGGCAATTTGTAAAATTCTTTATGGGCCAGGGAGCAACGAATAACCAGGGTGGTATTTTGGTTCCCGGCAATACATACCAGGTAAAATTTAAAGTAAGGGCACCAGCCATTCCTTCATCGGTTGTAAATACAGGTATAGTAAGCGCTTCTACTCTATCCGGTATTGAATTTATTGATCAAAGCACTGCCGTTATTGGTGCTACGGGTGGTCCTGTTCCGGTTCAGCTTGTTTCGTTTTCTGCTTCTTTGCTCCCCAATAACACGGCTATGTTGAATTGGGAAATTGCACAGGAAATTAATTGCCGGAATTATGTGTTACAAAGAAGTGAAGACGCTGTTCATTTTATTGATGTAACTGAAGTAAATGCAACAGGGGTTACGGGTAATAATAAAACATATCAATACAATGATCATTTTTCAATTTCAACCAATACCATCTATTATCGCTTAGCCATTATAGATTTGGATGGTAAAATGAGTTTTTCACCGGTTATCACACTCAGGTTAAAAAATAATGGAAGCGATGTAATGATGGTTTATCCCAATCCTGTATTGGATGATTTGAAAATTATATTTACAAGTACAAGTAAAGAAAATGCAATCATTAGCATCATAGACGCTGCCGGTAAAATAGTACTCCAAAAAAACCGGTTGGCAGTAAAAGGAGAAAATATTTTTATGATACCCGGCCTTTCTCATTTAGCATCCGGACTTTACCAGCTTGAATTAAAACAGGGATCGAATGCTGAAACGCATTCTTTTCTTAAAAAATAATATTAAAAAAGGGAATTTTTCGATTCCCTTTTTATTTATCAATTTAATTTACTGAACTGAATGGTTTCTTTAGTCCCATGCTGTGTTTGAATGAGGCAATGATAATTTCCTGCGGGTAATTTACCAAGCAGAATATTTTTATTGGAATTACCGGCATCTATACTAAATTCTTGTTGTAAAAGTTTTTGGGCTTTATCATTAAATACAGCAAGCTGTATTCTTTGTGCTTCGGTATTTTTAAATTCTAATTGCAAACTGTTACGTACCGGGTTGACTAATAATTTTACTGCAAATTCAGCAGTTGTAAACCGGAGCATTCTAATATCAGAATAATTGGGCTTATTGGCTTTATCAGTCATTTTAATACGATATAATATTGCTGTATTGAATGCAGGGTCTTCATCAATAAAATTATATTGTTCATTTCCGTTTCTTGCACTGGCATTCATTTGGCTTAAAGTGGTATAATGAATGCCATCAATACTACGCTGCACTTCAAACGAAGTTGCCATTTCATTTTCCTGTATTTGCCAGTGTAATATGGCTTTATTTTTATTTGCCGTAGCGGTAAAAGAAAGGCCTGCAATAGGCAGCACCGGGTCGCTGCCCTGCACCCACACTGAATAACTATAAGCTGGTAATTCAAAATAAACTTGTGAAGCTGAATTTACAATTTGATAGGGATATGCAGAGCGGCCCAAAATATCAGTAAACCTTGTTCCCTGCGGAATTAAACCACCTCTTGTATTGATCGCATGATCTACTTTTAAAGTACTTGAACCCAGGTTGATCGCTACCAATACTTCTTTATTCCCATTTCCGGCAGAGCCCTGCAACTGATAAATTAAAACTTTATCTGCACTTCCTTGAATGTAGTTAGAAGCGTAAGGAGTGCTAAACCGGTTTAAATAATCTACAGAGGGGGAACCATTGATATAGATTTGTAATACTTTTATTAATGCATCAATTTCCGGTTTGTAAGCAGGTAAATTAGTAGGGTGATAGGAATATAAACCACCTGACGGCGCCGGGTATCCATAATAATCAGGATAGAAAATAGTGGGGACGCCTATTTGGTTATTGGTAAGAATATAGGCATACGCTAAAATAGGATTGTTTCTAACCAGGGAAGCAAAGCCGGAGCCGTCTCTAAAGTCATGATTGTTTATAAAAGTCACTACATTAAACCCACTTGTTCCTGCGGCATCTCTTAAGCTGCCATTAAAAACATTGCGGCTATCAAAACCGCTATTATCACAAGCCTGACGTAAATTTTCTCTTAATGCAAAGTCAAATATTTTTGGATGTATGGCAGCTTGTGTTGCAGGGTTCATATAAGATTTTACACTATTGATCCATCCATTTAATTCTCCCGTATTGGTACTATACCATTCGCCCACCACCATGGAAGGATTCATGCCTGCATCATGTAAACTATCCAGCATATCGCCAACAAACTCTGGTGTAAAATGTTTTACCGCATCCATTCTAAATCCACGTACTCCCAGGTCAGTCCAATTCCATTTTGCATAGTTGATCAAAGTGTCTTTTGTTCGTTTTTGAAACTGGTCATAGTCATAAAAGAAATACATGCCATCCCAATCTCCTGAAAGATATGTGGTGGCTGCATTTGCAGAGTTAGGTTTAAAAAATTCAAAATTCATTTGCCCCCTGCCACTCGGCATATTATCATAATTGGTATAAGTTTGATATTGAATATCATTTACAATATCAGCACTGCGGCTGGTGCTCCATAAACCATAAATGCGGTGGTCAGAATATCCGCCGGTATTATTCAAGTAAATAAAAAGGGTATCTCCTGCCGCATTAAAGTCTGCAGCAGATAAGCTAAGTTTAAATTCATCGGTACCACATGGGGTTCCTGTTTCAATGTTTACAATCATATCCCTGCCCAGTGTAATGTTATTGTCTGGCTGCCCGCAATCTCCGCCACCATTGGGTTCCGCTTCGGTAGTGGCGGGAAGCCCGGCATACCCCACCCTGTTGGTTTGCAGATATAATTTATATTGATAGGCATTAAAACGGGCGTCTCCGCTTTTAGAACTTAATTTAAAATAATAATCACCTGCACCGTTTCCTGAACTACCACCTAATGGTAAAATACAGCGATACCTGTCTGAAGGAAAAGGCTCTTTTGCGGCAGTATAATAATTGGTGATATAACTTTTTACTGCAGGGTTATTTTCTGCACTTCCTCCATCCCGGTGATTAAAGATTACATCTGCCACAGGCGCAATACCCTGTGCTGTAAATTCAGTGAGCATTGAGTTTAATGAAGGGCGTGTTCCCAATCCGGTTGTTTGATTCCCGATAAACAAATCTTTTGGATCATACCCATTGCTATTGGTTCCAAAACTTGCAACAGCATGAGGTGGGAACCAAATATGTGTAATACCTGCTTGTTTTAATGAAGCAGCTTTTAACCTCAATGTGTCGGCCCAGCTGTACCCGTTGGCTGTTTTGGGATAATCCCAATACCAGCCTTGCATAAATACCTGCTGTGAAAAAAGGGGCTTTAATAAAAATAAAAATGACAGTGAAAAAAGTACACGTTTTATCATGACGCAAAATTTATCTTGTACACTAAATATAAATCCGGTTGATGCTGGCCAGGGAATAAAATCCTGTAAGCGGTTAGCTTATTTAATGTGTAAATTATACATTATAGGGGAAACAACCAAAACTGGATTAATTTCCATTTAGTAAATTAATCCCTTTGGCAGGTTTATGGGTATCGGGATAAGGATCGCCGTGATGGCATGTATAGCAGGTTACCCTCCATACCAACATACTATCTTTATCATACTGCCTGAAATAGTTATAATTAATACTATCTGTGAGTTTTATCATACCACGGGCTATATCTTTTTCAGGTTTATCATCCAGCTCAAAAGCCATATCCTCGCTTTTGCTATCTTTCACATGGCAGTAGTCACAATTCACGGCAAGGCCATCGTTAAACTGGTGCATAATTTCATCCAATTTCTTTTCTGAAATATTTTTTGGAAGCACCTGTAAGTTTTTAAAACCATCCCGGTAAGGTATCGCTGCGGAAAAAAAGATTACCGATACAATGAGTAAAAAAGAAACCAGGATGGTATTGTTTTTAATTTTCATGTAACTAAACTATTTAAATTTATTGTGTTTTATTTCTAAAATCAGGAAATTTTATGAATCGGGTTTATCCGCTATAGCTACCAGGTCAATAATATTTACCGTAATGGGAACAGCACCCACCTGCAAGATTGCTTTTTTTCCCCGTATCTCTTTTACAATCCCTACCGAGCGGTTATTTTTCATTTTCACTTTTTGGCCAATTTTTATATCGCCCCCAATTTCAACATATTTTTCATTTAGTTTCTTTTGATTTTTTTCCACAACCATTTTATCTTTTTGTTTAAAAAGTAATGCGTGTATCATTTTTATCACATCTTCCTTCTGTTCTGATTTTCGCCATTCTATAACGAGGGCTTTCAACCGCCTTTCCATGTCTTTGAGATACTGTATTTTTTCTTCAGATAAGAGGTTTTGATGTTTTAATTTTTCTACTTGTTGGCGGTGTAATTCTTTATTCATCACCTCTTGCATATCATGCTTCAACTTTTCATTTTCTTTCAACAGTTTGTTCAGGGTATCTTTTTCTTTATCAATATGCTGCAAATCCTGTTCGGTACGGTTTAATAATGTATCTAATGTAAAATGATTGTCATCTACCAGTTTGCGGGCACGCTGAATCAATTTTGTGGGTAAGCCAATACGCTCTGCAATTGAAAATGTATAAGAACTGCCGGGTTTACCTACTACCAATTTATAAAGTGGCAATAATCTTTGTTCATCAAACTGCATAGCGCCATTGATAATACCTTTTACCCGGCCTGCCATTACTTTTAAATTCAAATAATGGGTTGTTACAATACCAAATGAATGTTTAAATGCCAGCTCTTCCATAATAACTTCAGCAAATGCCCCACCCAGGTTGGGATCGCTGCCACTTCCTAATTCATCAATAAAAAACAATGTTTTACCATTTGCATTTTCAATAAAATATTTCATATTGGTTAGGTGTGATGAGTAAGTACTTAATTCAAACTCCAGGTTTTGCTCATCTCCAATATGAATAAATAATTGTTTAAAAATACCGAATTCACTTTGCGGGCTGGCACTTACCAATAAACCGGCTTGTAACATAATTTGCAATAAACCCACCGTTTTAAGGGTAACAGTTTTGCCACCTGCATTGGGTCCACTAATTACCAATATCCTTTTCCCGGCATCAAGGGTAAGCGATAATGCTGTGGTTGTTTTACCTGCCCGTGCATTGTATAAAAATAATAAGGGATGATAGGCATCTATCAATCCTATATGCGCCTTATCTTTTACCACCGGGTAATGGCCATTGATATCTATTGCAAATAATGCTTTAGCCCTGATAAAATCAAATTCACACGCCAGCATGAAATATTGATTTAAGACTGGTGAAAAACCGGCAAGTTGTTGGGTAAGATCTCTTAATATACGTATAATCTCTTTTTCTTCCTGGTATTCTAATGAAAAGATTTCGTTATTGATTTCGGTGGTTTCTTCTGGCTCTATAAAACTTGTACGCCTGCTTTCGCTCTCGCTATGCAATACCCCTTTTACCAATCTTTTTTGTTCAGCAAAAACGGCCAATACCCTCCGCCCATTCATAAAACTTTCTTCAATATCTGTGAGGTAGCCAAGTTTGTTAAGCCTTGAAACAATTTTATCAAATAGCCTCCTTTGTTCGTTCCTCTTTTTATAAAGTTTCATTCTGATATTTGCCAGTTCGTTGCTGGCACTATCTCTTACTACACCCACATCATCTAATACGCCCTCAATCATTCCTTTGATTGCTTTTTCGTAGTGTATCCCTGCGATCACCCGACCCAATGCCGGAAATGCCTGGCAGTGCTCATCATCAAACCAACGAAAGATCTGCTGTGTATTTTCTGCCAATTTTTTTATTGAGATAAATTGTTCACCACTTAAGGTGGCGCCGGGAATGCCCAGTAACTTTAGTTCCCGCTTAATATTTTTTGCAAAATCGTTTGGGAAATATTGAGCTGTTTGTAACAGCGTCTTAAATTCATGCGTTTGCCGCAGGGCTAATTCTATAAAATCTATTTTAGTGTGGATCCTTAACTGTGTAGCTTTTTCTGCCGCATATTCAGTACGGCAAAGCCCGGCAAGTAAGCCTTTTACTTTATTAAATTCTAATTGATCTAATGTAGATTCAGGAAAAAATTTCATACCTCTGTGGCGCCCTCCATTTTGCCAAAATTCTATATTTCCTTTAGTTATTCATCTAATTTTAAAACAGCTAAAAATGCTTCCTGCGGAATTTCTACATTGCCTATTTGCCGCATCCGTTTTTTACCTTCTTTTTGTTTTTCTAATAGTTTACGCTTACGGCTTATATCGCCACCATAACATTTTGCGGTAACATCTTTTCGCATGGCACTTATGTTTTCCCGGGCTATTACTTTAGCGCCAATGGCAGCTTGTATCGCAATCTGGAATTGTTGCCTTGGTAAAAGCTCTTTTAATTTTTCACAAAGCTTACGGCCAAATTCCTGTGCCCGTCCCCGATGGATCAAAGCGCTAAGGGCATCTACCTTTTCATTATTGAGTAAAATATCCATTTTTACAATATCACTTTCCCGGTTATCAATTCTATGATAATCAAAAGAAGCGTAGCCCCGTGTTTGTGATTTCAATTTATCATAAAAATCAAATACAATCTCGGTAAGCGGTATTTCAAATTGAAGTTCTACCCGGGTAGTGGTTAAATAACTTTGATGAATGAGCATGCCCCGCTTATTCATACAAAGCGTCATAATATTTCCAATATATTCCGGCTTGCTGATGATCTGTGCTTTTATAAAAGGTTCCTCAATCCGCTCTGTGCGGCTTGGGTCGGGCATTTCAGCAGGATTGTTTACCTGGATGATTTCGCCCTTAGTGGTATAAGCTATAAAACTTACGTTGGGCACAGTAGTTATTACAGTTTGGTTATACTCACGCTCTAATCTTTCCTGAATAATTTCCATGTGTAATAAACCCAGGAACCCGCAGCGGAAACCAAAACCCAATGCTTTTGATGTTTCAAGTTCAAAAGTAAGTGAGGCATCGTTCAACTGTAATTTTTCCATACAATCCCTTAGTTCTTCAAACTCATCTGTATTTACAGGATAAATGCCTGCAAATACCATTGGTTTTACATCTTCAAATCCATCAATTCTTTCATGGGTTGGGTTTTGAACGGTGGTAAGGGTATCTCCTACTTTTACTTCTTTTGCATTTTTAATACCTGTAATAATATATCCTACATCGCCACATTGTACCGAATCCCGGATACTCATTCCCAATTTTAAAATACCTACTTCATCGGCTTCATATTCATTCTCGGTGCTAAAGAATTTTACTTTATCACCTTTTTTTATACTTCCGTTAAATATGCGGTAGTACACGATAATACCCCGAAAACTATTAAATACGCTGTCAAAAATTAATGCTTGCAATGGTGCATTGGGATCGCCTTTTGGTGCCGGGATGCGGCTTACAATCGCAGCTAAAATTTCCTGAATTCCAATTCCACTTTTTCCGCTTGCCAACAAGATATCTTCATCCTTACAACCAATCAATTCAATAATTTGATCTTTTACTTCCGGGATCATGGCGCCTTCCATATCAATTTTATTGATCACCGGAATTATTTCAAGGTCATTTTCCAGTGCCAGGTACAGATTGCTGATGGTTTGGGCCTGTATGCCTTGTGTAGCATCTACCAACAATAAAGCGCCTTCGCAGGCAGCAAGCGCACGGCTTACTTCATAACTAAAATCTACGTGACCGGGTGTATCAATCAGGTTGAGTGTATATCTCTCATTGTTATATGGGTAATCTATTTGAATGGCATGGCTTTTTATAGTGATCCCTTTTTCCCTTTCCAGGTCCATATCATCCAGTACTTGCGCATGCATGTCCCTTTCACTAACCGTTTTGGTAAATTCCAGTAACCGGTCGGCAAGGGTACTTTTTCCATGATCAATATGTGCTATGATGCAAAAATTCCGGATATTCTTCATAAACGATTTCCCGTGTTTTAGGGCGCAAAATTACGGTTTTTAAAGTGTTTTAATTCTATTATTCCTTTATGTGGGGAATTAGTATTTTACAAGTGGGAGAAAGGAACTTAAATGTTAGATGCTGTTACAAATTCATTTAATATTTAAAATAAAAAAACTTCGGATAGACCGAAGTTTTTAATCAATGAAATGAAAATTATATTAACCCAAATAAGCCTTTAAAGCGCCGCTATAACGTGCTTTTTGCAAACGTTTGATAGCTCTTTCTTTAATTTGGCGAATCCGTTCTTTTGTTAAATCATATTTTTGGCCAATCTGTTCTACTGTAACGCCATTTTCACCATCCAATCCAAAATAAGCATTTACTATTTCTGCTTCTCTTGGGCTTAATGATTTTAATACACGGCGTATTTCATTTTTTAAAGAATCGTGCATAACGTCTTCATCAGTTTCTGCACCCCCTTTAAGTAAATCGCCCATCGCCACATCTTCTGCTTCATGTACAGGTGCATCTAATGAAGTATGACGGGTATTACTTTGAAAAATATTATTGATCTCGGTTTCACTCATTTCTAAGAGTTCTGCCAGTTCTTCGGTAGATGGTTCCCTTTCATGTTCCTGCTCAAAAGCCATATAGGCTTTGTTGGCTTTATTATATGTGCCAATTTTATTTTGTGGTAAACGTACCAGACGGCCTTGTTCAGCCAGCGCCTGTAAAATAGATTGACGAATCCACCAAACAGCATAAGATATAAATTTAAACCCTTTTGTTTCATCAAAACGTTGAGCTGCTTTAATTAAACCGAGGTTTCCTTCATTGATCAAATCGCTTAATGAAAGCCCCTGGTGTTGATATTGTTTAGCAACTGATACTACAAAACGAAGATTTGCCTGTACTAATTTGTCCAAAGCACGCTGATCGCCCATTTTAATCTTTTGGGCAAGTATGGTTTCTTCTTCAGGTGTGATCATCGAAATCTTAGAGATTTCCTGCAGGTATTTTTCAACAGCCTGTGAATCCCTGTTCGTAATCTGGGTAGCGATTTTAAGTTGCCTCATGTGTAAAGTGTTGTGCGTGAGTGTAATAAAATATCAATCCAAAACCAATGAATTTGTAAAATAAAGAGTTTCAGGCAAATATTCTACAAAATGCATTGCAAAGTTACATTACAGATACCGTAAATCATAATTATATCGAAAAAATTGGATAAATGGTGAATAAGAATACCTGTTGTAATAAATTGGACTATCTTAAATTAGATGTATAATGATGATGAAAAGTTGTTAAAACAACCACAATAAATTCAAAATTCCTGATAATTTCATCCCTATTTTTGTAACATGATAATTGATTTACGTTCCGATACTTTTACAATTCCTACCGAACCTATGTTGCAAGCCATGATGCAAGCCCCTGTGGGCGATGATGTTTTTGGCGAAGACCCCAGTGTAAACCAGTTAGAAGCATTTGTTGCTGATATATTTGGTATGGAAGCTTCCTTGTTTTGCCCAAGCGGTACCATGGCAAATCAAATTGCAATAAAATGCCATACCCAGCCGGGTGATGAAGTGATATGCGAATTCAATAGCCACGTGTATTATTATGAAGCCGGCGGAATTGCCTTTAATAGTGGCTGCCAGGTGAAAACCATCAATGGGAACCGGGGATTGGTAACAGCAGACCAGGTAAAAGCGGCTATAAACCCGCATGATGTTCACCGTGCCAATACCAGTTTAGTAAGTTTAGAAAATACTGCTAACCGGGGTGGAGGCGCCTGCTATAATCAAAAAGACTTAGAGGAAATAAAAGAAGTATGCCTGCAAAATAATTTAAAACTTCATTTAGATGGAGCCCGGTTATTTAATGCATTGGTAGCAAACCATGAAGACCCTAAATTTTATGGAAAATTATTTGATAGTATTTCTGTTTGTTTAAGTAAAGGATTGGGTGCCCCGGTAGGAAGTGTATTGATCGGATCGAAAGAATATATAAAACGGGCACGCCGGGTACGTAAAGTATTGGGTGGTGGCATGAGGCAAGCGGGTTATCTTGCCGCAGCAGGCATATTTGCTTTAGAAAATAATATTGGCCGTTTAGCACAGGATCATGATCACGCCAAACAAATTGCTGAAATTCTTATCCAAAAAGAATTTGTAGGTAAAGTACTTCCGGTCGATACCAATATCATCATTTTTGATGTAATGGGCCGGTATTCCGCTAAAGAGTTCTCTGAGATACTAAAACAAAAAAATATACTTACCATTCCTATCTCACCCACACAAGTAAGAATTGTAACGCACCTGGGCATTAGCCCCAAAATGGTTCAGCAGGTAATTAACATATTGGAAACACTTTAGTGCGTGGTAAATATTATTTTTAATTCAAAATCATCTGTATGAAAAATTCAATAGGGATCATCATCCTTGTTTTCCTTTTTTCTTCCTGCAAAAAAAATGATAACAATAATAGCCAGGAAGCAAAAATTCATTTCATTTTTAAATTCGATTCTACCCAGGTACGTTTAAACGGATTGGGTAACCCGGTGGGTGTTGCCGCAGGCCATGCTGCACAAAGCCCACGCTTTAATAGTATGACCGCTCATTACCTGGAACTTGCTCCTACTGCTTATACGCCAATTGGCAGCGGCCAGGTTTTATACCATGCCCCGGAAGTAAATACAGGTGGCGCTACTGCAATAGATTTTAGTCAATCGCATTTTGCTGGTAATAACGAGGAGTTTTTGGCAGTGCCTATAAAAGATTTTGCACCCGGCACCTATGAATGGTTAAGGGTTTCATTGGCATATCAAAATTATTCAGTAGCCGTACACGTGGCAGGCACAATGACCCAGGCTACCATTGCTTCTTTTATTGGATACAACACCTATATTCAACAATACAAAATAAAAGATAGCACGGTAACTGTTAATGCAAATAAATTACAGGGATACTGGGCTTTTGAAACTGGTTTATTGGGTTATGGATTTGTACAAACAGGACAGGCGCCACCCGGTGCAACCACTGTACCCAATCCCATATTCAACACATCGCCTGTTCCGGCAGGCTCTTGTGTAGTAACAGGAAAATTTGCTTCTCCTTTAATAGTAACTGGTAACGAAACACAGGATATCTATATTACCGTATCCTTATCAACAAACAAAAGTTTTGAATGGATAGATAATGATGCCAATGGCCTATTTGATCCTGCCAATGGAGATACCGTAATAGATATGGGCATCAGGGGATTGATCCCGATTAAACAATAAAAATTGCTGTTTCAATTTACTGAAACAGCACCATTTATGTAAAGATATTTTTATAAATTTCCTCTTAACGCCTGCTCTCTTTCTAATGATTCAAACAAGGCTTTAAAGTTTCCTTTTCCAAAACTCTTGGCACCTTTGCGTTGAATGATCTCAAAGAATACCGTTGGCCTGTCTTGTAATGGTTTTGAAAATATTTGTAACAGGTATCCTTCATCATCTTTATCAATTAAAATACCGAGCTCCTGTAATGGTTCCAGGTCTTCATCAATATGCCCTACCCTGCTTAATACATCAGCATAATAAGATGCGGGTATTTTTAAAAATTCTACGCCCCTGTTTTTTAATGTGGTAACTGTTTCTATAATATTATTGGTAGCTAATGCAACATGCTGTACGCCTTCGCCATTGTAAAATTCTAAATATTCTTCTACCTGGCTTTTCTTTTTTCCCTCTGCAGGTTCATTTATCGGGAACTTTACATATCCATTTCCATTGCTCATAACTTTACTCATGAGGGCAGAATATTCTGTAGAGATATCATTATCATCAAAACTTAAAATATTTTTAAAGCCCATTACATCTTCATAAAATTTCACCCAGGGGTTCATTTGATTCCAACCAACATTTCCTACACAATGATCTACATATTGCAAACCCGTTTCTGTAGGATTATAATTTGATTCCCATTTTATAAACCCGGGTAAAAAAATACCATTATAATTTTTTCTTTCAATAAAAAGATGAACGGTTTCTCCGTAAGTATGTATGCCACTAATAACAGCTTCACCATCTTTATCTTTAAGAGTTTCTGGTTCTTTAAAACTTTTCCCTCCTCTTTGGGTTGTTTGTTTCCAGGCATCTGTTGCATCATCAACCTTTAGCGCTAAAAATTTTACACCGTCGCCATGCAGCCGAATATGTTCCGAAATGGCATTATCGGCACGCAGCGGAGTAGTGAGTACAAAGGTTAATTTATTCTGCCTGATTACATAGCTTGCAAAATCTTTATTTCCTGTTTCGGGTCCACTATACGCTAAAGATTGAAAACCAAATGCCGTTTTATAAAAATGGGCAGCCTGCTTTGCATTGCCCACATAAAATTCTACATAGTCAGTTCCATATAATGGCAGAAAATCTTCTACCGGTGTAACTGTTGTTTTTGTTTCTACTGTTGTACTTGACATATTGTAATAATTAAAAGAATTGATGAAAAAGAATAAGTATAAGAAGAACCTATTGCAAAAAAAAGTGAAGGAACCATTAAACTGAATTTAAAGCAAGCGACATTACAAGCAAGCAATGAAAGCTGCGCTTGTCGCCAAAAATTTTATGCGGATAATCCGGGATCATTACAACTTCAAAGATACAAAAATATTAAAGGCTTCTCTTTTTTGTATTATTAATTTATATGATTTTCATTACACAGTAGTCGCAACCAGTTTTGCTCTTTTTGCCTTTCTAAATTGGCGGATACTGTTGATAAGGATTGATAACAAGATCAGCGCTAAACCAATATAAAACTGGATGTGCAAAAGTTTGCGCTCATCAAAAATAAAGAAGGCCAATAAGATACCATATACCGGCTCCAGGTTATAACTGAGATTTACGGTAAATGCAGAGATTTTTTTTAGGGCTTGCAATTGTAAATCAAACATGATGATGGTACAGATGATCGCCAATAATGACAGCCAAAGCCAATCCATGGCAGAGGGCCAGAAATAAGCCGGTGGAAAAAAAATAAAATAAACAGGTAGTACCATGCAAAGAAAAATAAAACCTGCAAAAAATTCATACCAGGTTAAAACCTTGGGAGTAAAGCGTAATAAAAGCTGTTTGTTTAATATGGGGAAAATAGCGCTACCCACGGCCGCTGCAATACCAAATAAAATACCAAGTTTATAATGGGGATGAAAATCAAATACGATAATGATGCCCGCAATCACCATCAGGCCTAATATTACTTCCACCATATCTGATTTGCGGCGCAGGATTAATGGTTCTAATAAAGCAGTAAAGAAACCAGTAGCAGAAAAGCAAACCAGGGCAACAGAAACATTTGCATATTTAATACTTCCATAAAATGCTACCCAATGAAAAGCAACCATTACGCCAACCAATGCAATTTTCAACATATCTTTTACCGGGAGCCTGGGTAATAGTTTTTTTGCTTTCAACAGTACGCCTAATACAACAATGGCAATAAGCAAACGGTAAAAAACCAATAATCCTTCATTCAATTGAATTAACTTTCCCAGAATGGCGGTGAACCCAGCTAAAAAAACGGCTATGTGTAATTGAATAAATGCTTTCTTCATTTGCATCGCAAATATATGATGGCTAATGGCATAAAATATACGGCTACTAAAATACCATATCCTGCTGGGACGATTTAATATCTAAATCCAAAATATATATAAAATACAAAAACGGCATCCTGTCATAGCTAAACATCCCTATATTTGCCCACTTATTAATCATATATATCTATTATGAATTTTAAACGCATCAACAACATTACCGGTTGGGCAGTTTGCCTGATAGCTTGTGCGGTTTATATTATGACCATGGAGGCTACCGGAAGTTTATGGGATTGTGGAGAATTTGCATCAAGCGCTTATAAGTTACAAATTCCGCATCCGCCGGGAGCGCCATTGTTTGTGCTGATTGGCCGATTGTTTATGGTTCCTTTTGGCCCCGATCATGCCGCCACGGGCATCAACCTGATGAGTGCGTTGGCGAGTGGTTTTACAATTTTATTTTTATTTTGGAGTATTACACACTTTGCCCGTAAACTGGTAAAAAAAGATGATGGTGAACTTACCAATGAAAATATCATTGGTATTATGATTGCCGGCGCCGTAGGTGCTTTAGCATATACTTTTTCTGATTCATTTTGGTATAGCGCTGTAGAAGGTGAAGTATATGCACTTTCTTCATTTTTTACCGCAATCGTTTTTTGGGCGATGTTAAAATGGGAACACAATGTTACAGAAGAACATGAGCAAGGTATTAAAGGCCATTTCACCAAAGCCGACCGGTGGATCATTCTTATCTTTTATTTGATGGGGCTATCAATTGGCGTGCATTTGCTCAACTTATTGACCATCCCTGCCCTGGTGCTTATTTATTATTTTAAAAGATATAAAGTAACTAACTGGGGTACGTTTTGGGCATTTGTAATCGGCTGTTTAATTACAGGCCTGGTACAAAAAGCAGTAATACAATGGAGCATTAAAGGCGCCGGAAATATGGATATTTTATTCGTAAATAGTTTTGGGCTTCCTTTCTTCTCCGGTTTTGCATTCTTTTTTGTGATGATTGCTGTATTGGTATATTTTGGCTTAAAGACTGCAGAAAAAAGAGGTTGGAATTTTTTAAAATTAGGATTGTGGAGTTTTGTATTTATGCTCCTGGGTTATTCAACTTACTTTACTACCCTTATTCGCAGCAATGCCGATCCGGCGGTAGATATGTTTAATGTGGACAACCCCGTAAACCTGGTGGGTTATGTAAGCCGTGAACAATACGGCGACTGGCCAATATTATATGGCCAGGATTTTACTTCGGAAATACAGGATTCTAAAATTACAGAGACCTATGTAAAGGCCAATGGTAAATATGAAAAAAGCGGGCGCAAAATTGAGTATATCTATGCACCCGGCAGTAAACATTTTTTTCCACGCATGTGGGATATGAGTAACGACCAGGGCCATGCAGATTACTATGCTGCCTGGGCAGGTATAGAAAAAGACCAACAGGGTAATTGGGACCGGGCCCCTACCATGGCAGAAAATATCGGATTCTTCTGGAGTTACCAGATTAACTGGATGTACTGGCGGTATTTCATGTGGAATTTTGCAGGCAAACAAAATGATATCCAGGGTATCAATATGGGCAATGTAAGAGATGGGAACTGGAAAACAGGTATCGGATTTTTTGATAAAATCCGTTTGGGTGATCAAAACTCAATGCCCGATACATTAAAACATAATAAAGCCAATAATAAACTTTTTGCCCTACCCTTTATTTTAGGGTTACTGGGATTACTTTATCAAATTAAAAAAGATAAAAGAGATTTCATTGTGGTAGGATTATTATTTTTCTTCACTGGCTTTGCCATCTCCATTTACTTAAACCAGGCGGGCAATCAACCCCGTGAACGGGATTATGCTTTTGTGGGTTCATTCTACGCATTTGCAATATGGATTGGGCTTGGGTTCTATTATGTGCGTGATTTTCTGATGCAATATGTAAAGAGGCTTTCTATCAGTAATTATTTTGCCGGGTTACTATGCTTATTATTGGTACCTGTACTGATGGCTTCGCAGGAATGGGATGACCATGACCGCAGCCATAAAACATTGGCCAGGGACTTAGCCATAGATTATTTGGAAAGTTGTGCACCCAATGCCATCTTAATAACATTTGGTGATAATGATACTTACCCACTTTGGTATGCGCAGGAAGTACAAGGTATCAGAAGAGATATCAGGGTAATCAATAGCAGTTTGCTGGGCACGGATTGGTACATCAACCAACTGCGATATAAAGTGAACCAAAGTGATCCTATTGATCCTATTTGGACGCCTGAAGAAATTGTAGGAGCAAACCGGGATGTAATTTATGCACCTGAAAGAATTTATGGCAATAATACAGGAATGATAAACCAATTCCTGGCTGGTGCAGGTATTAAAGACCCATCTCAACCAATGGATTTATATACCATGATGAAAGATTATGCCGGTAGTGATGATCCTAAAAAAACACAGACTGGTACCGATGGTTCAGTGATCAATATTTTTCCGGTAAAAAGGGTTTCAATACCTGTTGATGAAGCGTTGGTTCGCAAAAATGGAACTGTAAATGCAAATGATACCGTGGTAAGCCAGGTAGTTTTTGATATTCCTAAAGGAATATTGTATAAAAATGAAACAGCTATTTTAAATATTATTGCGGCCAACAAATGGAAAAGACCCATCTATTTCACTTCTGCCTATGGTGAGCTTGGCTTTGGCGATTATTTGCGCCAGGATGGGCTTACTTACCGGTTGGTACCTGTAAAAAATAGCCAGGTAAATGAAGATTGGGTGGTAAATAAAATGATGAACAAATTTGTATTTGGAAATGCTGATAAGCCAGGAGTATATTTTGATGAAGAGAACCGCAGGCATTTAAATAGTATTCGCTTAGCTTATGCCGGAGCAGCCCGTAACCTGGCAGAAAATGGCAGAAAAGAAGATGCCCGGAAATTATTAAATAAATGCGACCAGGGTATGCTGGAAGAAAATATGCCGATTGCGATGGCCAGCCGCAGCCAGCAGCATAATCAAATTTCAATGCAAATGTATATTGCTGCAAACCTTTCAGGTGACAGTGCTTTAGCGAAGAAATTCTTTAATGCGCTAAAAAAAGATATGGAGCAACAAGCTGCTTATTACCAGGGTTTACCTCCTAATAAAAGAGATGGATTGGAATATGAAGAACAACGCAATGATAATTTATTGCGTGGGTTAATGAGTATGGAGCAGCAGTTTAAAATGCCGCTACCGCCTTCTGCTGAAACAACTGCACCCATAAAAACCCAACCCGTTTTAAAACCGGCAGACAGCAATAAATAAGATTTCAGGTATAAATAAAAATCCCTGCTTATATATAGGCAGGGATTTTTTTATTCCGACGAATGAATATTATTAGTGCATTTTAAAACCTTCTAAAAACTTAGTGGTGAAATTCCCACTTTGGAATTGCTCGTTTTCCATAAGCTGCAAATGAAAAGGGATGGTCGTTTTTATACCTTCAATTACATATTCACTTAAAGCACGGTGCATGGTTTTTATAGCTTCTTCCCTTGTTTGGGCTACTGCAATTAATTTAGCGATCATGCTATCATAATAAGGCGGAATTACATACCCCGCATATACATGGCTATCTACCCTTACCCCATGCCCACCGGGCGTGTGCAGTACAGTGATTTTTCCTGGGCTTGGTCTGAAATCATTATAGGGATCTTCAGCATTTATCCTGCATTCAATGGCATGCATTTGAGGGTAATAAGCTTTTCCTGTTATTTTATCGCCGGCAGCAATTTTTATTTGTTCTTTTATAAGATCGTAGTTGATCACTTCTTCAGTAACGCAATGTTCTACCTGGATACGGGTATTCATTTCCATAAAATAAAAATTGCGATGCTTATCCACTAAAAACTCAACAGTACCTACGCTTTCATACTGAATGGCTTCTGCTGCTTTGATGGCCGCATTGCCCATGGCTTCTCTCAGTTCCGGCGTCATAAATGGCGATGGGCTTTCTTCTACTAATTTTTGATGCCTTCTTTGTATAGAACAATCCCGTTCGCTTAGATGGCATATATTGCCGTATTGGTCACCCGCAATTTGTATTTCAATATGGCGGGGTTCTTCCACAAATTTTTCCATATAGATACCATCATTTTTAAACGAGGCAGCAGCTTCCATCTTAGCCGTTTCAAATGCTTTTTCAATTTCCTCCTCATGCCATACTACCCGCATCCCTTTTCCACCACCACCTGCTGTAGCTTTTAATATAACGGGGTAACCAATTGAGTTAGCAGCTTCTTTAGCATGGTTTACATCTCTCAAAAGCCCTTCTACCCCCGGTACCACAGGAACCCCGGCCTTGATCATGGTTTCTTTAGCCGTTACTTTATCACCCATTGCATTGATCATTTCGGGCGTAGGCCCAATGAATTTGATTCCCGATGCTTTACAAATTTCTGAAAATTTTGCATTTTCTGCCAGGAAACCATACCCCGGATGAATTGCATCGGCATTGGTTATTTCTGCAGCGGCAATAATATTAGGTATGCGTAAATAACTATCTGCACTGGCAGGTTTGCCAATACAAACAGCTTCATCAGCAAATTTTACATGGAGGCTGTCTTTATCAGCAGTAGAATAAACGGCTACCGTTTTTATGCCCATTTCTCTACAGGTACGTATAATCCTTAATGCAATTTCTCCACGGTTTGCAATTAATATTTTTTTAAACATTGGTTTGTTTTGGTGTGGAATTATAATTTTTAAAAATTATAATGGTTATCAATTCTTTAATTTATTTACTTGAAATTTTTAGTCAAGTAATTAAGAAGGATCAACCAGGAAAAGAGGCTGATCATATTCTACCGGGCTTGCATCATCCACCAGTATTTTTACAATCTTTCCTTTTACTTCGCTTTCAATTTCATTAAAGAGTTTCATGGCTTCTATAATACACACAACTTTACCGGGACTCACTTCGTCTCCTACATTTACAAACAACGGTTTATCAGGCCCTGCCTGGCGATAGAATGTGCCAATCATTGGACTTTTAATAGTTATTAAATTATCTTTTACAGGCTCTGCTGCCGGTTTTGCCGGGGTTGCTGCCGGAGCCTGCGGAGTACTTGCTACTGCTGGTGCTGCAACTTGAGGAGCTGAAGCATTCGTATAAATTTTTTGAGAAGGTTCTTTTTTTTGCTTGATGGTAATTTTAGTGCCATCCTCTTCAATCGTAATTTCTCCTATGGAGGTTTTATTAATGAGCTTTACCAGCTCCTGAATTTGTTTAATATCCATGTGTGTTAGTTAAAATGATGAATGAGATAGACAAACGGGCAGCTAAGATATGGAATGATTAAATATAGAACCAAGAAATATTTATAAGATTTTACCGAAAATGAGCCTGTTTTTGTTCAAATTTCATCGAAATTGAATAAAAATCTTTGATTTTAGATTGAAAACAGCAAAAAAATAAGGGAGGAAAATCCACCCTTTATCTCATCTTAAAATTATTTTACCCGTTCTACATATTCACCAGACTTGGTGTTGATGCGTATCATTTCACCTTCATTTACAAAAAGAGGGACATTTACAGTAGCACCGGTTTCTACGGTTGCCGGTTTCAGGGTACGGGTTGCTGTATCTCCCTTTATACCCGGTTCGCTATAGGTTACCATTAATACAATCTTATCGGGCAATTCCACCCCCATCGGAAGATCTGTTTCTCCATTTATTAAAACGCTTACTTCCTGTCCTTCTTTTAAAAACTGGGGTGCATCTACCATGCTTTCTGCAACAGTAACCTGTTCAAAAGTTTCATTGTCCATAAAACTATAACCGGTATCATCTTTATATAAATATTGATACGCTTTCTTTTCTACTCTTACCGGGTAAATGGTTTCACCACTGTTCCAGGTAATTTCAAGAGTGCGGCTATTATCTACCCCCTTCATTTTTGCCCACACTTTTGCGGCCGCACGGGCAGTTTTGTTTTGCCCAAATTCTATCACCGTGTACAGGTTGCCATCTATTTTTAAGATAAGCCCTGAACGCATATCTGCTGTAGTTGCCATAATTTGATTTTAGTTCTTTAAGGCTGCAAAAGTAGGAAACCCAGCCTTAAATATGAAATTCGTTTCTGCTCTTTTTTAAACCTGATCTTGGGAGTTTACATAATGATCATGGTTGCAATTATTAGCATTAAAATTATGTAGTGATAAATATTTACCTTTGCAACTCAAAAATCTCTCACTCAAAAATAAATTTTTTCTTATGAAAGTAACTGTAGTAGGCGCTGGTGCTGTAGGAGCTACCTGTGCTGACAATATTGCCCGCAAACAAATTTGTGATGAATTGGTAATTGTTGATATTAAAGAGGGCGTAGCAGAGGGCAAGGCAATGGATCTTATGCAAACGGCACAAATAGAAGGATTTGACACCCGTATTATAGGTAGTACAAATGATTACAGCAAAACGGCCGGAAGTACAGTGGCAGTTATTACCTCGGGTATTCCCCGTAAACCGGGAATGACCAGGGAAGAATTGATTGGCATTAATGCCGGCATTGTAAAATCAGTTACAGAAAACATTTTAAAACATTCACCTGAATGTATTATTATTATTATTAGCAATCCAATGGATACGATGACGTACCTGGCGCTAAAATCCAGTGGGTTGCCCAAGAACAGGATCATTGGTATGGGCGGGATCCTGGATAGTGCAAGGTTCCGGTATTTTTTAAGCCAGGCTATCCCTTGCTCACCAAATGATTTACAAGCCAATGTAATTGGTGGCCATGGTGATACTACCATGATCCCATTAACCAGGTTGGCTACTTATTGCGGTATCCCCGTATCTGAATTTTTAGATGAAGAAAAAGCCAAAAAAGTAGCTGCCAGCACCATGGTTGGCGGCGCTACTCTTACCGCTTTACTGGGTACTTCTGCCTGGTATGCACCCGGCGCTGCAGGTGCGTCGCTGGTAGAAGCAATTGTAAGAGATGAAAAGAAAATGGTACCCTGCTGTGTTTATTTAGATGGTGAATATGGGCAAAAGGATATTTGCATTGGCGTTCCCGTAATTATTGGAAAAAATGGGTGGGAGAAAATCATTGATTTTAAACTGAATGACCAGGAGAAAGAAATGTTTAATAAAAGCGCTGATGCTGTACGTAAAATGAATGAAACTTTAAGTACATTATCCTGATATTAAAAAGATTTAATGGATCTTAATTTTTAAAAATGCCGGTAAAGTTTACCGGCATTTTTCATAATAATATTAGTACTTTTAGAGCCTTAATTTGTTTATGATTTCAAAATTACACTTCTGTTTTTATTGCATCATTTTTTTAGGCTTCGGTATCCATGCTTCGGCCCAGTTAACCATTTCTCCTTACACGAATGCACAGGCTTTGGCTCAGCGCTTAGTAGGTGATGGCGTAAGTATTAGTAATGTAACCTTTACCGGAAATAATCAAATGGCAGGCTACTTTAATAGCCGCCCCAATGTAGGCTTGGGTTTAGATAGTGGGATTGTAATAACAAATGGTAAAGCCAAAACAGATAACAGTGGTAATGGAGTTGATATTTCAGGCTTTGATATTGCTGATAATATACTGGCCGATAACAGTTGGGGCTTAGGTGGCGATGCCCAACTTGCCAATGCCATTGGGTTCCCATTAAGCGAATTAAATGACGCAGGCATTTTAGAATTTGATTTTATCCCCCTGGGTGATTCCATAAAATTCAGGTATGTATTTAGCTCCGAAGAATACACGGCTGCTTTTGCCTGCCCAGGTGCATTCAGCTCATACAATGATGCATTTGCTTTCTTTATATCCGGCCCGGGATTCCCTACACCCACCAATATTGCGCTGGTACCCAATACCACTTTACCGGTATCTATTTTCAATATAAATAATGTAAAAGACTTTTTGGGAAATGCCTTGTGCCCAGCCAATACCAGCTATTACGTAGATAATACTTCAGGTACATATCTTTCTCACGATGGTCATACAACGGTTCTTACTGCACTGGCACAAGTAGTACCCTGCCAAACGTATCATTTAAAATTAGTGATATCCGATGTGGGTGATGGTCTGTATGATAGTGGTGTGTTCTTAGAGGCCAAAAGTTTAAGCTCCAATTCATTTGAACTCACAAACCTTACCCAAACAGATGCAAATGGGGTAAGTTATTTGGTAGAAGGATGTGTAACCGGATCTTTGAAAATAAAAAGAAGGAATGCTTCCTCATTTTCGCAGGTGGTAAACCTGGCCTATGGTGGTACGATAACCAATGGTGTAGATGTACAAACGATGCCCAACAGTGTTACGATTCCCGCCGGCCAGTCAGAAGTATTATTAAATATTCATCCTTTAATTGATAATATTACTGAAGGAACAGAAATTTTAAAAATTTATACCCTGGCCGCTTGTGGCAGCAGCACCATTCCTACTGATAGCGCTACGATTGAATTAAGAGATTTTGATACGCTTACAGTATTTCCCGGCCAACATCCGGATACTGCATTTATTTGCCGTAATTCAAATATTACAATTAATGCTTCATCTGGTTTTACTACTTATCAATGGGATGCAAATGCTTCATTAAACAATGCCAATATCCGCACCCCCATTGCTACGCCACAACATGAGTACACAAAATATTATTGCACAGCCAGCATAGGCACTTGTAATGCCAGGGATTCTATTAATATAAAATGGAAAACGATTCGGATGGATGCGACTACAGATATTGTTTGTGCCGGTGGAAATACAGGACAAATTAAAACATCTATTGGTACAGGATGGCAGGTACCAGTTGAGTATTCATTGAATAACCAGGCCTGGCAACCAGCTACCCAGTATAATAACTTACCTGTGGGCAATTATACGATTAGAATAAAAGATGCATCAGGCTGTATGGATAGTGTAAGCACCAGTTTAATACAATCATACCCCGACCTGTTAATTCAACAAATTGATACCAGCTTTGCAAGTTGTACAGGGAATGCCGATGGTCATATTATTATTAATGCTTCGGGTGGTAAACCATCCATTCTGTATTCAATTAATAATGGAACCAGTTATCAAAACAATAATAATTTTCCGGTAAGGCAGGGCAATTACACCATTAAGATCAAAGATGCCAATGGCTGCCTATCGGCACCTCAAAATATTGTGATTGGGCTTAATAATGATATTATATTACAGGCAGGCTTACTCCCACCTATATGCGAAGGTGCTACTTCATATCCTTTGCCATTAATCTCTGATGCGAGTTCTTTTGCCTGGGTGCCCGCTGCACATTTAAGCAATGCCGGTATCAAAAATCCTGTTGCCAATCCAACTGTAGATACGAAATATATTGTAACGGCTACAAAGGGAATATGTAATAAAAAAGATAGTGTATCCGTTTGGGTAAACCCTGCACCGATACCCAATGCAGGAGAAGATGTAGCCATTTGTGTGGGTGGAAATATTGAGTTACATGGTAGTGGCGGTACTGCATTTAGCTGGACACCCACCGATTGGTTAAGCGACCCTCATTCAGCAAATCCTACCGTGGTGCGACCTCTAGAAAACAGGTATTATTATTTGAAAGTGAAAGATGCGAACGGATGTAATTCTTTAGTGTATGATACGGTAATGGTAAAAGTAACACCATCAGTAAGAATGTTTGCAGGATACGATACGGTTGCAGCCATGGGGCAGCCCATTCAATTATATGCAGTAGAGTTAGGCAGTAGCGGGGTACGTACTTATTCATGGGATCCAGCTTATGGCCTCAATAATCCATCTGCACAAACACCCATTGCAACGATTGATCATGATATGATTTATGAAGTTACCGGAAGAACTGCCGAAAACTGCGAAGGCTCTGCCAGGATTCATATCAAAGTTTATAAAGGGCCTGAAATTTATGTTCCCTCTGCCTTCACACCAAATAATGATGGCACCAATGATATATTAAGGGCCATACCTGTAGGAATGAAGCAAACCCAATTTTTTAGAGTTTACAACCGGTGGGGGCAGTTGGTATTTAGTACAAGTAATTTTCACCAGGGTTGGAATGGCCGCATTCAGGGTGTATTGCAATCAACCGGTACGTATGTATGGATTGCACAGGGGATAGATTACCTTGGTAAAACGGTATATAGAAAAGGTACTACAACCCTATTGCAATAAAGAATACATGATATGTTTTAATTGAGAAATCTTCTAAAAGAAGAAATAGCCCATTAAAAAAATAACAGGCAATAAAAATTAGATTTTCATTTTGCATAAACTCTATATTCTCCTCATCATTGTATTTGTATTATTACTGGGTTATGCTGTGCATAAGGCCATCAGGAGGTTAATTGATCCACGCAAAAGTGTAAATCATTTATTCTTATATTTTTTGTTTCATTTTATAGCGGTTTTTATTCTCGTATTCCTGGTTGATTTTTTTATACTTAAGTTTTCTGCCACTTTGTTTGGTTGATAAAGATTATTTTTACAACTTCAATGCTAAATAAAAATGTTATGAGTTACAACTTACTAAAAGGGAAAAAAGGGATCATCTTTGGCGCATTAGACGAAAATTCAATTGCCTGGATCACTGCATTGCGCTGTCATGAAGAAGGCGCTGAGATTGTACTTACCAATGCTCCCGTTGCCATGCGCATGGGTGAGATAAACAAACTTGCCGAAAAAATTAATGCCCCGGTGATACCCTGCGATGTAAGTAGTGATGATGATGTAACAAACCTCATTGATAAAACCATGGAACATTTTGGAGGAAGTTTTGATTTTATTTTGCATTCCATTGGCATGAGTGTAAATATGCGCAAAGGAAAATCATATACTGAAATTGACTATGGTTTTAATGCTAAAACCTTAGACATTTCTGCCATAAGCCTGCACCGGATTTTGGCAACCTGCATGAAAAAAGATGCTTTAAAAGAATGGAGCAGCGTAGTAGCGCTTACCTATATTGCTGCACAAAGGGTTTTCCCTGATTATAATGAAATGGCCGATGCCAAAGCTTTATTAGAAAGTGTAGCCCGCAGTTTTGGCTATCATTATGGTTTAAAAAAACATGTACGCATCAATACGATTTCTCAATCACCTACCCGTACCACGGCTGGTAGTGGTGTAAAAGGTTTTGACGGGTTTATGAATTATGCTGAATTTATGAGCCCATTGGGCAATGCCAGCGCTGCGGATTGTGCCAATTATATTGTAAGCCTGTTTTCTGACCTTACAAAAATGGTAACCATGCAAAACCTGTTTCATGATGGTGGTTTTTCTCTTACCGGCGTATCTCATGCGGTAATTGAACAAATGGAAAAATAATTTGAACTATTTAAAAAATATCCGGGCAATTAATTTTGGCCTTTGTATTTATTCGCAATCTCTCATTAATTTATACTTTGGTTGATACCATGATAAAAATATTTATCTTCATAAAATGAGACTGCTTATTGCATTTGTTTTATTTTCTTTTCCGCTATTCTTATTTGCACAAAACCAAAGCGCAACTATCTCTGGCAGGGTGATAGATGAAAATGACAATTCGGTAAAGCAGGCTTCTGTTACTGTTTTGGGTAAACATACCGGGATCCTTACGAATGATAGCGGTTATTTTTCAATTAGTGTTCCTGCTGAAAAAACATTGGCCCTGGTCTTTTCGCATAACAATTTACAAACCATACAAAAAAACTTTTATTTAAGCCCCGGAGAAAAAGAAATAATTACAGTGATCCTTCGCCCCGAAGGGAAAACATTGGATGCGGTAGTATTACAAAATGATAAAGTAAGAGAAGAAACAGGCCTCATTAAAATAAATCCCAAAAATGCATTCACCTTACCCAGTACAACCGGTGGCGTAGAATCACTCATAAAAACACTGGTAGGCAGTAACAATGAACTTACATCGCAATATAGTGTGCGGGGTGGTAATTATGATGAAAACCTTGTGTACATCAATGATTTTGAAATTTATCGCCCCTACTTAGTGAGTAACGGGCAGCAAGAAGGGCTTAGCCTCATAAATCCTGAACTTACAAGGAATGTACAATTTTACGTAGGCGGTTTCCAGGCAAAGTATGGCGATAAAATGAGCAGTGTATTAGATATTCAATATAAAAAACCACAACGTACCGGGGGAAGTGTATATATAAGTATCCTGGAGCAAGGCGCTCATATTGAAGGTAATTCAAAAAATAAAAAACTTACTTACCTGGCTGGTGTACGAAATAAAAGTAATAGCAATGTATTAAGCAATCAACCTACAAAAGGAGCATATATACCATCTGCCAGCGATGCACAGGCCTTTTTAACGTATAAGATTTCTGATAGATTACAGGCAGAATTATTGGGTATTTATTCCATTTCTAAATTTAATTTTTACCCAGAATCAGTAAAAAAAACAGCTTCTGTTTTCTCTCCTTTTTTTTCGATGAACCTGGGATTGGACGTGTATTTTGAAGGCCAGGAAAAAGATAAATACGCCAGCTCATTAACGGGATTCACCTTGGTTCACCGGCCTAATATGGCGCTCAATTTAAAATGGATGGTAAGTAGGTTTACCGATAAAGAAAATGAGAACTATGATATTGCCGGCGCTTACTTATTTGGTGAAAGGGATTTTGACAGGGAGAGCAGTAGTTTTGGCGAAATTGTAAATCCGTTAGGTGCAGGTGTGTACCAGGATTATGCCCGCAATGAATTACAAATTGATATCTTAAGCTTACAACATAAAGGAACCTATGATTTTAAAAATCATTTTTTTCAATGGGGTATCAACACAGAGTTTGTAAAAATAGATGATGTGCTAAAGCAATGGCAATACCAGGATTCAGCCGGTTACTCCCTACCCTACAACCCACAAGCGCCCAGTTTAATAAATGCATTTGACAATAAAGCAAACCTCACTTTCAATAAGTACAGTGGATACTTGCAGGATAATATTCATTTTACTTCAGGAAAATCGGATATCATTTTACAAGCCGGCCTTCGGTTAAATTATAATGGCGTAAATAAAGAAACCAATATTAGTCCACGTATGCAAGCCAGCATAAAACCTCACTGGAAACATGATATGGTTTTTAAGGCCGCAGCCGGTATTTATGTGCAACCCCCTTTTTACAGGGAACTGCGAAGTTTTGATGGTAGCATCAATACGGGCATAAAAGCACAGCGTAGCTTTCAATTTGTAAGCGGTATTGATTACAATTTTAAAGGACCGGGCAACAGGCCTTTCCGATTAACGACGGAAGCTTATTATAAACAAATGACCGATGTGGTTCCTTACGATATTGAAAATGTAAAAATTCGTTACCTCGGTAACAACAACGCAAAGGCCTATACCGCAGGAGTTGACTTTAGGTTATTTGGTGAATTGGTAGAGGGAGCAGAAAGCTGGCTTAGCATCGGCATTATGCGGAGCCGTGAAAATTTAGACAATGATTTTTACTATTTATATAAAAATGCTGCAGGCGAAATCATTGATGCGAATACTCCCGATAAAGTTGTGGCCGATAGTACGCAACAGCAAGTAGGTTGGTTACGCCGTCCGAGCGACAGGCTCTTTACTGTAGGATTATACATGGAAGATTATTTGCCTACCAATAAAAATTTTAAAGTGCATTTGAATATGCTTTATGGCAGTAATATGAGTTACAATATTCCCGGCAGTGTTCGTTACCGCAATGGATTGATTGTAGAACCTTACATGCGGGTAGATATTGGCTTTAGCGCCCAACTGCTTAGCGAGGCGTCGCAAAGGCGCAGCCACAGCCCATTTCGTGGATTTAAAAATATTTGGGCAAGCCTGGAAGTGTTTAATTTAATAGACCGGGCAAATACCATTAGTTATCAACTTATAAAAGATTTTTCTAATTCAGTATATGCTATTCCCAACAGGCTTACACCCCGCTTAGTAAATCTGAAACTGCTTGCCCGCTTTTAAAACTGTTTGTTATTTTTAAAGGATTCAAAATTATTTTTAACTTTTCCACCATAATCTTAATGATGTGAATAAGTAAATTCGTAATACTTTGTATTCATCATATAAATTTGGATAGTAAGTCGTTTTAATAGTATCAAAAATTACATTAACCCAAAAAACTTTTTTCAGCTAACTGAACAAAGTCTAAAATCTGAACACATTGACAGAAACAATCATTAACCTTGAAACAGTTAATCCTATTGAGTTTTTCGGAGTGAACAACGGCAAACTTGATATCTTAAAAAAGAAATTCCCTTTATTAAAAATTTTAAGCCGTGGCACGCAGTTAAAATTGAGCGGAGCCCCGGAACAAATAGAAGGAGCCAGGGAAAAAATTGATCTTCTTGTTCAATATTTACAAAGAAACGGTCACATGAGTGAAAATTATTTTGAACAAATTTTAGGTGGCGACGATGAAAAAGCGATCGACAACTTTATGGACCGCAATCCAAATGATGTACTTGTTTATGGTTCTAATGGAAAAACAGTAAGGGCCCGTACCGCCAATCAAAAATTGCTGGTGCAGGCTTGCGATAAGAATGATATTGTTTTTGCTATTGGCCCCGCAGGTACCGGCAAAACCTATACTGCTGTTGCGCTTGCAGTACGGGCATTAAAGAGTAAATTGGTTAAAAAAATTATTTTAACCCGGCCTGCTGTAGAAGCAGGTGAAAGTTTGGGATTTTTACCGGGCGACCTGAAGGAAAAAATTGATCCTTATTTACGCCCATTGTACGATGCATTAGATGATATGATCCCGGCAGATAAACTGGGGTATTATATGAGTACCCGTACCATTGAAATTGCACCACTGGCTTATATGCGTGGACGAACACTTGATAATGCTTTTATTATTTTAGATGAGGCACAAAATACAAACGACTTACAAATTAAAATGTTCCTCACCCGTATTGGCCCCAATGCAAAAGCAATTATTACCGGTGATCCCACACAGATTGATCTGCCTAAAAACCAGCACAGTGGCCTTTTTAAAGCTACTAAGATTCTCCGCAATATTGATGGCATAGCACACATAGAATTAGATGAAGAAGATGTAGTAAGGCATAAACTGGTAAAATCAATCATTAAAGCTTATAATAAGTTTGATGAGGCACATACCAGGGAATCTGAAAAGAAATAATTAATTCCAGGGGAAAACCATGTTATTGGCGGTATTAGTACCGCCTTTTTTTGTTTTTATTGTTCATGAACAACAAGTACTGCAAGCTTTAACATCCTGCATGTAAAAAAAATAAGAATGGATTAATAATTGAAAGTGGTTTACCCATAAATTTACACACAGGATTGGTTAACTTTGAAATACTTGAGGAAGATCATTATGAAAAAATTACTATTGCTATTAGGATTATTTGGTTTTGTACTTTTTACAGGTTGCGAACAGAAGAGTGTTACGCCTGCTGAAGTTTTGAATCAATTTCTTGATGCCGTGAAACACAATGATTTTTCAAAAGCCCGCAGTTTGGTTACTGCAGAAAGTATCCCCACTTTTATAACGATGGAATGGACATTACAAAACAATAAGGAGCAGAATAACATTTCCTTAGATAGCGTAGTGGTGGATACTGAATCTACAATCATTACAGGTGATTCTGCCACCGTAAAAGCAATTGAGTTGAAAAACGGGGAAGCGATACCCTTTATCTTAAAGAAAGAAATAGGCGGCTGGAAAGTATCTTTGCAAAAAGCAGATATTGCTGAAATGATTAACAGTAAAATAAAAGAAAAGATAGATTCAGCTATGATAACAAAAGATAGCCTGCTGAATAAAATTGGTGATTTAGCAGATTCTACCGCTGAAAAATTAAATAATGGAATAAAAAAATTAGATAGCCTGGGGAAAAATATTCAAATAAAATTATAAAACAATGAATAGGACTTTATTGAAGTATGCTTCAATATTTTTTGTGTGTTTAATAGGTTTAATCGCATGTAAACCAAAAGTAGAACGGCCACATACTGCTTTAGATACAGGCCGGGTATTTATAAGGGCCAGCCTGGATGGTGATTTTAAAACGGCAGAAAACCTTTTGCTTAAAGATTCTGAAAGTGTACAATTATTTGACAGGTATAAATTGTATTACAACCGTATTTCTGATGTAGAAAAGAAAAATTTTAAGAGCGCCGATTATATGATCAATAAATATTCTGATGAAAATGATTCTACTACCATCATAAATTATAGTAATTCATTTATAAACCGGCCAATGGAAATAAAAGTGGTGAAAACGGGTGGTGATTGGTGGGTTGATTTCTCTTATATCTCATCCGGAAACTTACCCCTTAATTAATGATAAAAAATATAATATTGATAGGGCTGGGTGGCGCTTTAGGAAGTGTATTACGCTACCTGTCAATTTTATACTTTAAAGGATTTGCATATCCCTGGGCAACTTTATTTGTAAATATCCTGGGCAGTTTTATTATTGGTTTAATAGTTGCCCTTTTCCTGAAGAATGGGAACTGGCCCCTCTCCTACCGGTTATTCCTGGCCACCGGCATTTGTGGAGGGTTCACTACATTCTCATCATTTAGTTTAGAAAATATGGAATTATTGAATGCCGGAAAATTTGGGCTGGCCATGTTTTATATTATTATCAGCATCGTTGGGGGTTTGCTTGCCTGCTGGTTGGGTTATAGATTGGTTCAAACATAAATTATTCTTATGAAATACACATTACATCCCTGGCATGGGGCACATTATGGCGATGATCAACCGCAGGTTGTAAATGCACTGATAGAAATTCCGCAGGGTAGTAATTGTAAATATGAAATAGATAAACCAACCGGCCTGCTTCGGTTAGACCGTGTAATTTATTCATCTTTCCATTACCCGATCAACTATGGATTTATTCCACAAACTTTAGGAGAAGATAAAGACCCGTTGGATATATTGGTAATGTGCAGTGAACCCATACAACCATTATGCCTGGTAACAGCCACTGTAATTGGCAATATGCAAATGATTGATAGCGGCGAAAAAGATGATAAAATTATTGCTGTTGCCACTAAAGATCCTTCTGTGAACCACATCAAAGATATTGATGCAATACCTGCTCATTTTTTTGCGGTACTTAAAAATTATTTTGAACAATATAAAGTACTTGAAAATAAAAAAGTACTCATTGATGATTTTCAGAGTAAGGAAATAGCATATCGCATCATAACTGATGCGATTGAACGCTATAAACTCAACTTCAGTGAAAAACAGTGAACCATTAAATAATAAAAAAATGGATATTCAAACAATACTCATCCTAATAATAGTGGGAGTAGCTGCCGGTGCCTTAAGTGGCCTTGTGGGCGTAGGGGGCGGTATCATCATTGTACCTGCACTTGTTTATTTTGTTGGATTTTCGCAATTCAGGGCACAGGGTACTTCACTGGGAATATTATTATTGCCAGTAGGCATTTTGGCTGTATGGCAATTTTATAAACAAGGCCATATTGACTTACCGTCTGTGCTTTTTGTTGCGCTGGGGTTTGTCATTGGAGGTTATATTGGAAGTAAGATTACGCTGAGTTTGCCGCAGGAAACGGTACGCAAATTATTTGCTGTACTAATTGTTGTGATTGGTATTAAAATGCTATTAGATAATAAAAAGAAACCAGCAACTTTAAAATCATCGCCACCTACAGAAATAATAGATAAGCAAGTTCCTTAATTTGTATGAAATTATTTTATTTTAAAAGCCTGGCATTTCCTGTTTTTGGCGCAGGTTGCTCAAAGAAGGATCCATTTCAATGGCTTTATCACACATTTTTTCACCTTTTTCATTTTGTCCTTTCTTTTGGAAACACATACCTGCCTGGTAAAGTGCCTTTGCATCTTTATCATTCACTTCCATAAGCCGTTGGCAAAATAACAAACAACGGTCGTATTGTTTTACATTATAAAAAGCCTGTGCGGCATCTCTTAATAGCGTTGTATTGCCGGGCTTTTTAGAAAATACTTCTTTTACTAAAATTTCACCCTTTTCAAATTCGCCGGCATAGATATAAGAAAATGCAAGGTTCTCTTTAAAATCGTTGCTGGGGTTATATCCTGCTTCTAATGCTTTATTAAAAGCAATGGTTGCATTTTTATAATTATTGGTATTATAATACAATAAACCAAGTTCATTAAGCCAGCCTGCTTTGGAAGGATCCGCCTGTACCGCTTTTTCGTAATATGAAACAGCCTTTTTATATTGTTCCATATCAATATAACTCCGTCCAATACTATACAATACTTCTGCATCCTGGAGATGATTTTGTAAATAATCTTCCAAATATTTTATTGCTTTTGCATAATCTTCCTGTTGATAATAGCACATACCCAAAACACGCTGAGCATTTTCACAACCGGTACATTGATTGGCCAGGGCAATTGCTTTATCGTAACGGCGGTAATTGTAATAGAGTGTGGTAAGTTCTTTTATAGCTTCTTTATTTTGTGGTTGCAAGGCCAGCACTTTTTCAAAATTTTGAATGGCAGCACTGGGTTGCCTCATTTCAAGCGCTGTATATGCATTTTGAACATATGCTTCGGTATAAGATGCATTAAAGGAAATTGCTTTTTCGAATGCCTGGTTTGCTAATAAAAACCTATGTGCATTTTTTTCTTCCATCCCTTTTTTAAAATAAATTTCAGCACTGTCAGTAAAAGCAAATGCATGGCACACCAGGGCAAGCATCGTTGTGGTAGCGAGGAGGTTTTTCATGAAATTAGTAATACAATTTTTATTCCATCATTTAAGTACCACTAAGCCTAACGGAGGGAGATTGATCTTTATTTCGCAACTGCGCTTCTTTTTATCAACATTTTGAATGTCAAGTGCAGGATTCATGTATTTGCCACTGCCCCAAAAGGTTAAATCATCGCTATTTAAAATTTCCTGTAAATGCGTTTTCCCTTTTATGGTAAATTTCATTCCCTGCTGAGGGATATTGGTAACATTTAAATAAACAATAATATCATCTGCCCTTAATTTACCTTTACGTTTAAAGCCAAGGATCCCTTTTTTCTTTTGATTCAAACAAATCCATTCAAACCCTTTGCGATCGAATTGAAAATGATATAAACTATTTTCATTTTTATACAAGTGATTTAATGCCCTTACAAATTCCTGCAATTTATTATGTGGATCGTATTGCAATAATTCCCACTGCAGTTCAGATTTATAATTCCATTCATTGGTTTGGCCAAACTCGTTGCCCATAAAAAGTAATTTAGCGCCGGGGTGCAGGTACATCCAACCGTATAACAAACGCAAATTGGCAAATTGCTCCCATTCATTACCCGGCATTTTATAAATCATGGGGCTTTTACCATGTACAACTTCGTCGTGGCTCAGCGGGAGCATAAAATTTTCATCATAAAAATACATCATGCTAAAAGTGAAGTCATCCTGTGCTTTCACCCGGTCTTCCGGTACTTTTTTAAAATAACGGAACGTATCATGCATCCAACCCATCATCCATTTAAATCCAAAACCAAAACCGTTTTCATCAGTTGATTTCGTAATGCCCGGCCAGTCGCTGGCTTCTTCGGCAATGGTTTGGGTACCGGGGAATTCACGGTACATTACATTGTTGAGGTGCTTTAAAAAATCAATGGCTTCTATGTTTTCATTTCCGCCATGTATATTCTTTTCCCATTCTCCTTCTGCTCTTGAGAAATCCAGCCGTATAATTGAGTTTACAGCATCAACCCTTAATCCATCTGCATGAAATTTATTCATCCAAAAATGGGCGCTACTTAATAAAAATGAACGCACTTCGCCCCTGCTGTAATTAAAAATATAACTGTTCCAATCGGGGTGAAAACCTTTGCGCATATCTTCATATTCATAAGTACCGGCACCATCAAACCTAAAGAGGCCATGCGCATCGGCAGGAAAATGAGAAGGCACCCAATCTAATATCACCCCTATTTCATTTTGATGGAGCACATCAATCAAATACATAAAATCTTCGGGAACACCAAAGCGGCTGGTGGCAGAAAAATAACCGGTACCCTGGTATCCCCAGCTACCATCATAAGGAAATTCCATTACCGGCATAAACTCTACATGCGTAAAACCCATCGCTTTTACATATGGAACCAATCGTTCCCTTATTTCATGGTAGGAGTTATATTTATTTTCATCGCCTTTTGTAGGCCGCATCCAACTTCCTAAATGTATTTCATAAACACTCCAGGGGGCATCTAATGCGTTTTTATTTTTACGGTGAAGCATCCATTCCCCATCATTCCATTCCATTTGCAAGGCCCGTGTAATAGAAGCTGTACCAGGCCTCAATTCACTGTAAAAAGCATAAGGATCTGCTTTGAAGTATTCTGTTTCATGATGATCTGTTATATGATATTTATATAAAGCACCTGCTGGCAAACGTGGTATAAAACCTTCCCAAATACCCGAACTATCGCTTCGAACAAATAATGGATGTAACTTTTTCTTCCATCCATTAAATTCTCCAATTACAGAAACACGAATAGCGTTAGGCGCCCACACAGCAAAATAAAAGCCATCGGTATCTAAAACCCGCAAATAATGGCTTCCAAATTTATCGTATGCGTTAAATAAATGCCCTTTTTGAAATAATTCAATTTCTTCGTTACTGAAGAATGAATAATTCCATACCTGCCTGCTGCTATCAATAAAATGATCGTCTTCGTATGCCATCGTTACCGTTATACTACCGTTTACATAAACGGCTATTAACATAAATTTAGTGATTGTTATTTTGCAGGAACATTTTTTATTTTGATTTTTGAAATACGAATTTTTTCTGATACTAAATTAACTGTATGCTCCGCAAACCCCTGTTACTGATTTTATGCTTATTTGTAATACACTTTAGCCAGGCCCAATCTCAAAATATTTCAGGAACGGTAAAAGACACATTATCCAGCGATAATTTGAAAAATACCGTGGTAGCATTGTTTTCACTGCCAGATTCTATCTTACAAACTTTCACCCGTACCGATAATAGCGGCCACTACACATTAAAAACAGTGAAGCCCGGCAATTATTATTTGATGGTGATGCATCCCAAATTTGCAGATTTTATAGATGATGTGAATATTGCACCGGGTACCATAAAATTGCCGATGATCGCCCTTACTCCCAAAAGCAAATTACTGGAAGCAATTATTTTAAAAAGCGGTTCGCCCATGAGAATAAAAGGTGATACTACCATTTATACCGCCGATAGTTTTAAAGTGAGCGCAAACGCCAATGTAGAAGAATTATTAAAAAAATTACCCGGTATCCAGGTAGATAAAAATGGTGATATAAAGGCTATGGGGCAAAAAGTAGAAAAAGTATTGGTAGATGGAGAAGAGTTTTTTGGTGATGACCCCGGCATGGCGGTAAAAAACTTAAGGGCAGATGCGGTAAAAGAAGTACAGGTATTTGATAAAAAAAGTGACCAGGCTGAATTTACAGGCATTGATGATGGCAATACAAAAAAGACGATCAATCTAAAATTAAAAGAAGATAAAAAGCATGGATATTTTGGTAAAATAGATGCCGCCGCAGGACCTTTAAAAGGCAAAGACCCACGGTACAACTCAAACCTGATGCTGAGTTCATTTAAAGGCAAAAGAAAAATTTCAGGTTTCTTACTCAACGGCAATACCGGCCAGGACGGTTTAAGCTGGCAGGATAATGAGAAATTTGGAGGTAATGATGATATGTCTTTTAATATGGATGATGATGGCGGGTTTATGTATATGTTTCGGGGAGGTAGTAACGATGATGAGCCATACATCAATACAGATAATGGCTTTATTAAAAACACGAATGCGGGTATTAGTTACAGCAATAAATGGAATGACAAAGCCACACTTAATTTTTCACCCAAATACAATAGCCAGGTATATGATAATACAGTTGGCAGCTTACAGCAAACTTTTTATGCACCCGATTCGGTATTTAGTAACAACAGCAATAAAGTAAGCCACATAAACCGATACAACTTTAAAAACAGTGCAACACTTGATTTAAAAATTGATAGTAGCAACTCTCTAAAACTTACTGTAAAAGGCAATATCTATCACACAGAGTCTGATGAGACCACTAATTCTGCTACCGTAAGCAATACCCTTACAAACAAAAATGCTTATCAAAAGCAAACTCAAAATGAATATGATAAGCAATCTTTTTCTACCAGCTTATTATTTAAACATAAATTTAAAAAGGCACGCAGAACCCTCTCTATCAATACTGACTGGAACTTACTCGCTACAGATGGTACCGGCTATACCAAGTCCACCAATTTATTTTATGATCACGGTAATTTAGATTCTACCCTTTTAATAGATCAAAAAAATAACAGCGATAAACAAACACAGCGCCTGGGTGTAAAGGCAACCTATACTGAGCCCCTATCAAAAAATTATTCGCTTGAAATTTCGCATGAAGTTTCTCTGAATACAGGCAAGAACAATCAATATACTTATAACTATACACCCGGCACCGGCAAGTATGATGAAGAAGTAGATTCTTTAAGTAATAATTTTAAACAAAATATAATCGTAAATAAACCCTCTTTTAAGATTAACTATTCCACTAAAAAGATCAAGTTCAACTTTGGATCGGGTTTTGGCATTACCAACTTTACTTTAAAAGATATTACTGAACATATAGATTATGACAGGAACTACACAAATTTTTTCCCATCTGCCAGTTTTAACTATATGTACAAAAGCAATCATAACCTGCGCTTAAATTATAATGGAAACACTACCCAACCTACCATTAATCAACTGCAACCTATCGTAAATAATAATGATAATTTCAATATTGTGAAAGGGAACCCCGACCTTAAACCATCCTTTCGTAACAATATCAATATTATGCACAATGGTTATAATTTCTTAAAAGATATATGGTCTTATCAATCGCTTAACTTTAGTACCGTAAGCAATGCCATCACTTACGACAGGTCAATTAACCCATCTACCGGCCAAACCATCTCTACCCCTATTAATACCAATGGAAATTATAATCTCAGTTTTTGGGGTGGTGTAGGCTTCAAGGTAAAAAAGATTGATACCCGCTTTAATATTAGTCCCAATTTTAATTATAACCAAAGCGCTGATATATTAAATAGTATTAAAACAACTTCTAAAACTACAAGTACCGGTTTGGGCCTGTATATCTCAAAAGCAAAAGATAAGAAATACGATATAAGTATCTCTAATAACTATAGTTACAATAATACCAAAAGTTCGCAAAACGGAAAATCTGATTATAGTACCAACAGCCTTGGATTTGATGGAACCATTTATTATAAAAAAGTTTGGTCGCTTAATACAAGTTATAGCTTTAATGCCCGTCAAAAGATCAACCCGCTTGATCAAAACCTGAATAACCATTTATGGAACGCACGGCTGCAACGTACATTTAAGAATGATGAATTTACCGCTTATGTGTTGGTACGAGATATATTAAATCAAAATATTGGTATAGATCGTAGTTATTATGGTAACCAGTACAATGAAACCAGAAGTGAACGCATAAAAAGATATGCCATGATTGGATTTGCCTGGAATTTTAAAAACAAAGCCACTAAAGCCAAATAAAGAAGCTGATAATGAAAATGAAAAATAAATTCTTATTTACCGTATGCCTTTCCTTTTGCTCTATTACACCCTTATTGGCGCAACAGTTTATTGATAAAGCCGTGGTGGAATATGAAGTAAAAACCAACGTTAAAAAAACAATGGGTAACAGCAGTTTTGCCGAAATGCTCAAAGACAAACTACCCCAGTTTAAAACCGCTTATTACAACCTGAGTTTCGCCAACAATAAAAGCATTTTTAAATTCGATCATTGGGAACCTAACTCCACCATGCCTGAGTTTCTCCGCCGGAATGATGAAGACAATATCTGGTATTTCGATTATAATCAGGGAACCAGCAGTATTCAAAAAGGCGTTTTTGGAACCATGTTTAATATTGAAGATTCTATTAAGCATATAAACTGGAAATTTGAAAATGAGAACCGGATGATTGCCGGGTTTAATTGTCGTAAAGCAGTTGGCATCATCATGGATAGTGTGTATGTATTTGCTTTTTATACCGATGAGATTACTATACCTGGTGGGCCTTGTTCCGTTAATGGCTTACCCGGCCTCATTATGGGCATGACGATACCTCGTTTATACACTTCTTATATTGCTACCAAAGTAATGCTGAACGATGTGAATGTAGCAGCCATAAAGCCTATCCCTTCAAAAAAGCCAATGTCTTTTACAGAATTAAAGAAAACTTTTATAGAGCGTACTAAAGAATGGGGCGGTGGCGATGATGAAGATTCCAAAAAATGGATCGACCAATTACTTTGGAATACTTTTCTATAACTCGAAACCATCATTAATTACGGTTCCTTTCTTTACCACTACAATGCCTTCTTTTACGGTATATAGGTTATGGTCTTCATCTTTAAGATGTGCGCCCCCTATTATTTTTACGTTGTTGCCAATACGGCAATCTTTATCTACAATTACGTTTTTTAAATGACAATGATCCCCAATACCAATAGGTGGTATAGCATGGTTAAGATCATAAGCGATCTCTTCGATGGTTTCATAAAAATCATTTCCCATAATGTAGCAACTTTCTAATACGCTGCCCACTCCAATCCTGCTTCTGATACCAATTACAGAATTAGAAATTTTTTCGGCTTTTATAATGGAGCCTTCGGCCATAATGGTTTGAAGCATTTGTGTACCGCTCACTTTGGCTGGAGGCAACATACGGGCACGGCTATATACCATTTTTTGGTTATCAAATAAATTGAAAGGTGGAATATCGAGAGTTAGCGCCAGGTTGGCTTCAAAGAAAGAGTAGATATTTCCAATATCTGTCCAGTATCCCTGGTATTGAAAGCTTATCACTTTATGTTTATCAATTGCATCTGGTATAATCTCTTTGCCAAAATCTTTTGCATCGGGTTTTTCAATACCCAGTTTGTCGAAAATAAGATTGCGGTTAAAAATGTAGATCCCCATCGAAGCCAGGTATTTTCTTCCTAATTGCTGCATTTCACTACCGGTATCGCTTTCCCATTCTGGTAATAATTCTTTAGCCGGTTTTTCAATAAAGGAAGTAATAATACCTTCTTTATTTGATTTTAAGATTCCAAACTCCGGCGCTTCCCTTTCTCCTACAGGGATGGTGGCAATCGTAATATCTGCATTATTATGAATATGGTTGTCCACCATTTCACCAAAATCCATTTGGTATAATTGATCGCCACTTAAAATTAATACGTACTCAAAATCGTTATTTTGAATATGCCGTAAACTTTGCCTTACCGCATCGGCTGTACCCTGGAACCATTCCCCGCTTTCAGGTGTTTGTTCGGCAGCCAGGATATCAACAAACCCGGTGCTAAAACCACTAAACTGGTATGTGTTTTTGATATGTTTATTCAGCGATGCAGAATTAAACTGAGTAAGCACAAACATACGGTTGATATTGCTATTGATACAATTTGAAATAGGGATATCCACCAATCGGTATTTACCTGCAATAGGAACTGCCGGCTTACTGCGAGTGGCTGTAAGCGGGTATAGGCGTGATCCTGCACCCCCTCCTAAAATAACGGCAACAACTTTTTTGCTGATCATAATTTGGTGTTTTTATGGCTGAATAGAATCATAAAGGTCAATATATTTTTGTGCACTTTCTTCCCAACTGTGGTTCAGTTGCATCATTTGTTTTCTTATGGTTTTTATTTTATCTGCATCATGGTAAAGGGTAATACCTCTTTGTATTGCTTGTACAATATCTTGTACAGATGCCTGCATAAAGGTAATACCATATCCTCCATCTTCTCCAAAATCAATCACAGTATCTTTTAAACCGCCTGTTTTACGCACTACAGGAATGGTGCCATACCGCATTGCGTAGAGTTGATTAAGCCCGCAAGGCTCTACCCTGCTTGGCATCAGCAGGTAATCTGCACCGGCATACATTTGGTGGCTTAATTTTTCATTATAAGAAATTTGAGTATTATAATAGCCCACAAATTTATTTTGAAGGCTATGTAATGCATGTTCAATCTTAGGCTCTCCGCTACCCAGGATAAGTACATTAAAAACGGTTCCATTTTCCTGATAAGCTTTAGTAATGGCTTCAGACAATAAATCGGCTGCCTTTTCACCTACCAATCTTCCTATAAAAACAAATAATGGCAATGCGATATCCAAATCAAAATCATCACAAAGTTTTTTCTTGTTTAAGTTCTTTCCTTCAGTAAAATCTTTTACAGAAAAATTATCTATAATAAATGTATCAGTATTGGGGTTCCATACCGCATAGTCAATTCCATTTAATATACCGGAACATTTGGCCCATTCTACCTGAAATAATGATTCCAGCCCATTTGCCTGTATCATGAGTTCCAGCATATAGCCGGGGCTTACTGTATTTACACGGTCGGCTGTTTTAATTCCAGTTGCCAGAGGATTTATGGTATTGCTCCAATCCAGTAATCCCCATTTCCAGGTATCCCAGGCCGGTAAATAATCTGCCTTATCCCAACTCATCCATCCCTGGTATTGGGCGTTATGAATGGTTAATACCGTTGGTATAGTAGCAATATGTTTATAAGTAAAACAATATTTAAGCATGAACGGAATGAGTGCTGAATGATGGTCATGAACATTGATTACGTCTGGCTTATGTTGCCAATGGGCGATCCACTCTAATACTGCAATTTGAAATGCGGTAAACCGTTCAGAATCGTCTTCATACCCATATACTTTTTCCCGGTCCAGTAAGCCATTAATATCTACTGCATAAAAATCAAAGCCAAGCGTATTTTCTTTTTCTTTGATGATGGTAAAGTCCAGGGTTTGTATGCCCATATTAAAGCTTCCTTTATGTACCACTTCCCATTCATTGTCATACAAAAATTTGGTACGGTACATTGGGATCACCACTTTTGCAATATGGCCAAGCGATTGTTGATATTTGGGTAAGGCCCCTACCACATCGGCCAGTCCACCTACTTTTGCTACAGGATAACATTCTGCACTTACATGTAATATTTCCATATTCCCTTTTAAATTTTAGATGAATGTATGAACGATATGTGAAAGCTGGTTTAGTTTATTTAAAGTAATTAAAATAATTCATTCGGGGCAAATTAAAAAAATAGATGCCATATTAATTTTATTGCAATTAAATTTATCGGTACTTTTCAGGTTATAAATTAATACATATATGGCATCAAACAGCTCCGGCAATCAAAATGCCGCATCTTTACAGCCTACCAATTATGGTGCGCTAAGTACTTTAGTTACTGTATTTTTCTTTTGGGGATTTATAGCAGCCGGCAATAGTGTCTTTATTCCTTTTTGTAAACACAAGTTCAATTTAGACCAATTTCAAAGCCAGTTAATAGATTTTGCTTTTTACTTAGCCTACTATATTGGCGCTCTTATTTTATTCGCCTATGGCGCATTTGGCGGTAAAGATCTGGTGGGTAAATGGGGATATAAAAAGAGTATCGTGTATGGTTTGTTATTCTCTGCATTGGGCGCATTGGCCATGATCTTAGCTGTAGAAGGCAATACATTCGCCGGCATGTTGGTGGGCTTATTTATTGTTGCATTAGGGTTTTCTTTGCAGCAAACTGCCGCCCAACCTTTTGCTATTCTATTAGGCGACCCCAGTACGGGGGCGAGCCGTGTAAATTTGGGTGGTGGTATAAATTCTTTTGGAACCATGATTGGGCCATTGATCGTTGCATTTGCATTGTTTGGATCAGCCACTGATCTTTCTGACGATAAAATTGCTTCTTTAAGCCTTAGCAAAGTAATTGTTCTATATGCTGGTGTTGGTGTTTTATTCCTGGCAGCGGCAAGCCTGTTTGGGTTTTCTAAAAAAGTACCGGCCGGCATCAATTATGAGAAGACCGAAAAAGCCAATAAGGCATTGAATGCGTTAATCATTATTACAGGGTTACTTATCATCATGTTTGTTCCTGTTTTTAGCAGTTATAAAAGTGATGAAGCAAAAAAAATTGAGAGCATATCACAAACTATTGCACCGGTAACGCATCAAATTGATTCATTAGATAACCTGACCATTAAAGTGGCCGCCGATGTATTACCAGCATTAAATGCACAATTAGATCAACTTAAGGCTTCGGTAAAAACAGAAACAGATGAAATTGCAATGATAAAAGGGCCATTGGAACAAAAAAGGATGTACTGGTTATTTGGCGCTTTACTGGTAGTGGTTTTAGGTTTATTATTATCAAATCGCATTGCCACTAAAAACCCGGTAGGCTGGGGTGCCATGAGGTATCCTCAATTGGTATTGGGAATGCTTGCCATTTTTGTGTATGTGGGGGTAGAAGTTGCCATTGGTAGCAATCTTGGTGAATTATTAAAGCACAAAGAATTTGGTGGTTATAAAGCGTCACAAATTGCACCCTTTATTTCAATGTATTGGGGTAGTTTGATGATTGGACGATGGGCAGGCGCCATTTCTGCTTTTAACTTTAGTAGCCAAACTAAAAAAATACTCACTTTTGTAGTTCCCTTAATTGCTTTTGGGGTTATCATTGGAGTAAACGCCATCGCTGGAAAAGATATAGCCCCATTAAGCTGGTATATTGTATGCGTATTGATTCAAATTGTTGCATTTTATGTAAGTGGCGACAACCCGGCAAGAACACTTTTAATATTTAGTATATTAGGTATTACGGCCATGTTGATTGGTATCTTTAGTGAAGGAATGGTTGCCGTGTATGCATTTTTAAGCGGTGGTTTATTCTGTTCAATTATGTGGCCTTGTATTTTTGCACTTGCCATTTCGGGGCTGGGAAAATATACTTCGCAAGGTTCTGCATTTTTAATCATGATGATTTTGGGAGGCTCCGTATTCCCACCATTGCAAGGTAAACTTGCAGACATCATCGGTATTCACAGTTCTTTTATTGTTCCCGTTGTATGTTTTAGTTACCTGGCAATTTTTGCATTCGCAGTAAGAGGAATTTTAAAAAAACAAGGTATTCATTTTGATGCATTGGATAATGCCGTTGGCCATTAATAAAATAAAAATGATGAATAATAAACCGTATGCAGTTGGGATTGATGTTGGTGGTACAACCACAAAGTTTGGAATTGTGAACCGTGATGGTGAAATTATTGTACAGGACCGACTGCCCACCAACAGCCATGAGCTTGTAGAAGAATTTATTAATGATGTTTATGTGAAATTAATGCCCATGATTCAAAATGCCGGGGGCATTGAAAACTTTGCAGGAATTGGCATGGGCGCCCCCAATGGCAATATCTATACGGGGACTATTGAATATGCACCCAATTTAAGATGGAAGGGAATTATACCGATTGCCCAATTAATGGAAAAAAAGTTTGGGCTCACAACTAAACTTACGAATGATGCAAATGCTGCGGCTATGGGTGAAATGATTTTTGGCTGTGCCAAGGGTTGTAAACATTTTATCACAATTACATTGGGAACAGGTGTAGGAAGCGGAATTGTGATTGATGGTAAAATTGTAGTGGGCCACGATGGGTTTGCCGGTGAGTTAGGCCATACTATTATACGCCCAGGTGGCAGGATGCATAAAAGTACCGGTATGCGGGGAAGCTTAGAAGCATATGCTTCTGCAACTGGGGTAAGAGATACAGCCATTGAAAAATTACAGCAATTCCCTGAAAAAGATAGTTTGCTAAGAGATTATAGCATTAAAGACCTCACAAGCCAAACGGTATATGAATGTGCTATGCGGGGTGATAAAGTGGCTAATGAAATATTTGAATTTACAGGAGAAATTTTGGGAGAATCGCTGGCCAATTTTGTTATGTTTTCTTCACCCGAAAAAATTGTTTTATTTGGTGGGCTTACCAAAGCAGGCAACCTGCTCATGAACCCAACCCGTAAGGCGATGGAAGCTAATTTGCTGCCTATTTTTCAAAATAAAGTAAAACTTATTTTTAGCGAACTTAAAGAAGCAGATGCAGCCATATTGGGCGCTAGTGCACTTGTTTGGTAAGCCCTAATGTATGATGCCGGCAATAATTTCTTCCTGCAGCATGGTTCCTTTATTTTGATTATACCATTGCTGTAATTGAATTTTTAAATCATCCAAACCAATATTCTCGTTTTTTAATTGCTCATATAAATGCTGTGCGGCAACCGGCCTGGGCCCCCAAATAAAAATATCTTCCTTATATTTATTGCGAACAATTAAACGTGGAATTGCTTTTGCACCATTAAATAAATATTGATCCATTTCAGAACCTTCATCACGCAACTGGATATTTAGTTTAATATGAGAATTTATTTCACTCATTAAATAAATAAATGGCACTATGTGTGCTGCATCTCCACACCAGGGCTCGGTTATTAATTCCCATAATTGTGGTTGCTTAAAATCTTTTAAGGCAGATTTTACAGATGGCAATATTTGCCCGGTTTTAAGCCAGCGATTCATCCTGGTGATATTCATCTTTGAATAATCCAGTATGTCTGCCTCATTGTATGGTGGCTCGGTAAATTTACCACTTACAATATTTTCAAATAATTTGAGGTATTCCTGAAAAGTCATTTTTATTTATTTAATAATGGAGTAACTGTGTAACCTTCTTTTTTTAATAATGAAAGGATACCCTGCTCACCTACCAAATGGCCTGCTCCTACTGCTACCAATACCGGCTGGCTGGCGAAAATGTTTTTAAATTGAGTAACCCAGTTTTTATTTCGTTTATTTAATAAAATATCCAGGTTATCTGCCATACCATATTCCGGTGTTGAGAAAGCAGCTTCCATTGCTGAAAGGTTTTGTGAGTTATAAATTTGAACGAGGCTGTCAAAAAATATTTTGCTTTGCTGCAGGCTATCAATTGTTTTCAACAAACTTTGTGCCTGTTCCTGGTAAGGGATACTATCAAAAACCGACATTTGAAAGGCAATCGTTTCCAATCCTTTAATCTCTTTATTGTCTTTTTTGGCAACCGCCAAAATTTCCTGTTCTACCCCACTCATATTCTTACAATTTAAAAATTTTGGGTAAAGCATTGATTCGGCAAATGAAGGTTTCATCTTTTCTACCATGGACAGGGGCATTTTCAATGAATCCCTAAAATAAGATGTTACGGTATTAAAATCTGCTTCATTATACAAGTCTTTCCAACTGGTACTATTTTTCATATTCATCATAAAAATAGCTCCCAGGGTATTTGACAGATCATCCAGGTCCAGTTCAAAATATACCTCTTTACTGCGCTTTATTGCAGTGAGGAGATTCCCACTCAAATGCAATTGATCTTTGCACATTAAATGGAAGGTTCCATAAATATAACTGGGCGATGATAATCCATTGCCTGAAACCTCCCAAAGTAAGGTATTGCCATCTGCAGCTCTGGGTATTTCTGGTTCATTTTGTGCCTTACAAGACAAAAAACCAGAGGCAAGAAATATGATCTGTAAAAACTTTGGCATAAATTTCATGTGATAAAATTAAGACAATTCGGGGGTGGTTAATTGATTTTAGAAATTGAAATTTTTATTTCAATAAAAATGAACGAAATTTAGAGATAACTGTACTGCATGATATGAAATATATTATTATTCTTTTATTTTTCTTCTCATCATTAGCTTGTTTTGGACAAAGTACCGGCAAACCGAATCAGCAAAATGTATTAGCTGAAAGTTTTAATGCAAGCAACCTGGGAAAGAATAACACTCTTATTGCATTAAAAAAACAAGCATGGTTTGCCCCTGCCAATGCCATGCATTGGTGGAATTATTTTTTAGCTTTAGATCATGATGAATCTATAACCGCTTCATTAAAACAGGCAGAAATGCAAAACAGCATTTCACAAGCATCCAATTTTATTAAAGAAACCTGGCAATACAACCTGATGCTTTTTATTCAATCCGGTAAAAAAGAAAAGGATAAAGTATTTAAAGCATTGAGCCTGGCAAAAGATAAAAACATTATTTATCCATATTTAGTTCAATATGCCATCATTGCAAAAGACAAACAAGCGCTCAATGAATATGCAAACAAACTCAATGAAACGAATCCTTTAACACAAAACTTATACGAGTATCACTATAATACTTTAATGAGCGCTACACAGGGGGCCTTCATTTACGCAAATGGAATTGCTGACCTGGTTGCATTGGCCATGGTACAGGCCGGTGGCATAAGAAAAGACATTGAATTAAGATATTATGATGCCCCGGTAATTCAAAAAGAAAATGCATATCTCTGTTTATCACTTGGCAGAGACATCATTCGCAATTATCCAAAAGCATTTTACACGGGCTTACTTATTTGTTTAGATGAAGCTAAAGATTTTACAGAAATGAAAGACCATATTGAAAATGATTTTAAATTTTCTTTTATCAGCCAGGAGAGAAAATTGGCCGCTGATGAAATACCATTGTATAAAAATTACCTGCCCTCCCTCATTCTTTTATACAAAAGTTACGGAACAGCTACACCAATGAAAGAATTTATAAAAAAGAAAATAGAATATATCGCAAAGCAAGTAAATATGGAAGCACAGGTAAATGAAATTTTAAAGAAAGCGATCCCTTTATGACAGATCAAATAGATGATACTTCTTTTACTGATGAAGCATTGATCATATTATTGCAGCAGGGCGATAACCGGGTATTTGATGAAATATATAAACGCTATGGCCAAAAATTATTCAGGTATTTTTTTAAAATGCTATGGCAGGATAAAGAACGGGCAGAAGACTTTACCCAGGATCTTTTTTTGAAATTGATAAAAAATAAAGCAATTTTTGATAAAGACCGGAACTTTAATACCTGGATATTCAGCATTGCCCACAATATGTGCAAAAATGAGTATCGTAAACAGGAAGTAAGGCTAAAATTTAATAAAATGAAAGAAGATGTACATACAATAAATGCCCATAACCCCGACCTGGAAAGGTTTACCCTGGCATTGCATGAATGTACCGATGCACTTCCCCCACAAAAGAAAGAACTATATTTTTTACGTATTGTAGAAAATTATACCATCCCACAAATTGCCGTCATTATGGATGTACCGGAAGGTACCGTAAAATCGAGAATATTTAATTTACTGAAAGAAATGAGAGAGCATTTAAAACAATTTGAAGGGTTACTCAGTTACCCATAAAATAAAGATGTATGAATGTAGATGAAATAATAAAATATAAAGAATGGGTAGATTTAAGTGCTGATGAAAAGCAACAAATACAGGAATTGGCTGCTACTGAAACTGAATTCAGTTTAGTAAAGCGTATTATGCTGCAATCTGCAATCAGGGAAGAATCAATACCCAATATTTCACAAAAAGTGCAGGATCATTTAAAGGAACAATTATTTGAAAAAAAACCTTTCAAGATGAAAATGGGTTGGTTGGCGGCAGCCGCTGTGGCAGCTATCATGATCGCATTATTTTTTATAATGAATAACAGTCCCGAAAAAAGCAATCCCATTGTAAAAACAAATGAACAAAAAGCAGTTGAACAAGTAAAAGCACCTGATCAGGGCATGGTTGAACCTGTAATGAAAGATACGATAATGGTTAAACCATCGGCACAGGAAAAAGTAACTGTAAAATTGAAAGAAAAAAACAGTGATAATAACAAAATAGATACAGTGAAAATAAATACTCAAAAATATGACAGGTATATAAGTGCCACGGTAGAAAGCGACAGTAGTTTATTAACTTTTATTACAAAAGTATATTAGCATAGCTTAAAAGATAAAAGCTTATCATAATCTCTTAATGCTAAACAGTTGAAAGGGCTTATTAAAAAATGCGGGGAGTAATTGGTGGTTGGATGAGGGAGATATCTGTTTTTACATTCCTGAGATCATTATCAGTAATAACATCGTTGATGTTAGAAAGATGTTGTTCAATCTTTTTCTTCGTTTCCAGGTCAACGAAAGATTTCTTTTCTTGTAGCAACTCAATTAATGAGCTTGAAGATTTTTCTTTCATAATTATTTGGTTTACTGAGTTCAAGAATTTATATTCAAAATCTTTTTCTTCAGCTTTAAACCGCTGCATACTTTTAAAAAGTACAATACAAAATTACGCATAAAAAAAGCAGGTATCGCTACCTGCTGTATTAAGAAATTGTTATGTGGATAATTTGTCACTTGCCGGCTTGTACCAGCTTCATTTCATCTATTAAATGTGTTGCGCCGGCAAATTTATCCACAATAAAGAGCACATATCGTATATCCACCATAATATTTCTGCAAATAGAAGGGTCATAATTGATGTCGCTCATGGTACCTTCCCATACCCTGTCAAAATTTAACCCAATCAAATTTCCATACGCATCTAAAGCAGGGCTGCCCGAATTGCCACCTGTAGTATGATTGGTAGCGATAAAGCAAACAGGCATTTTTCCATTTTCACCATACCTGCCATAATCTTTCGTTTTATATAATGAAATTAATTTTGCAGGCACATCAAATTCATAATCTCCGGGAATATATTTCTCCATGATACCATCTAATGTTGTTTGAAATTTATAATAAACAGCATCTCTTGGATTATACCCTTTTACCTGGCCGTATGTAACACGCATGGTGCTATTGGCATCGGGATAAAATTTCTTTTCTTTCATTACTTCCATTTGTGCCTGCATGTAGGAGCGTTGTAATTTATTGATGTAAGCCTGGTAAATATTTTGCTGTTTTTGTACCTGGTTTTGATATACTGATTGTACATCACTAAATAAATGGATGGCATCATATTGTTTTATTTTTTCTACTGCTTCGGCAGCAGGCAGGGCCAATAAGGCCTCTATACTATCTGCATTCGTTAATGAGGTTTGGCTATACAGCCTGTTTATAAATGCAACAAAATTTCCATCTGTGGTTTCTAATGCTTGCAGCACTTCGGGGGAAACATATTTTTTATCCTGGTTTTGCACATACATCTCCATTAAGGCTTCGGCAACTTTCTTATCAACTTCAGCATTATACTCTTCCAGTACATGCAACAAATCCGGTTCTATATTCTTTAATCTTTCAGCAAATGCCGTTTCACCTTTGGTTTCATAAGTAATTTGTAATGCTTTTAACCTGGCACAAATTGAAAATAATTCAATTTTAGAAAATATCTCGGTATAATAATCCCTTGCTAAATTATAAGGCTCAATGTTATTATAAACTGTTTTAAAATCTGCCAGCAGGTTACCATATTCAGTTTTCCATATTGGATTGGCATCTACTCTTTTTTGAAATTCATCTTCATAATTTGTTTTTTTAGCAAAAGCATTGGTCCTGGTAAGGCCCAGCACTTCTCCCTGCCATTTTTTATAAGCGTTTTGAATAGAAGCATATTTTGCTGCATATTTAATTTTGATAGCTTCGTCTTTTCGCATATAGTTATCAATAATGGTAAGTGCTTTTTCCCGGATTGCAATTTTTGCAGGGTCACTCACAGTGCGAATTTGTTCTACCGCTACTGCAGGTAAATATTCTGATGTACGGCCAGGAAAACCAAAGATGAGCGTAAAATCATTTTCCTTTATGCCTTTTAATGAAATATTCAATGCCCGTTTTGGCGTGTAAGGAATATTGCCTTCTGCATATTCTGCCGGCTTATTATCTTTTGAAGCATAAATCCTGAACATTGAGAAATCACCTGTATGCCTGGGCCAAACCCAGTTATCAGTATCTTTTCCAAAATTACCGATGGCAGAAGGCGGGGCCCCCACCAGGCGAACATCATTGTAAGTTTCAGTAACAAATAAATAATATTGGTTGGCTTCAAAAAAACCACGTACAAAACTTTTTTGGGTTGCTTGTTTTTGCACATTCCGTTGTACGGCTGCGATATTCTTATCAATTACACTTTGCCGCTCAGCCTCGTTCATAGCAGGCGTTACGCCGTTCATTACAGCACGGGTTACATCATCAATACGAACAATAAATGTTACAAATAAACCTTTATTGGGGAGTTCATCTTTATTGGTTTTTGCCCAAAAACCATCCCGTAAATAATTCTTTTCAAGTGAACTGTGGTTTTGTATGGCATCAAACCCACAATGATGATTGGTTAATATTAATCCTTTTGATGAAATGAGCTCAGCCGTACAAAACCCACCAAGGCTTACCACCGCATCTTTAAGGCTTCCCTTATTGATACTATAAATATCTGCTGCACTTATCTTCATGCCCAGGCTTTTCATGCGGCTTTCATTTAGCTTTTGCAATAATTGAGGAAGCCACATGCCTTCGTCTGCTTTTACGATGGTTACTGAAAAAATAAAGAATAAAAAAAGGATAATTTTTGATTTTCTCATATTTAGTTATTTATGCTTTGTAAATGTTGATTATTTTTTTTCTTTAATAACTGCAGTAAAATATTTTCCGGCCTCTACCTGTACTTCTATATATTGCTGCATACCTGTGGAAACAGATAAACCTACATAATTTACGGCTATGGGGAACAATTTATGGGTCCTTTCTATCAAAGCAAGGGTTTGAATTTCTGCTGGAGTTTGATTGAGTAATCGTTTTATAGCATATAACATTGTACGGCCGCTATTGGCAACATCATCTATTAAAATAATTGTTTTCCCTTTTAATGAAATATCAGGATGCAATGTAATATCACCCGGATTCCGCTTATCAAGCGATAAACTAATTACCGATAATGCTCCTGTAAAATTATTTGTAAGGTATTGATGTATGGCTTCTGCAATAGCAAGTCCGTTTTCTTTTATACCAACCAGCACTAAGTTTTCTTTATCAAAGTGCTGTTCTGCAATTTGCATGGCCATCCGGTATATTTTTCTCTGAGCCGTGTCTTTATCCAATAACATGGTTTACATTTTGCCTCAAATGTATTTAATATAAAGTATTTGGTAAAATTGAACAGTTTTCTTACGGGGTACGATCTCTTTTTTCTTTGTCTTTAAAATATTTCTTAAATAGGTCCAGGCTAATTTTTACAGTTCCATCATCGGTACTACGACCCCTCAAATAGATACTGGAACCAGTTTTGGCATGTACTCCTTTATTTTTAGGCACATCATTATCTTTTCGCTTTTTTAAATTACTTAATGGAATTTGGATACTGATATCTGTATTGCCCCGCATACTATAAATTCCTTCGATATACATACTTAAAACGGAAGATTGAATTTCCATCCGGTTGATCTTTACTTCGCCATTTTTAATTTCTAATTTATCTTTCAATTCTGCAAATGCAATACTGTCAAAATTCCTGTTTTTAAATATAAAATCCTGGATCTTCATGATGGGTTCATAATGTTTCAAAACCCCGTTTCTTAATGAAAAATTTACCAGCCCATTGATAGAACGAGGAATAATTTTTCCTGCTGCATCAAGATTTATATTGGTATTTACGCTGGCAGTAAGTTGCCCATCTAAATTATTAGATTCAATACCGGTTTGTCCAAAATTATCAAATGAATAAAAAACGGTTGATACATTTACCCCCTTCAATATTGCATTAATTTTTGCCTGGTTGGTTTTGTTTGATAATTGATTGATAGCCCCGGTAACATTCACTGTACCGCCTGCATGGTTCATACTAATTTTATTGAGCGTATAAACATTTGGTGCAATAAAAAAATTGCTCAGCAATTGAGTAGCTTTAAATTTTTTATACCGGATTTCATTTGCTGTAAAATTTACACGAAGGCTCCCCTGCTCAAATAAATTATCAATTTTATGTGTGATCTCCGATAAACTCCCTTTTGCTGAATTGTTTTTCCTTTTATCATTACGTTGTTGAAAAAGAAAAAGGAATGATCCAAGGTCAGCCGAAGGTGTAAATATATTCCAGTCAATAACCACTTTTGAAGGATCTGAATTTATTAATTTTAAAAAATTCAAAGCGGTACCGTCCATCTTTAATTGAGTGTTTTTTACTTTACATTCCAGGTTTTGTACCATCAGATCAGTATTCTTAAACAATACCAATGCATTGATATTGCTCATTTCTACATTGCGTGGTTCATATACCAGGTTACCGTTTTTTATCGCTACCTGGCCATCAATATACGAGTTCGTATTTTCATCACGCTTGAATGGCCCATGATAATTCAGTGACAGGTCAGCTTCGCCATCCTTAAGCAGGAAAGTATTATTTTCTAATATTGAATTGAGTTTTGAAAGCGTAAATGAAGAATTAAGATCGGCAGTTAAAACGGGTTCCAATAAGTTTTGAATTTCAATTTTTTGCATAGCTACAGGAAGTCCATGCCAGTTGGCTTTAAAATGTTGCAATGTAATTTTCGAGTTTGGATCTCTCCTGGGTAAACCTGGAGAAATTTCATTATTAAACGAACCTGTAAAATAAACATTTTCAAAATCCATGAAATTGGTTGCCATCTTTGTATCCCTCACCTCCCATTTTAATAAAATGTGTGGCTGGCCGCCCCTTAGCGGCCCGGTAATGTAGGCATCTGCATTTAAGGGTTGATCTAAGTTTACAATACTCAAACTATTTTTTATCCTGGCGGGAACCATTGATTTTATTTTATCATAAGTAATTTGAACAGTGTGTAATTGTATTTTAAAATAAGGGTTTTCCCGGCCCATATTAAAATCACCGGTAACTTGAAAGGGATGTTGCCCTAATTGAATGGGAATATTATTAAATACCAAATGATTTGCTTCATTAATCTTTGCCATAAAGTTTCCGCTAAAACTGCTGTTTTCTAAATACCGGTTCCTGTCTGTTTTAAATGCTAATACATTGATGCCTATATCAGCTTTTGTATATAAAAACATTTCATTGCCTGAGGCCTCAAAATCTATATCTATCTTATGTGCTAAGAAATCATAACGCTTTCTTTTGGTTCCATCCTGAATAATTATTTGAATATTTCTCAGGTTTAACTGCTGGAAAGCATAATCTTTTACTGTCTTATCTTTCGGTGCATTTTTGGGGTCTTTTGGAGCCAAAATATATTTATTGGTATATCCCACACTATCTGTAAAAATATCAATTACGCCATTTTTCATAAAAACGCCGCTAACTGCCTGTTTACCGGCAATTACCCGGAATACATTTAAAGTAACGTCCAGTTCCGATGCTTTAATTAATGGCCTTTTATGTGTCGGGTATAAGCTGTCAGTAAGTAAGATATCTTTAATGCTTACAGAAATATTTGGGAAATGCCCAAACATATTCAAATCAACATCTCCCATGGAAATATTTCCCCGAACTTTTTCTTTAATTACAAATAAAGCCTGGTTTATGATCTGCTTTTTATTATAGGTAACATATAATGATACTGCTACATAAAGTAAGATTATGAAAATGAATAATGCAGAAACGATTTTTAAGGTTAATTTTATTCCTTTTTTCAAGAAATTTTTGATTTTGCGTTTAGGAAATATAGTCTAATAGCTATGAATACCGTGCCTAAATTAAAAACCTTTAGTTATTAATATAAAAAGGGATTTTATTTCTCAAAAAAAGGGATTCGGAATGAAAATGAGAAAGATTATCTACTTAAATTAAAAAATGAAAATACAATTTTGGAGCCTGGGTAAAAATCATGAAGCATATGTAAAGGAAGGTATTGCAATGTTTACCCAAAGACTAAACCATTATTTTACCACAGATTGGAAGATTATACCTCAACCAAAAAATGTAGCCACTTTACCTGCTGAAGAGCAAAAAAATAAAGAGGCTGCTAGTATTTTGGCTCTTTTAAAAAAGGATGATTATCTGGTATTATTAGATGAAAGGGGTAAAATGCTCAACAATGAATCATTGGCCCAATTGATACAGGCCCGTGCAAATGAAAGTGTAAAAACGATTGTATTTCTAATAGGAGGCGCTTTTGGCGTAAATGATGCTGTATTGCAAAGGGCTAATTTCACCTGGAGCCTCTCTCCTCTTGTATTTCCGCACCAACTTATAAGGCTTATGCTGGCAGAACAAATATACCGGTCTTGTACTATTTTAAAAAATGAAAAATACCACCATATATAATTATAGCAGAATATTATTTTTCTTTTTACCGTTTATAGATAAAATATCCTGTAATAATCTCAGAATAATTAATTTTACAAGATGCACTTTCGCCAATTTGTACTTTTTTCTATACTTTTTATTTTTAATGATACATTAATTGCCCAATGCCCGCCAAATTTAGACTTTGAGGAGGGCACTTTTAATCATTGGAATTTTAGGAACGGTATCACTAAGGTGGTAAATTACCAAAATGTAATTCAATATACCGGAACCCAACAAATTCCCGGCAGGCAGGATATAATTGCTGCCAATCCTTTTCCCGGTTATGATTATTACGGTAATTTCCCAAAAAGTTGTCCCAATGGGAGTAATTATTCTATTAAGTTGGGAGATGATATTGGTAAGCACCAGGCAGAGGGTGTGTATTACACATTTACAATACCAGATAGTACCCCCAGGTTTAGCCTGATATACCATTATGCATTGGTGTTCCAGGATCCGGGGCACGCTTCTTATGAGCAACCCAGGTTACAAATTCAAGTAATCAATCTTACAGATTTTGATACTGTTGCTTGTCCTTCATTTTCATTTGTGGCTACATCAAATTTACCCGGCTTTATTTTATCGCCTCGTTCTACTGCCGAAAAAAAATATTATTACAAAGATTGGTCTGCAAATACCATTAAGCTGGATAATATGCAGGGCAAAACAATCCTTATATCCTTTACCACGGCGGATTGTGTGTTTGAAGAACATTTCGGATATGCTTATTTTGATATCGAAACAGAATGTAATGGCAACCTTCCTGGATCATCTTATTGCCCTGGCGATACTTCACTTGATATAAAAGCACCTGTAGGATATCAATCTTATAAATGGTTTAATAATAATTATTCCTTACTACTCAGCAGTTCAGAAAATTATCATGTGGCGCCGCCTCCGCCTACAGGAACCAATTTAAAATTGGAGCTTACTCCTTTTAATGGTTATGGTTGCAAAGACACACTGCTTGTTCCAATACGTAATGACTTGAACCTGTCTGCATTTGCGGGAACAGATAAAGCAATATGTAATGGTGATTCTGTACAATTGGGTACCGTACCCCAGGCAAATTTAAATTATCATTGGTCGCCTGCTACCGGTCTTAGCAATCCTGATATTGCCAATCCCCGTGCCTTTCCTGCTACTGATATGGATTATACTCTTACGGTTTCTTCAAAAGGAGGCGGCTGTACCAATTCAAACACCGTAAAAGTGTACCGAAGAAATATTAGTAAAAATATTAATTTTACCGGTGATAACCCTTACTGTACATCTAATACAAATGCACCACAGTTACATGTAGATCATGCTGACCAGGTAGAATGGTATCGGAATGATACACTAATAACCGGTAGTATAGGGCCTGATTTTTCTCCGCTTGAAAATGGATTTTATAAAGCTGCCCTTACTTATAATGTATGTAATGGAACTGTTTTTTCAGATTCAGTATTGATAAATATAGAGATAGCAAAACCACCGGTACGTTACCCGGATGTAGAAGTGCCCATCAATTTCCCGATGCCTTTAGATTCAAGAGAAATAAGCAACCAGGTAACATGGTCACCCGCAAGCCAACTCTCAGATGCACATAGTGCAAAACCATTATTTAAAGGTGACCATTCACAATTATATACCATTGATTTTACTACCCGTTCCGGATGCCATGTAGTAGATACCTTATTTGTAAAATCTGTAAGGAAAACAGGTATTTATGTACCCTCTGTTTTTGCACCCGAAAGTGGAAGCAGGAATAATCATTTACGCCCCTTACTTTTTGGTTTTGCCAAAGTAAATTATTTTAGAATATATAACCGCTGGGGTAAATTATTGTACAGTGCCAATAACGATTATCCGGGTTGGGACGGCAGAACAAATGGCATGTTGGAAGAAATGCAAACCGTTGTTTGGATGATTGATGCAGTTGATTTATCTGGCAAAAGATACCAGCAAAAAGGAAGTACCATTTTATTACGGTAACATATTTCTTCATTATAACCCTTGATCAGCAACGGTTTGCACTGATTTGAAAAATATTTTTGAAAAATAATTCCTTAAATATTTGCATCTTTCAGTTTATTCTATAATTTTACATCAGCATTTACCTCTTACGCTCCCTAACCTAATCACAATCATCCTTTTTATTTACTGAGAATTCATTTGTTTTATTACAACCCTTTGTAATACCACAATAAAAATATTGAAGTATATTCATTATACCTCAGCTTACTTCCTATTATCCTTTGTAAAATTCCGTTGTTATTTTATCCAATTCTTTTGTATTACCGCTCTATTTCTCTAAACCACAAAAGAAAAAAATGAAACAGTTTTACAAACTTACTTTAAGCATTATCAGCTTAATTTTTACTCAACAAATACAGGCACAATGTAATGGAGTAAAAGGACCTAATTTATTGGGTGCAAAAGGAACATTTTCAACTCCTTTTATTACTGTAAATAACAGTGCAGCAAGCTGTACCCGTAACGGATCAAACTCGTACAACCCGATTGGAAATGTTGGTAATTCAATTTCGTCTTGTACCAATACTACCGGTTCGTATGTACCTTGTTCTGATTATACATATACGTCTGCTAATGGTGGCCTTGGCCCCGAAGCCCGTTACAGTATCTTAAAAACAATCGGTAACTCCGAAGGTGGTAACTGTATTAAAGGTGATTGGAGAGCTTCTGATCATACCGGAGATGGTGGTTATTTTATGGCTGTAAACGGCGCACCTAATACCAGTACCAGCGGCACTTTTTATCGTATTAAAAATATACCGGTTTGTATAGGCGCTACGTACGAATTTTCTGCCTGGGTAATTAACTTATTACCTGGCACAAGCCCGGCTGCTGTTGCCGGTTCTGAACCAAATATTTCATTTAAAGTAAATGGTACTGTAATAGGAAACTCTGGCGCCATTGCATATAATACTACACCCATTTGGGTAAAAGTAGGAGGTTCATTTGTTGCCACTACCAGCACAGTAGATCTTGAAGTAGTAAATGCAACTGCGGTAGCAACAGGTAACGATTTAGGCCTTGACGATATATCTATTAATTTATGTGGATCACAAATAGAAGTGAGTACGCCTGCTCCTTTTTGTGAAGGACAGAATGTAACTGTAAACTTTACCGTAACAGATGCAACGGCACATAATTCATGGTATCAATGGCAAAAAAGTACCAATGGCGGCGCTTCATTTACCAATGATGGTAGCCCGGCACAAGCCACTTTTACCGGAACCAGCTATACCATTACCAAAAACATTGGTGCCGCTTTAATGAGCATGAATGGCTATAAATACCGCCTCGTTGTTGCTACCAGCGCTGCTGGCTTGTCAACCCCGGATTGTGGTTTCTTTAATGAATATACTTTAGTAGTACCTGCCTGTTCTCCTACACCCGTTACCATGGTTTCTTTTACCGGAAAGTATAGCAATGGCGTAAGTACTTTAAACTGGGAAACCAGTATGGAATGGAACAGTGATCGTTTTGAAATTATGAGAAGCTCTGATGGTATAAACTTTACTACTGTAGGAGCTGTTCCCGGTGCGATCAATAGTGCATTAGCAAGAAAATATCAATTTGTAGATAAATATAGCGGACAAGGATATGTTTATTACCGTTTACGCCAGGTAGATCTTGATGGTAAATCTAAAAATAGCAATATCATTCGCCTGAATATGGGTAATGTAAAACAAAGTTTTGAAATGTATCCCAACCCATTTAAGTCAGATTTCACTGCTTCTTTCAGTGCTGATAAGACGAGTGATGCAACATTTAAAATTATTAACATGAGCGGCCAAATTGTTTATCACACTCAAATAAAAGTAACCAAGGGTTATAATGCAGTTCAACTAAACCGTTTACCAAATATACCAGCCGGTTTATATTATGTAACGATAAACAATGATGAACTGAATTACAACGGAAAAATTCAAAAAGTACAATAATATTTCATCTGCCTTACACGCAAGAGCCGCTTTGTCAGCGGCTCTTTTTTATTGCATTAAATTTTCTGCATCATAATTTTATATACAACCCTGCCTTCGACGGGTATCTACCAGGTAAATAATTCTCCAGCCTTTATTTGTTCGCAAACACTGAAATGAATTTACACCACAATGGCTAAATGCTCCTTTATAATAAAACTGGTATGGCGTCCAGGCAATAGCTAAAGGACCGTCTATTTTAATGGTTTCAAATTGGATACGTTCATCGGCATTCCCTTTAGTTTCATGAGCAATGAAGGATGCAAATTCGGTAATACTTTCGTTTTGGATACTAAAAGAGCCATCTTCAATTTTTGTAACTGTTTGCAATATGGCACTATCGCTAAAGCAATCCAGCAAAGCATTATCATCAGCCTCAATCATGGCAGTAAACAGTTTATTAATGACTGCTTTCACGCTATCGGTTGCTGTTTGTGCTGTTACATTCATACTTACGCAGCAAATTTGTAAAAATAAAAAGAAGGTTATTTTTTTCATATTATTATTCATTTATAACTCTAAATGTAATTGAAAACGGGAAACAGATTACATTTGTTTTTTTCATTTCTCAAATGCTAATCACTATTCGCTATGTGGGAGCCGTATAAAAAAGGATTTAAAGCCTGGTTACAGCTTGAAAAATCGCTGGCAGAAAACTCTGTTGATGCATACCTGCACGATATAGACCTATTTACCAACTGGATGCAGGCAGAAAATACATTGAAATCCCCGGAACAAATCGTATTAAAAGATTTAGAAACTTTCGTTCATTCTATCCATCAATTAGGAATGTCTGCCGCTTCACAAGCAAGGATCATTTCTGGCTTAAGAAGTTTTTTTAAATATTGTATTACAGAAGAAATCACTAAAATAAACCCCGCCCATTTATTAGAAGCACCCAAACAAAAAAGAAAGCTCCCGGATACTTTAACTTTTACAGAAATTGAACAGATCATTGCGGCGATTGACCTGAGTAAGCCGGAAGGTACCCGCAACCGGGCAATTCTTGAAACACTCTATAGCTGTGGTTTACGGGTAAGCGAAGTAATAAATTTAAAATTGAGCAATTTGTTTTTAGAAGTAGGCTTTATCCGGGTAATTGGCAAGGGCGATAAAGAACGATTAATTCCCATCGGTACAGAGGCCATGCGGCAAATTGAATTGTACCGAACAGGAATCCGAAATCATATAAAAATAAAAATGGGTGAGGAAGATATTTTATTTTTGAATCACCGGGGTAGCCGACTAAGCCGGGTAATGATCTTTTTATTACTCAAAGACCTCGTAAAAAAAGCCGGGATAGAAAAAAATATTTCACCCCATACATTTCGGCATTCATTTGCCACGCATCTGGTAGAAGGAGGTGCAGACTTGCGTGCAGTACAGGAAATGCTTGGCCATGAAAGTATTACGACCACCGAAATTTATACCCACCTGGACCGGGCATATTTGCGTAGCACGTTAGATGCTTTTCATCCTGCGTATAAAAAAAAATAAATCATTCTTTAGTAGCGAGATAATTATAATCTGCTAATAGTTTTTCTAAAAAATTAACAGAGGTTAAATGAGATTCAATTTTCAACACTTCTTTCACCTTCATTTCTACCCGGTAACTTAATTCCTCATTTTTTGATTTGGTTACCCGGTTCAAAACTGTTTTCACAGTGTTGATATCACTATCAGAAAGGCGCATAACCTCCGGGAACATTACCTTGTAATCGGCTGCTGAAACATCCTGGAAGATGGTGTCTTCTACACTAAAGTTTGTTTTTGTATCTACTAATACGGTACCAGCTGCAATATCTCCAATCCTTTGCCTGAATTTAGTAACGCTAATAGCCACTACCACCGCTATTCCAAAAATACAGGTAAGAATGATGTACTGAAAAAGATTTACAGGAGAATAAGCAATATAGCCAAACAAAAAAGGCCATTCAAAAAAACGGGTTATCCATCTCAAAATATATTGCCCTAAGCCCGGCTCTCCCCCATGTAAACTCACAACCCTGATGTTCATTATTTTTTTTCCCACACTTTGGCCGTTCATAGTTACTTCTGCTATGAGCGGATACAGTAACATGGGCAAAGAAATTAATAAAATATCTATCCCCAGGTTATCATCCATAGAAATACCCATCCATCCATAAAAAAGATATTTCATACTGTACAAATAGCAAATCAATAAACCAAAATCAATAAACCAGGCAAATAAACGCTTATGAAATGCAGCAATCTCAAATTCCAGATTAATATTAAAAACCGTATTGATGCTAATGCTCGGCATACTTCTTATTCTTTTTTTAAAGTTAGGATATTCTACCAAAATGGATCACCAATTTATTATAGTGATTTCATTATCTTTATTTACAATTATGCCCCATCAATCATTAATAGATTCCATTGAGAAAGTTTTAACACTCACAGCAGATGAGAAAGTACTTTTGAAAGGTTCTTTTCAAACGGCTACTGCAAAAAAGAAGGATATATTATTGAAAGAGGCTGAGATTACTAAATACTCTTATTTTGTAGAAGATGGTTTGTTGCGCATGTATGCTACAGATAATAATGGCTTTGATCATAACATACAGTTTGCAATGAATGGATGGTGGATGAGTGATATGCTTAGCTTACTAAACCAAACGCCAGCCTCATTTAATATTGAAGCAATTGAAGACAGCCGGTTATTAACGATTTCGCAACCTGCTAAAGAAACCTTATTACAATCAATACCTGGTTTAAATATTTATTTTCGTAAATTATCTGAAAATGCACTGGCTGCATACCAGCAAAGATTTGCCATAAACCTAAGCCTTCCTGCACAGGAAAGATATGGCAAGTTCTGTGAGCGGTATCCCATGCTTATTCAACGGCTGCCACAAAAACATATCGCTTCCTATATTGGTGTTACACCAGAATTTTTAAGTAAAATGCTCAATCGCCCCTTTAACCAAAAGTAACTTACACTTAACCTGGATTAAGCAGTTCTGCAATGGTATGTTGTAAATTTGTGTTTTAAAAATAGGAGTAAAATATGAATGCTTACAGCATGCTTTATTTAGCACCGCAATGGAATGAATTACCTGGCCCGGCATTAAAAGCAATTGCTGCAACTGATATTGAAGATGCGATAAAAAAAATGCAGCAGTTTACAATTGACATTCTCATTTTAAAAAAACATGCATCTGAAAATCCTTTTCAAAAACTATGCAGGGTTTTTAATTACCAATTTCCCAATGGTAAGATTATTTGGATTGATGATCAGGATATTTCAGCAATTCCAAACTTATTAAATGAATGTATTTTGAGTTTTGAAAGAAAGATGAAACCCATTATCACAATTAAAGATGATGCTTTTGAAATTAGTTCAATCGCTGTGAACATACAATAAAAATAAAAATTATGAAAAAGAAAATAGAAAGAATAGTACCAAGGCCTGCTCAACCCAATATGGTAGGTGATGGTTTTAGGGTATTTAATTTAATACCCGGCGCCGGAATCTCTCAACGCAGAATGAGCCCCTTCTTAATGCTTGATTTTGCACCCAAGTTCACCTTTGAACCTTCTAAAACAGCACGTGGTGTTGGCGTACACCCGCACAAAGGATTTGAAACAGTGTCTATTGCCTACCAGGGCGCAGTAGAACATCATGATAGTAAAGGAAATCATGGTATCATATATCCAGGTGATGTGCAATGGATGACGGCAGGTAATGGAATTCTGCATAAAGAATACCATGAAACTGAATTTTCAAAAAAAGGCGGCCCCATGGAGTTTGTACAACTTTGGGTAAACTTACCTAAAGAAAATAAATCAGTAGAACCCCATTACCAGGCTTTAACAAAAGATATGATGGGTGAAGTAGTTTTAGAAAATAATGCCGGTAAGGTAAAAATAATAGCTGGTGAATTTAACGGTATTACAGGGCCGGCAAAAACTTATACTCCTGTAAATATTATTAATTTTCATTTGAATAAAAATGGAAATGCAAAAGCGAATATTCCCATCAGCCACAATACGGCATTGGTAGTAATCAATGGCGATGTACAGGTAAATGATGCTGAAGTACCCGAATATAGTTTTGTGTTATTTGAAAATGAAGGGGAAGATATTGAGATTACCGCTACAACAGATAGTGTTGTTTTATTATTGAGCGGAGAACCTATTAATGAACCGATTGCGAGTTATGGTCCCTTTGTAATGAACACACAAGACGAAATACACGAGGCTATCAGGGATTTCCAGGAAGGTAAATTTGGAGTATTAGAATAAGGAATTGTATTCAATTTGCAAGACTGAAGCTGGGCAGGTACATAGCAAAAAATATCTGATAAATTAAAAATGCTTTCCTACATTTACACTTTAGAAATGAAAATGAATTTTACATATTATTCTACTGCTTATTATTACTGCTATTACGGGAGTAAGTATGTATGATTTTAAAAAATAAACAAACTTTGAATCCCGGTCATTAAAATGCCCGGGATTTTTATATTAAAACGATTATGAAAGTTGCCGTTATAGGAATGGGATTAATGGGAGGTTCATTATCCTTATTGTTAAAAAAGCATAGAATCGCTACGCATATCATTGGCGTGGAAAATAACCCCGAACATGCAGCAATAGCATTGAATCTTGGCCTTGCAGATTCTATTGAAACTTTAATACCCGCTATTGAAAACGCACAACTTATATTTTTAGCTGTGCCGGTAGATGTTGCGATAGAGTTGTTGCCCATCATGATGCCATTGGTAAAAGAACAAATTGTATCAGATACTGGTTCTACTAAATTGGCAATTTGCAAATTAGCGAATAGCCTGCCAAACAGGCAACAATTTGTAGCCGCCCATCCTATGTGGGGTACAGAAAATAGTGGCCCTCAATCTGCCAGCGACCAGGCATTTAAAGGCCGCACCCTCGTAATATGCGAAGCAGAAAAATCAAGTGAAAAAGCCAGGCAACTTATTGAATATATTTATACACAACTGGGCATGCACATTTTAAATATGAATGCAGCAGATCATGACTTGCATGCGGCCTACATTAGCCATGTTTCACATATTGCTGCATATGCATTGGCAAATACTGTATTAGAAAAAGAAAGGGATGATGAAACCATTTTTCAGCTTGCCAGTGGGGGTTTTGAAAGTACGGTTAGGCTTGCTAAAAGCAATGCGGATATGTGGGTACCTATTTTTAAACAAAATAAGGAGAATGTACTGGATGTACTCAATGAACACATCAGCCAGCTTAGAAAATTTAAAAGTTGCCTGGAAAAAGAGAATTACACTTTATTACATCAACTTATTTTGCAAGCCAATAAGGTGAGAAGAATATTAAAGTAGAAAGAAAGATTTGAATTTAATGGAATCAAATTATTTAATTCATATAGCTTTACAATGGAAATAAAAAAAACAATGACAAACCCGTCTGTTATTCAAACCTGGCAACAGCGACCAATCATTATAAGTGGGCCTTGCAGTGCAGAGTCTGAGCAACAATTATTAGAAACTGCTATGGCACTTGCCAATACAGGAAAAGTGTCGCTGTTGCGTGCAGGTATTTGGAAACCACGTACAAAACCCGGACTCTTTGAAGGCATGGGAAGCATCGCATTACAATGGCTTAAGCTGGCAAGCACTGTTACAGGTATGCCAACTTGTGTAGAAGTTGCTACAGCAAAGCATGTGGAAGAAGCGCTAAAAATGGGTGTAGATGTTTTGTGGATGGGAGCAAGAACAACTGTAAATCCTTTTAGTGTACAGGAAATAGCCGATGTATTAAAAAATACAGATGTTCCTATATTGGTAAAAAACCCGGTAAACCCGGATATAGAACTCTGGACAGGCGCCATTGAAAGGTTGCAGGCAGCGAATGTAAAAAATATAGGTATGATCCATCGGGGCTTTTCTACTTATGGTGATTCTAAATACAGGAATGCACCGCTATGGCATATTCCTATTGAAATGAAAAGAAGGTACCCTGAATTGCTTCTGATTTGCGATCCGTCGCATATTTGTGGAAACCGCCACCTGCTGCAGCAAGTTGCACAGCGAAGTATTGACCTGGGCTATCATGGCCTTATGATTGAAAGCCATCCAAACCCTGACAAAGCATTGAGTGATGCAAAGCAACAAATTACTCCCGAAGATCTATTGAATATACTGAATAACCTGGTATGGCGTTCCGAACAAAGTTTAGAACAGGAATTTGTAGATGCATTGGCAAAACTCAGGGCACAGATTGATAACCTGGATGAAGAATTATTGGGATTGGTTTCTGAAAGAATGAAGTTGGCCGAAAAGATCGGGGAATATAAAAGAGATAATAATATTACCATTTTACAAACACAAAGATGGAATGAGATATTAGAAAAATCAATACAAAAAGGTATTCATTTAGGATTAAGCCCAGAATTTATTACCCGCTATTTTGATGCCGTGCATTTAGAAAGCATCAGCCGCCAAAATAGTGTTATGTATGCAAAAAAGGAAGAATCAAAATAATGAATAAACAAGTTTTTACTTTTTCAAACAGGCAGGTATCATATATTTTTGATGCAAATCTCTCCGAATTTTTAAAGCAATTTGAAAGAGACCGTTTAATTATCCTTACAGACGAAAACCTTTATGAACATTATGCCGGTTTATTTTCCGGTATGCATTGTGTAGTTCAAAAAGCCGGTGAGGCCAGTAAAACACAGAAAGGGATTGATAAAATCATTGATCAATTATTGCAACAGGAAGCAACCCGAAATGCCATACTGGTAGCTGTTGGTGGTGGTGTAATTACTGATATGGGAGGCTTTATTGCCTCTATTTATAAAAGGGGAATACAACTCATATTAGTGCCTGCCTCTATTTTAGCAATGACCGATGCAGCTATTGGGGGTAAGAATGGAATTAATGTGAATGGGTATAAAAATATGGTAGGAACCGTTTACCAACCTACCACCATTGTTTTTGATTATTCTTTTTTAAAAACATTGCCGAAAGATGAATGGATAAATGGGTTTGCAGAAATTATTAAACACGCATGTATAAAAGATGAAGCTATGTTTACAAGCCTTCAACATCAGCAATTAGAAAATTTTATGGATAACCCGGAGTTAATTTCCCTGTTAATAGAACAAAATGCAAGGCTTAAAACAGAAATCGTGCAAGCCGATGAATATGAAAAAAATGAAAGGAAATTATTAAATTTTGGCCATACTGTTGGTCATGCCATCGAAAACCAATATCAATTGCCCCATGGCCAGGCCATCAGTATTGGCATGGCAGCAGCCTGCAAGTTTTCTGAAGAGATGAATATGTTTTATAGCAGCGAAAAAGAAAAGGTATTATCATTATTAAATCAATATCATTTACAAACAAATTTTTTAGGTGATAAAGAAAAAATTTGGGAAACGATGTTAAGAGATAAGAAAAGAGAAAAAGATACCATGGATTTTATTTTATTGAATAAAATTGGAGAAGGGCGCATATCATCTATTGGCCTGGATCAATTAAAAGAAATGGTATTCTCTTTATAAACCCCTTTTTAATTTATTTCATTAAATCAAAAATTCATTTTGAGAATAAGGATCCTCCCCGGTTATGTATCAGGTTTTATCCAGGCACCCGCTTCCAAGAGTGTGATGCAGCGGGCGTGTGCATTAGCTTTACTTCATACAGGCACCACCCGAATTCATAATTTTGGCAATAGTGCCGATGATAAAGCTGCATTGGAAATTATCAAAGACCTGGGAGCCAAAATCAAATATATATCCGGTGACTGTATTGAAATAATTTCTGCAGGGATTCATCCTATCAGCAATACTTTACATTGTGGTGAAAGTGGTTTAAGTATGCGCATGTTTACCAGCATTGCTGCCTTATCTTCAAAAAAGATAACAATTTCAGGATCAGGCAGCCTTACCAAACGGCCAATGTATTTCTTTGAAGATACACTCCCGCAACTACATGTAAGAATAAAAACCAATGCAGGCAACCTGCCAATTGAAGTACAAGGCCCCATGCAACCGAAAAATATAAAAGTGGACGGCAGCCTGAGTTCGCAATTCCTTACCGGGTTGCTGATAAGCATGGCGCATAGTGCGGTTGTAAAAACAGAAATTGAAGTGTCACACCTTAATAGCAAACCCTATATTGATATCACGTTACAAATATTAAAAGAGTTTGGCTACCTGGTTGATCACCGGGATTATAAGACTTTTACGATTACTCCTGTAAAAAAAGAAAAAAGTAATATTGATTTTACGGTTGAGGGTGATTGGAGCAGTGCTTCCTTTTTATTTGTAGCAGCGGCCATACATGGAGATGTTACGGTGAGTGGTTTACAAATCAATTCACAACAGGCAGATAAAGATATTTTAAAAGTTTTAGAATTAGCAGGCGCTAAGGTTATCATTCAGCAAAATTCAATACGGGTAATAAAAAATATCCTTCGGGCTTTTCAATTTGATGCCACCCATTGCCCTGATTTATTTCCACCCATTGTTGCACTGGCTGCATATTGCCCGGGTGAGACAATAATTACAGGAATTGAAAGATTATTTTATAAAGAAACAAACCGGGCTGAAACATTAAAAGCTGAATTTGAGAAATTGGGCGTACACATCAGCCTTCACCAAAATAGTATGGCCATACAAGGAGGCTCACAAATAAACTCATGCTCTACCTATTCTCACCATGATCATAGGATCGCTATGGCATTAGCTATTGTTGCCACAGCTGCCAAAGAGCCCATTCTTATAGATGATGCCGAAGCAGTAAATAAATCGTATCCACGCTTTTTTAATGATTTAGAATCATTGAAAACAACAAATGAATAAAATTCAATTTTGCTATTTGTGAGCATATTTAAAATTTATTTTTGTAAATTACGTTGTGATTCTGGCATGGAATGAGATATTAATAAGGTTGAGCCTGGCTGCACTTTTTGGTGCGTTAATAGGTTTAGAAAGAGAGCGAAAAGATTGGGCTGCAGGTATGCGTACACACATGATGGTATGTGTAGGTTCTGCTTTAATCATGATTGTATCTGCCTATGGTTTTGGTGAGGTACTGGGAAAGGATCATGTGGTACTCGATCCTTCAAGAGTAGCGGCACAAGTTATCAGCGGTATTGGTTTTATTGGAGCTGGTACTATTATTTTCCTGAAATTTGGAACAATTCGTGGTCTCACAACTGCTTCCGGTTTATGGACTGTTGCGGCTATTGGGCTTGCCAGTGGAGGAGGCATGTATTTTGCAGCCAGTGCTACTACCCTGCTCGCTTTAATTATTCTTTGGGCATTACAGCCGCTTGAAAGAATGTATAGTAAAAGATTCAGGCAAAAAACTTTACGCATTGTTATTACTCAAAAAAAAGATGTGAATGAACTATTGGCACAAATTTGGCAAAATAATGAAGTAGAAAATTTTGATATCACGCAAGATGGCAATGACAGTATCATTCAATTTAAATTTGAAAAATATGATAAAGAAAAAATTAAAGAATTAATAGATAAAATGCAGCAAACCGAAACGATCAAAGAAATAAATTGGTATGCCTGATAAAAATTGTAACCTAAGAAGGATAATGTTTTTTTGCCTTGGCATATTGGCTTGTGGTACTGTTGTTTTTCAATTTTATTTAATGATACAAAACCGGGTGGCCTCTCTTACAGAAACATATATTCGGTTTTTTAGTTACTTCACCATTCTTACAAATTTGCTGGTAGGTATTTATGCATTGATACAATGTTTCAAGAAAAACTCCGGTGAATACAACGCCCCGGGAAATGGGACACTTACAGCCGTTACCGTTTACATAACGATTGTAGGATTGGTTTACCAGGTGTTACTAAGGCAAACTTGGGCTCCACAGGGCAATCAAAAGATTGTGGATGAACTATTGCACAGCATCATCCCTTTGCTCACTATTATTTATTGGTATGTATATGAGAACCAAGAAAACCTTCGGTACAGTCAAATAAAATCATGGCTCATATATCCTTTATTGTATTTAATATTTGTTTTAATAAGAGGTCATTTCTCAAATTTTTATCCTTATCCATTTTTAGATGTAAATGAATTGGGATTTACCAATGTAATGATTCATTCATTTTTAATATTTATGCTCTTTGTAGTTGTATCGCTGGTTTATATAGCTATTGGCAAACAGTTAGCATTAAAAAAAACTTAATATCAAATTCCTTTTTCATGCTGTTGTAAATATCCAGGCAACGCTTTTTTAAATTAATTTTTATATTTTTTAGACAGTTTGCAAAATAGATGTAGGTAAAAAAGATAGCTACAAATAAATACCAATGATCAATGCGGCCATAGCAATAATAACGAGTATCATTAAAAATGGCATCACAAATTTATACCACGTTTTATAACTTATATTAACCATAGCGAGAGAAGGTAATATAAGGCCAGTGGGCGCCAGGAAAGACATTAAGCACATTCCGTACATATAAGAATTTACGATTTCACGGCCAGGAATATTTACCAAAATGGCCAATGCACCAATAATAGGCATTGTTAAAACAGCCATTCCTGATGAAGATTGTATGAAAAATGAAAAGACGATGTAAAAGAACAAGAGTAAAAGGATAAAAAATGCAGGTTGCATTCCTTGCACTACATGGGTAGTAAAAAATAAAATAGAATCACTTATATGGCCTTCATTTAAAATGATGGTTACTCCTCTTGCCACTCCTACAATAAAGGCAACAGATAATAAACTCTCTGCACCTTTAATAAACTCACGGATATATACTTTTTCATTGATGCGACTTATCAGGGCGATGAGTATAGATGATGCCAGGAACAGGGCTGACATTTCTGTTGTCCACCAATCTAAAAACACTACACCCCCAATCATGCAAAGAAATGTAGCGATATAAATAAGTAATAATAATTTTATTTTACCATCCATTTTAGGAATACTGTCGTTACTGATATGCATATCATATATAGGTGCAACTTCACCATCAATTTTATATACTAAAGAAGCAGTTGGATCTTTTTTAATTTTAGCAGCATACTTTAAAATATACCAAACCAATAACCCGGTAACAATCATCCAAAGAACAAGTCGTTGGGTTAATCCATCCATCCAGTTAATACCGGCAGCATTAGAAGCAATGATGGTTGAAAACGGATTTGAAAATGCCGGCAAAGCACCAACTGAGGTTCCTCCAAAAATGATGGCGAGTGGTACTATTAAATCATAACCAGCGGCCAGGAATAATGGAACAATAATGGGATAAAACACCAATGCCTCTTCAGCCATACCATACGATCCAGCGAAAAATGAAAATACAATGGTCAGGATGGCAATGAGCCAGGTTTCTTTACCCTTCATACGATGTGCCAGCCATGTAATACCCTTTACCATAGCCCCTGTTTCATTAAATACAAACATAAAACCACCAATGATGAGTAAGAATAAAATAATGTCAATGCTATCTATAATGCCTTTTATTGGGGCCTGTAAAATAGCAATAAAGCCTTGCCCATTCTTTTTTTGTTTGCTGAATGTCCCAGGTATTGAAACGGGTTTACGAATATCGCCATGAATGAATTTCTCAACTTTGATTTGAATATTCAGGCTATCTAAAGTTTTTTGTGTGAGTGGAAGGCTGATTTCACCTGAATCAGTAACCTTCACAAATGAATTTTCATGAACCGATAACTTATTGTACTCACCAGCCGGCAAGAGCCAGGTACAAATAGCTGCCAGGATTATGACAATCATTAAAATGGGAATAGGGCCGGGAAACGATCTTTTGTTAGCCATTGGTTATTTTAAATTTTCCTTAAATCCTAAATTATTTTAGTGATTTCATTTTAATGATACTGTCTTCGATGGGCGTTTTCATGATGGTAACAGTATCAATCAGATCATTTGGAACTGTAGTGGATAAAATATATTGTTGCAGTTTCCAGCCATTCCCTTGTTGTGACAATACGCCAGAACCTCTGCAAATTTTCATTTGTGTATTCAGCAGTTCATCAAACCAGGCAAGGTCACCGGTTTTATTAAGGTAGATATGTCTTTCGATAGCAGTGAAGTTCCAGGCCTTGCCTTTATCAAAAAATGGTTTTGCCCAAACCATAAATTCCTTTTTATCCCAACGTTCCGTGGCATCGGTTCCGGTAAAAATAGCATCATCAGTATAAAAATTAAAATAACCGTCATAATCGGCTTTGGCAGCAGCCAGGTTAAAAGAATCGAGCATGGAATTAATTTCTGCTTTTTCTTTTACAATATCCGGTATAGTTGTTTCAGTTGAATTACTTTGATTGCAAGAAATTAAGATAAAAGTAATTGTACTCAATAAAATAGCCTTTCTCATTTTAAATTTTGATCTTATTGTTTCATTTTTAAATACCAAACTCCTGCTCAATATCGTAAAATTGATTATAATTATCGCAAGTAAGGTACTATTTATAATTATTTTTTATCCGCTTTAAATGTATTGCCATCTGCATCCTTTAATCCAGGACACCGTGTATTAATAAATCTTTTATTTTTTCGGTACCTGCTTTTTTGACAATACCTGATCCTTATCATCTACCAATATAAACCGGGCGCCGCCTGTTTTTATACTATTGACAGTAGCATCATCAATGCCTATTTTATTATTTTCTGCTTTTTTATTTACTGTATTGTTACAACTAAGTATCAATGTAGTGATAAGTACTAACATGAATATTTTTTTTCATTTTAGTTTTATCATTAAAAATACAAACCTGGCAGGATTAATATCCCTGCCAGGTTTATCAATTACTAATTTTTCACTGCTCTAATACAATTTAGTTGGACAAATCTTCACTAAGGGTATATAGGTAAGACCAGTTTAATGTAATTGCATTTCTTATTTTTGTCCTTATGGCATCAGTAGCTTTTGCACCATTTACTTTTTCATATACTTTCCAAACACTACTCTGATCATTATCTAAATCGGCAAAACCTTTATAGGGTTGTGTAAAAAAATAATCTGCAGTTTCAGGTGAACCTCCCATAATTTTATAAAAATACCACCTATAACTTCCTTCGGTGGTTTTAATGGCAGCATTTAGGCCTTTAACTGCATCCATAAAATCTGGTGTATTTTTAATTTTGAAAAAAGTTACCCAAATTAATTTGGTATCCTTTAATGTTTCCCTGCTAAATTCAGGAATAGATTGGGCTATATTATAATCTACCTTTTCTATATGAGGCATAATAAAATCTCTAACCGTTTTGTTACAGGCATCGCCGGATGTATCTTTTTTATCCATATCGGCCCATTTTTCCATAGGGCCTGCAAGCACATACACATTTCCGATGCCTTGTACCCGGTGCCAAATATTCCAATGATCGGTACCATGGTGCTTTACATAGCATTCTTTCCAAAGCTTAACACCTTCGTTAAACTGTGCATCCTGTCCTGGTTTTACGGTAATCTCAGAAATATTCAGTAATGTTCCTTTGCTTTCCTGGGCAAAAGTTGCTAAGGGTAATAAAAGCAGAATGAAAAATAGTTTTTTAAATAAGTTCATGTTGTTTTGTTTTAATGATGAATATTTTATTTCGAAATCGTTTTACATACAATGAAGCAGGGTTTCTTTAGCAGCAATAAATGCAATTCCCAATTCTTTTTTTGCCAATGCACTGTTATAAAGAATTTCAGCATTTTGTATTGGCTCTTCATTATTCAGCATCCTGGAAATATCCGATACGGAATAGCTTTCATTAGCGATCAAATAATTTCTGCCATGTATGCCCCAGATTGTTGCTGCCTGAAAAACAGCTTCAGCCACATCTCTTACATCTATCATTGAGAATTTTACATCTTTCTCAAATAGTAATTTAATAAATGGGTTATCTGTTATTTTGTTTTTAATTAAATATTGCATCCCTAAAGAAGTAGAATCTTTTCTTTCTGAAAGGCTATTCCCAACTACCCAGGTGGGAGAAAGCGAAGTGACCTCGAATGGTAAATCCGGGTGATCGTTAATAAACTTTCTGACTTCCTGGTCGGCAAAATATTTTGCCTGCCCATAAGGGTGGTCGTTATCACTGAAATAAGGGCTATCCTCCTCCGTAAAAATATGGCCGGGTGAATAAGTGGCAGGGTTTAGTGGGAATGATGTATTCCAGGATGCTATGGAAGCAATGATTACAACTTTTTTTACCTTACGGGATCTTGAAACTACATCAAGAATATTTCTGGTTCCCTGCACGGTTGGTTCAAATAATTCTTTTACCGGGTCTTTTATATCCAATACAAAAGGTGTACCTGCATGAACAAGGATTTCACAACCATCTACAAATTCTTCCAGCAGGTTTACCTCCCTTACATCAAGCGGCATCACCATCATATTTTCTGAATTGGCAAGTGAGAATAAATGCTGGTATTTCTCTATATTCTGAAAACTTGTAGTGGAAACCCGTACCTGGTAATTTTCTTCCAGGAATATTTTAGTAATATAGCTACCAATAAATCCTGATCCGCCGATAATACCTACTGTTTTCATTTACCTATGGTATTTTAAACACAATTCTTATTTATTGTACTTATTAAAAATAAAACCATCTTGAATAACTTTATAACATCCATACCCAACTACATTTTTACCCTAAATAAAAAGTAAAAGGGTACAGATGTTATAATGCTTTTTATCAATTTGGAACAAACCCTGGAATGATCATATTTATCGGTTATTTTTCCATTTTAGAAAAATCAGCATAGATATATTCATTTACGATTTTACCGGCAGTATTAAACTGATCAAAAATTACCATGGGTACTTTTAATACTTCGCCCGTTTTTTTTGATTTACCTTCCCAGTTCCACCATGATTGTACGATCATTGCATTTTCTTTTTTATAATGCAGATAGTCGGGGTAGCCAACTTGTACTTGCTTAATATCGGTGTAAAAATCAAAATCAGTTTTCCATGATTTATAAGCATCTTCAATAGGTATGAATTTTTCCAATCCCGAAACCCACCATTTTGCCGTATCTGAATACATTTTTTTGAGCGCAGCCCAATCTTGTGATTCATAGGCTTTGCTACTTTTCATTACTACATCAATAAAGGGGTGGGTAATGTAAATAGTTCCATTTTCTTTTTGCTGACCATATGCCATTATTCCAAATAAAAATAAGAGGGCTGTGAACATTGCTTTTTTCATAATTTTTTTTATTTAATAATTAATTCCCTACCTGAAAAAATGGGTGTATAATTAGGGATGCAAAAAATTTAATTTAGTGTAAACCTATTTCCTGGTTATGCGTAAATAGTTTTTAAGAGAATTGAATTTGATGATATAAATCTATATGAAAGAAAAGACATAGATATTCATTTGAGGACGAATGCCTGAATAAATTGTATGAATAGCTGATTTAATTATCAAGACAATAAATTTAAATGCTACTTTTTTTTAAAATTTACCAATAAAAATGAATTGAACCCGTTTTATGTATGCGGAATTGAAAATATTTTTTTTAATTCATTTAAACCCGGTTTTACTTATTAAGTCAATACACAAACTAAGAATATGAGAATTGTACTCCTCCTGGTAATTTCAATTTTAATAACAGGGCTATTTACCTCTTGTAGTAAATCGGGTGAAAACCCTAATCCACCTTCCAATACAGATAGTTTCATGGTTACCGTAAACCATGGTTATGGCGCCGGAAAATTTAAAACCGGTGATACGGTGCATATATTTTCAAATGCATGGTCTGCAGGTCAGGTTTTTGGAAGCTGGGTTGGTGATATAAATTTGCTGGATGGCCCGGATGAATGGCATACCTGGTTTATCATGCCAAATAAAAATGTAAGTTTTACAGGCAACCTGGTTAACATTCCAAATTACACATTACACTATGAATCCATCATGGGGAGAGACAGGATGAAAAATGTATATTCTTATTTTCCCACAGGCCACAAAGGAATTGTTTACCTGCTGCATGGCACATCTGGCACCGCCGCAAATATCGCAGGGGATTATGAATGGCAGCAATTCATTAAAGATTTAGTGAATAATAATTTTGGTATCATCATTACAGAAGCTGAAGAAGCAACCACCCATATAGATGCCAATGGAGATGGAAAATTAAGATGGTACCTGTTACCGGTAGATACCATCAATAATGTAGATTTTGCTAATATCCGGATCATTACCGATACATTTTATAACCGTGGAATTACCAACCGCCAAAAGCCCCGTTATTCAGTGGGGATGAGCAATGGTGGCTTTTTTTCAGGGGCGCTCTCGTATGTATATAATTTTAAAGCAGGGGTGCAATATTGTGCACAAGGCGGTAGTAACCTTCCTGCATTTACTACCATTCCAACTCAATTTTGCATGGCCCGTTTTGATGATAATGATGAAGTGGGCCCGGCAGGAAATGCGGCTGCTTTTAATTATTTTAATCAATTGAATGCAAGAGGCATTTGCAGCAAATATTTTATCACAGAAAGATCACCATTATACCCAGAAAGAATAGCCCGAAGCGGTGAAATTTCTATTGCACAGGGTATTGATATAGTAAATGAACTCAAAGCAAAAAATTATATGGATAACCGTAATTATTTTATTGGTAATTCAGATAGCCTGGTAGCCGATTTGCAAGCCAATCCTGCTTTATTTCCTGTTATTGTTAATATGAGTCTTACTCAAAAACAATTTTTGTTAGCGCAAATAAATATCTCTCGTGCCAGCCATCATATTTACAGTGATTATAACCGGGCTACCATTCACTTTTTAAATGTACAATGCCAGTAATAGAAATACTATCCTGCTCAATAATTCACTCAAGCAACTTTATCTAAATTGAAATTAAAATAAGTATGGGTGCCATTGTGAATTTCTTCTTTCATATTCCCCCGCAACTGGCGGGTAAGTAATGAAACAAGCTGGCTGCCAAAACCGGTTCCCTGGATATTGCTTGATTTACCCACACCATCATCAGAAACTTCCAAATGCAATACCCCCGTTTTACCCTTTTCTAATTTTATTACTACATTGCCCTGCTTACCTGTCGGGAATGCATATTTAATGGTATTGGTGAGTAACTCATTTACAATTAAACCCAAAGGCACGGCCGTATCAATATCTATTTCCAATTTCTCCATGGCCAATTCTATTTTTATCTTTTTTTCTGCACCAAAAGAATCAAGGATACTGTCGCCCAGGTTTAAAAAATAATCTTTCATTTCAATGGCTCCCAGATTTGTACCCTGGTATAATTTCTGATGTACAATACCAATGGAATGTACCCGGTTTTGCCCTTCACGCATGGCTTCCTTAGTATTGGGATCGTCAATTTGTGCAGATTGTAAAGCCAATAAACTACTTACCACTTCCAAATTATTTTTTACCCGATGATGGATTTCTTTTAGCAGTAATTCATTCTCTGCATTTTTTGCAGCCAGTAACCGGTTTCTTTTTACCCGAAGACGGTAACTTATAATACCAAAAACAATAAAACCTAACATTAAAAAAAGAATGCCTACCGTGAGCCCCTGTAATTTTTTTTGTTGCGAAATTTCTGATTGTTGAGATTCAATAGTTGCCTCTTTCTTATTGGTTTCGTACCTGGTAAGCATTTTACTCATGGTAGTATCACTTTTTACAGATGCCACACTATCCCTCATGCGATATGCTTTCTTTTGATATTCCAGGGCAGATTTATAATTGCCTAAATTTTCATATATCGTACTAACATGCTGGTAGTTTTCAGTTAAGTTACTTAAATCATTATGCTGCTCCTGTAGTTTAACTGTTTCAAGCTGGTATCCCAATGCATCCTGATAATCGCCCATTAATAAATTTATTTCACCCAGGTTAGCAATGGTAGCAATAATTGCATTTTGATAATTTGCCTGCTTTGCTAATTTTAATGCAGTTTCATAATCTTGTTTTGCTTCTTTATACCGGCCCAGTCTTTTTAGTGCATTCCCATGACTATTGGTAATATCACAGATACTGCCTAAGGATTCACCCTGTTCTTTCGCAAACTTCATTGCCTTGTTATAATAATCAAGTGAAGCATTGTAATCAGATGCACTCATGGCTACATTGCCAGCATTGAAATAAACATAAAACAATTGAGATGATAATTTGTTTTTCTCGGCCATTTCAATCGCCTTAAGGCCATAATCTTTTGCTTCTCCCAGTCGCTCCTGCATGGTGAGATCTTCAGAAATTCGGGTTAGTGCATTACAGATCATAGCATTATTACCCGTTTCCTCCATCAATTTTAAAGCATACAAGTCTTTACTCATTGCCTGATCCATTTTACCTTTCTTTTTAAAAATCCACGCCATCTTAAAAGCGGTGGAAGCCTGGCCTTCTTTATCACCAATTTCCTGGTATCCTGCCATTGCTTTATCAAAAAAGAGTGAAGCTGTATCTAAATGAAGCAGGTTGGCATGCATCCTTCCTGCCATTTCATAAAATTTCGGTTGCCATTTTTTATTACCCGTTTTATCTGCCAAAACCACACCTTGTTTTGCATACATAAGCGCTTTACTTATGTCAAAATTAAAAGCATCAGCCACTAACTGATTGAGGATTTCAAGTTTTTGTACAGGTAATGATGTTGCCTGAAGTTTCTTTTCCAGGCTATCGGAATGAGTTTGTTGCGCATATCCTGTTTGCAATAGTATTAAAAAAATAAAAAATAATTTTTTCATGCAGGCTGTATTCTGTTGCTATAAGGTTTGTATCCTTGCCATCAGTTGTTCTTTTAATCCCGAACTTAAAGGAATAGATTTATTGCCAATCACTACATGGCTTTCGGCCACTTCGTCAATACGGGTTATATTTACCATATATGAACGATGTATGCGAACGAAATTATTTTTTGAAAACTTATCTTCAATTACTTTTAAGGTAACAGATAAGAGGAATTCTTTGTTTTGGGTAAATATCCTGCTGTAGTTACGGTCTGCTTCTATAAACAGGATATCATCCACCATTATTTTTACCATCTTATCTTTATGTCGAATAAAAATGCGGTCTTTTAAAAGAAATGATTCGTGTAATAATGGAGAGTTATCATGTATTTCCAGTTTCATATCTGCCATCCGGCTAATCGCCAGTTCAATGGCTCTTTGTAAATCTAATTGTTTAAATGGTTTTGAGATGAATGCCGCAGGCTTTGTAATTTTTGCCCGGTTAAAAGTTGCTTCATCTGCATTTGCAGTTAAGAATATGATTGGGATACCACTTTCTACATTTATTCGCCTGGCAGTTTCAATTCCATCCAAATCTCCATTCAAGTGTATATCCAGTAATACTAAATCGGGTTTACTTTCTTTCATATGCAAAATGGCCTCTTCCCCACGGGGAAACAAACCTGTTACTTCATATCCTAGTTCTGTAAGTAGCATTGAAATCTTTGCCCCGATTAGCATTTCATCTTCTACAACCAAAATCTTTATTTTCGACTCCATTAAAGGATTTAATAATTAACATAATAAAATACTCAGAGATATTGGATGGTTGTAATTTTTATAGGCTTTCCATAAATATAAGTAAAATTGAATTTAATAAAAAATAAATTACTATCAGGAATCAATAAATGTATAATAGGATACTGTTGTATGTACAGAAAAAAAAACGGTGAATGATAAAAAAATAAAATAGCTTTTTATCTTCTATTCAGATTCTATTTCAGGCTCGGATAAGGAATACCACACAATAATACTAAATGCAAGCAGCACCGCCATGGTTTGCCATTGCTGGTATTGCCAGCTTTCCCTTACTATAGGTTCCCATTGTGCAGGTAAAGTGCCAGCCGTCCAATTCATCATTTGATCATGCAATGGATGAACAGCAAATTGTGCGATCAATAAACTACAGGCCAATAATATGGAAGCTACAATAAATCCAATGAATACCAACCTTTGTTTTTTATGTTGCAAGACAGAAATAATACAAAGTATGAGCGCTGACACTTGTAACCAGGGTAAAAAATTATACAAATCGCTGATTAATTTTTGCTGAACAGGCAAGTAAGCTGCAAAACTAAAATCGGAGGGATTCAAACCAATCCATATACCAATTAGTATCCCGGAAATAATGCCGGTAAGCAGGATATTAAAATAGCGAATAAGTTGCATTTTCTTTTTATTTTTTGGTTACTTTCTATGGTGCCGTACCGGGACTGTAATCTAATTTACCATCAATTATTTTAGCAGGGCTTGTATAGGGATGCTCTTCTGCTTTACCAACAGCCATAATATGCATCACTTTCCAGCCTTTTAATTTTAAATAATCAGATACTAAAGACCTATGGCATCGCCACCACACTGCTTCGGAACACATATATGCCACCCGTTTTTTTATTGCTATTTTTTCCAATTCTTTTATGGCATTATGAAAATCTGCTGTTTCCATATAATCTGCATAACCCCTAAAAGCCGCTAAACGCCAACCCATATTATTCGACACCGCCAATGCTTTTCTCCTGCCTCCCAGTTCACGTATGTGCAGGTACTCCATGCCACTTTCAGGAATGGCGACTTCCAAATTTTCTTTATTAAACTGTGGAAATTTCCGGGATCCCGGAAAACTTCGAATGTCCACTAACAATTCAATTGAAAATGATTTTAGCATTTTCACAAATTCATCCAATGGATGGGTAGAGTGGCCAATCGTATAAATTTCACGTTGCTTCATCTTTTGAATGATTTTAGAATGAGTTCGGTGGTTATTTTAAAATCAATTATCAAGATCAATATGCCAATAGGGAACGAATCCGGTCTTCCAGTTTTTCTGCATTGGGAAGCATTGCTTTTTCCAATCCCATATTCATTGGGACTGCCGGTAAGTTCAATGCACCTAACACATCTACAGGTGCATCTAAAAATTTAAAGCATGCTTTTGAAATCCTTCCTGCGAGGGCTTCAGCAAATGAATTGTTCTGTTGTTCTTCAGTAAGTACAATACATTTACCATGTTTCTTCACAGTTTCAAATAACAGTGTTTCATCTAAAGGAAATAAACTTCGTAAATCTATTACTTCAATATTACCATCAAATTTTCGGGCTGCTTCCAATGCCCAATATATACCCATACCATACGTAACGATACAACAACTTTCCCCCTCTTTTATTTTAACTTCTGTAGCACGGAGTTTTATGTTGGCTTTCCCTAGAGGTATGATATAATTTTCATCTGGTTCAATCGTTTTAGCAGCTTCTGTTCCCGGCACTTTACTCCAGTACAGGCCTTTATGTTCCAGCATTACCACCGGGTTTGGATCATAAAAAGCGGCTTTCATCAATCCTTTCATATCGGCAGCATTCGATGGATAAACGACTTTAATTCCTTTAACGGTAAGTAATGTGCTTTCTACACTCCCGCTATGATAAGGGCCTCCTCCTCCATAAGCTCCAATAGGAACCCGTATAAGCGTTTGCACCGGAAACTTACCACAAGTTAAGTAACCACTTTTCGAAATCTCTGTAACCAACTGATTCAATCCCGGGTAAATATAATCTGCAAACTGAACTTCTACAATCGGTTTTAATCCTACAGCGCTCATGCCAACTGTAGAACCAATAATATAAGCTTCCTGTATAGCAGTATTAAAAACCCGGTGATCACCAAACTGCTCCGCAAGTGTAGCAGCTTCTCTAAAAACGCCACCCAACCTGCGGCCTACATCCTGCCCATATAAAACGGCTTCAGGGTGCAATGCCATAATTTCCCGAATTGCAAATAGTGCAGCATCTACCATCAATACTTTTTCTTTATCCTTTGGCTCTCTCACACCTTTTTCTACCCTAACTGGGGTATCTGCAAATACAAATTGTTCTATATGTGCCGTATCCGGTTCAGGTGAAGCAACAGCTTTTTCAAAGTCTTTTAAAACTTGTAAACGTGTTTCATTCTCTATTGCATCTAATTCTGCTTGTGAAAAGCCATCACGCAAAAGTATTTCCTTTAGCTTAGGGAAAGGATCCCTTAACCCATGTTTCAGCAAGTCGTCTTCTGAACGATAAAATTCTTTTCTTACTCCACTGGTATGGTGACCCAGTAATGGTACCCTTGCATGCACCAGCCAGGGGCTGCGTTTTTCACGCACTTCCTGTATTATTTGTTTCATAGTGTTATAGCTGGCTTCAAAATCACTCCCATCAATGCTAATCCTTTCTATTCCTTTAAACCCTGAAATAAAATCGAAAGCATTGGAAGTCCTGGCTTCCTGCCTGCTTACGCTAATGCCCCATTCATTATCCTGCACCAGGTAGATGATGGGTAATTGATGCAAGGCTGCAAATTGAAATGCCTCACTTACTTCTCCTTCCGTAATACTGGCATCTCCTAAAGAGCATACTACTACGGGTAATTCACCTGATGAGCCTTTATGCAGTTGATCTGATCCTGTACGTTCCAAATATTTTATTCCCTGAGCAATGCCGGTGGTGGGGATTGCCTGCATACCGGTAGCGCTGCTTTGGTGTATCATGGTTGGCTTGCCGGGAAACCTTCCATTGGGATGGTTATAATATTCCCTGCCCCCGGTAAAAGGATCATCAGCTTTTGCCAATAATTGCAACATTAATTCATAAGGTGAAAAATCAAGGCCCAGCATGATGCTTTCATCCCGGTAATAAGGGCTTACAAAATCGCATGGTAATAAATTAAATGCGGTAGCCAGTTGTATGGCTTCGTGCCCCCGGCTTGTGCTATGAACATATTTACATATTTGCCGGTTGGCTTCATAGGTTTCTGCCATTGCTTTTGCCAGGCACATTTTCTCCCAGGCCCTTATATACATCTCTTTCGTTAATGCCATAATATTTTATGCAATCGGTATCAGGCAATACCTTACTCCATTAATAATTTAATTGTTGATCATTTAAAAATAACAAGTCGGCCATCACACAAGCTGCTACTGCTTCTAAAACAACAGGTACCCGCAAGGCAATGCAGAGGTCGTGCCTGCCTTTAATCGAAAATTCTTCGGGTTTATTGGTCACTACGTTTAAACTTGTTTGTTTTTTTGGTGTAGAAGATGTGGGCTTTACCACTACTTTAAAATTTACTTCATTTCCATTGGTAATACCACCTACTATACCACCTGCATGGTTACTGGTAGTTTTTCCTTCTTTATTTTCCAATGCATCATTGTGTTCGCTGCCAAACATTTTTGCGGCTGAAAAACCAGCGCCAAATTCAATTCCTTTGATAGCAGGGATAGAAAAAACCAGGTGGCTAATCAATGATTCTACTGAATTAAAAAAAGGTTCTCCCAATCCTATTGGCAGTCCGGTGATGTGGCAGGTAATAATTCCGCCTACACTATCTTTTGCATCAATTGCTTTTTGTAACCCTTTATCCATATCGGTTTCCCCGCCAATCTCAATAATATTTGATGAACAAATTATATTTCGTTTTGCCAGTATTTTTTTTGCTATTACGCCTGCTGCAACCAACGCCACAGTTAGCCTGCCACTAAAATGCCCGCCACCCCGGTAATCCTGCATTCCTTTATATTTTTTTTGGGCAACAAAGTCGGCATGACCCGGGCGTGGTATTTCCCGCTGCATTTCATAATCTTTGCTTCGGGTATTTGTATTTTCAAATATAATAGTAAGAGGAGCTCCGGTTGTTTTGTTATTAAACACGCCAGATAAAAATATGGGTACATCCGGTTCTGACCGGGGGGTCGTTCCTTTTTGAATTCCTCCTTTGCGCCTTTCCAAATCAGTTGTAAACATATCGGCATGTATATCCATACCTGTGGGGCAACCATCAATTATAATGCCTACTGCAGGGCCATGAGATTCGCCAAAAATATGCATCCGGAAAATGGTACCAAAGGTATTCAAAATAGCTACTTAAAATTTTTATGAATGTTGTAAAAATACATGAAATAATGTATCGGTTTTCAACATCCTTTTTAAGTTGGTAGTTTTAAATTAATTTATACTGGTAAACATTGCCCATACTACGATTAATTGTACACGTATTCTCCCTCTTTATTTACCATAATGATGGGAAGTTTTTTCTTGGTTTCAAAATAATCATATCCACGGCGGAGGTTGGCATTAAAATGCTGGAGATATGCATTATTCTGAATACTGGCATTGAGGAAGTCCAAAGATTTTTTTACTGAATATTTTACGGGAAATACATGTACGGGTATAAACTCCTGCCCGGCAGCTTTTACAGCCGATGCTAAAACAAATAATTCCTCTATTGGTGCATCACTTATTGGGATACAACCCGTGCTTACACAATTACCATGTATGTAAATAGCGCTACCGGGTCTGATGCTATCACTTAAAATGCGATCAGATGCATTGGGATAATTGAGACCGAGGGATAAATGATAAACACTGTTTGGATTAAATTCATTGATGTAATAAAATCCTTCAGGTACCTGGTAATCACCTTCCATACGTTTAGGCCCCATGGTGCCGCTTTGCATACACACTTTATAAGTCTTAAATAATTTATAAGGCTCATTTGTATTATTCTGTACCCATATTTCTAATTGGCGGTCGTATTTAAATGAACGGATATACAAGGAGGCAGGAGGCCAATTTAAATTTTGTCTTTCAAATTGCTTTTTTACTGAATCTTCTACTTTATTTAATGGATCCTGTGTTCGGGTAAAGAGTTTAAAATCCGGGGGGCGTTGTGCTGTGGATGTAATCGTAAAGAAAAATAGGATAATATTAATTATTATGCATTGACGCATAGGCATGATATAGAAAAATATTGGGGGTTACAAAACTTGAACGTGAAAATAATAAATAAAGTCTTTTCACAACGTTAAAATAAAAAATAAATTCATAAAAAAACCTTCGGTCAAGAAGGCTCTTTATTGAAATATATTTTTGTATTACCATTTATCAACTTCTTCATGTTGTATTCCACTACCGGCTCCGGGTTCTTCTTTGGGAAGTTCTTGCGCCCCGGCTAAAGGGGTTTCTGGTGCCGAAGAATTTGTAGGTGATTCTTCATGACCCTCGGCAGGCGTTGCTTCCATCGGAAGAGCTGGTGAATTTTGTTGCCCTTCGGCACCTTCTTCATAAGGTGTATCATGATTGAATGCATCAAAATCAAAATCGGGCATCAGGTCTGTTTTTACAAAATCTACTGCTTCGTTCAGGCCTTTTATAAACTTATTAAAATCTTCTTTGTATAAAAAAATCTTATGCCTGTCATATCCATCAGAATCAAAACGCTTACGGCTTTCTGTAATGGTTAAATAATAATCAGCACCACGGGTTTCTCTTACATCAAAAAAGTAAGTTCTGCGTTTCCCTGCTTTTATACGTTTGCTATAAACGCTTTCCATTTTTTTTTCGTTGTTTTCGTACGCCACTTTAAATTGTTTTTTTAAATTTTTAAACTTGCTTATACAGCCGGACAAAGATAAAATTGTTTTTTAAATCACAAAATTTATCACAGTAACTGTATTTTACACATCCTCACCAGGCTGTTGCTCCTGCTGGCGGTGATACATAGCTGCATAGAGGCCACCGGCTTTTAATAGTTCAGCATGAGTACCCTGTTCTGCAATACGCCCCTGTTCCATTACGATAACCCGGTCAAAATTAAAAAGTGAGAATATACGGTGGGTAATAATAATGGCAGTACGATCCTGCAAATATTGGTATAAATGGCCCAGTATCTCCTTTTCTGTTCGGGCATCTACGGCGCTTAAACAATCATCAAAAATAACCAGCTCGGGCTTTTTAATTAATGCCCTGGCAATACTTATTCTTTGTTTTTGGCCACCACTCAGGGTTACTCCCCGTTCTCCTACCAGTGTCTCAAAGCCATTGTCAAAATTTATGATATCGCTATAAATACCGGATTGCCGGGCAGCTTCAAATACTTCTTCATCGGTACCATCGGCTTTACCAAACAAAATATTATTTTTAATCGTATCACTAAATAAAAATACTTCCTGTGGCACAAAACTCACCTGGTTACGAAGTGAATGAAGTTTTATATCATCAACCTGCACATCATCATATCGTATAAAACCTTTGTCAGCATTATACATACGAAGCAATAATTTTGCAAAGGTTGATTTACCCGAACCGGTTCTTCCAACAACAGCAATTTTCTCACCTGGTAATATAGTAAGGTTCAAATCTTTTATTGCATGTATGCCGGTATTCTGATAGGTGAAATTTAAATTTTCAATTTTAATCTTGCCTGAGATAGCAATATCTTTTGCGCCTGGTGCATCTTTAATTTCGGTATCGGTGAGTAAAAACTCATTGATCCGTCTTTGTGAAGTAGCAGCACGTTGAGTCATACTGGCCGTCCAGCCAATGGCACTTACAGGAAATGTAAGCATTTGTATATACATCACAAATTCCGCTATTTTACCCACATCGGCACCCGGCACCCCATTTACCACATCTAAAGATCCTACCATAATGGTAATAAGGGTACTTAACCCAATTAATAATGCCATACTGGGAAAATAAATGGCTTCTGTTTTAGCGAGACTTAGTGCATTATCACGGTAAGTCTCACTATTTTGCTTAAAAAAACGAAACATCTGGTTTTCTTGCACAAATGATTTTATAACCCTTATACCGGAATAAGATTCCTGGGCATTGGTAGTAAGGTTGCTTAACATTACCTGGATACGTTCACTTTTTTTATTAATGATTGTATTTACATAATAAATAGCTATCGCCAGTACGGGCAATGGGCAAAGTGACACCAATGTGAGTTTTACATCTGACCGCAACATAAAGAACAGGCTGAAACCAATTACAGCGGCCAGGTTTATAAAGTACATGATGGCAGGGCCTGTGTACATCCTTACCCTGCTTACATCTTCTGATATCCTGTTCATAAGGTCCCCGGTACTGTGTTGCTTATAAAAAGTATTATCTAACTTTTGATAATGTGCAAAAATTTGATTCTTCTGGTCAAATTCAATCAACCGGCTCATTACAATGATGGTTTGCCGCATTAAAAACATAAAGAAGCCACTTATCAATGCCAGGCCAATGAGGGTAAGGCCTGTAGCCAGGATTTTTTGATGAAAAGACAATCCACCCATCCAATCAATAATATAGCGCACAATAAAATTATAGCCAGAATTACCCACATGTGGCGCCATTGCCGAGCCGGGTTTTAAGGCCGCTATCACACTATTAATGATATACCCGGTAAGTTGTGGGGAAAGTATTCTAAAATAATTGGTAAGAACCACAAAAAATATCCCAAAGAAAAACCGCCTGCGGTACTTCCAAAAAAAACGATTAAGCGTAAACAGATGAGACATCTTTACAAAATTACGTATTTGTTAGCTGAGCATTGTGCATAACACGTAATTAATCAATTAAAACCAATGTAAAACCCTATTTTAAACATACAAAAAATTGTAAAAGAATTACATTAAAAATGAGTCGTTTATTGCCACATAAACCAAATACTAAAATTTTGAAAATGAAATAGAATTACTATGCCAGTTTTTTTACCAACTCTATATAACGTTGCATGGCTTCGTTTGCCGGTAATCCTTTAAGTGAAACCCAGGCTTCATATTTGGCTTTTGCAACAAAATCAAAAGGATTAGACGGCTTTTCATCTGTTGCATCCCCTGCAGTTGCTTGTTTATATAAGGAATACAATTGTAGTAACGTGTCGTTACTTGGTTTTTGAGAAAGAGATTTACTTGCAGCAGCAGCCGCTTCAAACCGTTCTTGTAGGGTAGTAACCATGCGATTATTTCTTTTTTTATCTGTTTTGTAAATATATAGATAAACTGATTTTAAAATTTCAACAATTTTTAAAAGTGGAAAACTTATAAATTAAGAAACAAACTATATATGATCCAGGGCAAAAACCTATATTTTAACTTACAGCATTATAATCTTTATAAAACCATTAGAATACAGTGTCAGTATGGTTTTTATTACTTTTTGATTATGCTTAACAGTTCACTTTTACATCAAAATATCGTATTTTTACGATGTTTACTATCGTATCTGTTCTATGAAAACTACGATTGATTTGGTGTGAGAACAGTAATTATGTTATACTTAAAATTGAGCAATCTTGCTCTTGCTTACACTTATATTTAGCCCCATCTTTGTGTTATGAAGTTGATTGATAGCGATTAAATATCAATCATTGTCCAAAGATCCTGATAAAGCCAAAAGCTTAAAAAGCAGAAAGAAAAAGCGTCCAATATCCAATTAAGGAAGGCCTTAAAATTCAATATCAGTCAACTTCTATTTTCTTTGACATTAGGAACATTCACTATAAAATCCTTTCGAGAAACCAATATCTAAGCTTATGCCTTAAAAGGCGATGATAGCAAAAGTTACAGTACTTTAAAAACTGAACCAATATCCTGAAAAACAAAGTTACAGTACTTTAAAAACTGAAAATATCCAGAAGAACCAAAGTTGCAGTACTTTAAAAACTGAGAATATCCAGAAAAACCAAAGTTACAGTACTTTAAAAACTGACCAGATCCTGAAAAACCAAACCAATTATCCTAAGATGCCTATGCAGGTATGATACCGTGCGATGATGGCGAAAGACCGATCACTGAAACCAGGAACATAATTTTTACGATATGAGACCCCCTCAGAAGTAAACAATACCTGAGAAACCACAGTGTAAAGCTTAAAAAGATGACTTCCACAGACTGACAGCATAATGCGACTTCTGTGGAAGTTTTTTATTTTTATGTATTCGGTAACTTTGTTTATGCTATTAACCTCACCCATTCTTCCTTATTCACCTAAAAAAATAATTTCATTAGTACCTTCTCAAACAGAACTGCTCCATTATCTGGGATTTGATAAAGAAGTAATTGGTATTACTAAATTCTGTGTTCATCCCACTCATTGGTTCAATACTAAACAAAGAATTGGCGGAACTAAAAACCTGCATATTTCAGCAATTGAATTGCTGGGACCCGATTTGATAATCGCCAATAAAGAAGAAAATACAAAAGAACAAATAGAACACCTGGCTTCAAAATTTCCGGTATGGCTTACAGAAGTAAATAATTTACAGGATGCACATCAAATGATATTAGATATTGGTCAACTTACCCATACTGCCTCAAAAGCCACACAACTAAGTTCAGATATAAAATTTCAATTTCAAAAATTCAAGCAAAACCGTACAAACGATACCATCCCGGTAGTATATCTTATATGGAAAGATCCATATATGGTAGCCGCTTCGCATACATTTATCAACAATATGCTGGAAGAAGCCGGGTTTATCAATGCATTTAAATTATTGGAGCGTTACCCGCAGGTAAGTATTCAAGATATAAAATCATCCGGATGCCATATCGGTTTACTTTCATCGGAGCCCTACCCTTTTAAAGAAAAACATATTTTGGAACTTCAAACTCTTTTACCCGGAATTAAATTCATTCTTACTGATGGTGAAATATTCAGTTGGTATGGCAGCCGCTTGCTTAAAGCGCCAGAATACTTTAGCCAACTTCACCAAAAAATAAGTGAAGGGTAAAAAGCTTTCTTTATAAACTTCACTTTCTTACATTTGTAAAAAACTAACAACATCATGGCGGTAGATAAGATTGTAAAATTATTAGGCAAAGATGCCAACAGTTTATTAAACCATAAATGCAAAGGCATAACCAAAGATCAAATTATGCTTCCTTCTCCCAATCATGTAGAAGAAAGCTGGATCAACAGTAACCGTAGCAACCAAACCCTTTGCAGCTTGCAAAAAATGCTGGATCATGGCAGGCTTGCTGGTACCGGATATGTATCTATATTACCCGTTGACCAGGGTATAGAACATAGCGCCGGTGCTTCTTTTGCACCCAATCCCATTTATTTTGATCCAAAAAATATTGTAGAACTTGCTATTCAGGGAGGTTGTAATGCCGTAGCATCAACCTATGGAGTTCTTGGTAGCGTAAGCCGAAAATATGCCCATCGTATTCCTATGATGGTAAAAATTAATCACAATGAATTCTTAAGCTATCCCAATAAATTTGACCAGGTGATGTTTGGCCAAATTAAAGATGCCTGGAATATGGGAGCAGTTGCCGTGGGCGCTACCATATATTGGGGAAGCGATGCCAGTACCCGCCAATTACAAGAAGTGGCTACCGCTTTTTCGATAGCGCATGAATTGGGTATGGCTACTGTTTTATGGTGTTACTTGCGTAATAATGCTTTTAAAGTAGATAATGTAGATTATCATACTGCATCGGATCTTACCGGGCAGGCAAACCATTTAGGAGTAACATTACAGGCAGATATCATTAAACAAAAATTACCTACAAACAATGCTGGTTATTTAGCAACCAAACATGGCAAAACTTCACCCTTGGTGTATGATAAATTAACTACCAATCACCCGATAGATTTAACCCGTTACCAGGTTGCAAACTGCTATATGGGCAGGGTTGGCTTAATTAATAGTGGTGGAGAAAGTAAAGGTGCATCCGATTTGGCAGATGCAGTAAAAACAGCGGTAATCAATAAAAGAGCAGGCGGTATGGGTTTGATCAGTGGACGGAAGGCTTTTCAACGTCCAATGAAGGAAGGAATCGCTTTACTGAACAGTATCCAGGATGTATATCTCGATAAAAAAATTACAATCGCATAATTAAATGGGTTTTCACTTACATCAACTGCGGCATACAATACCACAATTAAATTCTTTGTAAATTTATACAATGAAGAAAGAAGAAGACTTTGATGTGAACCTGTCCGGCGAACCCGGATCTCCGGAAATGGAAGCAAAAGCAAGTTGGTTTAAAAGAATAAAAAAGGGTATCCTTACTTCTACCAGGGATAAAAAAGATGCTCCTGAAGGATTGTGGACAAAATGCCCGGAATGCAAATACACATGCACGGTAAGTGAACTGGCAGAAAATAAATATGTATGCCCGCAATGTAATTATCATCACCGGGTGGGCAGCGATCAGTATTTTGAAATTTTATTTGATAATGGGAGCTATAAAGAACTTTTCTCAAACATACGATCTAAAGATTTTTTGCATTTTGTAGATTTAAAACCTTACGCACAAAGGCTGGAAGAAACTTATGCCAAAACCGGCATGAACGATTCTATTACGGTAGCCCATGGCCAGGTAAATGGCCAGGATTTAGTGGTGGCCAGTATGGATTTTGAATTTATTGGGGGTAGCCTTGGTAGCGTGATGGGAGAACGTATTTCAAAAGCATGCGACTATTGCATTGAGCATCGTATCCCTTTTATGATCATCAACAAAAGCGGCGGGGCCCGTATGATGGAAAGCGCATTTTCATTAATGCAATTAGCTAAAACTTCGGCACGCCTCTCTTTATTAAGTGAAGCTAAATTACCCTACATCTCACTTTGTACTGACCCCACTTTTGGTGGCACCACAGCCTCATTTGCCATGCTGGGAGATATTATTTGCAGCGAACCGGGCGCCCTCATCGGATTTGCCGGCCCCAGAGTGATAAAAGAAACCATCAAAAAAGATCTTCCCGATGGATTTCAGCGAAGCGAATTCTTACTTGAACATGGCTTTATGGATTTTATTATTAATCGTAAAGAGCTGAAAAACAAGATATCGGAGCTTTTAATTCTATTTAAATCTTAATTCTAATATTTGTTAAAAGTTGTAGTATAAAAGCTACAACTTTTTTGTTTGTTTTATAAGCAATATTTGAGGCTGTACACAAACTAATATCCCTGCTTTATACGTTATGTTTGGTAATTGACAATGAAAAACCAATAACTATGTTCAAGCAACCTATTAGAATTACCATAGGCATTTTTATGCTTATTTTTTCGCTAAACAGTTTCGCACAGGTACAAAGAGCTGTGTACACTTCCATGACGCCTATTTCAAATGGGTATTATGAATATTTACCACAAGGCTATACAAACAGCCCCAATGAAAAATTTCCTTTACTCATATTTGTACATGGGTTGGGAGAATGTGGCAATGGAACTACTGAACTATCTAAAGTGTTGACCAATGGTACTCCCCGGTTAATTAACCAGGGAACATTTCCCACATCATTTACTTCGGGTGGACAAACTTTTAAGTTCATCATACTTTCACCACAATTTACTGGCTGGCCGGGATATGCACAGATCTATGATATCTTAAACTATGCAGTTACTCATTACAAAGTAGATATTGACCGGATATATCTTACGGGCTTAAGTATGGGCGGCGGCTGTGTTTGGGAATATTCAGGATTTAGTAAAGCATTTGCTGAAAGAGTGGCTGCTATCGTACCAGTATGTGGTGCTTCAGGATCTACACAAGAGCGAATTAATAATATGGCAGATGCCAATTTACCGGTCTGGGCGACTCACAATAATACGGATCCCACCGTGAATGTAATTTTTACCAGCCAATATGTAGATGGGATGAATAATTCTGCACATCCACCAACTCCATTAGCTAAAAAATCAATTTTTTATGATATCAATGGGCATGATGCCTGGAGCCGTACTTATGATCCCAACTACCGGGAAAATGGGATGAATGTATATGAATGGATGCTTAGTTATAAAAGAAATTTTAGCGCATTACCGGTTACCGGTTTACAATTTTCTGCAACTAAAAAAACAAATGCATCTGCATTATTAAATTGGAGTACTTACAGCGAAATAAATAATAAAGGATTTTATATTGAGCGAAGCAGCAATGGAACACAGTTTACCAGCATTGGATTTGTGCCTGCAGTAAGCGCCAATAATAATGGGGCCTCTTATCAATTTACTGACGAACAAGTGGCTCGGGGCAATAATTATTATCGCATCAGGCAGGTAGATTTAAATGGAAGAACAAGCCTAAGCGAAAGCCGGCTGCTCAATTTTGAAATTAAATCAGCAATAGCTGTATTTCCCAATCCTGCCGTAGATATCGTACAAATAGATTTAGGTTACACAGCACCTGGTTGTACAATTGAAATCATAAATGCTACAGGCCAGCGATTGAAGCAATTCATGTATAAAAAACAAAGTTCAATGAAACTGAATGTAGCTTCATTGCCGGCAGGCATTTACAGCTTACGCATTACCAGCGATGGGAATACCGAAACAAGGCAGCTAAAAATAAACTAACCCCCAAAAATTTTCCTTTAAAAGCAGTAAGTCGTTGCTAAGGAAAAACACCTCTCATATGGAATGATGATAGACAATTAAAAAGGCTCATTTTCATGAGCCTTTTTTTTATTGCTAAAATTTATTTAAACGGCAAAGCTACTTCCGCAACCACAAGTTGTGCTCGCATTGGGATTTCTAAAAGTAAAACCACGGGAATTTAAACCTCCCTGCCAGTCTATTTCCATCCCTTGCAGGTACATGCCATGTGTTTTTTCCATGATGCAGGGAACCCCGGATACTTCAAAGCTTTCATCTGTTTCGTTTGCTGCATCAAAATTCAAAAGGTAACTCATACCACTGCATCCCCCACCCTTTACGCCAATTCTTAATTTATGGTCTTTATTAAAATCTTCAGCAGCCATAATACGCTTAAGCTCCTGGATAGCCGAAGGAGTAAAACTTACCGGTGATTGTATCGTAACTTCCATAACTTCTTTTTTACAAAATTACATTGAATTTTAAAAATCACAGGTCATTAACCTTACGAAAGCAGGAAATAGTTACCATAAGATGACTATTTTTGCCTAATCATTAACAGAAAATAATGCTATTACTACTTACTAATTTCGAAATCACACTGGTGGTTGCCCTCTTTATTATTCTTGCGTTTAGCGCATTGATTATTTATGAATTAAACGGAATAAAAAAACGGTTACAGAATGAAAATAAAACCGAAAAAGAAGCTTTTAATTTAAAACTACAGGCGCTGGAAAGGCTTACTTTATTTGTTGATAGAAATGGGCTTCAAAACCTGGTAAGCCGGTCAGCATTACAAGGGTTATCGGCCGCCCAATTTCACCATACATTAAATGAAACCATCCGTGCCGAATATGATTATAATATCAGCCAGCAAATTTATATCAGCACAGAAATGTGGAATGCCATTACCCGGTTGAAAGATCAAAATATATTTATCATCAACCAACTGGCAGCTCCCCTGCCTCATAATGCCATGGCGATTGATTTGAGTAAACGGATATTAGAATACAGTATGCAGGAAAATGCCGAATTAAATATTGTGGTTTTGGATGCATTGAGGTATGAGGCAAAAAAAATATTAGAATAAAACATGAGCGAAAAAAAAATTAAGAATAGTTCTGGTATCCAAATAAAAGAAGTTTACCGTAGTTCCGATGTTACAGGTGTACCAGCCAGTGACCCGGGTATCTATCCATTTACCAGGGGTGTTCAGCAAAGCATGTACCGTGGTAAACTCTGGACGATGCGGCAATATGCAGGATTTTCAACAGCCGAAGAAAGTAATAAGCGGTATCATTATTTATTAAGCCAGGGTGTAAGCGGCCTAAGTGTTGCATTTGATTTACCCACCCAAATTGGTTATGATAGCGACCATCCCTTAGCAGAAGGCGAAGTAGGTAAAGTAGGTGTAGCAATAGATAGCCTGGAAGATATGGAACTGCTTTTTAAAGATATTCGTTTAGAAGAAGTATCAACCAGCATGACCATTAATGCGACAGGTTTTATTTTATTGGCATTCTATGTAGCACTGGCAAAAAAACAAGGAGCCGATTTAAAAAAGATTGCCGGTACCATACAAAATGATATTTTAAAAGAATATGCGGCAAGGGGAACTTACATTTATCCGCCTCGCCCCTCTATGCGCATTATCACCGATATTTTTGAATGGTGCAGTAAAGAATTACCTAAATGGAATACCATTTCAATATCAGGGTACCATATCCGGGAAGCCGGCAGTACAGCAGTACAGGAAATTGCATTCACCCTAAGCAATGGAAAAGCTTATGTGAAAGCTGCATTAGAAAAAGGGTTAGATATAAATGTTTTTGCAAAAAGACTTTCTTTTTTCTTTAATTCACACAACAATTTATTTGAAGAGATAGCTAAATTTAGAGCCGCCCGGCAGATGTGGGCAAAAATGATGAAAGACATGGGAGCAACAGATGATAAGGCCATGATGCTTCGTTTTCATACCCAAACCGGGGGTAGCACCCTTACCGCACAGCAACCATTGAATAACATAAGCCGGGTAACCATACAAACGCTGGCCGCCGTATTGGGCGGTACCCAATCTTTACATACAAATGGCTATGATGAAGCACTTAACCTGCCTACAGAAGAAGCCGCAAGAATTGCATTAAGAACCCAACAAATTGTGGCTTACGAAAGTGGCGTGCCAGATACTGCAGATCCATTAGCAGGCAGTTACTATGTAGAATGGCTGACCGCCCAGGTGGAAAAAGATGCCTGGGATCAAATTGAAAAAATAGATCAATTGGGAGGAAGTGTGGCTGCAATAGAACAGGGTTATATGCAACAAGCTATTGCTGATAGCGCTTATAAAGTGCAACAACAAATTGAATCAGGAGAACAAATAAGCGTGGGTGTAAATAAATTTCAGGTTGATGAACTTTTTCATGCGCCTGAATTTAAAATAGATGAAAGCATTAGAAAAATTCAATCTGATAAGATTGTAAAATTAAAAACAAATCGTAATAATGAGATAGCCATCAAATGCCTGCAAGAAATAAAAGAAGCTGCATTATCTGCCACCAACTTAATGCCGCCCGTAATAAAAGCAGTTGAAAATAACTGTACCCTTGGTGAAATTGCCGATACCCTTAGATCGGTTTTTGGGGAATATAAATAAGAAGATCAGACGAAATTGATATTCTGTTATTCAATATTATCTCCACTCCATGCATTGTATAAAAGATCGAAAAATGTATTCTCTTCTTTTGTTATTTTGCCATCAGCTTTTATAAGGTCCATCGCAAAATGTAATAAACGAAGCCTGTCAGCAGCGGTTGAATCACTATAGAATACTTCCATTTGTTTTTGAAAATAAACCGGGTAATCAGTCTCGGGTAATGCACTTATTTTTTGCATACAATGGTCCAGGTCGCCTTTTTTATCAAAATTTTCTTCCAGCCATTTTCGTACTACCATATCTTCAGCCACATTGAGCTTGTGATCTACATTGGTTAAAATCATTAAAAGTGAATAACCGGCCTCCTGTTTTTTCATACCGTTTTTTGTACAATATATCATTAAAATTTTATTTTCGCTAAGGATTTTTCTTGGCTATTATATTTTAAATCCATAGCCCCCTATGGCTTCCATTAAGTATTTCAAATAGAAACTACGACCTGCCTAAAATGGTAAAAATGAAAATAAATTATCTTGGTTAAAAATTGTATTTTCACTTTTATTAAGAATAATATTTAAACCCAGTTTATTTTGATAAAATATATACCTATCCTCTTCCTTTCCTTTTGTAGTTATCATCTAATAGCACAAAATAACCAACAGGTAACTCCTGCTCCTGCTTTTACTCAAAACCAAACGGGTGTTTTTCATTTTGACAAAAAAACCGGGATAGTATCAGCAGGAAAAAATTATGACAAAGAAGCGCTTTTATTCAACGATTTGCTTCAGCAATTTTACGGTTACCGTTTACCCATTTCTAAAAATGCTTCTAAATTCTCATCAAACTCCAATAAAATTATCCTTCAATTTAATGCTACCATTAAAGATGAAGGCGCTTATGAGCTACAAGTAGCAGATCATTCCATTTTAATAAGTTCAGGAAACAGCACCGGTATTTTTTATGGCCTGCAAACATTATTACAACTGCTTCCGCCAGAAAAAATGGATGCCTGCGATATCGCCGGGATTCTCATTAAAGACAAACCCCGTTTTGCCTACCGTGGCATGCACCTGGATGTTGCCCGGCATTTTTCATCAGTTGCTTTTGTGAAAAAATATATTGATTACTTAGCCATGCATAAGTACAATAATTTTCATTGGCATTTAACCGATGACCAGGGCTGGCGTATTGAAATTAAAAAATACCCATTGCTCACTTCGGTAGGTGGTTGCCGTGCAGAAACCCTGGTAGGCCGCTATGGTAGCGACTTATACGATAACACCCCCTACTGTGGATTTTATACCCAACAACAAATTAAAGAAATAGTAGCTTATGCAACAGCACGCCATATAAATGTAATACCAGAAATAGAAATGCCCGGACATGCCATGGCTGCATTGGCCAGTTACCCATATCTCGGTTGCACCAAAGGCCCTTATAAAACATTTGAAACCTGGGGCGTAATAGAAGATGTTTTTTGTGCAGGAAACGATAGTACCTTTCATTTTTTAGAAGATGTATTAACCGAAGTGATGGCATTATTCCCATCTAAATACATACACATTGGTGGCGATGAATGCCCCAAAGAAAGATGGAAACATTGTGTGCAATGCCAAAAGAGAATTAAAGACAATCACCTGAAAGATGAGTTTGCATTACAAAGCTATTTTATACAGCGTATAGAAAAATTCATAAACAAAAATGGAAGGTCCATTATTGGTTGGGATGAAATTTTAGAAGGCGGCCTTGCTCCCAATGCTACTGTAATGAGCTGGCGTGGCGAACAAGGCGGCATTGAAGCAGCAAAACAAAAACACAATGTAATTATGACACCCGGTGAATGGTGCTATTTTGATCATAGCCAATCGCTGAATGAAGACAGTATAACGATTGGAGGCTACGTTCCTTTAGAAAAAGTGTATGGATATGAACCTATTCCGGCAAGTTTAAAACCAGATGAAATACATTACATATTAGGTGCGCAGGCAAATTTGTGGACTGAGTATATTACGAATCCTAAGAAAATTGAATACATGATATTCCCCCGAATGAGTGCATTGAGTGAAGTATTATGGAGCCCTAAAGCATCCAGGAACTGGGATAGTTTTGAAGACCGAATCCCACAATTAATGAAAAGATACAAATTATGGGGTGCAAACTACAGCAATGCTTTCTACGACTTGCAGGCAAAAGTGGTTCCGTTACCACATTATAAAATTGGATGGTACCTTTCTACCAAAAGTAAAAACGATAAAATTATAATTGCCAATAGCGAAAGCCTAACTTCTGCTTACGAATATACAGAACCTGTTGAAATAAAAACATCAGGCTTATGGCAGGCTGCCTTACAGGATGAAAATAAAAAAATAGTAAGCAATTGGGTGAAGCAACAATTCTTGCTAAATAAAGCATCCGGTAAACCAGTTACACTCACTTATCCTCCGGCGGGTAAATATGCCGGTAGTGGTGGTTTTAGTTTGGTAGATGGGGTTGTAAATACAATGGGCATGAGCAAGTCATCCCAATTTTTAGGATTCAATGGTAGCGATATGGAAGCCATTGTGGATCTGGGAGAAAAAACAGTTTTTCAATCTATCAATTTACATGCGTTTGCACAGCCTGCCAGTTGGATTTACCCTGCCACACAGGTAACATTTTACAGCAGCGATGATGGAGTTTCTTTTACTGAATTAGCAACAGTAAGTTTACCCGATGCAAAAAGAAATCATATTTTTCAATATCAAAAACCCGGTATTGCCCAGTTTATAAAAATTAAGGCAGATGCCTTGAAAGTAATTCCTTCAGGGCTTCCCGGCGCTGGCTATAAACCCTGGATATTCTTTGATGAAATTGAAATAAATTAATAACCACAATCAACATTCATAAAAAAAGGCAATGATAAAAGAAATAGATTTTACTGACTCATTAGAAAAAATACCGGTAAAAATTTTTCCATCTCCTAAAGAGGGTTCTGTATTTGTAGCAAATAAAATTGCTGCGCTCATACGCAAAAAAAATGCAGAAGGAAAGAAATGCGTTATTGGGTTAGCTACAGGATCTACCCCCAAAAGTTTATATGCCGAGTTGGTACGTATGCATCAGGAAGAAGGGCTCAGTTTTAAAGAAGTGATCACTTTTAACTTAGATCAATATTACCCTATGAGTAAAGATGCTTTGCAGAGCTATCATTATTTTATGCGTAAATATTTATTTGAGCATACTGATATTGATCCTAAAAATTATCACCTGCCAGATGGCACGTTGCCAAAAGAAAAGGTAAAAGAACATGCTTTGCAGTATGAAAAACAAATAGAAGATGCTGGTGGCTTAGATTTACAAATTTTAGGGATTGGTGTAAACGGCCATATTGGATTTAATGAACCGGGCAGCAGCATTTTTAGCAAAACCCGTTTGGTTACCCTGGATAATAGTACACGCCAGGCAAATAGTTTTGAATTTGGGAATATGAACCAGGTGCCCCGTATGGCCATCACCATGGGCATTCATACCATTTTAAAATCAAAAGAAATTATTTTAATGGCCTGGGGCCAAAATAAAGCGCCGGTTATTAAAAAAGCGGTGGAAGATGATGATACCGATGAAATACCTGCCTCTTTATTGCAGCATCATGACGACTGTTGTTTTGTGATAGATGAAACTGCTGCCAGCGAACTTACCCGCTTTAAATCGCCCTGGCTTACCGGTGAATGTGAGTGGACAGAAAAGATGATTAAGAAGGCTGTGATCAATTTGGCGCTAAAATTAAAAAAACCGGTACTTAGCCTTACCAATTTTGATTATAATGATAATGGGTTAAATGATCTTATCACTGAGAAGGGAGATGCTTATGAAATAAACTTACAGGTTTTTTATTTATTAAGAGACAGTATTACAGGCTGGCCCGGTGGCAAGCCTACTGATTCCCGATCATCGCACCCCGAAAGAAATACACCCTTTCCAAAACGGTGCATTATCTTTTCCCCCCATCCCGATGATGATATTATAAGTATGGGTGGTACGTTTATGCGATTACATAACCAGGGGCATGATGTACATGTGGCATATCAAACCAGTGGTAATATCGCCGTTACAGATGAATTTGCAACCCGTTTCTTAAATTTTGCTGTAGGCTTTGAACAGCTCTTTGATATTGATGATAGCAAAAGCAAAAAAATATTAGCAGAAGCCCATGATTACCTGGCAAAAAAACAAACCAGTGAAAAAGATACCGAAGAAATAAGGGCAATCAAAGGCCTGATACGCCAATGCGAAGCCAGGGCCACATGTAAATATGTAGGCATAAAGGATGAGAATATACATTTTCAAAATCTACCCTTTTATGAAACCGGCACCATTGAGAAAAATCCGATGGGAGAAGCCGACGTCATAAAAACAATGGAATTGTTGCAGGAAATAAAACCACATATTATTTATTGTGCCGGTGATTTTGCCGATCCGCATGGTACCCATAAAGTTTGTTTTGATGTTGTATTGACGGCGTTAGAGAGATTAAAATCAGCCGGCGAACCTTGGTTAAAAGATTGTTGGCTCTGGCTGTATAAAGGAGCATGGCAGGAATGGGATATTACCGAAATACAAATGGCAGTACCGATGAGTCCCGACCAGGTATTACAAAAAAGGAATGGGATATTTATCCACCAGTCACAAAAAGATACCGTTCCCTTTCAAGGTAGCGATGACAGGGAGTTTTGGCAACGTGCCGAGGCAAGAAATAGTAATACGGCCCAACTTTATGCACAACTGGGCCTTACACAATATGCTGCTATGGAGGCGTTTGTACGATGGATCTATTAATTTATTGTGTAAAGTAGGTTATAGATTTGTTAAAAACTTACTTTTTTTAATTAACTTTAAGGCCTGTTTTTTCAAGCTTATAATTTTAATGAATGCGTAAAATTTTACTCCTGATTTTTTGCGTGGCTGGGTTTCAGTTTACCCAGGCACAATCACTATCTTATAACTGTGCCAAGGATACTGTATTGGGTTGTGGTATTAATTGTTTCAACATCACAGAACGAATTCCCGATATTAAAGATTTAACATCTAACTATGTTGTAAAAAATATAAGTAGCGAAGTTGGTGCTTGTTACCCCATTGTTTCACCCGCCGATCCTGGTCCCTCAACCAATTTAATAATTGATGACCGATACTCCTCTGTATTAACGCTTCCATTTTCTTTTCCATTTTATCAAACACCCTACAGTTCTGTAGTGGCTAGTACAAATGGACTGATCTCATTTAATGTTGCCCTAACTGGAGGATTTAGTCATTGGCAGAATTACGGAAATTTACCAAACAACCAATATGATGGAGCAATTGTAATGGGTCCCTATCATGATCTGTATCCTGTTAATTTAGCAACACTTTCTCCTACGGCACAAATCAAATATCAAACATTTGGTACAGCCCCAAATAGAAAATGGATTCTTAGTTTTTATAAAGTGCCCTTATTTGATTGTACTAGTTTAATTGAAAATACTCATCAAATTATTTTACACGAATCTTCAGGTATTATCGAAGTGGATATCAGGGATATGCAAATTTGCAATACCTGGCCAACAGGTACGCCGGGTGTTTCGATGATAGGTATCCAGGATATTACAAAGACCAAATCCGTGATGGCTCCCGGACGTACAATGACAGACCCACCCTGGGGCAGTATTGGAATGAATGAGATTTGGAGATTTATTCCATCTGGAGGAAATTCATTATACCAGAAGGTAGAATTATTAGATGGAACAGGTTCAGTGATTGCAACAGGTGATACCGTTAGAGTAGATGCATCAACTTTTGAAGTAGCCTTTAATAATATTTGCCCTACCAATGCCACAGAAACTTATGTTGTTAAAACAACTTATAGAAAAATAGATGATCCTAATGGTACTTTTTACAGTTTAGATACTATAAATGTTACTAAAAATGCGATGCCTGTAAATGCTAGTAGTACAGCAACTACCTGTGGATCCAATTCAGGTACTATTACTGTTACTGCTGGTAGTGGAACACCACCGCTTACATATACATTACAACCGGGAAATATTAGTAATAATACAGGAATTTTTACAGGGCTTGCTAATGGAACTTATACTATTACCGTAGTTGATGCAACGGGTACCTGCAGTAATTCTATCCAGGCTACAGTAGCGCTTATTAATAGTCTTACATCAAACGAGTCACATAGCAATGCAAGTTGCCCGGGTGTTGCAAATGGATCCATTACGATTACACCTACGAATGGGGTACCTCCCTATCTTTATTCGGCCAATGGCGGACCCTTTCAGCCTTCTAATATTTTCACCAATCTATTGCCCGGTAATTATACCATAACTTTTACTGATGCAGGAGGTTGTGCAGGAACAAAAACTGTTACCATAAGTCCGGGAACAAATATTAATGCTTCTGCTACAAGCACAGGTACTTCTTGCAGTGGTGCTCATGATGGTACCATTACTGTCACTCCCGGAAGTGGCGGAATTGGGCCTTTCACTTTTTCTATAGATGGATTACCAGCTCAAGTAAGTAATGTTTTTACCGGGGTAACTAATGGTAGCCATATTATTACTGTGATTGATTCCAGGGGTTGTACGGTTAATATTACCGTTACCGTCAGTTCAGGAGCCGGCTTAACCGGAAGTATCGCTCAAACTCCTATCAGTTGCCCGGGCAATGCAGATGGAACAGTTACACTAACTCCGCTCACTGGCGTACCCCCCTATTCTTATAATATTGATGGCGGCCTTTTTCAGCCATCTAATGTATTCACCGGTTTAACCAGTGGTGTACATACTGTTATTTTCAAAGATAATAATGGTTGCCAGGGCACAAGGTCAATTACTGTTGGCGGAGGATCCGGGCCATCAGGTACTCAGACTCATACAAATACCACTTGTAATGGTGCAACCGATGGTACGATTACTATAACACCTTCCGCTCCGGGTAGTTATACATATATACTAAACCCCGGCGCTATTACCCAGGCTAGTAACATATTTACGGGCTTAGCAGCAGGCACATACTCCGTAACATTCACTTCCGGTGCCGGTTGCTCTGGCACGCTTACAAATATTATTATTTCGGTCGGCGGTTCATTAAGTGGAACCAGCAGTACAGTTGCCACAAGCTGTTCGGGTGCTGCAGATGGAACCATTACCATAACGCCAACCATTCCGGGCCCGCATACTTATGTGTTAACCGGCCCGGGAGGCCCTTATACACAAACTACTGCTACATTTACCGGTCTGGCAGCAGGCACTTATGCGGCAACATTTACCAATGCAACAGGTTGTAGTGGAAATTTGAATAACCTGGTAGTTTCAGCCGGATCCTCTCTATCCGGAAGTCAAACACATTCAGGTACTACTTGCCAGGGTGCATCAGATGGTAGCATTACCATCACACCAGCAGTTGCTGGCACATATACTTACGTATTAACAGGACCCGGCGGTCCATATACTCAGTCAAATGGAACATTTACCGGTTTAGCTCAGGGAACATATTCTGCTACATTTACAAATGCAAGTACATGTAGTGGCACCATCAATAACATAATAATTTCTGCAGGGCCTGCCATTACTGGAACCGCATCATCTACTGCTACCAGTTGTTCGGGTGCTTCAGATGGAACCCTTACCATTACAGCATCCGTACCGGGAACTTATACTTATATACTGAACCCCGGTGCCATTACTCAAACCAATCCAGTATTTACAGGATTGGCCGCAGGAACTTATTCCGTTAGTTTTTCTAATAGTCTGGGATGTTCGGCAACGGTAAATAATATAATTATATCAGCCGGTGCTTCTTTAACCGGTACTGCCAGTCCCGGTATTCCAACCTGCCAGGGTGCATCTGATGGCAGCATCGGCATTACGCCTACCGTTGCAGGTACATATACTTATACTTTAAACCCCGGTGCCATAACCCAAAGTAATGGAATGTTTACAGGCCTCACAGCCGGAACCTATTCGGTTACCTTTTCAAATAGCTTTGGTTGCAGTGGTACACTTAATAATATTGTAGTTCCGGCCGGCCCGTTGGCTACCGCCTCTCCTACAATTGTTGGCACTACTTGCCAGGGAGCAAGTGATGGAACCATTACACTTAGCCCGGCCATTGCAGGAACTTATACTTATACTTTAAACCCCGGGGCTATCACCCAAACAAATCCTTTATTTACAGGATTAACTGCGGGAACTTATAATTTTAGTTTTACAAATACATTGGGATGCAGTGGTACACTTAATAATGTAATCGTTTCAGCAGGGCCTCCATTAGCTGCAAATGTTGTTAAAAATAATACATCCTGCACTGGTGTGAATGATGGTACTATTACAGTAACTCCAACTACTCCCGGAACCTTTACTTATGCTTTAAACCCTGGTGCGGTTACCCAAACGAATGGCAATTTTACAAATCTTGCCCCCAATACATATTCTGTAACAGTAACCAATAGCCTGGGTTGTAGCTACACAGAAAATAATATTATAGTTGCAGCAGGTGCCCCACTAACAGGCACTTCAGTTCCAACTGCAACTTCGTGCCCTACTGTAAATGATGGTACTATAACACTATCACCTACCGGAACCGGCCCTTATACTTTTACACTGAACCCGGGTAATATTGTACAAAGCAGTCCAACATTTACCGGTTTAGCCGCAGGCACTTACACCATTAGTTTTGTATCGGCTGCAGGTTGTACCGGCACAATACCAGTAAACCCTATAGTTGGTATGGGTTCGCCTATTGCATCAACCTTTATTCCTGTGAACCCTCCCTGTAATGGTATAAATGATGGGCAGGTAACTATCCTGCCTTCTTCTGGTGCAGCACCATTTAGCTTTACCCTTACTGATGGTAGTACGCCACAAACCAATAACACAGGCATATTTACAGCGCTTAGTCCCAATGTACTTTACAACTATTCATTTACCGATGCTATTGGTTGCACAGGCACAGGTTCATTCACTTTAACAACACATACCGCATTAAAAATGCCAAATATAAACACAATGCCTTTGTGTAATGGCGATGCAAACGGATCAATAAAATTAAATGGTGGTGGTGGCGTAAGTCCTTATCAATATGCAATGGGGCCAGGTTTTGCCAGTTTCCAAACAGCCAACACCTTTACAGGATTAGCAATGGGTAACTATAGTTTTAGAATTAAAGATGCAGTAGGGTGTACAAAAGATACAACCATTAATTTATCGGAACCCATCCAGCTTACAGCCAGTGCAACAAATTCTTTAGCATCTACCTGTTTTGGAAATGATGGAAAAATAACAGTTACCGGAATAGGTGGCACCACGCCATATCAATATTCAATAAACGGAACAGCTTATCAATCTTCTGCTGTTATAACTGCCCCTGCTATTGGGCCATATCCTAATATAAAAGTAAAAGATACAAAAGGCTGTATTGCTTCAGCAGCTCCCATTAATGTAGTATTGAATGATACCATGAGATTAACATTGGGGCCAGATACTACCGTTTGTGCTGAAAGCGCTAAAACTATTTATCCGCAAACAAATGCAGCTACATCAATATTTACCTGGACGTCGTTAGATGCACCTGCCAGTACCATACAGGATGCGAATGTAAAAAATGCAGTAGTTTCCCCTACCGATACAGCACGTTATGCTTTACTGGCTAAATGGGGAATTTGCCAAAGAAAAGATACGGTACAAATCAATGTACTCCGCAAACCCATTGCCCATGCCGGTTTTGATACTGCAGTATGTTACCGCACACCGGCAACCTTATATGGCAGTGCAACAAATACATCTGGCTCTGTAATTTACACCTGGACACCTGCTGGTGGTTTAAGCAACCCCAATGCAGCAGTAACACAGGTAACTACTACCAATGATGGTACCTTTATATATACCCTTACTGTAACTGATAATTATGGTTGTAATTTTAGTCATTCTGATGAAGTAATAGTTACAGTAACGCCACCTGTTCCGGCATTTGCAGGAAATGATACCATTGCTGTTTTGGGCCAACCGCATCAGTTATTTGGTTTGGGAGGTGTACAATACGTATGGGCTCCTGCTGCTGTTTTAAACAATGCATTTGCACAAAACCCATTGGCCATTCTACAACAGGATACCCGCTTCACCCTTACCGTAAAGGATATTGCAGGCTGCGAAGGCTGGGATACTGTATTTATAAAAGTATATGCAGGCCCCACTTATTATGTACCAAATGCATTTTCACCAAACGGCGATGGCAGGAATGACATCTTCCGTCCTATTCCTTCTGGCATTACTTCTACTGAATACTTTAGGGTATTTAACCGCTTAGGTGAATTGGTTTTTGAAACCAATGAATGGTTAAAAGGTTGGGATGGGTTTTATCTTGGCCGCAAGCAACCCGTTGGTACTTATGTATGGGTAATAAAAGGAAAAGATAAAAATGGAAAAATAGTTCAGCAAAAAGGTACAGTAGTGCTTTTACAATAATTCAACATGTTATACAGGTTTATAATTTAACCCGGCTATTGCCGGGTTTTTATTTTTCAAAACTATCGTTACCGGGTGTTAATGAATACTTGAAATAAATTTCACAGTTTTTTGATTAATTTAATTGGTAAAATCAAATAAAGTAGCTGTAAAAATACCCCTTTCCCTTTTCTTCATTATTGCTTTCCAGTTGCCTGTATATCTTATGAGTGAGGGTACCGTGAGACCATTAAATTGTGTCATTTGCACTTCCATTTCCACTTTAAAATCATAGAAAGCGGCATTGTAACTCAATTTATATTTTCGGGCCATCACTTCCATATCGGAAACATGAAACCAGGTAGTCATTTCATCAACCACTACCCTGTCTTCTTTACCCTGTTTTACTTTTTGATGAAAAATATAACAGGGCTTTCCATCTAAAACATCCATATCTATGTCCATATCATAAGCATCAGCCAGCCCATCATCATAAATTGCTGTTTTGTTACTCATAAACGGCAGGCCACTGATACGGCGACCGGGATTAAAAAAAAGCATTTTCAATTGCTCTTTATGTTTCTCCATACCAGATTTTGATTTGGGATTAAAGTCGGTTCCCGCAACTATATTGGTTTCATGGCAAACAGAATCTTTTGTAAAAAAAAGCGAAGCATACATTTGAGCGGTATAGTAGTTATACTTGTGATCATCCGTATAAAAATCACCGGTACTTGTTTCTTCAATTGTATTCATAAACCGGCAGCCATGCTTACGGTATTGTTTTGTTTTGCTATGCAAGGAAGCAATTAATTCATCTTTTTTATTAAGCATCCGCACATCGTTTATCGCTTTATAACCCAGTATCCGCAGGTTTAAAAAAGCTTTATAAAAACTGCTGTCGTTTTCAATTTTATGAATAAATCCGGGAACATCCAGCTTATTATCAATTACCACATTGCTCAAAGTGATTACTTTTTTGCCTACCAATGTATCTAATGGCTGCTGTGCCTGGCAATAGGTATAAAACAACATACAAAACAATATTCCAGTGATTTTCATTGATGCAAATTAATATAGATAGGTCAAAAGGAATTTTAATTTTAATATTGGGGCTCCCGGCTTTATTTCTTTATTCAGAAGCAGTTCCGGCTATCCGCTGCAAGCTACGCAAGGCTACGCTTTACGCTTCTATCCGGCAGCCATTGAGCCGCATCAACCATAGCTACAAAATATTTATTGGTACAAAATTTGAAAACATATATCTAAACCATAATTTTAATGTATGGTTCACCCATTAATCAATTAAAACAAATTTTATGGCATCCTCAAAGAAGGCAGCACCTAAAAAAAATAAAAAAACTGCCCCAAAAAAAACAATTGCAAAAAAAACAGCACCTAAAAAGAAAAGCGTAGCA
>Ga0138256_10000068_pt1 | contig 124311 bp, 105 predicted proteins | sample KNB2016incub_MG_FD_105486 | JGI IMG/M metagenome (GOLD analysis project Ga0138256, IMG submission 105486) | Active sludge microbial communities from wastewater in Klosterneuburg, Austria - KNB2014incub_MG | ecosystem: Engineered > WWTP > Activated sludge > Unclassified | place: Austria... | reverse complement strand
CTTATAAAGAAAATTATGACTTAAACTTTTTATAACATAAGCATAAAACATAAATATTTTTTGTGGCCTTGCCAGGAATCGAACCTGGATCTGGAGCTTCGGAAACTCTTATACTATCCATTGTACTACAAGGCCATTTATTAACTACCCAAATGCGAAAAATTACTACCAAATATTTTAACTGCAATGGCCAGCAATATTACACCGAAAAATTTCCTGATAACAACCATTCCATTGGGGCCTAAAACACGTTCAATCCATTTTAATGATTTAAGTACTAAAAAAATTACGATGCAATTGATTAGGATACCTATAAAAATATTAATGTCAGCATAATTGGCTTTTAAACTCATAACAGTTGTTAATGTTCCCGAACCTGCTATTAATGGAAAAGCAATGGGTACCACACTGCCACTTTTGGGGTTACCGTCAGCCTTAAAAAACTCGTGCCCTAAAACCATTTCCAGGCCAATTATAAAAATAACAATACTACCTGCAACGGCAAATGACTGTACGTCTAACCCAAGTATATTTAGGAATTGCTGACCAATGAGTAAAAACAATATCATTAATGCGCCTGATGCAAGGGTTGCTTGTAATGAACGAATTTCGCCACCCATTTTTTGCCGCATCGAAGCCAGCACGGGCACATTTCCAACCATATCAATTACAGCAAACAATGTAAATGTTACTGTTAAAATCTCTTTAAATGAAATGGCGCCAAATGTCATTGACTTGAATTTAGCTTGCAAAGATAATCAGCAAAAAATTAAATGTACTTATTTATTAAATATGTGTTTCTCTTTAAATAAAACATATTCTTGTTGCATGGCTTTTAAGCAATTGATACAAAGGCAGTCGTCATATTTCAATTCGATATAAACCTTTTCTTCTACTGTTAATTGAATAACATTGCATTGGCATTGGTTTATACTGCCGGGTTTGCATTCAAAATTGATATTACACCTGCAACAAGATATAGTTTCGTGCTTACGCATAAGTTGAGTAGCTGTTTATTTACCAGTTAAATGTTATGCCGGCATTTATCATACATGGAATAGAATTAAAACCTCTTAGGTCGAAGAATTTTTTATTGGTGATGTTTTGTGCATCAGCAAAAAATTTCAAGTGTGATTTATATTTATACTCAACGTAAGCTCCCAGTAAAAAATAAGCATCTAATTGCACATCGTCTTTCTGGTATCCGCCAACATCGTAACGGCTTCCAACAGCTTTGGCATTAATACTTACAAATAAGTTGTTTACAAACTGATAACCTACATTCATATTAAAACTATTTTTTGGTCGGCGTAACAAATAATTATAAGAACTGTCTTTCGTGCTTTTTCTGCTCTGAGTTTGTTCATCGCCGCTTAAAAATGTATAATTAGCTGTGATATTTAAATTTTTAACCGGTATTACAGAAAGTTCAAGTTCCAAACCATTTACCGATTGTTTTACAAAATTGAAATATTTATAGTTTATATAGTCGTAATCAATTCCATTTTTAATATCCCGATGAAAATACACGATGCGGCTTTTTATTTTTTTGTGAGTTTGCTGAAACCCCAGTTCGTAATTAACAGATTTTTCTGCTTGCAGATCAAGATTGCCGCTATAAGCATCAAATACCTGATAAATAGAGGGCGCTTTATATGCAGAAGCAATACTACCAAATACACGCCAGTTTTTTGTGATGTTGTAAGAAGGATTAAAAGTAAAGGTGCTGTTATTTCCGTACCGTGAATGTTTATTGGTTCTTCCGCCGATTTCAATATTTAATTTTTTTTGCAGGGCACTAAAAAATAAAGAAGTATAAAAAGATGTTTGATGCAATGAACTATCAAACACAGGAGGCTCGTAAGGCCCAAAAGCGCTTTCAGCGTAATAATGCTGGTGCATGTTTGTCCAACGATAATCGCCACCGGCCAAAACAGTTAACCATTTGGCAGCTACAATGCTGCTATATAATTCAATATATTGTGTGCGGCCATTGTATTGATTATCCTCGTATGTTGTAAAACCGGGTGTGTCTGTACTATCATTAAGGTACTTGCGCCCAAGTTGCCGATACTGGTAATTACCTGTAATGCTAACAATTCCTTTTTTATAATACACGCCCAATCCCGAGCTTAGTGTATTATTATTGATAGTATAATCTTTTTCATCGGCAAACACTCCGGCATCAATATCAGCTTTATACTTACTGTATTGAATAAATGATTTTAGTGATAATGAAGGAATAACCTGGTATTGTATTGCAGCATTTACCGCATCACCATTATATCCATCATTATCAAAATTTAAATTACCGGTACTATCATAAGCGGATGAAAAGCCTTTGGTTGAAATTTTTGCATATCGGGCAGTATAACTAAGTTTACCGGCCTTACCATACAATTGAAGGTTTCCTCTAAAAGTATTTTTGCTGCCATATATACTAGTGGCTTTTACATTAACTAGTTTATCAATGTCTTTTTTTTCTGTAATGATATTTATTACACCTCCAATTGCATCGCTACCATATAAAGTAGATTGGGCCCCTTTACAAATTTCTATCCGCTCCACATCATTAATAGATAAAAAGTTAAGATCAAACTCACCATTTATCATAGACGGATCGTTAACCGGAATTCCATCAATCAATACCAATGTTCTTCCCGAAGAAGCTCCCCTGGTGAACAAAGTTTGTACCGAACCTGCATTGTTGTAAGCACCATTTATAGTAATGGCTGCCTGTTCATTTAAAAGTTGTACAACAGTTTTACCGGCACTTTTTTCAATTTGTTCTTTACCTATTATTGTAATTACTTTTCCTGTTTGCGATTGTTTTAAAGGTAATTTTGTAGCAGTAACCACTACTTCATCTAAATTTTTTGTACTGTCTGTAGATTTTTTTTGTAAAAGGTTTTGTGCATACGCCTGGCTACTAAATAAAACAGCAGCCGCAATAAAAATTTTCTTTTTCATTTTAAAAAAGTTTTTAGTTGTAACTGCTTTCTGGAAAAATGTAGAGATATAAAAGCTGTTGAGCCATTACATTTCCTGCCTTTCACCCGAAAGCTTTGAATAATGTTGATGAACCTGGCAGGTCTTCTGGCTTACTCCCTGTTTGTTGCCTTCCCATCTGCCAGCCGGCGGATAGTGGCTTAAAGAACAAACAGTTAACAGAGTTTACAGCTACGGGGATAGCTCCCGACTTTAACGGGATTCCCTTTTAATTTTGATTATGACATCAAAAACCAAATTTGATGCAAATGTAAAGTAGATTGGTTTTAAATTTCATAAACTTCCCTGTTTTTTTTAAGAAATGAATACAATCCTCTCTGGCAGCAGTTTTAGGCTAAAAGTATAAACCACAGTTTACATGATAAGGTTTTTTAAACTCTTCCCTTCGTTTTCAGTATTTTAAAAATTATAACCCAGAAAGGTTGTGCTTATAAAATATTATTATCTTCAAATGATGATACAAAAAACCGTCAGGCTCAATTTATTTTCACTTACCATGATTGTTATTGGTTTTGTGATTGGCATGGGTATTTTTAGAACTGCAGCCACCAGTGCAAAAGATGCAATTAATCCTTCTGTTTATTTCAGCGCCTGGGCCATTGGCGGACTGGTTGCTTTATGTGGGGCATTAACCTATGCCGAAATTGGAAGTCGGTACCCTGTTACTGGTGGTTACTATCGTGTTTTTGCAAAAGCATACCATCCCAGCATTGCTTTTGCAATGAACTGTTTGATATTGGTAAGTAATGCTGCCAGTGTAAGTGGTGTTGCATTAATTGGAAGCGGTTATTTATTAAAATTGTTTCCCGGCAATTGGACAGATATTGATAAAGCATTATTGAGTTCGGCTGCCATTTTAGTTTTTTATATTGTTAATTTAAAAGGGTTAAAAACCAGTTCTACTGCACAAAATATTTTAATGATGATAAAAATAACAATGGTTGTTGTTTTAATATCAGCATTATTTTTTCCGGATAAGTATGCTGTGAACGATGCTGCCAAAGCTGTTGCTATACCCAATGAAACTTTTACCTGGATGGATTGGGTGAAAAGCCTTGGCGTTAGCCTCATTGCTGTATCCTTTACCTATGGCGGTTATCAGCAAACTATAAACCTGGGAAATGATGTACAAAATCCTTCAAAAAATATTCCACGAGGAATTTTAATCGGCATCTTAATTATAATAGGATTGTACATGCTGGTAAACCTGAGTTATTTTAAGATTGTTGGCTTTAACCAAATGAAGGGCGAAAAAGAAATTGCTTATGTAGTTATAGATCGCATATTTGGTAATGGAGGCGCTGGCGCTTTTTCGGCATTGCTTTTTTTGGGTGTACTGGCTTATGTAAATGGCTCTTTATTAAGTAACCCAAGGGTGATGTTTGCTATGGGTGAAGATGGAAGTTTACCAAAGATATTTGCGAAGCATAATGAAAAATCGAATGTGGTTGGTTTTTCACTTAGTGTTTTTTCTGCTTTGTGCATTATCATACTTTATTTTTCGCAGGAGTTTGAACGGTTGTTAACCTTCACCATCTTCTTAGACAGCTTTGGAATGATTTTAAGCGCTGCAACAATATTTTGGTTTCGTAAAAAAACAAAACAACTTGATGGCACCGGCATTTATAAAATAAAAATGTATCCATTGATGCCTATTATATTTATTGTTGCCTATTTTTTTGTAGCCTGTAGCATTACCATAGCCGATCCTAAAGCAGCATTAACAGGAACATGTGTATTGGCTGCTTTTGTTTTATTATATTTTATTTTTCAAAAAAAGAAAAGTAAAATTAATAACGCTGGCTAATAATAATTTCCTATTCAATTATTTTTTCAAGGTGTACCAGTTTACCATCTTCATTCATACCTTCCAAAACAATTTTTAAACGGTTAGTAATATCATTATTGTAAAAACTAATAATTGTCTTATTGTTTTCTTTAGTAGTTATGATATATGGTTTCCACAGTAAGGTGGTTCGTAAATCGGCACGTGATTGGTTATTTTTTGCTGTACTGTAATCGGGCGAATAAAATTCTTTTAAGGGAGAGTAACCTGCTACTAGTATTTTAGATAAATTGCCGGGTTTTAGTCTTGTAGCCGTTTCATAATCTTTATCTTTTTTTAAATACACAGATAATACAGGCGGCAAACCGGGTCTTGCTCCATATTTCTCAATTAATTTTACATAAGCAATATCTTCAATAGAAATTGTTCGTAAATAATCATTATCCTGTTCATTCTCATCTACAAAAATAAGTAAGGGATTAGGGCCATAAATTAAAGTTTTTCCCAGATTAGAATAACTAATTGTTAGCCCGGTTATTTTACCAATTAAGTAATTATAAATATCCTGTTTATCATTGGCATTTACATCATGTAATAAGTCAAAAGCATATCCAGTTGCACCGCCTCTAAAACTTCCTGTTGCATAGTTTTCATCCATCTTCACCAGGGGATCGTTTTTCCAGTTTTGGCGGTTATTGGTTTTCACTACCACTTCATTTAATAATTTGCTGTCTTTTTCAAAACCGGGGTTTTTGTTTTTTATTTCGGTAATAAAGTTTTGTGTATAAATGTTGGAGGTTACAACAACTTCTTCTTTTATGGTTTGTAAATTGGGTAGTTTCTTTGCTGGTAATGTAATGGTAGATAGCCCGTTAAAATCTTTAGCCATGCCAATGTTTATATCATTTTTTGCATCGCTGGGTTTGTAAAAAACGGAGGCTGTATCATAAAATATTAACCCGGCCTGGGTAAACAATCCTTCTTTATTGGTGGTGGGCATGTACCATTGTTTGGCACTGTCTTGTGTTTGCAGCATCAGGCTTACCTGTTTATTGGGTACAGGCTGTTGCTTATCATTGGCGGCTTTGCCGTAAATATTCAAATAGCTGTCCCTGGCATAAGTAATAACAGGTAATTGGCCGGTAACTATCTTGCTCCAGTTGTACCGGCGCCAGCCATTGGTTTGCATTACCAGGTCAAGATATTCGGCGGCATGTGTTGCTGTATCGCTAAAATACCAGACAGCATTGTTTACATAACCTTTTAAATCGCCCTGCAATAAAAGATCGGTATAAATATTACGGCCTGTTTGTTGTTGTTCAAGGCTTGCATCGTACACCGCCAGCGACAGGTTGCTGCTTAGGGTATCTGGCACCGTTATCTCTATTTTATTTTTGCCCCGTTTTTTTGTACTGCTTTCTATTATGTTGAAACTGGTTTTAAAACTGTAAATTTTATTATTGATAAAAACAACTCTTTCAGCCAGTGGTTGATTATCCTTATCAAATACCGTTAACTGTAAAATGCCCGAAGGAAAAGTTTTTGTATCAAACTTTTGGTGTACCTGCGGCTGGCCATTGGTTTGTATGATTGCCTTGTAAACCGGCCGCTGGTTAATGGTAGCCAGTACATTAAGCGTTTGCAGGGTTGGGGTGTTTTGTGGTTTGTTAATTAAGTAGTACAGTTCTCCATTTAATTGTTCGGTATGCAACATAATGCCTTGCTGTTGCGGCTGAGGTAATGCTGTTCGGCGATAATCGCCTTTATTGTCTTTCCATTCAGCTACATAAGTTTCTGTGGGTTGTGGAGTAAATTTTAATAACCCCATGCCATCGTGTACACTGGCAATACTGTCAACAAACTCGTTCTTACTATTTTTTATTATTGCTTTTATATTATAAGGCAGCCCGTTGCTTTGAGTAGCTTTAAAAGCAATGTAGTTGTACTGCCCTTCCAGCATGTTGCCGCCTTCGGCAAAAAAACGAAGGCTTACATCGGGTTTTTCTTCAGTAGCATTTTCTGATACAGTATTATTAATTACAGTGATGGTTTTGTAATAAATAAAAGCAGTATCAAAGTTCAGCATCCAGGTAGTATATGCCCGCAGGCTATATATATGTTCGGCGCTATCGGGTAAAGTAAAATAACTATCTGCACTGGAAGCCAGTATGGGCATGGTTTTATGTTGCAGAATATTACCATTTTTATCTAAAAGGTCGGCATATAAATTTGTGCTGATGGTAGTAGGTAAATCACCGGCTAGTAAATAAGCTTTAAACCAGATTGTTTCGCCAGTTAGATAGGTTTCCTTATCGGTTTGTATATGTATTTTTTCCTGGGGAAAATTATCGGCATACAGGTTTAAAGTAGATTCCGGCGATTGGGCTGTAGATGTAAGAATAAAAAATAAAGCAACCAGGGTACAGTAAAAATATCTCATCGGGTTAATTTTAACGGTGTGAACATTCTATGAACTAAACGAATTTACTTTAAAGCTTACAATTTAATTGTAATAAAAATTAAATGTGTTACAATTGTTTTAAGTTTAACATTTTGAAAATTCGCTATTGATAAGATGGCGTGAAAACGGCAACAATACTTTATGCAAATATCATCTGTTGGAGTTTTTGAATAAATATTTTTTTAAAATTTATAGTCTTATTTTTTGCCGTTTATAAAAATGGCTTGCTTTTGTTTAACTGGGAAATCATATTTTTGTTATATGCGTTATAAATTTTTAACCGGTATTTTTTTACTGCTTATAGCATTTAATGCCAATGCACAAGAAAAATGGGGCTTGCTTAGGTGTGTTACTTATGCAATGGACAACAATATTACAGTAAGGCAAACCGACTTGCAAAGTAAAACTGCTGCATTGCAGTTAAAGCAAAGCAAACTTGGACAAATACCCAGCCTTGGTTTTAGTGGCGGGCCGGGGTATAGTAGTGGCCGTAACCAGGATCCTACCAACTTTAGCCTAATAACGCAAAGCTATCTTTCGGCAAATTTACAATTGCAAAGTAGCGCCGATATTTTTAACTGGTTCAGCAAACGAAATACCATAGCGGCAAATGAATGGGAACTAGAAGCTGCCCGTGCAAGCACCGATAAATTAAAAAATGATATAGCCTTAACTGTAGCCAATTCTTTTTTACAAGTATTACTGGCTAAAGAACAGGAGAAAATTGCAATAGTTCAATTACAGCAATCTCAAGCACAGTTGAGCAACACCCGAAAACTGGTAGATGCCGGATCGTTGCCCGAGCTAAATGCTGCCGAACTGGAAGCACAAGTAGCCAGGGATAGTTCCACAGTTATCACTGCAAAAGGAAATGTTTATCAAAACATACTTAACCTTAAAGCCAATATGTCTTTGGATGCAGATACTTATTTTGAAATTGAAGCTCCGCCGGTTGAAAAAATTCCGATAGAAAAACTTGCCGATTTGCAACCCAATGTTGTTTATAATTTAGCAATCATTAATATGCCGCAACAAAGGGTTAATGATTTTAAACTAAAATCCGCTCAAAAATCATCGGCTGCTGCAAAGGGAAACTTATATCCAACTATCTCAATGTTTGGAAATTTGGGTAGTGGCTATAACAGCAGGGCTAATGAAATTACAGGATCTACCTTAATAAATGTTCCATTGGGAAAAGTAAATGTAAATGGAACTGATTATAATGTTTTTCCTTTTCAACCCTATACAAATTATACTTACGGTAAACAAGCGTTTTTTTCGCAGTTAAATCAAAACTTCCGGCAGTCAATTGGTTTAAATTTAAGTGTACCTATCTTTAACGGTTACAATGCACGAACCAATTACGAAAGAAGTAAAATAAATATAAGGAACCTGCAACTGCAAAAAGAGTTGGATGATAAAACACTGAAATCGGACATATACAGGGCTTATGATGCAGCCATAGTGGCTTTAGAAAAATTTAATGCAGGAAAGAAGAGTTTAGAAACTACCCAGCGTACTTATGATTTTGCAAAAAAACGTTATGATGTAGGAATGCTTTCAACATTTGAACTTATCACCAACCAGAATAACTTGTTTAGTGCAAAATTGCAAAATGTGTTAAACCAGTTTGATTATGTTTTTAAAATGAAAGTGCTGGAATTTTATAAAGGACAGGGTTTAAAATTTTAAAATAAAAGCACAGTAAATAGATAAAAAGTACAAGAGTGCGACGCCAACGAAGTAGAGTAGAGTGATTTGGCCGGGCTCAAAAAAAAATAAAACGAAATGAGCAAATCATTAAAATGGATTTTAATTAGTTTGGGAATTTTAATTGTATTATTAGTAATACTTTCAAAAACAGGAGCCTTTGGCAAAGATGAAGGCATTAAAGTAACTGCAGAAAAAGTACAACGGCGTACCATAACCGAAGTGGTGAATGCCAGCGGAAAAATTTACCCCGAAGTAGAAGTGAAAATAAGCCCCGATATAAGCGGAGAAATTACTGAACTAAATGTACAGGAAGGTGATACCGTAAAAAAAGGACAGATACTGGCACGAATTTATGCTGATATATATAATATACAACGCAACCAGGCTGCCAGTGGTGTAGAACAAAGCCAGGCACAAGTGGCTAATTCGCAAGCTGCTATTGATGCATTAAAAGCTCAAATGGAACAGGCACAACGTACATACAATATGCAGAAAAAACTATTTGATGAAAAAGTGATAAGCCAAAATGAATATAATGTGGCCGACGCCAATTTAAAAAGCGCTAAAGCTAATTACAATGCTGCATTACAAGGTATTCGTAGCGGGCAGGCAAGTGTAAAAAGTGCCAGGGAAAACCTTGCAAAAGCAAATACCGATTTAGGCCGTACAGAAATTACAGCACCCATGGATGGTGTTATTAGTTTATTAAGTGTTAAGAAAGGCGAGAAAGTGGCTGGCAACAGTTTTAATGTTGGTACCGAAATATTGCGTATTGCAGATATGAGCAAAATTGAAATAAGGGTTGATGTGGGCGAAAATGATATTCCTAAAGTAAAACTTGGTGATAGTGCTTTGATAGAAGTGGATGCATACAGCGACCGGAAATTTAAAGGGTTTGTAACACAGATTGCCAGCAGTAATAATGGGGCTTCAACAGCAAGTGCTTTAAGTACCACATCAACCGATGTTACACAATACAAAGTATATATCAGGCTGCTCCCTTCCAGCTATATGGATTTGCTTGGTAAAGGAACATTTCCTTTTAGACCAGGCATGAGTGCCAATGCCGATATACAAACAAAAACACACCAAAATGTTTTGAGTGTACCTATTAACGCCATAACCACAAGGGATAAAAACGATAGCACTCAAACAACTATAACACCCAAAAAAGATGAGTCTGCTGTAAAGCCTGCCGTTTCGATGGTAGATGATTTGGAAGTGGTTGCTTTTGTTATTGATAAAGATGGGAAAGTAAGGAAGGTAAAAGTTAATACCGATATTCAGGACATAAACAATATTGAAGTTACTGAAGGATTAAAAGAAGGTGAGATGGTGGTAACCGGACCTTATGAAGTTGTAAGTAAAACCTTAAAAACAGGAAAAGAAGTAAAAGTAGTTGATAAGAAAGATTTGTTTGAGAAAAATTAATTGCACATTTTTATTTAAATAATTCTTCGGCAATAACAATACTTTCTGGTTTGCCCACATCAACAAGCTTATCACCACTGTGGTTGTAGCCATAAATAGGATATTTGGCTGCAAGACTTAGGTAAGTATCAACCAGCGAAAATTTTCCCCGTTGTGGAATCAAATCAAATATCTCTGGATTAAAAACAACTACACAACTGTAAGCCATTTCTTTTAACCCGTTTTTTGGTATAGAAATTTTTTCCTGGCCGGTAGTATTGTTTCTCCAACCACAAAGCCTGTAGTCATCATCAAATAAAAAGTTTCGTGTAGTTTTTCTGTTGGTGATACCAAATGAAATTACAGACTGCTGCTTCTTATGAAAACTAACCAGGTCGTTAATATTAAGGTTGGTTAAAAAATCGGCATTAAGTGTTATAAAGGGTTCGTTATTTTGCAACAGATTTTTTGCTTTCAATAAACCACCACCGGTTTCCAGTACTTCATTTGTTTCATCGCTAATAATTACCCGGCTTCCCCATCCATTATTTCTTTTAACTGCATCAATTATCTGGTCAGAGAAATGATGCACATTTACCACAACATCCAATATGTTATATTGCTGCAGGTATTCAATATTCCTTTGTAGCAACGATTTACCATTAATTATTGCCAGCGCCTTTGGGTGTTTGTCTGTCCATGGTTTAAACCTTGTTCCCAAACCCGCTGCAAAAATCATAGCATTCATTTTATCCAGTTTTGTTTATTAGTATGTGTTAAAACAATCTTTACTTTAAACTTATTTCTTAAATGCCTGGCAACAGCTTCGGCGGCATATACACTCCTGTGTTGGCCTCCTGTGCAACCAAAATTTATCATCAGGTTATTAAACCCCCGTTTTATATAATCACTTACCGAAACATCTATCACATTAAAAACAGCATTTAAAAATTGTAACATTTCAGTTTGCTGTTCAATATAATCTTTTACTTCTTTATCAAGTCCGCTCTGGGTTTTGTAAATATCAATCCTACCAGGGTTTAAAATACCCCTCATATCAAAAACATAACCTCCTCCATTTTCAGAAATATCTTTTGGAATACCTTTTTTATAAGAGAAACTATTGATAGTAACAATCAATGGTGTTTCTTTGGTGGCTTGTATAGGTGTAAATTCTTCAATTACGTCTTCGCTTATACATATATCCAATACCCTTTTAAATTCGGGCAAAGCAATACCCAATGTTTGATTATTTACAAACCATTTTAGGTTTTGCAATGCCAAGGGTATGCTGGTTAAAAAATGAGCCTTCCGTTCAAACAGTCCACGAAAACCATACGCTCCCAATACTTGCAATAAACGAATTAACACATAGCCATTGTATTGGCTTCGAAAAGTTTCTTTATCAATTAATTTACCTAATGTTTGTTCAAAACCAAAGATATAATCTTCCAGCAATCTGCTTTTCCATTCATCATTAAGGTTTGCTCTGGCCTGCCACAACAATGAAGCTACATCATATTGTGGCGCTCCCTGCATACCGCCCTGGTAATCTATAAAATGGGCAGAGCCGTCTTTGCTTATCATTATATTTCGACTTTGAAAATCACGAAACATAAAATATTTATACTCTGTATGTGACAGATAATTACTCAATGCTTCAAAATCATCTATGAGTTTTTGTTTGTTGTAGGGTTTTCTTAATGCATCCAGGAAATAATATTTAAAATACAGCAAATCGGCCATGATAGCCTGTTTACCAAAAACTGTGTTGGTAAGGCATTGGTTATAATCAAGCCCTTCGTGTCCTTTTACCTGCAACTGAGCTAGCAGTTGCAAACTTTTTTTATACAGGTTATACACTTCATCTGAAAAACCTTTATTTTCCAGATGATCTAATAATGAATCGGTTCCAAAATCTTCCTGTATATAAATATCTTTTTGGTTGTTAATGCAAAATATTTCAGGAACAGCTAAATCTTTATGTTTAAAATGTTTTGAAAAATAAATAAAGGTTTCATTTTCTTTTAGGTTTGCACCATGGGCTGCAATAAATGTTTTTTTTGCAGTATGTAACCGGTAATAATGTCGTTCGCTTCCGGCTTGTGGTAATTTATCTATGGCCGTAACTTCAGTTTTAGAAAATGTAGAGAAAAGTTCTTTTATTCTTTCAATGGTTGATAGCATCACTTTTATTTATCCGGGTAAAAATAGTTTAAAATAAAACAGCCCCCAAACAGTAATGTTAAAGGTTATTTTTACCGAGCTCGTTCTTTAATTATTGTAATTTTTAAATTGGATATGGTATTCTTTTATGTTTTAAAACAATTTACCTTGTCTGCCAGGCGCTTTAAATTTACTTCTATCCAAACTCCATTCTTCTGCATTCATTTTATACAGCTTACCGTATTTTTTATATTGCTGTGCCACCATTTCCGCAATGTTTCCTTCGCCCCTCATGCGTACGCCCCAACGGCTGTCGTTTACTTTTCCATCATGGCTTTGTTCTATCAAATGCCAAACCTTTTCTGCATGGTTAGGAAAATTTTTAAACAGCCAGTCGTGAAATAAAAATTTAATGGCACCATTTAAGCGTATGAAAGTGTATGCTGTAAATGTAGCGCCGTTATCGGCTGCAGCTTTCATAATGCGTTGCATTTCATGTTCATTTAATCCGGGTATCATGGGTCCCATCATAATACCCATGCGAATACCGGCGCTGCTTAGTTCATTAATAACTTTTAATTTTTGTTTTGCTGTAACTGTTCTTGGTTCCATCATTCGCCTTAAATCTTCATTAAAAGATGTTATGGAAACCATGGCAGATACAATATTTTTTTTCGCCATCTCCAGTAATACATCTTTGTCTTTTAATATCCAGGCATTTTTAGTAAGAATGCCAACAGGCTGGTTAAATTCATTGCATACTTCAAGCAAACTTCGTGTTAGCCGGTATTTTTGTTCGGCTGGTTGATAACAATCTGTATTGCCGCTTAGCATAATTGGCGTTGCATCCCATTTAGGGTGCATTAAAAATTTGCGTAGCAATTGAGGTGCGTTCTTTTTGACGAGTATTTTTTGTTCAAAATCAAGCCCTGCGCTATAACCCCAGTATTCGTGCACATTACGGGCATAACAATAAATGCACCCATGTTCACAACCGGCATAAGGGTTCATGCTATAACTCATACCTACATCTTTACTCTCTACCTTGTTTACAATTGTTTTTGATTGTTGCTCAATATACTGTGTTGGAATATTGCTTTCTTCCCAATCATCTATGGCCTCCACATTTTCTTTGGTTGATTCGGTTTTTAAAAATCTGTTTTTAGTGTTGAATTGGGCGCCACGACCTTGTAGATATTGAACTTGTTCGGCTTGCAGCATTGGTTTAACTTTATGATGGTCTTGTTTTAATTTGTTATTCATCTTTTATGTGTTTTCATTATTCATTAACGATTGAAAGAGCAGAAATTGAACTTCAGTTAGGAGTGCATTTTGAAGATGACTGGCATCCTGTGTTTCATGCTAATGGTTTTTCGTTTTTGCAAATGCCGGTTATTACGCAATTAAATCCGGGCAGTGTTCATCTTTTTAACTGGGGCCTTATACCGCATTGGATAAAAACAAAGGCAGATGCTGATAAGATAAAAACCCAAACATTAAATGCCCGTTCCGAAACGGTTTTTGAAAAGCCTTCTTTTCGTTCATCCATTACAAACCAACGATGCCTGGTTATTGCTGACGGTTTTTTTGAATGGATGGAATTTCAAAAGAAGAAATACCCTCATTATATTTATTTAAAAAACGGGAGCCTGTTTTGTTTTGCAGGAATTTTTTCATCCTGGACAGATAAAGAAACCGGCGAACATATTAATACGTTTTCTATCCTTACAACTAAAGCCAACCAAACAATGGCAAGGATACATAACAGTAAAGAAAGAATGCCCGTTATAATACCCAATCAGTTTTATAAAAATTGGTTAACACCCAATCTTTCTAAGGAAGATATCTCCTCATTTTTTGAACCATACCCCGATGCTGCCTTATCAACGCATACCATCAGTAATTTAATCACTTCCCGTACCTTAGATTCCAATGTTCCGGATATAAAAAAACATTTTGATTATCCCGAGCTGGCTTTATTGAAATAAATTTCCCTGTGCTGCATTAATTGGTAAATATTCAAATTCAAAACGCCTTACTATTTCATATTTTTTTTCATTTTTACTTCTTTTAAGCAACAGGAAAGCATCAGCTAAAAAACGGCCGGTAAAGTTTTTTTTACCATATTGTTTCATGGCTTCAAGATATTTTTCTTTTGGAATCCGGCCTGCCAGTGCAATCTGGGGGTCTAACAAAAAATGTGGATCTACCCCAGATGCTTTCATCAGCATTCTAACCTGTTTTAGATTTTTTATCAACTGCAAAACACGGGGCTGGTTGGCAATGCGGATATAAATGGCATGCATTGGATAACTTCCAAAATCTCTCAACTCAACAATAAAGGGTTTTTCTGCCATTGCAATCTGCTGCAGGCGGTTAATGATTTTTTCTTCCAGTGCTTTTGTTGCCTCAAATCTTACCAGTGTAATATTGGGCCTTCCTGTATGGGGTTGATGAATGTGATAAGCATCCTGCAACTCTTTTCTTACTTTTTCAATTTTATGCCGTAGCCCTTCGTGTGGGTTTAGCATTAATAAATACTCATATACCTTATAGCCCGGCATTTGTGTTAAAACTGTTTCCATGATAAATAATTTTTGAACAAAATCTCCAATTACTAATAATATTAGTATAAATTTACTAAATATTTTGGTATTTAAAATTATTTTTTATGGAAGTAGAAAAGTTTTTTGGTAGCCGTTACAGCGGTAGCAAAAGGTTTACACAGCAGGATGTAAGTACCGCTAATGCCACTGGTTTTACGGCCGCCGCTGATGATTATATGGAACGGGGCATCGACCTGAACGAACAACTTATCCGCAATAAGCCTGCAACCTATTTTATGAGGGTAAGTGGCAACAGTATGATTAATGCCGGTATTTACAACGGCGATATTGTAATTGTGGACAGGAGCCTTAAACCACAAAACGGCAAAATAGTAATAGCTGTTATTGATGGTGAAATGCTGATACGGCGGTACGAAAAAACGCTTAACCGTTTGCGGCTGGTTCCCGAAACAAGTGGGCTATCGCCAATTGAAGTAAATGAATTTTGCGATTTTAAGATATGGGGCGTAGTGGCATATATCATAAGACAAGTATAAACACCGTGAATTTCAAATATCCTTTAATTATTAAAAAAACATTTTGAAAGCCATTATTGATTGTAACAGTTTTTATGCTGCCTGCGAACGGGTTTTTAATCCTTCGCTAAATGGCAAGCCAGTTGTTGTTCTCAGCAATAATGACGGCTGCATTGTATCTCGTACAGATGAAGCAAAAGCACTGGGCATAAAAATGGCCGGCCCTTATTATGAAGCAAAGGAAATGCTGGAACAACATAAAGTGGCTGTATTCTCCAGCAATTATCATTTGTATGGCGACATGAGTTGGCGGGTGATGGAAACACTGCGGATGCTGTGCCAGCATGTAGAAGTGTATTCGGTTGATGAAGCATTTGCCGACCTGAAAGGTATCCAGGAATCTGCCATGTGGAATTACGGATTACACATCAGTAATACGGTAGAGCAGTGGACAGGTATTCCGGTTTCGGTGGGTATTGCAGCAACTAAAACACTGGCCAAGGTTGCCAATCATCTTGCCAAAAAAAATAAGGTTGCTACGCAGGGTACCGTGGCTTTGTTAACACCCGGCCAAATACGGGAAGCGCTTGAAAATACAGCTGTACAAAATGTTTGGGGTGTAGGTTTTCGGAGTACAGAAAAGTTACGCTGGCTTGGTATTGATACCGCATGGAAGCTTCGCAGCATGAGTGAGGAATGGGCACACAAAAACCTGGGAGGTGTGGTGGGCACCCGGCTGATAAAGGAATTAAATGGTATCTCCTGCATTGAAATGAAAGATCCGCTAAGAAAAAAAAAGATGATTGCCACTACCAGGATGTTTGGCAAACCGGTATTTGAATTAGCCCAGTTAAAAGAAGCCATTGCCACATATACCAGCAGGGCTGCAGAAAAATTACGCAGGCAATCGGGCGCTGCCAGGCTTATTCATGTGTTTGTGGTAACCAACGATTACTCTGCCCACAATTATAATTATAATCCCTCAACCAAAGGGTTATACACAACCCTGCCTATTGCCACCTCTTTAACTAACCAACTGATAGCACATGCCATTATGCTGATAGAAAAATTATATAAGAAAGGATCCAGGTATTTGAAAGCGGGAGTAATGCTTACCGATATCGTACCCGATACATCGATACAGTATAACTTGTTTGAACCACCGGCACACGATAATTTAAGAAGTTTAATGCATGCGATAGACAATATAAACTTTGGCATGCGGGATGAGTTGGTAAAATTTGCCACATCGGGTACAAAAAAAAACTGGAAGATGCGGCAAGAGCATCGAAGCCTGCGGCATACCACCAGGTGGGATGAGTTGTATGAAATTCATTAAGCATAGGCCTAAAAATATAGTTACAATAGTATTTAGCAGTAAAACTCCTTTTACAATAATTCCTCAAATCAACTAATTTTGATGCTAGTAAAATTATGATTACAGAAAATAATAAGACCTGTGCGGTAATAGGTGCAGGCATTTCGGGATTAAGTGCAGCAATACGCATGCGCAATAAAGGTTACAAGGTAACTGTGTTTGAAGCCAACTCATTTCCGGGTGGTAAATGTTCTTCTGAAACCAAAAACGGGTACCGTTTTGATATGGGGCCATCGGTTTTTACCATGCCGCAATATGTTGATGAACTGTTTATCCTATCAGGCAAAAATCCTCGTGAACATTTTAATTATATTCCGCTTAATCCTGTTTACAAATATTTTTTTGAAGACGGAACCACACTGGATGCTTATCATGGTAAAGAAAAATTTGCAGAACAGCTTGCTACAAAAACAAAAGACAAAAAAGAAGATATCGTAAAATATCTTAACAAAACAGAAACCATTTATAATCTTACAGACGAAGTATTTCTAAAAAATTCGTTACACAGGCTTAAAAATTTTTTTACCTGGCCGGTGGCAAGAGGTATTTTAAATTTTGGAAAAATTGGCGCTTTCGATACTATGAATGGAGCCAATCAAAAAGCGTTCAAAGATTCAAGGCTGGTAAAAATATTTAATCGGTATGCCACATATAATGGCTCAAGCCCTTACTTATCGCCTGCCACACTCAATGTAATTGCTCATGTAGAAATTGTAAAGGGAGCCTTTTATCCTGAAGGCGGCATGTTCAGTATTACGTCGGCATTGGTAAAACTTGCTAAAGACATTGGTGTAGCGTTTAAATTTTCAACACCCGTTAATCAAATATTGATTGAAAATAAAAAAGTAAAAGGCATAAGAACAGATAACGGCTTAGAAGATTTTGATATCATCATCAGCAATATGGATGTTTATAACAGTTATAAAAAATTAATGCCTGGTATTAAGCGTCCTGCAAAAACTTTAGACCAACCCAAATCAAGTTCGGGTATCATTTTTTACTGGGGCATTAAAAAAGAGTTTAAAGAACTTGGCTTACACAACATTTTATTTGCCGATAATTACCAAGACGAATTCAATAGCATCTTTGTTAAAAAATCAATTTACCACGATCCTACTATTTATATAAATATTACCAGCAAACACACGCCTACCGATGCACCTCCCGGGTGCGAAAACTGGTTTTCGTTTATCAATGTACCAAACAACCAAGGACAAAATTGGGATATGTTTATTTCTGAAGCCCGTGAAAACATGATACAGAAAATAAACCGGGTTTTAAAAACAGATATAAGACCACTGATTGAGAGTGAAATGGTTTTTGACCCCAGGGTTATTGAAAGCCGTACCTCCAGTGCTTTTGGTGCTATTTATGGCAATAGTTCCAACAATAAGTTTGCTGCCTTTTTACGACATGCTAATTTTTCAAAAGATATCAAAAATTTATATTTCTGCGGAGGTAGTGTTCATCCGGGGCCTAGTATCCCACTTTGCCTTTTATCTGCAAAAATAACAACAGGCTTAATAAAATAAATGCAGTGTAAGGCAGCTTATTTAGTTTAAATTTGCCCGAAAAATATTAAAACAAAATAGTTTTAAAAGTAACATTTTTACTACCCGTTTATCATATACATGAGCAGTCCGGTAATTATAGAAATAGAAAATTTAACTAAAACATTTAAACATGGCGATGAGCCTGCAGTAAATGGCATTTCTTTTTCTATTAACCGCAACGAAATTTTTGGGCTACTGGGCCCAAATGGTGCAGGCAAAACAACAACAATATCTATACTATGCGGCTTATTTGCACCAAGCAGCGGTAAAGTATTTATTGATGGGAAAAACTTGTACAAAGAATTACCCTTAATAAAAAATATCATTGGTATAGTTCCCCAGGATATTGCTCTTTACCCAACATTATCGGCACGGGAAAATTTAGCATTTTATGGAAGCATGTATGGCTTGCATGGAAAAGGCTTAAAAGAAAAAATAGAGATTTGGTTGGAAAAACTGGGACTAAAAGATACTGGTAAAAGACAAGTATCAACTTATTCTGGCGGCATGAAAAGAAGAGTAAATCTGATTGCTGGTGTTTTACACAATCCTAAAATTTTATTTTTAGACGAACCAACTGTTGGTGTGGATGTACAAAGCCGCAATGTAATTATTGAACATTTAAAAGAGATTAACGCTACCGGTACTACAATCATATACACTTCTCACCACATGGAAGAAGCAGAACAATTTTGTACCAGGGTTTCTATAATAGATCATGGAAAGCTTTTAACCGTAGGCGCTCCTACTGAATTAATTAACAGCTATACCGGCGCAACCAACCTGGAAAGCTTATTTTTAAATTTAACCAACCGAAAACTGAGAGACTGATGCTGAACAAACTGCTTGCTACGGTTAAAAAAGAATCGCTGCTGCTATTGAGAGATAAAGTGGGTCTTTCGGTTTTATTTATAATGCCTGTGGCACTTATTTTGGTTATGACGCTGATTCAGGATTCTGCATTTAAATCCATAAACGAAAAAGGTATTCCCATTGTTTTTGTAAATGATGATAATGATTCATTAGGCAATAGTATCAAACAAGGTTTGATGAATAACGATTTGTGTTATCTATCCGATAGTATTGATGGAAAATCTGCTACCATAGAGTTAGCAAAGAAAGCAGTAAGTGAAGGAAAGTTCCTGTTGGGAATCATAATCCCTACAGGTGCCACTGCTGCCATCAAAAAAAACGTATCGGCCCTGGTTGATGAAACCTTGAATGGTATTGACAGTATGCAAATTTTACAGGACTCGGTAGAGATAACAATCCTTATTGACCCTGTTGCAAAAAAATCATTTTTAAATGCCGTTACCAGTAACCTGCGTGAATTTATTTCGGAAGTAAAAACAAAAATCATGTTTCAATCTTTTTCGGAACAGATTGCAGAAGTGATACCCGACAAACAAAATGCACCAAAGAATTCATATCAAAAATCTCAGATCATTCATTATAAAGAGATATTTGCATCAACAGCATCACAAAAGATTATACCAAATGCGGTGCAACATAATGTACCAGCCTGGACAATTTTTGCTATGTTTTTTATTGCCATTCCTTTATCAAACAGTATCATTAAAGAAAAAACAGAAGGTAGTGTTTTTAGATTACATACTATGCCAACTCCGTTCCTATTATTGATTAACGGAAAAATTATAGTGTATGTTATCGTATGCCTGTTACAGTTTTTACTTATGCTGGCTGTGGGTAAATTTCTGTTGCCGCAATTAGGTTTGCCTGCATTGGTTTTAGGAAATAGTATAACAGGCATTAGCCTTTTAACATTGGCAACAGGGTTTGCTGCAACCGGTTTTGGTGTTGCGGTTGGCACATTGGCCACAACCGATCATCAAGCAGCCATCATGGGTTCATTATCCATACTTTTATTATCGGCACTGGGTGGCATTTGGGTACCCAGTTATGTAATGCCTGATGTAATGCGTTCTATCAGCGCCTTTTCTCCATTAAACTGGTCGTTAGAAGGTTTTTATAAATTATTTTTAAGAGGCGGTGGCGTAAATGATATTTTATCAGATGCATTAAAATTAATGGCATTCTTTTTTATAATGATGGGAATATCGTATTTGGCAAACCGTAAAAAAAGAAATGTTTAAAATGGATGCAAACACAATCATAGCAGAAATAAAAACTTACATCGAAAAAAATATCCTGGCAGAGAAGGTATTGATTGATGCTGATACCGAATTGAAAAAAGCCGGTATTGATTCTTTTTCAACTGTAGAAATAATACTTTTTATTGAACGTAAATTTGGTGTAGCCATACCCGATGAAAAATTACTTCCGGAAAACTTTAAAACATTGCGATCGTTAGCAACAACTGTAAAAGCGCTTATGTACAATGAGCCTTAAAGTTATTTTATATGCATTCATTTAATATAGCCAACCTTCCCAAAAAAATAACATTAAGCGGTGCCGATTGCTTTCATCTTGTATTAGATAAACATGCTAAAAAACATGGTGCAGGTGGCAATGTTATGCGTAAGGTTTTTTATTTTACTAAAACGCTTGAATTTAAAAAGATTGAGCATATTTTAAAAAGCTCTGCTGTAATATACTGGCTTTGCAATATCAAACTTAATTATGGTACAATACTTAATCCTCCTTGTTGGAAGTTTACCGATGCCGGCAATGAAATTGTAGTAAATAAACATCATTTAGCCAATGAAAATGATATACCCGAAATTATATTAACAAGAAATATTACTGTTGAATCAAAAAGCTTTATTGAAGCTGATTTGATTTATTATCCATCTGGCAAATGTGCATTTGTTTTATCCTGGAACCATATAGTTTTAGATGCCAAAGGAACTGCTTTACTTTTTGAACATCTAAACCAGCTTACTACAAACACTCCTCAAAACACAGAACTTTACTTTCCTTCTAAAACAAAAAAACACAATGTTTTTCAGCATATAAAAAACATGTATAAGATTAAACATTTTGTACAGGTATCGGCAAAACCTCCGGTAAGTTCTGTTGCCTCGTTTGCTGTAAAATCCCATGCAGGAAAAACATTTACAAAAAATATTTCTTTTAATGCTGACGAAACAAAAAAAATACATGCCAATGCAATTAAAGCTGGTGCTCGTTTTGGGCCTAATTTATATTTTATTGCTTGTTGTGCCCATGTTATTCATTTTATAAATAAAAAAAGAAATAATGATGGCGATTTGTGGATTCCGGTTCCATACGACGCAAGATTAAAGGGAGCCATTGGGCCGGTTATTTCAAATTGTGTATCGTTTTTGTTTTATCGTATTCCTAAAAATAAATTAACAGATGTAGCACAAACCGTTAAATACCTCGGGCTGCAAATGACCGGGCAAATAAAAGATAGCATACCACAGAAATACAGTATGTTTTTAAACTTCATGCGCCATATACCATTGTGGCTATATTATTTTTTAATTAATAATACCAACAAAGGTGTTTTTGCCAGTTTTTTATACACTTCAACCGGCGATAATTTTACCAGTTTAAAGTATTTGTTTGGCGAACCTGTTGATAAAATCAATATGATTCCGGCATTAACTTTTCCGCCGGGTTTAACCTTCCTTTTCTTAAACCACATTGATAATACCAATATCAATATTGCATATTCATCGGAGATTATCAATAATAATGAGTTAGTTTTAATTGAAGAAAAGATAAAAGAAATTTTACTTACTAATTATTAATGGGTGCCAGTTTACATACTGATGTTGTTGTTATAGGCGGAGGTTCGGCCGGCATTGCTGCCGCCATTGCCTGCGCCAGGCAAGGCTTACAGGTTGTACTTGTTGAAATGAATGCATATCCAGGCGGTAAAGCTACGGCGGCCGAAGTGGGAACAGTTTGTGGATTATATACTTTCAACAAAAGTGAAAATGCCGAATTTTTAGTAAAAGGATTTGCCAAAGAATTTGCAGAACTACTACAAAATAAATCAAACACAAAGCCTTTGTTTAATACCGATGGGCTTCATTATTTACCTTACAATATAGAATCATTTAAAACAGTTTCATTTAATCTTTTGCAGGAGAATAATGTATCGGTATATTTTAATGCTGCATTAAAATCTGTGCAAACAAACAATCAAAAAATTATTGCTGTATCAATACAAACAAAAAACAACTCAATTCTTATCCATTTAAAATCCATCATTGACTGTTCAGGCATAAGTATCATCAGCCGGTTAGCCAATTTACCTTTCATTGAAAGTTCGCACTACCAGGCCGCTGCACAGGTTTTTACCATGCAAGGTATTAATGAAACAAGTGAAGCCAGGTTAGGTTTGATTATCATGAAAGCAATAAGTAATGCAATTGCAAAAAATCAATTAGCAGAATTTTATAACAGGATTTATATTGTACCCGGCTCTTTAAAAAACAATTCGATAAGTTTTAAAATAGGCATTCCATTGGCAGTAACAAATACTCCCGAAAATTTGCAACAATTAAAAACGCTTGCTCATGGTTTTATTGAAACACTGTCGAAGTTTTTAATTTTTAATGTTAGTACTTTTAAAAATGCATCCGTAAAAAATATTGCTCCCGAAGTTGGCATCCGGGTAGCACATCGAAGTATTGGAAAATATATACTTACTGAAGAAGACGTACTGTTATGCAAAAAATTTGATGATGGAATAGCCAATGGTTCGTGGCCGATAGAAGAATGGGAGCAGGACAAAAGGGTAAAAATGCGTTATTTACCTGTAGATGATTTTTACCGGATACCAGCCACCAGCCTACAATCGGCCAGCATTGATAATTTATTTTTTGCAGGAAGGAATATTTCGGCAACCGATGCCGCTATTGCCAGCGCAAGGGTAATGGGCATTTGCCTGCAAACTGGTTATGCTGCAGGTTGCCTGGCCGCTGCATCAGCAAAAAATATTTCTATTGCTGATGCTATCGTAAAAATTCAAACCGATCAATTATAAGTATTTTTACCAAATGAATGAAATGCCAGTTTATGAAATATTAAAAGAAGCTGCTGAAAAGTGGCCTGGCCATGCAGCAGTTTATGATGAGCAGGGAATGATAACTTTTGAGGAATTATTTATTGAAACCGAAAAGTTGAAGCAGGAGTTACTTCGTTTAGGAATTAAACAGGGCATGGGTATTGGTGTAATGGCTGGTAATGGAAGACTATTTATTATAGGAATATTTGCTGCGGTGGGTACAGGCGCTGTTGTAATGCCTATGTCGCCTCAACTAAAAAAAGCTGAAATAAATGATATTTTACAGGAAGCAAAATTACATGCCATTTTTGACGACCGTACTTCTACACAACCATTAAGCAGTATTGAAACAGTAATTCCCTTGCAACATGGTTCGTTTCGTTTTGCATTTACAGGTGTTGACTTATCTTTAGCATTTGCCCCATTTGTACATCAACCTGCATTTATGCGGTTCACTTCGGGCACTACCGGAAAATCAAAAGGCGTACTCGTTTCACATCAAACGGTGCTTGACAGGATTGTGGCTGCCAATAATGGATTACAGCTTGGGCCTTCGGATACTGTAATTTGGGTTTTGCCCATGGCTTATCATTTTATTGTATCTATCATTTTATATGTAAAATTTGGTGCTGCCATTTCTATTGCTAAAGATTTTTTAGCAAAAAGTATTATTGAAACAACTAACAGGCATAATGGAACATTGTTATATGCATCGCCGGTACAAATTAGGTTACTGGCCAATGATACCGGTACCGAACAGATGCCTTCATTAAAAAAAGTTATATCAACTTCGGCTGCTATTTCGTTAGATGTTTGTAAAGCATTTAAAGAAAGGTTTAAGCTTGATGTAAGCCAGGCTTATGGCATTATTGAAATTGGTTTGCCAATATTAAATTATACCAAATCGGCACAACACCCCGAAGCTGTTGGCTATGCACAGCCAGGATATACTGTTGATATTTTGGATGAAAATCATAAACCGCTACCAAATGGCAGCATTGGTAATTTAGGCATTAAAGGGCCTGGCATGTTTGATGCATACCTGGTACCTGCAACTTTACAAAAAGATGTTTTACAAAATGGTTATTTTTTAACGGCTGATTATGCATCAAAAGCAGATGATGGCCTTATAAAAATTGAAGGCCGGTCTAAATCTGTTATAAATATTTCGGGCATAAAAGTATTTCCTGAGGAAGTGGAGGCTGTGCTGGAGATGATACCTGAAATAAAACAGGCACGTATCAGCAGTAAACCACATCATTTGCTGGGGCTTATCATTGAAGGCGAAATTGTTTTACACAAAGGTGCAACCATAGATGTGGAAGATGTATTGATGTATTGCAAAAAAAGACTTTCGGCATTTAAAGCTCCACAGCGTTTAAAAATTGTTGATTCTTTACCAATGACCAATTCAGGAAAACTACAAAGGCATTAGTAGCATTGATATACTATATTTCAGTTTGCAGATTTCAATTTCTCATAAAAAATAATATTCATCAAAATAAGTAACATTCCATAAAAAACATCTTCAAATGGAATGGTATAAATTCTTATCCCTAAATTTTCTGCATCGTTATATTTAACAACAGGCAAGGCTGTAAGAAATCCATTTACAACTAAAAAAGGAATGAGGCAAACTGCATAAGCAACAATAAATGAAACAGCGTCAAAAGATTTGAAATAATTGGGGAATAAATATATTAGAAGTATAAAGATGCCTGTAAAGATAAACGTACAACCGGTATAGTATTTATTATAATAGATTACTCCAATTATCAATAGCAGTACAGCAAGTGCTTTTAAAATTTCGTTTGCTCTTTTTTTATTTGTAAGATTAGGGTAATAACTTCTTATGCAGGCATAAATAAAAATACAGCAGTAAGGAACAATAAAAAAGAAAAGAATCTCTTCAAGCGGCAAGCCTATCAATTTCATTCCGGTAATATACTTTTCATTAAAACTCCATACGCCCAATTTAGTAAAATAAGCATCCCAAATTATATATAGTAATGCCGGAATGATCATAGCCTGAAACACATATCTCCATTGTTTATAAAAGGCTACCTTCTTATCAAAACTAAGTGCCAACGGGCCTGCCAGCGAAGCTGCCAGTATTAAAAAATATGTGTACTGAGAATTCAATCAGGAAAATATATTTTGAGGTAGTGCTTATTTGGTTTGGCAAATTACATAATCAGGCAGCACTTGTTTTAGCTACTTTTAAATCTTTTGCGTTTCTTTTCTTATCTGCACGAACTTTGTTCCAATATTTTTTATGTACCCAAAGCATACCAAAACTTTCGCCATCAAATTTATCTAAATGTTTATGATGCATTTTATGTGCCCAGCGTAAAGCCCGTATATATGTATTATTGCTTCGTGTAAACCATTTAAAGCGTTGATGAATGATAACTTCATGCACCAAAAAATATGCTATGCCATATAGTGTAAATCCAGATCCGATACAAATCATCCAGTATTGTTTATAAATAACGCCAAACATGATGAGCAGCCAGCTTGGTATGGCAAAAATCAAGAAGAATGCGTCGTTCTTTTCAAAAAATCCTGGGCCTTTTTGGTGATGATCCTTATGCAGGTACCACCCAAATCCATGCATTACATAACGATGCAGGCACCAGGTAAAACCTTCCATTAAAATGAAAGTTCCCAAAGTGATTGCTATGTAAATAATCCAATTCAATAATATTACTTTAAAAATGTTCTTAACAGTAAAAAAAACATCAATTGTATCAAAAGCAAATTTACAGCGAATTTGTTTTGTTTGTTGAATTTTGTAAAATGAAAAATACTTAATAACAGTACACTAACTATAAACCAGCATATATAATTTAATACCGGTATCGATCCATCTACGTTCCAAGACCAATAACCCAATTTTATGGCAACCGGTTCCATCAACCAATCGAAAAATACTGCCAGTGTGGCGCCATCAATTATTACTGATAACGCTTTCATGGCTGCGGGGGTTTTACCCGAATCTGCAGCAACCCGTACTATCATTTTCATAAGCAAGGTATAAACACTAATACCGCAGCAATAAATGATAATAAACCAGTTTATTCCTATCAAAACAGGCACATTCCATATTTTATACCCAAGTGTATCTCCATATTTATAATCACCAAAAAGTATCCCGGTATTAATACCGATGACTTCAACCAGCACGCCGATAATAAAACATGAAATAAAAAAAAGAAGGAAATAAATGTTTTTCTCTTTTTGTGTCCAGATGAGTAATACAAAGGATAGCAATAAATTAAAAGGAGTAGCTGCAAGGAAAAATGTTTTATCAAAATACAATAAGCCCACCAGGCCAATGGTATGGAACAAAACAGCTATGGCTGTTGCAACTTGAAATTTAGTAAGCTGGTTTACCACAATTTTTTTTCTACTTATCAATCAGTATGAACCGGTTTGAAGATACGTTTCCATTTTTGGAAAAGCAATTTTAAACCATTCGGTATATTTTTGAGGATGCGTTTGGATGGAATTTTTTATTTCTTCTATTGATTTAAAACAATAATCGCTTACTTCTTCTGCATCAGGTGCAATGGCTCCATTGTGCCTGCCAATAAAAACATGATCAAACTCATGTTCTGTTAGTCCATTATCAAATGTGGCTTTGTAAACAAAATCAAAAGCTTTATTTAAAGCAACGCAAAATCCCATTTCTTCCTGCAGGCGTGTTTGTGCAGCAATTAAAGTTTCTTCGCCGGGTTTAGGATGGCTGCAACAGGCATTGGTCCATAACCCTGGGCTATGGTATTTTTTATCTGCACGTTTATGCAACAATATTTCGCCTTTATTGTTAAATATAAAAACGCTGAAAGCCCTGTGGAGCAGGGCTTTTTGATGAACTTCCATTTTTTCCATCGTTCCCATTGGCTCATCATGCTCATCTACCAAAATAACATCCATAATTGCGATACGGTTAATATAAATTTAATTGTCGTCTTAATCCGGCTTTTGCCACTATATATGCTTTACCATAATTGGGTATACGTATGCGCTGGTCTAAAATATGAGCTGGGGCAGTACGCTTTATTTTTTTAAACAAGGATAAATAATACTTGTATGCCACATAAACGCCAAACCTTGCTTTAGTTGGCAGATTTAAAATTCCCTCATACGCATTTTCAAAATCAGATGTTATATCTTCTTCAATAAGTTTTTTCATTGAAGGTGTAAAATTTGTAAAATCTACTTCAGGAAAATAAGAACGGTTCAGTTGTTCGTAATCGGCTTTTACATCCCTTAAAAAATTCACCTTTTGAAAAGCGGCTCCCAGCGCCTGTGCAGATGGCTTCAAATCGGAGTATATATTTTTATCTCCTTCGCAAAAAACATATAAACACATCAGGCCAACAACTTCGGCACTTCCATAAATGTATTCTTTATATCCATTGCTGTTGTACTGGGTTTTACTTAAATCCATTTCCATACTGTTGAAAAAAGATTCAATCAGCTCGTACGAAATATTGTATTCTCTAACCGTAATTTGAAAACTGTGTAATATGGGGTTTAGGCTAATTCCCCTGTCAAGGGCTGCATAGGTATCTTTCTTAAATTCTATAAGCAGTTCTTCTTTTTTGTACTGGTGAAAAGTATCCACAATCTCATCGGCAAAGCGTACAAATCCATAAATGTTATAGATGGGTGTTCGCAAATCGGGATGAAGTAATTTAATGGCACTGCTGAATGAAGTACTGTACTTTTCAGTTACCGCCTTACTGCATTGCTGGCTTACATCATGAAAAAGCTTTATCATTACCTGATACAATTTTCTTTTTTAATAAAATAAAGGTTTTAATAAAGGATATTAACTGAAAAACAAGTTAATTATTATTTTTAGTTTTGGTTGTAATGTTTCAATGCTTCCATGGCTACCACCTCTCCGCTTATAAGGCTGGGTGGCACCCCAGGGCCCGGCACTGTTAATTGGCCGGTGTAAAATAAGTTTTTTATTTTAATACTTCTACAAGCAGGCTTTAAATTTGCTGTTTGCATCAAAGTATTTGCTAATCCATAGGCATTTCCCTTAAATGAATTATAATCATTTACGAAATTGCTTACTGAGTAGGTTTTCTTATATATAATTGAATCTTTTATTGTTTGTGCTATAAATTTTTCATAGCGCTGTAGTATTTTTTCAAAGTACATTTCTCTTTTTTCTTCCGTATCACCTTCTAACCCGGCGGCCACGGGTATTAAAAAAAATAAATTTTCGTGGGCGGCAGGGGCTACCGTTTCGTCGGTTACAGAGGGGGCACAAACATAAAACAACGGATCGGTTGGCCATTGCTTAGTTGTATATATCTCTTTTCCGTGAATTTCAAAATCGCTGTCAAAAAAAAGGGAATGGTGTAAAATACCATCAAGTTTTTTGTTTAACCCAACATAGTACAATAAACAGCTTGGCGCCATCACTCTTTTGTTCCAATAGGCATCGCTATATACCCGGTAATTTTGTGGTAAAAGTTTTGTTTCTATAAAATGATAATCGGCTGCACCAATCACTACATCGGCATTATAAGTATTACTAGTTGGTTGCTGTTGATTGTTTGATGTGGCAACTACTGCTTTTGCATTCCCTTTTTCAACGAGTATTTCTGAAACATTGCTGTTAAATATAAATTTAACACCCAATTCTTTGGCCAACGAAAACATACCTTCCACAATTTTATACATACCATCTTGTGGGTACCAGGTGCCTAGTTTTAAATCGGCATAATTCATCAGGCTGTATAAAGCCGGTGTATTTTGAGGTAAGGCTCCCAAAAACAAAACCGGAAACTCTAACAATTGCTGCAGCTTTGGATTTTTAAAATATTTGCTAATGTGTTTTCGCATAGATGTAAACACATCCAGTTTAAAGATGCCTTTTACAAGATCCCAGTCTAAAAATTCGGAATAAGACTGGCCGGGTTTATGCACTAGTTTATGAATACCTACTTCATATTTATATGCCGCTTCATGCATAAATTTATCCAATTTTGCAGCACTGCCTGGTTCAATATTTTCAAAAAACTTTTTCAGCTCTTCGTAATCTGCAGGTATATCCATCTTTTCATCTTTCCAATAAATGCGATAAGTTGGATCTAACCGGTGTAAGCTATAATAATCTGAAACTTTTTTGCCAAAACAATTAAAAAATCGTTCAAACACATCTGGCATCCAATACCAGCTTGGTCCCATATCAAAAGTAAAACCGGCATCTTTAAATTGCCTGGCTCTTCCGCCGGGGGTTGATTGTTTTTCAAGTACACTTACATCCCACCCTGCTTTTGCCATAAAACAAGCAGCAGACAGGCCTGCAAAACCACTTCCTATAATAACAGCTTTTTTCAAAGTGCTAAAATACATTATAGACAGTAACTCACATCAGTGTTATTGGGTATAATTTAAAAAAATTAAAAACGAGATAACTGCTGCTTAAGCAATTTACGGGCAAAATGAATACGGCTTTTAATGGTACCCAGCGGCTCCGAAAGGATATCGGCAACCTCGTGATATTTATAACCTTCTATGTATAATTCAAAAGGAATTTTAAATATTTCGGGTAAATGATAAACAGCTTCTTTAATTTCTTTTAAAGAAAGATTTGTTTCTGCGGTATTGGCAATGGCAACCTGGCTAAAATCGAGCAAAAACTCTTTGGCAGTACTATTAAAAACTACTTTTTGCTTGGCTGCCCTGCGGTAATTATTTATAAAAATATTTCGCATGATGGTGTAAAGCCATGCTTTAATATTAGTGCCATCATTAAATTTATCTTTATTGGCAAGCGCCTTGTACAATGTTTCCTGAATGAGGTCTTTTGCAGACTCCATATCCCTGGTTAAGGTAATGGCAAATGGTTTAAGGTAGTCTGTATTCCTGATGATTGATTGATTAAATTCTACTGTTGACATATAAAACCGTTTAACTAACTATACGCTAAATTTAAACAATAGGATGCTTTGTAAAAAAACTTTTGTTTAATTTTTTTGTTAATAAATTAAACATCTTGTAATTCAGTGCATTATATATGGGGGAGATGTTTTTTTGAAAAAATAACTGGCTTAGATTTCTGAAACAAAGTCCATTACTTCGGAGAATGATTTTTTGAAAATGATGGGAGCTGTTAGTTTTTTTTGATAAGAATGGGTTAACTGACCCGAAATTACAATGGGTATATCTGTAATTTTATTACTAATGGCAGAAATAAATTTGTCGAAATTGAACTTAGACCCACAAGTGGTTAAATGTGTATATAAGTAATCGGGCTTTTTTAATTTAGCCACATACTCAACATCATCGTTTGAAATACAACAACCCAGGTAAAAGGTGGCTATGCCCCTGCTTTTAAAAAGATAATTTACAAATAACAGGCCCAGTTCATGATATTCTCCTTCCGGTAAAAAAAGCAGTACCGATTTATCACTGCTAACCCTGCTTTCAACTTGTTGAATTCCTACAATTAGTTTTTGCCTTATGATATTTGATACCAGGTGTTCCTGTGCCGGATTTATATGATTGGTTAACCAAAGAATTCCAATCTTATTAAGATATGGAAAAATGATTTGTAATATGGATTTTTCAATGCCTCGTGAAGCGATAAAACTATCTAAGAGATCTTCAAAATTTTTCATATCCAAATCAACCATATACTGGATAAGCGAATTAACAATCCTTTCCTGTTGGGCTTCCGATTGGCTAAGTAAAAGAATTTTCTCTTTCATTTCAACTTCCTTCATCTTATCAATATGAGAAATTTTAAACCCATATTTATTAAGCAATGCCACATTAAGTATTGTTTTTAATTCTTCGTTGCTGTAAAAACGTATATTGGTTTCTGTTCTGGAAGGTTTTAAAAAAGAGTAGCGCTGTTCCCATATACGTATTGTATGTGCTTTTATACCCGATAATTTTTCAAGGTCTTTAATGGTGAACGAGTGCATTTTGCTGTATTTACTATTTTTTAAACAACTATAATTAAAGTTTGTTTACTTAGCTTGTATTTTTTGGCTACCAAATGTAAAATTTTAGGCTAAAAAGTACGTACGGGAAGATCTTTAAAAATTTTGGAGGCTAATTGATTAGCAGGAAAAATAATAGACCAACCGGTAAGAAAGATGATCATAAAATCTGTATAAAGTGTAGCATTTTTTTGATACCATAATTCCAATTGGCCTTTGTATGGATATATAGCTGCATACATAGCTTTAGGATCCTGATTTTGAGAGACCAATTTTTCTTCATCTCTAAAAATTAAAGACCCAATCCCTGTCATTCCGGGTTTACAATTATAAATGATGTCTTGAACATTTTGTGGATACAGTTTAAAACTCACTGCCATCAATGGCCTTGGGCCAACAATACTCATATCGCCTTTAAATACATTGATAATTTGTGGCAATTCGTTCACTTTTGAAATGCGTAAGAACTTACCAAATTTTGTAACCCTGGGGTCGTTACGCAAAGTTATTTCGCCGGTGCCTATATTGGGGCTGTTCTTAAGCATGGTTGCAAACTTCCATATATTGAATTCTTTATTCTTGTACCCCATTCTTTTTTGGAAATAAAAAACTTCATGCTCGCCGGTGAATAATAAAATTATGATTGACAGCAAAAGTATAGGTGACAAAAGAATTAATGCAACTGTTGCAATGAGAAGATCAAAAAGCCTTTTTATAGTTTTATACATATTTTGACAATAAAAAATTTCCGGATTGAAAAATTTGTATTTCAATCAACGGCAAATTATCAACATTTAAAACAGTTCTTTAATTTTTTCGCAAACTGCTTTTAAATCTGCATCAGTAATATTTGTTGAGCAGGGAATGCTTAAACAACGCTGATAAACAAAATTAGACCTGTTGTGTTTATTATAAAAAATGTTATTGGTAAACATACGCAACTGGTTCATTGGCACCCAAAAGGGGCGGCTTTGCATTTTGTTATCATTTAATATCTTTAATACATCTTTTTGTTTTTCCGTCATAATAGTTGGTAGCCAGTTATTAGGGTTTACATCATCACTCACTTCCTGAAACTTTATATCGCCAATACCACCCAATTCATTTTTATAAAAACTCATTATTTCTTTTTTGCGTTTTATAAAGCCGGGCAGTTGCTCCATTTGTGCTACCCCCATGGCTGCGGCAACATTTACCAGGCGATAATTATATCCTATTTCATCATGCACATATTCAAAAGGATCGCTTTTGGCTTGTGTAGTTAAATGCTTAGCTTTTATTGCAAGGGCTTCATCGTTAGTAACAATCATTCCGCCGCCACCGGTAGTTATTATTTTATTACCGTTATAACTAAAAGTGCCCATTAGGCCAAAACTACCGGCATGTTTTCCTTTGTAATAAGAACCTAAAGCTTCGGTACTATCTTCAATAACCGTAACATTATTTTTATTGGCTAAGGCCATTAGCCTGTCCATATTACAAATATTACCCAATACATGTACTGGCATTAAAACCGGAATTCGTCTTCCATCTTTTTTGTAGTAGCAAACTCCATTACGCTGTTCCGTTTCTTCTTCAAAAAACTGTTCCAGTAAATCCAAATCCATCTGCCAGTTGCCGGAGTCTGTGTCAATCAGTATTGGATCGGCACCGGTATATTTTATAGCATTACAGGTGGCAATAAAAGTTATGTTAGGAGCAATTACATAATCATCGGCTTTAACATCCATTAATATTAAACAAATATGCAAAGCTGTAGTACCACTGCTGGTAGCTACAGCATATTTAGTACCTGCAAAGGCAGCGCTCATTTTTTCAAATTGATCTACATAAGCACCCACACTGCTTACCCAGCCGGTGTCTAAACAATCTTTTACATATTTCCATTCGTTGCCGGCGATATTAGGACCTGATAACAGTAGCATATTTTATTTTTTAAATTTTTTCTTAATTCTGTTTATTAATTTCATAGAAGGTTTTTTACAACCTTGTAAAGTATGTTGCCTGCAATAACCGAAAATAAAATACCTGTAACATACCAAATGCGGTTATAAATAATTAATTCTTTTGTGTACATATAAATAAATGCATACATAAATATTAAAACTGGCAGATGAACCAGGTATAACGAATAACTTACTTCGCCGAGTTTTATTATCCCTTTTATAAGCCATGTTTTTTTAAACTCGTATTTAAGGAAAACAATTATTAAACAAAAAACCGAAATGCCTGCTACAATTCCAAACAAAAATGCTGTTTAACCAGGGCTAGTATATCAAACAAAATAAATTAGACCAAAGTAGCTGCTAACAACAATATTTTATAATTCCTACCATCAAATTTAACCAATATTTGTTCTTTGTAAATGTAAATAAACTGTCCTAGGGCAAAATAAAAATTATACTCAAATTAATAACGCATAAAAATTTCTCCGGGATGGTAAATTGCCACAATAAAAGCACCACATGGGTAGCTGCAACACCTCTAATTGCATGTAATAATGGAAACTTAGCTTTATAATTTTCAATTTTTTTCATGCAGTGAAAAGCTACTATTAATGTATATAAGCCATCGCTGTATAAAGTGCATTACCTGTTTTGTTGAAGATTAATACAGGTGCAGCAGTTTGGTATTTTAAAGCATTTAAATATTCCTGAACTTTTGGGCAAAAGAATCTGTAACAATTCCTGTCTTTAATAACTTATAAATTTCCTTAACGCCATCAGGTACTGTTTTGGTGATGGTGAAACCCAGTTCATTTTTTATTTTATCAAAGTTAACCCGGTAATCACGGGGGTCTTCGCTACTGTCAACATAAATAACATTTACATTGGGTACCACTTTACAAACTTCTTTAATAATCATTCCTTTGGTGTAATTTTCTTCGGTGCTGCCTACATTAAAAACATTGGCTTTTACTTTTTCTACCGGGCTTTCTAAAACTAAGATTACCGAACGAGCCAGGTCGTCAACATGGCAATAAGGCCTCCAAAACTGCTGCCCCCAAATTTCCTGTTCGCCATGCACAGCGGCATTTCGTGTAAATTCGTTTACCGTTAAATCAAAACGTATTCTTGGCGAAAAACCATATACAGTACTAAACCGCAAAGCGGTACTACACATAGGGCTGCTCTTCTTTTCTATTAATAAATATTTTTCAAACTCTACTTTCAATTCGGCATATAATGAAACCGGGTTTAGTGCAGATGTTTCAATAACAAAGGAATCAGGGTTGGACATTTTCCCGTAATTACTACATGTACTTGCAAAAACAAATCTTTTAACACCTGCTGCTTCTGCCTTATTAAATAAATTTACAGAGCCATCCCAATTGGTTTCATTAGCTTCTTCGCTAAATTTTTTACAGGCAGGATCTCCAACAATAGCTGCAAGGTGTGCAATGGCGTCAATTCCCTTTAATGCTTTATCAACATCAATGGCGTTACGCACATCTCCTTTCATAAATTCAAAATTCGGGTTTAGCATAACATCGTATAAGGCATCGCCACCAAATTTTAATGAGTCGAAAGCCCTTACATGATGGCCTTTATTTAACAACTGGCGAACTAAAACAGAACCAATATAGCCAGCCCCGCCTGTAACTAATACTTTCATAAATTTTTATTTTGCGCAGCAAAGATAAGGGGAGTTTTAGGAGTTTGAATACAGGTATTGCAGTTTTCTAAAGGAAAATTCTACAGTTTGAACATAGCTTTATAATTTGATTTATCAAATTCTATGATTTTTAAAAAAAACGCCTACATCTTATTAAAGCCAGTCAATTGGTCTTAAAATGTTTGTTCTATTAAAATTTTCAAAAAACGAGAGCAGCAAGATAGAACTTTTGATGATTTAGTATGCCAGGTATTTATATTCTGTTTGCAGAGCTTTTAACTACTTCAAATTTTTTCTTAAGGTTCATGAAATACTTTTCAAAATATGTATAAGATAACCAGGATAAGAATATTGTAAAAGATATGATGCTGATATAAACAACAACATATTTTGTTGGATCGGGAATATTTACCCGGTTTAATAAATGGGCCATGAAAAAAATTACTAAAGGATGAATGACGTAAATGCCGTAGGATATTTTTCCCAAAAAATCCAAAACTTTAGTATCCAGGTTTATTATCCGGTTTTTTATTTTTACTTGTCCGATAATGATACAAATTGTAACCAATGATATTATTTCATGATCAATAACAGATGCTAAATGGTATATATTAATAATGAGCAGAAAAATAACCATCCAGCAAATAACCTGTGTTATTTTATTGTTTGAAATAAATAAAAAAAGTTTATTGTTATTACTATAAAAAATTGCTCCTAACCCGCCAATCATCATACAATGAAAACGGGTTACCTGTATAGCTGTTTCAATAATTGAACCGGGAAACAAAAAATGAAGTAAAATTTTTGTTCCAAAAAGTATAACGATTAAGGCAATATTAATTGGTATAAGATTTTTAATTTTTTTAATAACCCATGGCCAAAATAAATAAAATTGCTCTTCAACCCCCAACGACCAGTAATGACCAATAAAAGGTATAACGTTGTTTATAATAAAGGGTACGTTGGCAGCATAAAAAAGATAAAAGAATAAAGAGTGTATGTTTAGCTTTAACCCAAAAATCAATATTACAACTATAGATATTGTTAAATATAGGTAATACAATGGCCATATACGTAGTATCCGTCGCATATAAAACTTCCTAATGCTGATGGGTTGTAATTTCTTCTCGGTAATTAATAAGAAAGTAATTAAAAAACCACTTAGCACAAAAAAGATGGTTACACCATAACCTGCCATTGCTAATCCATTAGGTTCTCCATTTTTGAACATACCAAAAAAATTTGCGTTTAAGTTAAACTTACCTAATGCAAGTGTTGTATGAGAAATAACTACAGAGAGCGCTGCCAATGTCCTTAGGCCATTTAGTCCGGGGAAAAATATTGGCTTATTATTCAACTTGATTTAATAATTACAAATGAAAATGGGGATTTCGTTGCTTTACAAATAACGTATTGTTATTTCAAATTAGTATAACCATATCACATTTATGTATATTTCAAAATAATTTATTACGAAGGATAAATTATAATAACAAGCTGTTGTTTTAAAATTTTATTTTGCAGGCACCCCCATAACTGTAACATCATCTGCCACATCTTTTACCACCACTGCACCAGCGCCTATGATGGCGTTTTTGCCTATGTTAATTCCCTGCCTCACTACAGCATGGGCGCCAATAAAGGCTCCATCGCCCACTTTTACATTACCGCAAAGTACTGCCCCGGGGCCAACATGGGCAAAATCTCCAATAATACATTCATGCTCAATGATAGCACCGGTATTGCAAATTGCACAAATACCTACAGATACTAACGGATTTATAGTTACGTTAGCAGCAACCATTATACCATGTTTTGCAAGTGTTGCAGTTACATCCATCACTGCCGATGGATGTATAGCGTTTGCCGGAAACAGGTTTTGTTTCTTTAATTGCTCAAATACTTTTTTGCGAACCTGATTATCCCCAATGGCTATAAAAAAACTATTTTTTTTAAATGCATCAATGGCTTCTGCTGATGATTCGTTACCGATATACGGGAGGTTAAAAGGATTGTATGTTTTTTTTGTTACATCGCAATATCCTATCACTTTTTTTCCGGCAGCATGTAAGATGCCGGTAACAACATAAGCATGTCCGCTGTAACCAATCAATATCATTTTTCTTTTTTAACTAATTTACCAATTTTTTATAAGCACATAGTATATTTTGCCAGATAACTTCCTGCTGATAGTTTTCTTTTATTTCTGTTTGAAGTTGCATAGCCATTCGCTGTACTTGCAATGGTTTTTCAATTGCATATTCTACTTGCTGTAAAAGTTGTTGTTCATTACCGCAGTCAAAAATCAAACCAGTCATTTTATCGGTAACTATATCAATATTACCAGCAATACGGCTGCATATTACAGGCAACTGCATGGCGCCTGCCTGTAATAACACATTAGGAAATCCTTCCCGGTGCGAAGGGAAAATGAAGATATCGGACAAGTACATGTAATACTCCACATAGTTTGTCCAGTTAATGTGTATGATGGAAGGATTTATCTTAATTTCCTGCAGGGTTGCTTTTGGCAACGGGTCAAGTTCAGTTTCATATTCGCCTGCAAGAATCAATATCAGGTTTTCATTATCTTTTTGTAGTTGTGTAAAAACATTCACCAGTTCTATAATTCCCTTATCTACAACCAGCCTTCCAATACAAAGCAGGTATTTATTTTCGGTTGAATGATTTATTTCCTCAATGATGTTGTCAAGTATTTTTACATCAAGTTTATTTCGACTGAACCTATTTGTATTAACACCATTAGTTGAGCCGTTGCCTATAACTTTAATTTTGCCCGGTAGGCAAAGTTTATTATTTAAAATAAACTGCATTAACGATTGGCTGTTTGGCCAAACCTGGCTGGCCGCTGCATAGGTAACTTTTTCTATAAATTTCAACAGCCTGTATTTATTTCCTTTTTCTACCATCATTGGTAGTCCTGCAACAGTATGTATCCTGCATTTTACAGCACAAATACGGGCAGCTACCATACCCAGCAAACCCGCCTTTGGCGTGTGGGTGTGTACAATATCAGGCTTTTCCTTTTTAAAAATTTTTATAAGTTTCCACAAGCATTTTAAATCCTGCCAGGGAGTTATTTTCCTTGTCATTGGCACAATCATGTGTCGGCACTTTTCCATTTCAATAACTTCTGCAAGTTCTTTACCGTCTGCACTTATCATCACTACATCAAAACCCTGGTTTGCCATAAAACTCATTTGCCCGTGCAACAGGTATCGCAGCGCCATAGGCACTGTTGTAATGCGTATCAATTTTTTATTTGGCAAAGTCTGGTTCAAAAAAAATTGGGGTTAGGTGTAGGTTTATTTTGCAAAAAATAACTTCATATTATTAAAAGACAAGTTAGGATTTTTATAATACATTTGACTGACCATTAACCAACTTGTTTTTCTAATAAGCTGTACCTGGTTTGGTAACCAAATATTATTTATGGGATTTTTAGATTTTATATTATTTCCGGTGTACGTGGCCTTGTTTTATTTTTTGTTTAGTGCACGCCGAAAAAACTATGACGATCCCATTTTACAACATTATCATAAACAGGGTTTTTGGATTAAAGTGCTGGCAGTAATTCCATTTACAATTTTCAATACAATAATTTCACCTGGCGATTCTATCGGGCTATTTTATGCTGAAGGAACACATATTGCACAACTCATTTTAAAGGATCCGTCTCAACATCTGCACTGGCTCTATTCTGCAGCAGCAGATTTTGATCAAACATTTTTACGAAATCCTAAAAACCTGGGCTATCTTAAGATTGAGAATAATTATATGGTGGTTCGTATAACCGCCTTATTTTCAATTTTTGCTTTTAATAAATATATAATTCTAAACCTATTCTTTTCTTTGGTCTCCTTTTCGGGAGTATGGAGACTTTATCGGTTTTTCTATGAGCAATATCCTCATTTGCATAAACAGTTTGCCATTGCTATTTTATATTTACCCAGTTTTGTTTTTTGGAGCTCGGGCTTATTAAAAGACCCAATCTGCACCGGTGCCGTTGGTTGGATAACTTATGGCCTTTATGAAATCTTTTATAAAAAGAAAAATATGATGTTTAACCTGGTAATGATTTTATTATTTGGTTATCTTTTATTCATCATCAAAGTGTATATATTAATATCTTATGTTCCTTTTTTCTGTTTATATCTCATTTTAAAAAATGTTACACTTATTAGAAGCCGATTAACAAGGTTTACGTTAGTAATTGGGTTGATTATACTTGCGGTAACTATGTTTACTACCGTTATGAAAGAAATTGCCGGCACATTGGTTGGATATGGTAGTGATGATATAACAAAAAATATATCGGCTTATCAAAAAGCTTATGCAGAACAGGAAGACGCTTCTTCCAATTTTTCGTTGGGTGTTGAGTATGACGGATCGGTAGAGAGTCTTATACGTATTGCCCCTGCAGCCATTACAGCCACACTTTTCAGGCCGTTTATATGGGAGTCAAAAAAACTATCTACTCTTTTATCATCACTGGAAAGTCTGGCTATAATGTTCTTTACGGTATTTGTTTTTTTTAAAGCAAAGCCTTTATTCTTTTTAAGGTCTATAACCAAAGATCCTGTTATACTTTATTGCCTCTTGTTTTCTATATTGTTTGCACTTTTTGTTGGTGCCACTACAGCCAATTTTGGTACGTTAGTACGTTATAAAATACCCTGTTTGCCTTTTTATGTCATCGCACTATTTCTTATTCAGGATAGGGTACGTAAAATAAAAAACAGCCCCGTTTTAAGCGGCGCTGTGTGATTTCAAAGGGGGTTAACAATAAACCATTATGCGTTTGCTGGCCTTTCTGCCGAACGGCTTGTTGAGAAAGGCGCCAAAATATTTTGCCAGGTATTTTTGATATAGCTGTTAACTGAGCCGGTTAATGAAATAGTTTCACCACTTTTTAATTTAGTTAAGATTGAAGATGGTGTAGCATTAAAATTGCTATTGAAGGCATCGGCCACAGGCCAAATCATAAAGCTTAGTTTTTTAATTTTATCGGTTTTTTGAAACAACAATACCACACCAGTAAATGCCACCAAAAAACAACAGTAGTGTAATAAGGCAATTAGTTTATTATTAAACTTTACCTGGTGTATATGAAAACGGTTACGGATATAGTAATACATCTTCCAGCCGGATGTATAATCCCAATCTTTTTTAATTGAAAAGGCAGTTGATGGATGATAGTGTATGCTATTGGCTACAGTGCAAACAGGAATTTCGTTTTGTTTTACAATGCGATAATAATACTCCGTTTCATCGCCCCATAAAAAATATTTTGGTTTTGGCACACCCGCCCTTTCAATGATACGGCGATGTAATAATGTGCCATTAAAAGGATGGCCAATACCATGAATGATTTTACAATCAACTTCATCAAGCGATTTGTATTGTTGTGTTTTCCAAACAAATGATTTTTTATCTTCTTTATCAATAACTGCGCAATTCAACAACCTCAGGCATCCATCATCTGCAGCCAGCAGGTTTTCCAGTGCATCTTCCTTGGGGTAACCATCATCATCCATACACCATATCCATGCATAATTATTTTTATAAGCCCAGCTTATTCCGGTACTGAAACCACCACTTGAACCTGTATTGTTTTGATTGATGAAAAAAAGATTGGGCTGGCTGGCAAGCCATTCATCTGTACCATCGGTACTGCCATTGTTAACAACAAGTATAGCGTCTAAACGGCGGCTTTGGTTACGCAATGCAGTTATACATTCAGAAAGCAGTGCCTTACGGTTGTACGTAACAACCACAGCAATTACCTTTTCCATAGGAATGGTGTTTGGTTTTTAAAAGAATATATGGACCAAACTATAACGCCATGTTAATTAGCTTATTGCATTTTAGCAGCAAATAATTTTTCCTATATTTCGGTATTGGAGAAAACCGGGGGCTTTAAGCCTGTTTGTGTAGCTTGTAAAAATGATTTAGAAAAACTTAAGGCTTCGCCTATTACATGGTGCATATCCATATAGCGATAGGTAGCCAGCCTGCCTAAAAATGAAACTCCTGTTAAGGCTTCTGCATCTTTGCGGTATTGTATTAAAAGCGCTTTATCTTTTTCAAGTCTTTTGGGATAATAGGGTATATCAAACGGTTCAGTTTCTTTACTGTATTCTTTAAAATAAATGGTTTTATCGTGTTGTTCCCAATTGGTAAAATGTTTGTGCTCTGTTATACGGGTGTACGGTATATTTTCATCACAATAATTCATTTGTGTTGCTCCCTGAAAATCTCCATCGGCATAAAATATTTCAAAGGTTACTGTGCGGTAGCCCAGGCGGCCGTATTTATAATTAAACCAGGCATCAACAGGGCCTGTATAAAATACATGGTCGTAACTGCTAACATCCATTCCGGGAGTAAATTTCTTATTGAGGGTTACTTTAATATTTTTATGTTCAATTAATTTTTGAATGATGGCTGTATATCCATCAACCGGTATGCCCGTGTATATATTGTTGTGATAATTATCATCATAATTAAACCGAACCGGTATGCGTTTTAAAATTGAAGCAGGCAACTCAGTAGGCTCGCAACCCCATTGCTTTTTAGTGTAGCCATAAAAAAAAGCATAATACAATTCTTTACCTATGAAACGCAGAGCCTGCTCTTCAAAATTTTGCGGCATGGCAATTGAATCATCTGCCAAAGATTCTAAAAAAACTTTTGCTTCTTCGGGTGTAAATGATTTATTGAATAACTGGTTTATAGTATGCAGGTTTACGGGTAATGAATATATTTTTCCATTGCTCATTGCTTTTACCCTATGTACATATGGCCTGAATTCTCCAATGCTGTTTACAAAATCCCAAATTTCTTTTTTATCGGTATTAAAAATATGTGGGCCATACTGGTGAACCATGATTCCTGTCTTTTCATCTCTTTGTGTATGGCAATTACCTCCAATATGGTTTCGTTCGTCCCAAATATCAATAATACAATCAGCGCTTTTTATCAATTGATTTGCCAATACAGAACCCGAAAAGCCTGCACCAATAATTAAATATTTCTTACTCATGATGATTAGTAAATCATTTATTACTGCAATATACGTTTGTAAATGCTGATATATTTTTCAATGGCAGTTTCCAACGCATAAAATTCTTTTGCTGCCTGCCTGATATTAGCAGAATCCGTTACAGCCGCAGACTGTATTTCTTCCACCGCTTTTATATAATCCTGTTCTGTAAAACCTTTAAGTATCACCCCCGATTGATATTTTTCTACAACCATTTCCACATCACCAACACCACGGTTGGTAATTAATGGAATACCCATTGCCATAATTTCGCCATGTTTTGTAGGCGATGCTGATTGTTTTGAATAACAGGGTTTGATAAAAAAAACCGAATACCAACTTAATGATAATAATAGCGGCACTTGTAACCTGGCTGCTTTTTTAATAAGGATTTTATCAGTTGGTATCCCGTATTTTTCTGCTAGTAATTTAATTTCTTTGTGCCGGTGCGGCGATATGAATAACAGTTTTACTACTGGTATTTTACTAATGAGCTCTTTACAAAATTGCATCATTTCATCTGTAAGGTACCATCCTCCAATTGAACCAAGATAGCTTACAACCAGGTCGCCTTTATTAATATTTAACGCTGTTTTTAATTTCGCTTTTTCATTTTCATCAATTTTATCAGGGTTAAAGAGCTGCATATCGGCGCTGCAGGGTATAACTTCTACAGGTATTGATGTATCATATTCTTTCCATTCCTTAATAATATTTTCGGCTGCATAAGTTAGGCAAACAATACCATTGCTTTGGCGTACAGCTTCTGCTTCTTTCTTTTTAAAATAGTTGTAAATGAAGCGGTACAACGGCATCCTTGTATTCCACATACCGCCATCTACACGGCTATCAGCATAAAACTCCCTGATGTCGTTTAAAAACTTTATCCCCATTTTTTTCTTCATCCACAATCCAATCAATGCCGGAATACCGGGCCTGGTGTGCACCATATCCAGTTTATATTTTTGGTGAATTTTACGAGCAGCTTTTTTAAGTTTAAAAACATCTAACAGTGTAGATATAACTGGTGGTTTTTTGGTATAGTGTAACGGTATCCATTTAATATTAGCGGCATCAAGCAATTGTTGGATAGCTAGCCTGTTTATTTCAAATACTTCTTTTTTTTCGCAGCTTAATAAAAATATTAAATACCCTGCTTTGCTAAGCCCCTGTAGATACGGAATTACCTGGCTTTGCCCAAGTGGGTCTGTCATACCATCGTAAGAAATGAATAATATTTTTTTAGGTGGCTGCAGTGGCATGGTATTAATTATTGTTTATCCACTTATCATACCACATTTGAAACATCAGTAAGTACCAAATTTTTTCTGCCCTTTCAATCTTACCCTCGTAGAAAGATTTCTTTATCTTTTGAATTTCATTGTTATTAAAAATATTCTGCCTGGTTATAAACTGATCGTCAAAATATAGGTCAACAAAAGGTTTTAGGTTGTTTTGCAGCCAATTGGCAATAGGAATTCCAAAGCCCATCTTTGGTCTGTCCATCAAAGTTGCCGGTACATATTTATGTACAATCTCCTTAAGGATGAATTTTTTATTTCCTTTATTGTATTTATATTCCAACGGCAATTGTGCTGCCCATTCAATAATCCGATGGTCTAAAAAAGGTTCCCTTCCTTCCAGGCTTACGCTCATGCCTGCCCGATCTACTTTTTGTAAGATATCATCCAGCAAATAAGTCTGGTAGTCAATAGCCATCATATATGACAGTATTGAATATCTTTCAGCAGTTAAATCGCTGCTATCGAAATATGAGGGCATGGTTTTAAATTCATCAATAAACAAAGCTCTTAAATCTCTGTCGCCCATTTGCCGGGTAAGACTCATTAAAACATTTTTTGCAGAAGGTTCTTTTAAAAGTGATTTTACTTTTTCGTAGCGGCTGTGAAATAGATATTTTTTATTAAGCACAGGGATTTTATCGGCTGGCACCATATCCATTAAAGCTGCTGTACCCCGGCGCATAAATGCAGGCACTTTTTTTATTGAGTTGCCATATTTAACCATATAATCATACCTATTATATCCGGCAAAAATTTCATCGCCGGCATCTGCAGATAAGGCCACAGTAACTTTTTCTCTGGCAATACGGCTTACTAAAGTGGTAGGTATGGCACTGCTGTCGGCAAAAGGTTCATCGTAAAAAAACGGGAGTTGGGGTACAATTTCTAATGCTTCTTTTTGTGTACAATAATATTCAGTATGGTCGGTTCCCAAATAATTGGCAATCTGTTTGGCAAAGGGGGCTTCGTTTAAACCGGCATCGGGTACGCCAATGGTAAATGTTTTTATTTTTTCGCTGTTGTTTTTTTGCAGAATGGCGGTTACACAGGTGCTATCATAGCCGCCGCTTAAAAAAACACCTACAGGCACATCGCTTACCATACGGTATTGAAAAGCGCTGGTAAGCACTTTTTCTGTTTCTGTAATGGCATCGGGTAAACTTATATCTAACTTTGGTTTATTATATGCATCATATACGTTCCAGTACCTGGTTGTTTGTAGTGTTTTTGTTTGCAGGTCAAGAATTAAATAATGCCCAGGCTTTAATTTATAGGTATCATTAAAGATGCAGTTAGGTGTTGGCACATATCCAAATTGTAAAAAAGCTGCCACAGCATCTGTATTAATTTCTTTTGTAAAACTGGGATGTTGCAACAGCGCTTTTAGCTCAGAGCCAAAAAGAAATAATCCGTCTTTAAAATAATAGAAAAAGGGTTTAACGCCGGCCCTGTCTCTACAAGCAAATAGTTGTTTTTTATTTTCATCATAAATTACAAATGCAAACATACCGATGAATTTTTGCAAAGCTGCACTACCCCACTCGCTATATGCATGTAAAATAACTTCGGTATCGCTATGGCTATTAAACTGGTGGCCTTTTCCTTCCAGTTCTTTTTTTATTTCTGCATAATTGTATATTTCTCCATTGAACGTGATGTGAAGTTGATTATATGTTTTAGGCTGGCTGCCTCCTACAGATAGATCAATAATACTTAGGCGCCGATGGCCAAGACCCGTAATTGCAGTTTCAGTTTCATACATGCCGTAACCTTCACCATCAGGCCCACGGTGATGTAGTGTACGGTTCATTTTTTCTAAAATGTCTTTACTGGATTTTCTGTTAAAATCAACAAATCCTGAAATACCACACATACATGTTTTTTTAACTTATAAAAAAAATAAAATTAACGCAATAACTGCATATCATTTTAAATAAATACTACAGATATTTTTCATAAATACTTTTCAGTTTTAAACCATAATTTTCCGGCCCGGCTATTTGTTTTGCTCTGATGAATGCAGGCTCAATATTATCTGCTAAGTTTATTTTGCCGCTAAATATATTTTCAATTGTGGCAGAAAGGCTTTCACTGTGCGTATATGCTTGTGTTTGCACAAATATTCCAACATCATTTATTAACTCTTTAAAAACCGGTATTGAAGATACCAGCACAGGCAACTTGGCAGCCATAGCTTCAAGCGGAGCTATACCAAAACCCTCGGATAAAGAACATGTAATAAACAAATTGTATTGTTCCATCAATTCACCCACATTACGTGCCTTTCCTTTAAATTCCACAGCGGAAAGTTGTAAATCGGCTTTTATTTTTTTTAATTTATCTGCATCAACGCCATCTCCATATATATCCAGCTTAATTGGTAGATTTTTAAGCAATGCAAATTGCGCCAGTATATACTCATAATTTTTTTCGTATTTCAAATGGCCTACAGCAATACAATGTAAAGTTGCACCAGCCTTATAAGGTAACCCTTGCCTTGCTTTAAAAAATCTTTCTGGCACAAAGTTGTACAAAACATCTGTACTGCCGCTGTTGGTAATATACTGTACATAATCATCAACTGCTGTTTTTGAAACTCCTATAAGATGATGATAAGGCCTGGCCGTAAATTTTTCCATTATTTTAATAGTCATATTTTTATTAAAATAACAAAAACTGTATTCGGAGTGGATAGAATAAAATAACGGAATGTGTTTTGGTGCGGCCAGCTTTGTAATGATACCCGAAAGCGGCAAATGCACATGTATTAATTGCGGCTTGTGCCTCTTGATAATCTTTCGTATTTTAAAAATAGCGCCGAGAATACGTAATTTATTATTTACAATTATAGTATAATGAACAAAGCGTTTTTTTAATGCAGGATCAAAATCATACAAATCTGAAAGACAGATAACCACATGCTCATCTGCTGGCAACAACTGAATGCTATTTATGAGCAAACTTTCAGCCCCACCTCTTCCTAGTCCATCTATTACATGCATTATCTTCATAAGCCTGCTTTATACAACTGTTGGTGTTTTAAAATCATTTCAATTTTCTATAGCATTAAAATACGTTGCAAAAGTATCGTATAATTGCTTACTTATATTTTCAGGTTGTTTGCCAGATCCTATATATTCCTCGGCAAACGATTTAAGTTTTTGAGAAATTTCATAAGCCTCCACACGGCAACCTTTTTTATAAGACAGAATCAGTGCATGCATACGGGCAGCGTACACAAGACTTGCATTTTCAAAAACCTTATTCAAATCAACCAAACATGTAACCTCTGCAACGGGTAAATCTATATTTTGTTTTTGTAAATATTGTTTAAAGCAAAAGGTTTCTGCTGCATCTGTTTCTGTGGTATAAAATAATGAAATTTGATATCCCTCATTCGTAAAAACATCAATTATTTTTTTCCAGTTTGCATAATATGAATACTTATCAAGGCATGTCATACCAAAAGATTTTTTATACTCATCATATCCATAAATACCTACCAGTGCAGTATTGTTCTTTTTATATTGTCGCTTTGGCTGTGTATCAAAAAAAGCAACATCGGGTATTATACGGGACTGCAACTTAAAATTTTTAAAAAGGCTTTGCTGAGAAAAAATATCTCTTACCCAAATTTCTTTTGTGGTTTGAAGGGCATTTTTATATAGGTATTTTTCAAAGGAATAAAATTTACCAGCAACACCCACGCCTGCTATGTAAACAGGTATCTGCATTTTTTTGATGGCCTTTGCCCAAATATAAAGCGCTATTGAAAAAAAACTAATTCTTTGATTTTTTGATGAATTTATTAGCTGGCCACCACCAATTACTACCATGTGGTAATGCTGGTTTGCAAGACATAGCCGTATTTGTTTTTTCAGGTTAAGATAATAACGGTAATAAATAAAAAAAGAAAGAAAATAAGTGCCTAATTTTTTTATTTTAGCTTTCACGCCATTCTGCGCTGTTAAATTTTTTGTTTTTACATAGTCATATTGTGGCAGTTGCTGTACAGCAGGATTGGTAAAATAACAGAAAGATGTATTAAAACCAATTGCAGTAAAAAGTGCTTCCATACTTTGTTTAATAGCCTGGTCGCCAAGATTGCTGCTGTAACCTTCATTAATTATCAATACTTTTTTTGTCAAAATATTTTTTTACTGAATATTAAACTTCTGTTAACTAAACTTGTTTTGCTTAAAGCGTCCAATGGTTTTAAACAATTGGCTTTGTCTGGCCAAATCTAAAAAATCAAATAAAGCTGCTGATTTACTGTAAAATGCCAGTAAAAAATATAATCCGGAAAAGACGGCTACATTTATAATGATTCTGAAAAATGCGTGCATTTCAAAATTTTGGATGATGAAATAATCAATGCTCCAACCTGCCAACATTATCAATACACTTTTGCCAATAATAGGGCTAATATCTTTTAATTGTTCATTCATAGAATACCCGATTAACCTGCCACTGTAAAAAGTATTCATATAAAAAAGGAACAGCCCATAAAAAATTTTAAACCAAAGTAATGGGAATATACCAAAGTATGCAGCAGTTAAAGTTCCGGCAATACCTACCGATTTTTTAATAAGCTCTATTTTAAGCAGTAGATCGCTGCGGCCTTTTACATTAAGTATGTTTATGTTGTACACATGCAAGGGATACATGATAGCATAAATACAAAGTATTTGAAAATATGGTACCGCCGGTAACCATTTATCGGTAAGTACCAGTTTAAATAAAGGTGTAGCTGTTATAATAAGCAACATCATCAATGGCGATATCCAGAAAACAATCTGCCGCATCACTTTACCATAAACCATTTTAAGTTTCGCATTTTCGTTTTGTATTTGTGCAAAAGCAGGATAAGTAACTTTGTCGATAGCGCCGCTAATCAGTTGTACTGGAAAAATACTGAGTGTATTTGCCTGGTTATATAACCCAAGAATAAACGGGGTAAATATTTTACCGATGATGATATCATATATATTATTGTAAATGGTATTAATGATTCCTATAATAGTAAGTTTATATCCGAAAGAAAAATGTTTCCGTAAAAGTTCTTTATCAAAAATAAAAACAGGCTTCCAATCAGTAAATATCCAATGCTGCGCCATAAAAACTGTTGTACGTATAAGATTCATATAAACTAAACTCCAGGCGCCGTAGCCTTTATTAGCAAACCAGATACCTGCAACCGCTCCGGTTATGGTAGCGGGTAACTGCATATATAGCTGCAATTTAAAATTCATTTCTTTAGTAAGTTTAGTGTTTTGAACGCTTACCAAAGCCTGTAAAATAAATATAATGCCATACACTCTTACAATATTTGTAAGCGGCGGCTGATTAAAAAAATGTGCAATTAAAGGAGAAGTAAAATATAGTACCAGGTAAATAAAAATACTGGATATCATATTTAAGTAAAATACAGTGGAATAATCTTTATTAGAAACATTAATTGTGCGTATGAGTGAAGACGCCATTCCGCCATCAAGCAAGACCATACCAATAGAAATAAAAATTTGCAGCATGGCTATAATACCAAAATCGGTAGGCGTTAGTACCCTTGCAAGAATTATAAGAACAATAAAATTGATAGCTTGCACACTAACCTGGTGGCCAATTACCCAAAAAAAACCCGTGGTTGTTTTTCTTTGTAAACTCATAATTTGTACAGGTTATTTAACAACTTCAGTTTTTACATTATTATCTTTTAGGTTTTTCAACTTTTACAATGTATGTAACAGTGATGTTATATTTAATTGTGCTGTTCCAAGGGAATCGGCATTTTTGCAAACCTGCCAAACCAATTGTATTAAACAGGGTTGTAGCGGCCATCATCTTTTATTTTTTTTCTATGGCAGTTTTCGTTATTCGGTTTTATTCAAAGCCAAAGGTTTAATAAAGTGTAAAAATTAGCTAATGTTTTTATTAAAATAAATATATTTTCTTTAAACCCTTTTCAGCCATTTATAATGCATCATGATCATAACTTGTTATTTGCCATTGTTGAGGGGACTGATACTTTTTCATAACTTCCTCATCTGCAAAAAATATAAATGGAGTTCTTTCCGTTAAAGGCCCTTTTTTAAAGGGATTGATTAAAAACAAACTACGTTTCAATTCTTTTTCCTTAGACCCATTTTCCTGGCAATAAGCGATTATTGCTTTATAATTGTTTTTGCTAACAATTTTTGATAAATACCAAAGTAAGGCTTTACGGCATTTATTAGTTGAAAAAACAAAATCGAATAAAATGAGTTTATTATCATTTATATAGTATATGGCATAACCAATAGCTTCTTCTTTTTGTTTATAAAAAACAAACCGGTAATTAAAGTGGTTATTTTTTGTTCTCCATAAAATATGTGTGGCATCTCTTTTTGAATGAATTGTATTTACCGAATTAATTTTATTTGTAACCTGTTGAAGGTTTTCAAATGAAGGATCTTCGCTAAAATTTGATTTTGAAAATGAAGCAAAAGCTGTTATTTTACAAAATAAAGCCGGGCGAAAAGAGTATCGAAAATTAAACACATGATTCCAACCAAACTTGATAAAGCCTGGAGTAGAATCAGCTCCACCAAAGCCTATAATAAAAAGTTCGTTATTTTTCTTTAAAAAATCATAACATTCCATTGCCAGCATTTTAAACAATCCCTGCCTGCGATGTTTGGAGTGTGTCATAGTATCACAAGACTGGTAAATCGTTCTTTCGGTTCCATCTATCAACATTTTTTGTGGGATAACGCCATAATATGCGCCTACTTCTTCAGATTCATTATCTATGGCAATAAATCCAATAAAACTTCCAGCGGGATTGTCAATATATTTCCATTGAAAATACTGGATGTTTACATCCATACCAAAGCAATCTTTCATCAATGGAATAAGTAATTCAAACTCTGCAGCACCAATCCTCCTCGTACTGTATTTAGGCATATTTTTTTATTTTTGAATGAAACATTTCTGTCCGAAGTTTCATTGCCGATACATTTTCTTCTACAAGATTAATCCTGTAAATTTTATTTATAGTACCGGTAAGATTATTCAACTCGTTTAATTTATCTTCTACATAAAGCAAATAGTTGATTTTAGCTTCTGTTAAGCATTTTGTTATATTTACATTGCCCTGGCCGTTTGGTAGTGCTAAAACATTTACCTTTTTATTAATTTTTTGTTCCAGTTCCCTTGTTGATTGTACTATTTCTTTATTCAAAAGCACTTCATCGTTTATGGTTGATATTACATCATGCGAAAAAGTATGGCTTCCAACTTCAACACCATTGGCTGAACATTCTGCTATTTGTTGCCAATTCATCATCTTAACTGATGCAGATATTGATAAAGCATTTTCGTGTTTTACCAATAGTTCCAAACGATCCTGTAAAGGTAATTGTAACATCCATTTATAAACAGCAAGGTAAAAACTCATCCAATTATTATTAAAATTGTTTAACTCAAACCGATGTTCATTTTTTTCAAAAGAAACAGCAATTTTATTTTGCCTGCAATGATTAAAAATAAAATTTAGCCGTTGAGTCCATATTATCATATTATTTTCAGCACATTCATTTACAATGTTATGATTTGATGGTAGTTTATATTTCATCAAAAGCGGCAAAGCGTATTCATAGAAATCATAATAACCGTCATCAAAACTTATAATGGCAAGAGGTTTGGTGCCTTTTACTTTTACAATCTCAGGAAGTTCTCTAAAACAAATTACGTGGTAATGCTTTTTTAAATAAGCAAGTAGGAATTCAAAAGTTTTAGGTTTCATCGGGTTCCAAAAAAAATCTAGTTCCTCCGATATCCTATGGAGGCTTAAAACCGTAAGTTTATTTTTTTTAAAACACCTTAATACATTGTTTAATCCTACATCATTAAAAAACTTAAACACTATGCTTTTATCCATTTTTATAGTATCTCAAATTAAATATGTATAACTATTCGCATTATTTTACCAGTTGTGTACCAAAGAAGAACAACTTGTTTTTTACGTAAATGCTTATTGTTTTTTACAACACATTATTCACCGTTTAAATTAGATGGGCTTTTTACCTTTTACAACACTAGCCACGCAATTGTTATATCTTATCTCTCCTCCCCAAACCTTATTCATACCATATTTATTAAACCAATCTACCACAGTAACAATTTTTTGGGGTTGATCAAATTCAGGACCAAACATATCAAAAGTGTCGAGTACGCAAATTTCTCTTAATTTTTCGTAAGATAATCCCTTGGGGATAGTACCCGAGATATCACAAATTGGTAAAAATCTATTAGTTAATTTACCTATCCCAATTTTTGAAAAAAACCTGGAGGTTTTAATTAACCAATCAATATTTTTTTCAATCTTATTTAGCAGTTTTTCATTGCTCCATTTTTTTGTAATTGGCCTAAAAATATATTTTGCATGAATTTTTGTCCACCAGCCTTTAATTGGATAAAAATCAACCACAAGTTCTCCTCCCGGTTTAACCATATCTATCAGGCATTTTACTGATTTTTCCACATCAGGGGTATGTTGAATTACTCCAAAGCAAAAAACTTTATCAAACTGCCCTTTGGCAAAAGGCATATCATAAACACTTGCCTGGTAAAGATTAAAGCGCTCCTGGTGGCGGCCATTATTTTTAAAATTCGCTTCCACGGCATTGCTGTAATCCACACTATACAAATTGGCTTTAGTGTGGTCAAGCACTATTTGAGAAAATCTTCCGGCTCCACTGCCCACTTCAAGAATTGATTTTCCGGCAAGGTTTTCCTTGTCCCATCCGGTGGCTGCAAAAAAACGGTTATAGCTAAGCTGCATATTTTTTTGCTCCCTGTCAATTTGGGTTTCAGTAAATTTATTCCATTGGTAGCCAAAATTTTGTGTGTAATTATCATCTTTCACCAAACGGTAAGCTCCGTTTTTAAAAGGAAAAATTATTTCGCCATTTTGTTCAAGGCCAGATGGTTGTTGCAGAAGAGGGCTAAAAGTAAAGGGGTTTTGTAAAGAAATTGGGGGATTCATCTTTGTTTGAATTTAGGTATTGTTAGTAAGGTTGTGATTGGATTTTTGGTTTAAGTCATGTATAAAACTATTTATTATACCGTTTTAAACGAGATTTAATGCATGATATTGCTTTTATGAACTTAAGAAAAGCAATAAAATTTATGCTATTTCTTCTATTTTATTAATTCCAAAATTAACAGTAACTAAGTATTACAGGTGTAAAAATAGGGATTAAAATTTTTTATATTAATACTTTTGATTGCCGGTTGTTTAAGAAAGCTGCTTTATTGTTACAAAAAATATACTGTTTAAAACTACAATAGTAAATATGCTAATATTCTTTCTTAAAAGCTATAATCTTTATATTGCGCTTGCTTAGCAATTTAGGAAAACCTGTGTTTTTAAACCAAATAAGATTACCACTTGCAGAACATCAGCATCATTGATTATATTTTACTGCCCATTTACCTGTATATTTTTTACCTTATTGTACGCAAAAGATCGGTAAAATATACCGATGCATGGTTACGGAAAGCACTAATTACAGCATTTTTTTTACGGATGTTAGGCTCTGTAGGCTATTCGCTAATGGTACAGTATTATTATGGTTATGGCGATGCCTTTACTTTTTACTATGGAAGTAATTTTTTTAGGGGTCAAATTTTAGAAAACCCGGGCAATATTAAATACCTTTTTAGTAATGCCAAAGAGTTTATGGCCTGGTTTAATGTAGAGGTGGGTGATATAAATTATGCCGGTTATTTTGGTACAGGCTCTAACCTGTTTATTATGAAAATTGCCACCCTGGTTTCATTTTTTTCATTTAACAGTTTCCTCGTTATATCATTGTTTTTTGGTTTATTTTCCTTCGCAGGGCAATGGAAAATGTTTACAGTTTTTAATGAAATCAATATTCAAAAACATCAACGGCTATTAGCCTGGGCAGTATTATACACCCCTTCAATTTGGTTTTGGGGCAGCGGGTTAATGAAGGATTCGATATGCCTGGGCTGCATGGGTTTTATTATATATTTTCTATACAAAATTTTTGTAAAGAAACAAGCCCGGTTGAAAGATTTAGTACTCCTCTTTTTCTTATTGTTTGTGGTAATGCAGATTAAAAGTTATATTATCATAATACTGGGTATTGCATTGGTTACAATAATATTCGCCAATTTAATTGCTTCAATTAAAAATTTTGTTATTCGGGCATTTGTGCTTATGATTTTTCTTTTTTCGATGGCGATTACCGCTTTTTTTACCAACTTTAATGCCCAGGTACAGAGTTTTGCCGAAGAGTATATTTTGCAAATTGATAATTTACATAAAAGTTATGAGGAGTTGCAAAACGCTGTAGAAAACAGCGAAGGAGGAATTGTTAGTATCAATACCAATATCACATTACAGGGTATAATTTTACAAAGCCCCTGGGCAATATTTTCCTGTCTTTACCGGCCTTTCATTTGGGAAAGCAGGAAAATCATAATCTTGTTAACTTCCCTTGAATCGATGCTATTATTTTTTTCTACTTTGTTTGTAATATTTCGTACCGGCTTTTTTAAGGCCTTCAAGTTGTTAATTACCGACAGGTATATCCTATTTTCATTTATTGCAGCTACTCTTTTTGCTTTACTCATTGGCCTTACTACTTTTAATTTTGGCACAATGATCAGGTATAAAATTATCTTATTGCCATTTTATTATTTCTTGCTGGTGAGGTTGTATTGCAATGCTGTTGAAGACAACTCTGAAACAGTGATTAAGTGATTATTTTTTTATTTATTTTTATAATAACCATAAATTAATTAAAAAGAAATCTCAATAAATGAAAATCAATTACTTTTAGCCGAAATTTTTGAGTAACAACCATGAGGTTTTCATCATACAAATAAAATAACCTCAATGCAAATTTTATAGCTTAATTGTGTAAATGAAGAATGAACCCGGCAATAATGGTGTATTTGTAATTTCATTAGACCTCGAATTACTTTGGGGTATTTGGGATGTGGCATCAAAAGATGGCGCATACGGCGAAAATATTAAAGCTGTAAAAAAAGTAATTCCCGCCCTGTTAAGCTTGTTTGAACAGTATAGCATAAAAGCTACATTTGCCACTGTAGGTTTTTTGTTTGCAAAAAACAAAACCGAATTATCAGCTTCATTACCCTCTCAAAAACCCAAATACAGTAACCCTGGTTACAATGTTTATCTAAAAGAAATAAACAGTGTTGGTATTGATGAAACAGATGACCCTTTTCATTTTGGATTTTCATTATTACAATTACTAAAAAACAGTTGTCACGAAATTGGCACTCATACCCATAGCCATTATTACTGCCTGGAAAACGGACAAACAGCAGAAGATTTTGAGGCTGACCTGCTGGCTGCAAAAAAAATTGCCACAGCAAATAATATCAAATTAGAAAGTTTTGTATTTCCCCGTAACCAGGTAAATGAAAATTATTTACAAATTTTGTATAACAACGGTATAAAAGCATACCGGGGCAACCCCACATCGTGGATTTACAAACCACGTAGGTTTGCAGCCGAAATATTATTTATAAGGCTTTGCCGCCTGATTGATGCTTACTTGCCGGTTTCGGGTATGAATGGACATTCCCTTACATCACAAAAAAATAAACCTGTAAATATTGCTGCAAGCCGCTTTATGAAACCCTGGTTTATGCCGCTTAGCTGGCTTGAACCATTAAGGCTTTATCGCATAAAACAGGAAATGACAAATGCAGCAAAAAATAAAAAATTGTATCACTTGTGGTGGCACCCTCATAATTTTGGTAAAAACCTGGATAAGAATATCAAAAATCTAAGCATCTTATTAAACCATTACCAGCAGTTAAATAAAAAATATGGGTTTACCTGTTGCAGTATGCAGGAAGCAGCCTTATTAATTGCAACCAAAAAATAATGCACGCTAAAAAAATTGTTTTTCTGGCTTCTAACACGCAATCATCACGCTGGGTATATAATGCCTTAAAATTTGTTTTACCCATTAATCATGCTATTATTGAGCAACCTGTTTCAAAAATACAATTGTTTAAAAGGCGAATTAAAAAGATTGGAACATTAACAGTATTTGGCCAGGTATTATTTACGCTGATGATTGTTCCCTGGTTAAATTGGAAAGCAAAAAATAGAAGAGCAGAACTTTTAGCAAAATATAGTTTGAATGATAGCCCTTTTGATAAAAAATTATGCAGTTTTGTGCCATCGGTAAACAGTGATGAGTGTTTTAAATTTTTACAAAAACTACAACCAGATATTGTATTGGTAAATGGCACCCGTATCATCTCTAAAAAAATATTACAAAGCGTTAACGCCTCTTTTATAAATATGCATGTTGGCATTACACCCTGGTATAGAGGAGCGCACGGCGGGTATTGGGCTTTGTATAATAATGATGTTGAAAATTTTGGAACAACCATTCATTTGGTAGATGAAGGAGTAGATACCGGGGGAATTTTAAAATATATTTTTGCAACGCCTGGCAAAGCCGATAATTTTACAACCTATCCGGTAATACAGATTGCCGAAGGGATTAAGGCTTTGCCCGAGCTGATAAATGATTTTATAAACAACAATTACACAGTTAGTAAACCAAAAGAAAAAGGCAACCTGTACCAGCAACCTGCAATTTGGCAATATTTTAAAAATAGCACCAGATAAATGAAAAAAGATTATAACAAAAAGGCTTTAGAAAAAATAAAAGGCCCTAACAATAGCATTGATGTTTTTACAAAATTAGATAGCAGTGAAAATATTGACAGTGATGTAGTAAAAGCATTTGGCGAAGAATGGGGAAAATTTGCAGTACATGATGATGAAAGTGTAAGGGAATTGAGAAAAGAATACTTTGACATTGTAGATGAAACAATGGTTAACAGCAATACTTATATGATTGATATTGGCTGTGGCAGTGGGCGATGGACAGATTATTTTACAGACAAAGCTGGTTTTATAGAAGCCATTGACCCAAGCGATGCTGTTTTTGCTGCTGACAATATGCTGGGCAAAAAAAATAATGTTCGTATTACAAAAGCAAGCGTAGATACTATACCGTGGGATGACGAAACTTTTGATTTTGGTATGAGCATTGGCGTATTGCACCACATACCCAATACCAGGCAGGCGCTTATTGATTGCGTAAAAAAAATTAAGAAGGGTGGCTATTTTTATGTGTATTTATATTACCGTTTTGATAATCGTGGTATTGTATTTAAAACAATATTTTATCTCTCTAATTTCATGCGGTTAATCATCTCAAGGCTTCCTGCGGGTATAAAAAAAATTGTATGCGATATTTTAGCAGCTTTAATTTACTGGCCTTTATCACGTTTTGCCGGATTGCTGCACAAATTAAATTTACATAGCCTGGCCAGGAAAATTCCTTTAGAACCTTATTACAATAAACCATTTTATAACCTGCGAAATGATTGCCTGGACCGTTTTGGAACAAAGTTGGAACAAAGGTTTTTAAAATCAGAAATTGAAGAAATGATGATAGCCGCTGGTTTATCGGAAATTAAATTTGGTGAGCATAGCGCCTTTTGGCATGCCATTGGTAAAAAAATATAAACGCTAAACAGGCAGCTTTACATACCAGTCTGCCGTATTCTTTATCATTACCTCGCTGGTAAAATGCGTTTCATATTTTTGCCGGGCTTGTGAGGCAAGTTTATCTCTCATCTCTTTATTATTAAGCAAGTAAATTATTTTTTGAGCTAAAGCATTGCTATCGCATTTTTTTACAAGTATGGCAGTTTTACCATCTTCCATTATTTCGTTACCTGCTGCCGTATTAAATGCAATAACCGGAGTTTGTAATGCAAACGCTTCAATATACACAAGACCAAAGGGTTCAAAAAGCGACGGTAGTATAATAACATCAGAATGAGATATAAAAGAATAAGGGTTTGACTGAAATCCTAAAAAATCTACATGGTTCTGTAACCCAAGTTGGGCAACTTTGTTAATACAATTATTTTTTTCACTTCCTTCACCAATCACCAGCAATTTTATTGTAGGAAAATTTTTTATCACTTCGGGCATTGCATCTAATAAAAAATGATGCCCTTTAAACAATTCTATCCTGCCCACAATTATAATTTGCGGATTGGCTCTTCTGCATTGAGCCTTGCAAGCTTCCTTATTAAATTCATTTATAGTAATGCCATGATGTATATAAGGATATTTTTCTTTTGTGAACCCCAGGTTTATAAAAAGTTCTGCAATAGCATTAGATACACACAGGTTGCTGTTAATCTTGCGCAAAGTAAATTTAGTGATATAATAATAAAGGTCATTCAGTTTCATCTTCATACCTGGTTCGTATTGCTGCAATACTTTTTCCTGGTATCCATGTTTTGAAGAAATTAAATATAGTTTAGGATAAAAAAGTGTTTTTAAAACAGCCGCAATTAAATCTGAATTGAGCAAATGTGAATGAACAATTTTAATTTTATGTTTACGCAAGTACGCATTTATCTTTATTGCTGTAGCAATTATAGAAACCCGGTTTGCAATTATTAATGTAGTTGGTATGCCAAGCGCATTAAGCTGGTTACAATATTCAGTAAATGCAGGCGCTGTTCTCCTGGGCGACACCACAATCAGGTCGCAGTTTATATTAAACTGTTTTAATCCGGGTATTAAATGCTTTACATAATTTTCGGCACCGGAAACAGCTTCTGTATATATAAGATGCAAGATTTTCAATCGGTAAAAATAGCTTTATAGCTTTGCAGCATTTTTTTATTTGAATAATTTTCTTTTGCAAAATTAAAGGCATTGCCAGCTAGTCTATCAGCTAAATCGGGATTATCAATTAAATATATGATTCGGTTGCACAATGCGGATTCGTTTTTTACCTGCACCAACAGCCCTGTCTCATCATTTTTTATCATATTATCCACTCCCAAAACATCTGATGCAATTACTGGTACCCGGCAGGCCATCACCTGCATAATAGCTGTACTCATCGTTTCACCAAGTGTGGCATGTACATAAATTGTTAGAGAATTTATGAAAGCAGGCAACTCATTTACAGGCAGTAATCCTGTAAATACAACATTATTTTGTATGCCCAGCAAAATGGCAAGTTGTTGCAAATCCTGTTTCATTTCCCCATCGCCGGCAATATGTAATTCTATTTTTTTTCCTGTCTTGTTAACCGTTATACATTCTGCAAAAGCTTTTATCAATGTTTCATGGTCTTTGGATGCCGTGAGGCGGCTTTGCATTCCTATCCTTATTACATTATCATGTGCCGGCGAAGGTGAAAACAACTGTAGGTTAATGCCATTAGGTATTACAACAGTTTTTTTATTTCTGAAAATAAAATAAAGTTTTTTTCGTACGGCATCTCTGTATTCTTTACTTAAAAAAACCACCTTATCGGCTTTTAACAATGCTATACATAAACCCAGCCATTCTTGTTTTGTTTTTAAATGGTTAGCCTGGGTTTCTCTAACAATAATTTTTATTTTTTTGGCAGATTGCTTTACTGCTTTTCTTGCCGGAAAAATATAAGCGCTACTATGTAAAAAAATAATATCCGGCAATTGTGCCTTTATTATACTTGTTAATTCATTGTAAGCTTCAAGGTCAATGCCTGGTTTTTTCTTTACAAAAAACCATTTCAAATTATTTGCTTCTGCTTTTTTAATATACTCTTCTCTTACTTCTTCAACCCCAAAAAAAACCGGTACAAAATCAAATTCATTGGCTTCATCTGCATCCAGCATCGAAAAAAAAACATTACCATGTCCACCCAATCCTGAATATAAAATATGTAATACTTTCATTAACCCTGTCAAATTTTTACAATATTAGTGCATTACGCCCAACAAGGTTTATACGTGCCGGTATATTGATTCAAAATAATTTTTCATTTTTGAAATATCATGTTCATCCAGCACCAGCTTACGGGCTTCCTGCATTTTTTCTTCCCACTGTTGTGCAGGCATTGCAAATACTTGTAGTATTGCTTCTGCTAATTCTTCTTTTGAAAATTTTTCGGGTACATAATATGAAAACCCCGGCCTGGCTATCCACCTCGTTTGCCCAACATCCGTTACCACAGGAATATTGCCTGCAGCCATCGCCTCCAATAAACTCCTTGAAGGATAATTATTGTGCAACTGCAGCGATAAAAAAACTTTGCTCTTATTTAATATTTCCCAGGGCTCTTTTTGATACCCGATAGTAATTGGCAAATGTGCATAGGGTTCCGTAGTTAAAATTTGTTTTAGTTTATCTTCTAATGCACCATGCCCCAGCAGGTAAAAGTGATAGTCATTGTCTTGTGCCTGTTTTAATTTTTCGTACACATACGGCAGCGCCTGCAATATTTGTTCAACCTGCTTCACTGCATCAAACCTACCTAAAAAAACTATCCAATTTTTTTTATGCTCCATTGGCAAAGGTTTATAAACCGAAACATCGCAAAAGCTATTAGAAGTGCGGAAAATCTTTTTCGATTTCCAGAAGAATAACTTCTTCATAATTGTATGTACCCTTGGGTCAAGCACATCAATGGCATTGGCATAAAAAGCGCTTGCCAGCACCATCGCCATGTTTACCCATCCATCTACATTTAATGTTGTACCGGTAATGGATAAAAGTTGTTTTGTTCCTTTTATTTTTAATAGAGGCGATAGGCCAATAAAGTGTATTATATCCCCTTTAGTAGCATGTGTTTTTAAAATATCTTTTACGCTATTGCGGTATTGCCAAAAATTTTTTCCGGAGAGGTTGCCGGCGATAATATTTTTTTGTTCGTTGTTTATTTCACCGCTTTCGGCAAGTTTAAGATAAAGGGCTTTGTTTACAACCAGTTTTACCTGCAAGTTGTTATTGGTAGCTTGCTGAAAAGATTTCCATAAACCTGTAAAACGCTTTTCGGCGCCGCCTATATGAATGGTGCTTAAAACAATAAAAACAGTCTTCATGTAAATTTACTTTTATAAGCCGGTTAAGTTTAAAAAGGCGATGGTTAGCCAATTATTTCACCGGCCATCCAATAGCGCCAGCTATTGTTCACATTTTTAGTGCTGGGTTCGGCCTTAATTTCTTTATCCAATTCAGCCGGGTTTATAATTTTATTTTTTACCAGCTTCTTTTTAGCTTCATGGATCTTTTCTTTAACTTCTTTTCTTTCCATCCAACTTTGTTGTGGAGGTTCATATCCAATTTTATCTTTTCGCCAGGTAATTTCTTTCGGTAGTTCTTTGGTAAAGGTTTCTCTCATTATCCATTTTGTCCAGCCATTGTTTATTTTCATTTGCGGTGGCAGGGTAAATATAAATTCTACCAGTTCGTGGTTGAGAAAAGGTAACCTCACTTCCCGGCTGTGCGCCATGCTATTCCTATCGGCATAGCGCAATAAATCTTGCAACGAAATATTAAACAGGCTATGGTATAAGGCATGATTTAGGTTTTGGAACTGCGAGGGTAAAAGAACCCGTTCATTTTTATAGTTGTTGTAAAATTCGGGGTGCAGGCTTGCATTTTTTATTTGCTGGTACTGCCGGTAAAATTTTCGAAGCTGGTTGATATATGGACCAGCAATTGATTTGGTAAAAGATTTAAGGCTCTGCCCTTCTTGTTTATTAATAGCATTATCTGCATGAAGTTTTTTATATGCATCCCATTGTTGAGTATATAAATTTTTGTTTGTTTTTTTTAACGCATTAAAATATGGCTCGTAATAAGTAAGATAGCCTGCAAGTATTTCATCAGCACCCTGCCCATCTAATAAAACCGTAACCGAATTTTTTTTTGCCAGTTCCATCACACAATATTGTACATAAATACTTGCACTGCCATAAGGTTCTTCCTGGTGCCAGCTAAGTTTATCCAGGTTGCTCAGCAATCCATCATCGGTAGGTGTTACAAAATGTGGCTGTACATTTGTTTTGGCAATTACATAATCAATATATTTTCGTTCATCTTTTATAAAGCCGGGAAACACTGCCGAAAAAGTTGCCTGTTTTTGATGGCTACTTTTTTTTAGTTCATCAATTACTGTTACTACAAGGCTACTGTCGAGTCCGCCGCTTAGGCTGCTGCCCACGGGTACATCGCTACGCAAGCGCTTATTTACTGAATTATAAAAAAGACTTTGAAATTTTTCTGATGCCTGTTTTTGGGTTATTGAATGGTTGGTATTTTCCCAGTTGATATCATAGTATTTGTGTTGTGTAACAGTACAGTTGTGGCAATTAAGTTTTAAATAATGGCTATGGGGCAACCTGCTACAGTTGATGAAAAATGTTTCGGACTGGTCGTTAATATTGTTAAGCTGACCGGTCTCCAGGTAATTAAACAACATTCGATTATTTACTTCTTTATTTATACCTGCAGCCCAAAGGGCTTTCATTTCGCTGGCAAATAAAAAATGGTTGCCTTTTTCATAACTAAAAAAAAATGGTTTTTCGCCAAAGCGGTCACGGGCTACAAATATTTCGTTTTCTATAGTATCATAAATAACAAAAGCAAACATACCGTCTAGCATTTGCAGGCAAGCTTCTTTATGCCGGTGGTATAAAGCAAGTAAAACTTCTGTATCGCTGCTGGTTGTGAATGTGCAACCTTGTTTTAGCAAGGATTCTTTTAACTCTATATAATTATAAATTTCGCCATTAAAAACCATGCTGTACCTGCCTGCATATTTCATTGGCTGGTTGGCTGCATGGCTAAGATCAATGATAGACAGGCGTCTGTGCCCAAGCGCCACATGCCCGTTATCACTCACCCAGTGGCCTTCACCATCAGGGCCACGATGTGCAATGATATCAGTCATTTTTTTTACCCTTTCCAGAGAAACATCGTTTTTGTTAAGGGCAATAATGCCTGCAATTCCACACATACGTTTAAATTTTTAAATACCCTGTTTCCTTTTTTTTAATTTAGATAAAACCAATTGCAATTTTGATTTATTGGCCACTATAATAAATAACATCAGCAGCAATGCCGCCCCAGTTTTTACAATAATCTGCATAGCCAACCCATCAAAACTAATAAACCTTATAGTAACGGCAATAGTTGCCATCAGCAGCATAGCCAAAACCACTTCGGTATATTTATACGATATGGGATAAACTTTATTACCATAATAAAAAATCCAGGCGGGCACTATTAATTGTGCGGCTAAAGTAGCAATAGCAGAACCTTCTTTTCCGTATAATGGTATCAAAATAATGTCCAGGATAACAGTTACAACAGTGGCAACCATCATAGCTACACCAAATGACGATGGTTTTTTAGCAATGGCTATACCAATGCTGGCAATAGATGTAAATCCAATTACTACAAGGTTGTAACCCAGTATTCCTGCAACCCATGCAGCATCATGATATGCAGGTGCTGTAAACACCAATAAAATTTCAGGAGCAAACATCATCAGTAAAGCAGCTAAAAAACCCATTACATACCCAAACAATAAAAACACAGTAGCATATACCTGTTTGGCATTATCTTCATTCATAATGGAAAAAGCAAATGGTATCCAAGCCTGCTGAAATGCACCTGTAAATAATGAAATACCTGATGCTATATAAGCGCCAATTCCAAAAATTCCTACTTCGGCTTTGTTTTTAAAATAAACCAGAAAATAAGAGTCGGTGCTGTTTAACAACCAATATGCAATAGCAGCCGGTATAAATGGCAATGCATATTTTAACATGGGTTGCAATCTGCTTTTTAAAAAATATTTTATGTGTAACCATCCATGCATTTGTTGCAAAGCTACCAGGCTAAAAAAGGCCGAAGAAATTGTAAGCGCTGCAAATACACCTGTAATATGCCAGTGTAAGAATACAACAAATAAAACTGAAAGACCAATAGTTACAATGGTTTGAGATATGGTAAAAACCACTGTGGCTACCGGTTTACGCCTTACCCTATACCAGTTGGTTATTACCTGTGGTAAAATATTTGTAACCAATGCTATTGCAGGAAGGATTAAATAAATAGGTTTAGCATCTTCTTTAAAAAATATTTTTACCAAAAAGGGGCTAAGAAAGATTATGATGATGGCTGCGGTTGCTGATAAGGTTAACTGGAACCACACCCAGGTACCAAAAGTTTTTTTCTGGTCTTCAATATCATCCGTATCGTAATACCATCTGTGTGATGCATTATCCATTGAGCAAAGCATCAAAACTCCAATGAGGTAAAATGTAATATTGATAAGATTGATGATGCCATAATCTTCCGGAACAAAAATCCTGGTATAGATGGGAATAATAAGCACGCCAACTAAACGGGCTACAACACCTGAAATACCATATATCATCGAATCGCTGCCTAACTGTTTAAGTTGTTTAAGCATGTGCCTTTACTTTTCTAAAGAGTTTTACTTAATTTCTGAAACTGAAGTGTGCTTGATTTAAAATCTTTGGAAGTGTTTTTTAATGTCATACTATTTTATTTGCCTGTACAGGTAATTTAATTCTTTAAATAATTCCTGATATTATGTACAGTTTCGATTGCCTTTTTAGTATCGCTAAGTCTAAACCCTTTTCCATTAATTATATCCTGGTAAGATTGTGAATGCAGTTCAGTAAATCCATCGCTAAATTCTATCGCTTCTTCATTGATTGTTAAAGTACGATAAGTACGTTTGCCCGCTGCTATGGCCGATGCAGGCAAAGTAGCTACATCAATGCTCAGCATCCAATTTACGGTGGCCTTTTCTAATTCCAGTTTTCCTGATGCAGTAACATTGGTATGTTGATGAACCGTACTTTCTTTTACCGATCCAAAAATCCATATCAGCATATCAAAAAAATGTACGCCAATATTGGTAGCAATACCGCCACTTTTTTGCAAATCGCCTTTCCAGCTTGTATGGTACCAGTGGCCACGTGAGGTAATGTACTGCAAATCCACTTCGTGTTTTGTGCCTGCCGGCGCTGCATCAATTTTTTCTTTTAAAGCAATGATGGCCGGGTGCAGCCGCAGTTGTAAAATGGTAAAAACTTTATGGCCGGTTTCTTTTTCTATTTCTAAAAGAGCATCAATATTCCAGGGATTTAGTACGATAGGTTTTTCGCAAATTACATCTGCACCAATGCGTAATCCAAAACGTATGTGTGCATCATGCAAATAGTTGGGGCTGCATACGCTTACAAAATCAGTTTTCTTTCCATTGCGTTTTAGTTTTTCGAGGTGCCGGTCAAAACGTTCAAATTCTGTAAAAAAATCGGCCTCGGGAAAATAGCTGTCTAAAATACCTACCGAATCGTTTTTGTCTAATGCAGCTATAAGGTTATTGCCAGTATCTTTAATGGCTTTCATGTGCCTTGGTGCAATATAGCCTCCTGCGCCAATGAGTGCAAAATTTTTCATTAACTGATTCTTTTTACTTTATTGTTCTCTAAAATATATTCCTGTCCGCTTTCTTCACACACGGCTTTATTATTGCTGTTGAATGAAAGTTTATGTCCGAATTCACTCATCCATCCTTTTTGTATGCCGGGGTTGCCCACTATTAATGCAAAAGCAGGAACATCTTTAATAACTACTGCACCGGCGCCAATAAATGCAAATTCGTTAATGGTATTGCCGCAAACAATAGTTGCATTGGCACCAATGCTTGCTCCTTTTTTTATAAGGGTTGTTTTATACTCATGTTTGCGGCTTACTGCACTACGTGGATTTATTACATTGGTAAGTACCATGCTTGGCCCTAAAAAAACATCATCTTCGCAAATTACCCCTTCATAAATACTTACATTATTTTGTACCCGTACATTATTACCCAATATTACTTTTGGAGATACTACTACATTTTGGCCAAGGTTGCAATTATTGCCAATGACAGCGCCGCTCATAATATGAGAGAAATGCCAGATTTTAGTTCCCTCGCCTATCTGGCAATTTTCATCAACAATGGCTGTTGGATGTACAAAATAATTCATTGGCTATTTTTTATTCTGCTATCTTTTTTAAATATTCGCCATACCCGCTTTTGGCCAACTCATCAGCCAGTTTATTTAAATGTTCTTTATTTATAAAACCCATGCGGTAAGCTATCTCTTCGGGACACCCAATTTTTAATCCCTGTCTTTTTTCTATTACACGAACGTATTCGGCGGCATCATTCAGGCTTTCAAAAGTACCAGTATCAAGCCAGGCAAAACCACGGTTTAATACAGCTACTTTTAATTTTTTTTGTTGCAGGTAATAATCATTAACAGTTGTTATTTCATATTCGCCCCGTGCGCTGGGTTTAATATTTTTTGCAATTTCAACAACAGCATTATCATAAAAATACAACCCGGGCACGGCATAATTGCTTTTTGGTTTAATTGGTTTTTCTTCAATACTTATGGCATTATAGTTTTCATCAAATTCTACCACTCCGTAACGTTCGGGGTCGCTAACGGGGTATGCAAAAATAACCGCACCATCAGGATTTACACTATTCATTAGCAATTGCCTGAAACCGCTGCCATAAAAAATATTGTCGCCCAGCACTAATGCCACACTATCATTACCAATAAATTTTTCGCCAATTACAAATGCTTGTGCAAGGCCATTGGGTGTATCTTGTTTAGCATATTCAATTTTACAGCCCCACTTGTTGCCATTTCCCAACAATCTTTTAAACTGATCCTGATCTTCGGGAGTTGTAATAACCAGTATTTCTTTTATACCTGCCAACATTAATGTACTAAGCGGATAATAAATCATTGGTTTATCATAAATGGGCATAAGTTGCTTACTTATACCTTTTGTTATTGGGTAAAGCCTCGTGCCTGATCCGCCTGCAAGTATAATCCCTTTCATTGCCTTATCTTTTATGATATTGTTCGGTATAATAATGCTGGTATTCGCCACTGGTAACATGTGTTAGCCATTGTTTATTTGCAAGGTACCAGTCAATAGTTTTGTTTAGCCCTTCTTCAAATTGTAATGAAGGCATCCAGCCCAATTCATCTTTTAACTTTGATGCATCAATGGCATAACGCATATCGTGGCCGGCCCTATCGGTAACAAAGGTTATTAATTTTTCGGAACTGCCTTTTGCCCTGCCCAACTTTTCATCCATTTGCCTGCACAATTCTTTTACAAGGTTAATATTTGTCCATTCATTATGGCCGCCAATATTATATGTTTCACCAATAGCTCCCTTATGAAAAATTATATCAATAGCATGCACATGATCTTCAACATACAACCAGTCTCGTACGTTTTTACCTTTGCCATAAACTGGCAGTGGTTTATTATTGATGATATTGTGTATGCAAAGCGGTATCAACTTTTCGGGAAAATGAAAAGGGCCGTAATTATTACTGCAGTTACTTATTTTAACCGGCATTTTATATGTATGATAAAATGCCCTTACTATATGATCGGATGAAGCTTTTGAAGCAGAATACGGGCTGCGTGGGTCATAAGCTGTTTTTTCGGTAAAAAAACCTGTTTCGCCCAAAGTACCATATACTTCATCAGTAGAGATATGGTAAAATATCTTGTTCTCAAAATTTTCTGCCCAGGCTTCTTTTGCTGCCTGTAACAAAGATGCAGTACCCAAAACATTAGTGGTAATAAATGCCAATGGATCGGTAATTGATCTGTCCACATGGCTTTCGGCAGCGCAATGCAGCACGGCTGTGAACTGATGAGTTAAGAACAGTTTTCGTAAAAGATTTAGATCGGTTATATCGCCTTTTATAAACTGATAATTGGGTTCATTTTCTATATCCTTCAGGTTTTCAAGATTACCGGCATAGGTAAGTTTATCAAGATTAACTATCTTATAACTGGGGTATTTACGCACAAATAACCTGGTTAAATGCGATCCGATAAAGCCTGCTCCGCCGGTTAATAAAATAGTATGCATGTGATATATTTTGCTTTAAAGCGATGCAAAAATAGGCAATAATTAATGGTTATTGAAGTGTATATGATGTTAGTTGCCAAGTTGCCCTAATGCCATTTCAACTTCGGTAACCGGCAGTTTGCAAGTTTTATCCTTACATATATATATAGTAGTTTGTTCGGCTACTAATTTATTTTTAAGCAATGCTAATGTAGATTCTGCTTTTCCACCAAAGAAAATTGTATTAGGTAAATAATGTAAATCAAATTCCTTGCGTTTGTTTTTAAAATCATTGCCGGTAATTGCTATTTCATACAATGGTTTGGTAAACCAGGCCTGCAGTATTCCCCAATTGGTATAGAAATAAATGTTTTTTTCAACATCATCTTCTACATTAATAAGCATTTGTTTTGCCATGCTGATATAATCTTCGCTATAAAAAAAATGCCCCAGCAAAAAAAGGTTTTTGGCCATTTGCGAATTAGAAGATGGTATTACATTATCCGCCACTTCCATTTTACGGGAAATTAAATTGGAGTAGTTATTGTGTGTATAGAAAAACATTTTTGAATTAGAGTCAAAAAAATGCTCCAGCGTATATGCTGTTATTGTATTGGCCCAGTTCAGCCATTTTTCATTAAATGTAGCCTGGTACAAATTGATAAAAGCCGAAATGGTAAAAGCATAATCATCAAGCAATGCGTTGATGGTTGATTTTCCATTTTTATAATTACGTGTCATTTCTCCGTCTTTTGCAATGGTATTTTTCAACAAAAATTCAGCATTGGTAATTGCTTTTGTTAAAAAAGCCTCTTCGCCAAAAGCCCGGTAAGCATCTACATACCCTGTTATCATTAAAGCATTCCAACTGCTTATTATTTTATCATCTAAGCCGGGCTTAACCCTGGCGCCTCTTATCTTCAACATGGTTGCCTTCCCTTCTTCGATTTTTCTTTTCAATTCAATAACATGCAATCCTAATTTTTGTGCAGTTGCATCATCCGCTTCGTACCGTAATAAAATATTTTTATCATGCTCCCAGTTACCTGCCGCTGTAATATTATAGTAGATACAAAAAACTTCAGCATCGGCGCCCAGCGCTTTTTCAATTTCTTCTTTTGTCCATACGTAATATTTTCCTTCTTCGCCTTCGCTATCTGCATCCAACGATGAATAAAATGCCCCTTCGGGTGATGTTAATTCATGCTGTACAAAATCTAAAGTTTCGTAAACTACTTTTTTATATAACGGTTTTTTTGATTGCTGAAATGCATGTGCATACAAACTTACCAGTTGCGAATTATCGTACAACATTTTTTCAAAATGCGGAACATGCCAGTTAGCATCTGTAGAGTAGCGGGCAAATCCACCTTCAAGCTGATCGTAAATTCCGCCATAAGCCATATTTTTTAAAGTAACTGTAACGGCTGTTAAAGCTTCTTCATTTTTACTTAAAAAATTATAATGTAATAAATATTCCCAGTTAGTTGGCATAGGAAATTTAGGCGCCCTGTTAGTTCCTCCCTTTTTAAAATCTAGATGGTTTTTTAAGTTAGCAAACTGTTTATCAAGATCAGATAATTTAAAAGTTTTACCAGTTTCTTTATAGCTAACATGCTCTACCAGGTGAATACCGTTTGTAACCTGATCGGCACTTTTCAATAATTTTTCGGGGTCTCTTTTTTGCATATCTACAAAATATTCCAGCATCTGTATCCAGTTTTTTTTAGGGAAATAAGTGCCGGCATAAAATGGTTTTCCATTGGGCAATGCAATGGCATTTAACGGCCAGCCGCCACTGCCGGTTATGAGTTGTGCAGCAGCCATATATACCTGGTCAACATCGGGACGTTCTTCCCGGTCAACTTTTATACACACAAAATTATTATTCATAATTTCAGCTACGGTTACATCTTCAAAGCTTTCATGCTCCATTACATGGCACCAATGACAGGCAGCATAACCGATGCTGATTAAAAGCAATTTATTTTCGGAAACAGCTTTTTGTAAGGCAACTTCTCCCCAGGGGTGCCAGTTTACGGGGTTATGAGCATGTTGCAATAAGTAAGGGCTGCTTTCATGCACTAATGAATTGGAGTAAAGATGAGGAGTGGGCATTGAAATTTTTTATTCTTTTCTAAGTTAACCAGTATTTATCAAATAGGTTCAATTTGATTATTGCATGCTGATGCATCATTGTAAATGAATGGGCTGTACTTACGGCGGCGGTATTTTCTTTTTTTTGTTTCGTGTGCCACGAAACAAGGCCTAGGCGTAGAGACATTGCTGGGAAGAAAGTTTCAACTACTGGCGCAAGTGTTCCGCTTTATCGGGTCACTTGTGCTTATTTATCCTGCCCGATTGTATCGGGAATTAGAATTACAAATGCTCAATTTTTATCAACCCATGCTCATTAGTATAATAATCAATAGCGCTGCTATATTTGTAGTGCCATGAATCCCAAACCATCCCACTTCTTATAGGATTTTCATGAAGATAATCTAAACGCTGGTTTGCTTTTTCAGAACTATCCAATTCTATGGGATGATAATCCTGTTTCCAAAACTGAAACTCTTTATTGTTGTTATTATTTTTGCCTGTGTAACTAAATATATTTAACATCCACTCTTTCCTGCTTTCAGTATTGCTTTCCTGTATTGCTTTAATAATTTGCTTGCTGGTATATTTTTTTAAGTCTCTTACAATATGTTCAATCTTATTGCTATTACTACTAATTATCAAATGCACATGATTTGTCATGATTATCCAGGCATGTAAAACCAGGCCTTTATTTTCCTGACAATATTTCAAACTTTCCACAAATAATTCTTTGTATTGCTCCCTGCTAAAGACATCTATCCACCCTACAACTGAAAATGTTATGAAATGTGGTATAACATCGTCGCCTACTTTATATTTACTAGACATCTAATCTTGAATTTTGCTTGGGTAAATATAATATTCTTTCGTTTTCCAAATTCCCGTTGCAAACGGGTTGATTTAATCGGCATCAAGTGATCGGCTTAGGCCGAACACTTGCGCCAGTGAGGGGTTCTACTGGCGCAAGTGAGGGCGTAGGCGTTGATTAATGTAACATGAACAAAATTGTATACTTTTAAAATGTACTAAAAAAATGGGAGCCTAAACATTGGCTGTGCGTAAGCCTTTTTCTACCAATGATATTGGCGTGAGTCATCACCTGTAACTGAATTTTATTATGCCTGGTAAAGTAATTCAATTAGAAAATATAAAGGGATTATCTCTCGACCAGGTTCTCCTGCTGCAAAAACAATACGGACGAAACAAGCTTAAGGTAAGGCGGGAATACCGGCTGATACGAATTATCGGTAACATCGTCAGGGAACCGATGTTTATATTGCTGGCGATTGCCTGTTCACTGTATTTTATTTTGGGCAATATAAGTGAAGGCATCATGATGGCCGTGGCGATTCTGTTTGTTACAGCCATATCCCTGTACCAGGAAATTAAGAGTTCAAAAGCAATTCAAAGTTTAAGACAATTAGTTCAGCCCGGAGTTATGGTAATCCGTGAAGGCAAAGAACAGGAAATCAGTATTGAAGAATTGGTACCGGATGATATCATGCTGCTTGAAGAAGGGATGAAGATCCCGGCGGATGCAGTCATCCTCCAGGCGAATGATCTTAATTTGAATGAAGCGGTAATAACAGGCGAATCATTACCGGTTGATAAGAACGAAGCGGATGGAAACAGTAAATTATATCAGGGTACGCTTATTACCAGGGGACAATGCATTGCCCGTGTAACAGCCACAGGTAATAACTCCGTTCTTGGAAAAATCGGGAAGCAGGTCGCCGGATACGAATCGCCTAAGACATTACTTCAACTTCAGATCAACAAATTTGTAAGAATGTTAGCCTTGTTTGGGCTGATAGCTTTTTTGGCCATTTTTATAGTTAATTACCTGCACTATTCCCTGTTTGCCACAAGTCTCTTGTTTGCTCTTACACTGGCGATGTCGGCAGTGCCGGAAGAAATACCCGTTGCTTTTTCATCTTTTATGGCGCTGGGAGCATATAAGATGAGTAAGCTGGGAATTATTTCACGTCAGCCGCAGGTAATTGAAAATTTAGGAGCAGTCAGTGTAATATGTCTTGATAAAACAGGAACGATTACAGAAAATAAAATGAAGCTTAAAGTTATTTATGACTTTGCTGAAGATGTACTGACAGATATGGACAGCGATAGTCCTGTTTTTATTAAAGATATATTGCGATATGCCGTGCTTGCCAGCGAATCAAATCCGTTTGATCCGATGGAAAAGGCAATATGGGAAGCATACAGGTTTCATACACTGGCGAAGGAACAGAATGCCATGAAGATGGTGTATGAATATCCCTTAGAAGGGAGACCGCCGATGATGACACATGTTTACGAGGGCGGTTCAGGAAAAGTTATTGCTGCAAAAGGAGCAGCGGAAAGAATTATTGCCGCCTGCAAATTAGATAGCGATATATCTTCGAAAGTTATGAAGCAAGTGCAAAATCTGGCAGGCAAAGGTTATCGGGTTATTGGAGTAGCAAATGCTTATCATGCAGAAGTTGAATTGCCTGCTTCACAAGATGATTTTAAGTGGCAATTCAAAGGTTTACTTGCTTTATATGATCCTCTCAAAAAAAATATCCCGGATGTATTAAAAAAATTAGCGGCTGCAAAAATTGACATCAGGTTATTAACAGGCGATTACCCCGAAACAGCTATTCATATTGCCAATGAAGCAGGGATCTCAAATCCATTAAAGTGCATAAAAGGAGAAGATGTAATGGGTATGAAAGAGGAGGAATTGAGAGAGGAGATAAAACGCAGTTTTGTTTTTGCCCGAATGTTTCCTGATGCCAAACTGAAAGTGATCAATGCATTAAAAGCAAATGGAGAAATTGTTGCCATGACCGGTGATGGCGTCAATGATGCCCCGGCCCTGAAAGCTGCTGATATTGGTATTGCGATGGGCAGTAACGGAACGGACACTGCCAAACAGGTATCAGAGCTGGTGCTTACGGATGATAACCTGGAAAAAATTGTCAGCGCCGTTCGGGAAGGAAGAAAAATCTATACCAACCTGGTGAAAGCAATACGGTACATAATTGCTATTCACATCCCGATTATTCTTACCGCATCACTGCCGGTGATACTGGGCTGGGCTTACCCCAATATATTTACTCCCGTTCATGTTATTTTCCTGGAGCTGATCATGGGGCCAACCTGTTCTGTCTTTTTTGAAAGGGAGCCTGTTGAAGATACTATTATGCTGTCTGCGCCGAGGAATGCGAAAGAAGGGCTTTTTACATTCAATGAATTATTGATAAGTATTATTCAGGGGTTGTTCATTACAGCCGGTGTTTTGTCGTTGTATTATATTTTTATGCAAAAGGGCCGCAGTATTGAAGAAACAAGAAATATTGTTTTTACAACGCTTATCCTGAGTAATGTTTTCCTCACATTTGCTTCAAGGTCTTTTACAAAAAACATTTATTATACCAGCAGGTATAAAAATAAACTTGCACCGGTGATAGTTCTTGTATCGGTTGTTTTTCTTTTACTGTTACATTTTGCAGCGCCGGTTCGGGAATTGTTTGCATTAGCGCCCATCACCGGGAAGGAATTTTCAATATCCTTCATGGTGGCGTTTGCCAGTGTGATGTGGTTTGAGTTATACAAGTCAGTATTCAGGAAGGCAAAGGCCTGAACAGGATGTCAATATCAGGAGGCGAAATAGTTTTGTTCCTCACTTTTCTCATACCGCCCTGTCTTTTCCGTGAGTTTTATGCGAAATATAATACCGGTTACATCGGCAGCACTCTCTGCAGGGAAAGGCCATTGGGGAGATAAATGCATGGTTTCGCTGCTGATAACAGGGAATACCCGGTTCATCAATTTTTGCACCGCTTCGTCTCGTTCTTTTCCATCGTTCAGTTCTTCAAACTCACCCCAGGCTACCACAGATTCCCAGTTGGCGAGGTTTTTTGTATTCTCTGCTTCAAAGCAAATCTTTGGATTTTTACGCATCATGTCCACCTTCATTCCTTCGTAAGTATGTCCATAAATACAGGCGCCATCGTAAGCATAGCTTATGGGTACAATGTATGTAATGCCATCAGCGTGACAGGCGATACGGCCAATGAACTGACTTTTGAGTAATTCTTCAATCTGACCGGTATTCAATTTTCCAAACATGATGTTTATTTTAATGCTTTGATAAGTATGTACGATCCTTCACCATAGTCCGCCACATGCTCACTGAATGCAATGCTTTTATGCATACATTGAATTTTCAGTTATCAAAGCAACATTTTTTAAAAATATTGATTGCTGAGTTGGATCACGGTTTTCATTGATTGTGGTCATTGTAAACAGCATAAAAAACCTTATAACTATTGCTGAACGGAGAAACGGCATGAGTTTTTACAAAATATGAAACTGAATTTGTTCATAAAAAACAACGATATTCTTTCCTGAAAGTAAACCTTACTGGCGCAAGTGTTCCGCTTTAGCGGGTCACTTGTGCTTATTTATCCTGCCCGATTGTATCGGGAATTAGAATTACAAATGCTCAATTTACCCAACTACTAATTACTATTTTTTGCTTCCGTAAATATAATCTTCTTTCGTTTTCCAAATTCCCGTTGCAAACGGGACTGATTTAATCGGCATCAAGTGATCGATTTAGGCCGAACACTTGCGCCAGTGAGAGAGACATTGCTGGGAAGAAAGTTTAGCAAAGCGAATAGAATATAGCTGCGAAACTTTTAGATTCGCAGAACGAAAGTTAAATTATTTTTATCAATGTCATTTTCTTCATCAAAACAAATTAACTGGCTGCTTACGGGTACATTGTTTGCTGCCCTCTGGGCTTCAGCTTCCACGGCTACCAAAATTGGCCTTACCGTGGCACAGCCTTTAGTGATTGCCGTAGTTCGCTTTGCAATGGCTTCTGCCATTATGTTATTTATTGCACATTTTATAAATAAACAACGCATGCCTGCCGGCAAAGAATGGAAGCAACTTATCATTTACGGGCTACTTAATATTACCATCTACCTGGGTTTATATGTTGTGGCCATGCAAAAAGTTACGGCCGGCATCGGCGCTTTGGCAGTGGCTACCAACCCGGTTTTTATCAGTTTTCTTTCAGTTTTTTTCTTAAATAGAAAGATTACAACGCCTGTTATACTATCTATTATTATTTGCACGGCAGGGGTTATTTGTGCCGCATGGCCTTTATTAGCTGAAGCTACTGTTACCAGCAAAGGTTTGTTGGTTTTATTACTCAGCATGTTGTCGTATTCTGTGGGGGCTATTTATTTTTCATCAAAACAATGGAACGGGCTTTCTTTATTTACTATTAATGGCTGGCAAACTTTATTGGGGGGATTATTCCTATTGCCTTTTACTTTATTATTTTATAAAAGCCAGGCCAACAATTTTGATAAAACATTTTGGTTGTCGGTTGGCTGGCTGGCAATACCGGTTTCTATTTTTGCCGTACAATTCTGGCTTTGGCTGCTGCAGGTAAACCCCGTGAGGGCAGGCCTCTGGTTATTTCTTTGCCCCTTATTTGGTTTTATCTTCGCTGCCTGGTGGATGGAGGATAAAATCAGCATTTATACTATTACCGGGGTAGCCCTGGTAATTACCGGATTGTTGCTATCAAAAATAAATACAAGGAAAAATGAAGTGCTGTTTGATTAGCTTTTTTTTGCTTTAAATGTTTTAGGTATTGCTAAAAGTATTGGAATAAGGCTTCGGAAACGGAAGTTTCGCAGAGCCTTAAATAATTGTATTTTAGAAGATGCAAATACAACACAACTTATTATTGTTTCTAACTATCCTGGTTTCCAAGTGTATTTTTTCGCAGTCAAACAATAAAACCTCCCAAACTTTATTTACATCTACGCCGATGATATGGATTATGGCGAACTTGGATGCTATGTACAGCAAAAAATTAAACTTACATCAAAATACACTGGTGATGTTCAGCAGCGATAATGGAATCACTTTTGATGTGGGAGGGGCGAATGCCGATTACTTTAATTTAACCAGCGCTAAGGCAGTGCCAAATTACGGTATTTCTTTTTTACCAACATTGTTAGGTAACAACGGGCAGCAAAAACAACATGAATACATTTATTTTTAATTCCCTGAAAAAAGCGGCCAGGTGGCTATACGAATGGGAATTTATAAACCCGAAGTTTAATGCAAATGAAAAGTAGTTTTGGAAACCATGATAAAAAAATATGTATCCAAACCTGCTTCAAAATATTTTTTTAGTATGAAAAAGATCAGTTTACTAATTATTTTCCTCCTTGCATTATCAGTTTCGCTAAGTGCACAACAATCGCCAAATATTATTTTAATTTATGCCGATGATCTCGGCTATGGTGACCTCAGTTGTTATGGCGCTACAAAAATTAAAACACCCAACATTGATAAGCTGGCGAAGCAGGGCATCCGTTTTACCAATGGGCATTCCACATCGGCCACTTGTACACCTTCCCGCTATGCATTGATGACGGGCCAGTATCCCTGGCGAAAAGAAGGAACTAATATCTTACCCGGCGATGCCAAGCTGATTATTCCTGAAAATATTTTAACATTACCCAAATTGTTACAAAAAGCCGGTTACAAAACCGCTATCGTTGGTAAATGGCATTTGGGCCTTGGGAATACAGTTGAAAAAAACTGGAATGGCGAAATAAAACCCGGACCAAATGAAACAGGGTTTGATTACTCTTTTATTTTTCCTGCCACGGCAGACCGGGTGCCGACCGTGTTTTTAGAAAATCATAAAGTAATTGGATTGGATTCAACTGACCCGATACAGGTGGACTATGCAAAGAAAACAGGGAATGAACCAACCGGAAGGGAAAACCCTGAGTTATTAAAAATGAAACATGCTTTTGGGCATGATGGCACAATAGTAAACGGTATTGGGCGAATCGGTTTTATGAGTGGCGGTAGAACCACCCGGTGGACAGACGAGGAACTGCCTTTTGCATTTTTAAACAAAGCAAAACAGTTTGTCAGGGAAAACAGCAGCAAACCATTTTTCCTTTACTATGCAATGACGGAACCGCATGTGCCCCGTATGCCGTCAACATTGTTTAAAGGAAAAAGCCTGTTGGGCTCAAGAGGAGATGTGATATTGCAAATGGACTGGGCAGTGGGTGAGTTAATGGAATATTTGCGATTGCTGAAACTTGATAAGAACACTTTAATTATTTTCAGCAGTGATAACGGCCCGGTGCTGAATGATGGTTATATGGATGATGCTGTTGAAAAATTAAATGGGCACACAGCATCAGGTATTTTACGTGGCGGCAAGTACAGCATATTTGAAGCTGGTACGAGGGTGCCATTAATTGTAAGCTGGCCGGGAAAAATAAAAACCGGCCTGTCTGATGCCATGATAAACCAGGTTGATTTAATTGCATCTTTTGCAAAAATGACCCACCAGCATTTGTCAACTCCGGATGCACCTGACAGTTATGATGTATGGGATGCACTAACCGGTAAAACAAAAAATGGCCGAACAATGATGGTAGAGCATGGCAGAACGCTGGCGATACTGCAAAACAACTGGAAGTATATTGAGCCCTGCAACGGCGATGCGGTGAGTAAACATGAAAATATTGAAACAGGCATTAACCCCTTGCCACAACTCTACGATTTAAAAAATGATTTGGGAGAAAGAAATAACCTTGCGGAAAAATATCCGGACAAGGTAAAGGAACTTCAGGGGTTATTAAAGAAAATAAAAGAGGAGGGCAGAAACAGAAACTAACCGGGTTGATTCCATTTTCTGCCAGCGCTGCCATTAATTTTGATGTAGTATTAATACTATTTTTTCAATACTTCATTTAAACCTCAAAATTTCATCCTCTTAAATCATTGCTTCGCCGATTTCCTTCTATGCGGAAACTTCTAATTCGTCGCTTGTTGAAAAGGTTCAATTTAATTATTGCAGGCTGATGAAGATAAATGTGAATGGTAGGGCCTGTAACTACAACGGTGGTATTTTCTTTTTTTGTTTCGTGTGCCACGAACCAAGGCGTAGACAACGAAATATTATAATTTTTTTCCTGATTTATCGATATAATATTTTACTGACTCGATCAGGTTACCTTCTTCTACCAGGGCTTTACCATTTGAAAATTCATTTGCAGATACAAACTTGAATGGTATTACCAGTTTGTTGGATGCATCAACATATCCCCATTTATCTCCATCCTTTGTAACGGCAATCAGCCCTTCTGAAAATTTACCGACAAATTTATATTCTGCCGGAATAGCAACTGCAAATCCATTATTCAAGTCCCGGAAGCCATACAATCCATTTCTATCACGGAACATTTTTAAGAGTGGAGGCTTCGAGGCAACTTCTTCCTTTTGGGTATTGGTGTTTGTATTGGATAGTAAGGACAAAGCTTTTGTTATTTCTCCAGGTGTTAATGTATTTTCTAAAGTAAATTGCAGGAAGAAATATTTATCATCGTAAAAATAACGAACCCTAATTTCCAGACCCGGGTTTGCACTAATGAATTTAGAGAATATCATGTCAGTTTTGTCTGAGCCGGCACCAACTGGTTTTACTAACGGTTTGCTCTTATACTTATCCGCCATATACTTTTTAATTTCAAACAAGAATTTGTGAACGCTGTATTGGCTACCGCTTGTAAGCGTTCCCTGGAATGTATATTTCTTATTTGCAATGGTAACAACAGGCCCCACAAACTTAGCCATACCAAATAAAACAGTGAAAGGGGGTTTTAACGTAAATAAATACTCGTCCTTTTTGTCCGACTGCTGCCCTTCTCCCAGGGTTGTGGACAGGGAATCTCGTTGAGCAATAAGTCTGTCTAAAATTCTTGTGGCCAACATTTCCCGCCCGTTATCCGGGTTATTCGGAAAATAACTGATTGTAAAGAAAATATTTGCCGTTGAAGCTGAAATTTTTTCAACCTCTAATTTAAGTTCGGCAAAGATTAGAGTTCTGCAATATATGAAACTGGTAACAGTTTTTTTACCGGTTGTTTTGGTCTTTTCTTTTTCACTGAATGGAGCAATATCTTTTTTTAATTCCAAAAACTCTTTCAGCAGTTTGGCACATGTAGCATGGGTAGTGTTAAAATCATAAGATGTGAAAGTAAGGTATGATACTTTGTCGGTAAGAATTGAACTTTCAGAATTACTTCCCTTCAGAATTTTCAAGGAACTGCTAAGGCCATTGTACTCATCCGGTTGTTGAGGAATTTTTTTTAGCCCTCCCACCAAATCAGCCAGTACCTGATCTATTGCATCTTTATCAAGAAGACTGTATTTCTCTGGTATTTTTGGAGCTATCAGCGGATACACTTTGCCGTTAAACAAAATTTTTTTAGTTTTCGAATCTTTTATTTCAATTGATTCTTCCCATATTGTTTTAGAGTCGTATTTGTCTTTGCCCATTTTTGCCATCCGGCTTGTACTGAGAACAGAATATTGGTCGTTACTATACAAGCTCGATCCTGTAGTGTCGCTGTCTGTACCTCCATTATGTTTTAATGAAATAATTTTGCCATTGACTTTTATGTACCCTTTCATATCGCCGGAAGCGAAAATAAATTTTGAATTAGCAGAGACTGGTTTCTGGGCTGATAAAAATCCCAAAGCCTGTTTTGCTTCAGCTTTTGAAAAAGTAGATAGCGGGGCAGTTTGGGAAACACCACTTAATGATAACAACAACAGGAGGAAAACAGGTAACTTTCTCATTATTTTTTATTGAAGGTAACTAAGTGAGGAAATGGTAACAATGTGAAAAAAGTAGTATTGTACTTACAACAACCCTCTCTTCATTAGCAAAGAAGAACTCACATATTTTAGCTCAATAAATTATTTAATTGTTCCCAGCAATATCTTTTCGATCTTCTCATCACATGACCGGCAGGCTTTATTTTTATACTTTTCCATTTTCTCATCCATAATCTCCTGCCTGTTCATTTGCAGATACCTGCGTACAATCTGCGGGTCGGACTTCATACCGGCATTTGCCAGCAATTGAAGTATTTCACTTTTACATTCAGATTTGTTCTTTATAAAGTAACCATAACTTAAATAAAAATAGACTGGCAATTCAAAACCGCTCTGAGCAAACCTTGCATTTGGATTTGCACCGTTCTCCAGTAGTTTTTTTACATAATAAACCTCAGCCACTTGGCAGGCAATTACCAGTACCGGAAGGTTTGTTTTTGAAATTTGTTTGGCATGCCCCAATGCAATAAACTTTCTGAAAGCCATACTATCCTTTTGCCTTATGGCCTCCTCAATGCTATTAAGTGAAGTGCTGATCAAAGCATCAGGATTAAAAGCTGATTGAGTTACAGTTTCGTTACTCGCAATTGTCGGGAAATTATCCCTGACGGCATAACCCAAAAACAGCTTCGCTTCACCGGACTTTTCTAATGCATGTAAAAGGGTGCCAATGCTATAAAAATCCAGTGGTTCAGACAATGGCGTATTTTTACGTTTTATTTCAGGTCCCCATGTTTCTTTCCACACTGTTTGCGGAGTTTGCTTTTTCAATTTTTGAAGAGCAAGTAATGCAGTGATACTTGTGTTTAAAGAGTGCTGCTTGGAACTGTTTTTTACTGACTGAAGGAAAGCCTCATCAAGATCTATTTTGTTTGCCAATTCAGCCATTGACTTACGAATGATCACATCTATATTTAATGAATCCTTTTTGTATAAGTCCAACGATAGTTCAAGGGCTTTTTTATATTCTTTTTTGTAGAGCATGCAATCAATAGAACGCAATGAAGCAAGGTAGCTATGTTTGGGATCTAATTTAAATTGTTCAATCAGTTTCTCACACTCCGTATAAGACCCATTATATAGAAGAGCTTTCGACATTACTGTAAATTTCCATGCCGGGTCTGTTTTTGAATCATCTATTTCACCAAACAATTCAACTGCTTTTTGAGCATTAAAGGTTTCGGTGAGTGAATGAATATAGGCTGGTACATAATCGGAACGTTTAATTCCATCCTTATTAGGCAAGCCTTGCTTTAAATAAGAATCAAGCATTCCAAAAAGTGTTGATGCTTTTAAATAATCACTGGTATTGTAATAGCAAAACCCAAGCTGAAGGAATATTGTCATAACCCTTGTTTGAATAACATGCAACGAGGCCTGACCATTATTAAGCCAATGATTGACATCCTTTATTTTTTCCGCCATCAATATACAGTCTGTGTATTTGCCGCTTTCATAATAAGCGGCTATTAAATACGCCGCTGCTGTTTTTTCCTGTAATGTCGAAACTTCATTTACAAATTTTGCTAACTGTGGGTTTTTGTAAAGCTCCATTATTCTATCTAGCTTACCTGTTTCATAGAGGCTTCCGAAATGATAAGCAGCCATAGAGGCTGTCATGCTTTCAGAAAGCATTTCTCCTTCGGCCACACCTGTCCAATATTTTGCTGCTTCAAGATTTTTTATAACCGCTGCATACTCATAATTATTAAACAGGTAAGACAACAATTCCAGGAATTCTTGTGCTTTAGATTTAGATACATTGACTGTGCCGCTTGTTGCCTTACTTCGTGCTGGTTTTGTATTGTTGTAACCATTATTTCCCTGAACACTTTGCTGTCGTTTGTTAGCCTCCTCGGTCAGCTGCTGTTGTTTTGACCTTGAATAATCTATTTTATACTGTTCCGGGTCAAATGTTCTTCTGCCATAGCGTTCTACGACACCCGATTGGGCATTTGTTTGTAATACTGTAATTAAAAGAAGAATAAAAAAAATTACTTTTTGCATATCAATATTCAGATTATAAGTGAAAGATGTAAAAAAAAGAGGTTTCAAAAAAATGTGAAAAAGTAGTAACCCTTATCTTTCCACTTCATGGTGGTTAATTGGTTCATTTAACAACTTTCCCCGTTTTATCTATATAAAAACTCTTGCCTCCTAATGTAACCTTTGACCGACCTTTGGAAAAGGGGCTTACAGAATTATATTTCAATGGAACTATCTCCTTCCCGGTTTTATTTATGAAACCCCATTTGCCACCAAACCAAATGCCGCTATCCCATTTTACATCCCCGACTGCCACCCTCAAAAGACCATCGGCAAAAACCGGATCCGGATCTACAATACCGCTTTGGTAATCGGTATAATTATATTTGAAAGGAACAATGGTTTTTCCTGTAATGTCTAGTATTCCCCATTTGCCATTTAAATTAGCAGCGACAAGTCCTTGTTTGAAATTTGTTACCTCATCATATTTTAATGGAATAATTTCTTTTCCAGTTTTATTTATAAACCCATACTTGTTATTCAATGCAACTTTTGCAGGAAATCCACTGTAATTATCTACCTCGTCATATTTTAATGGGGCTATTTCTTTTCCGGACTGGTTTATTACTCCCCATTTGTTGTTTAGCTTAACTGTGCTAAATCCATCAGAAAAAATATTTACCTGGTCATACATAAAAGGAATTATCTGTTTTCCAGTTTTATCAATAAATCCATGTTTGCCATTTAATGCAACACTGGCAAGCCCTTCAGAAAAAAAGCTGGCATCATCATAATTAAAAGGAATAATTTCTTTGCCAGTATTATCTATAAAGCCCCATTTCCCGTCTTTCTTAACATTGGCAAGCCCTTCATAGAAATTATTTGCATAATCATATTTTGGCGATACAATGATTTTTCCTGTTGAATCCTTAAAACCAGTTTTCTTTGTTTTTTCATCATAGAATTTTTTCAGTTGCTGGGCACTTGCATTAAAATATGCAGTGATAAACAGGGTGGCAAAAAATATTTTTAGCATAAATAATTTTTTTCAAACTTCCATATAATTCTTAAGTGAGACAATGTGAAAAAAGTAGTAGGCCTCATTTATGACCCAGGGTAACTGACTTTTAACTTATCTGTCATTATACAACTTTCTACGCCTTGGTTCGTGACACACGAAACAACGGTGCTTAATCCCCATCAAATTCTTCATATAAGTTATGTAAGAATCCAAAATCATCTACTCCTGTTTCGTAAAACCTTGCAGATGAATAGTAATAATCCAAGTCATCTTTTGATAATTTCCACATTCCATTTACAGGATTAAAATGAATATATTCTAGCTTTTGTCTTGCAACAGCTCTGCTATATATCTCTACACTTAACGAATCTCTTTGCCATATTTCATGCTTCTTATTAGCTGCAACAACTTCATATTGCTTCGACATACCATTTATCTTTATTTTTTTTAAAAATTCATGAGCCGTGTATTTTAAAAAACTTCCCTGTGCTGTTTCCTTGCCATTTTTATTACGTTGTTGCCAAATAATGTGTACATGATTAGGCATCAGTACAAATGCATATATTTTTATCAACTCTTTTTTTGAAAGCTCCCCTAAATAATCTACAACTAATTTTTTATTTACCGCTGGCTCTAACAACCATTTCCATTGGTGAATAGTTGCTGTAAAAAAATAAATTTTACGGAGTTCACTATATGACTTCTTATTGTTTCGTGTGCCAAGAACCAAGGCGAAGAAATAGTTGGCAAAACAAAACAAATAATAAAGTACATGGAGTTATTGATGAGCCGTAATTTTTGCAGCATTTACGCTACTATTTTTTTGACAGCCCGAATTTTCCAAATTCAATTAATTGTTTGGCATCAATATAACCTTTTGTGTAAGCAACCATTTTGCCATCAGCATCGGCAAAAATTAAAGTTGGATAGGCATTAACACCATATTGGGCTGCTACGGCCGGGCCATCGCCTTTCTCCATATCAATGGCTACATTGATAAAATTTTTATTGAAAAATTCACCGGCTTCTTTATCAGGAAAAGTGTTACGCTTTAACATCTTACAGGGGCCGCACCAGCTTGTATAAGCATCCAAAAAAATCAGTTTGTTTTGTTTTTTTGCTTCGGCTTTTGCTGCTGCCCAATTCGATTCTATAAATTGAATTCCTTCATTTGCAGGTATGCTACTTATTGCTTTAGTTTTCTCTTTTTCTGTTGCATTTCTATGTTTTAACTTAGGCACAAATGCAAAAACAATAATTGCAACAACTGCAAGCAAACTTAAAAAAACAATTTTCTTATTCATATTTTTTGTTATTATGTATGCAAGTAAATCAATTAACGGTAAATAACTATTGCTTTAACATTTTATTGATGTATAAAGCATCACAACTTTTTATAACCCAATTTTGTTTTGAGTTTACCACTATTTAAAAGGAAAAACAATATTGAAGTAAATTTGTTGTCAAATACAGGTTATAGCTAATGTTGCTAAAATCAACATCTTTCACTTGTTTTGTTATGGATAAACTTTTACAAGAAATAAAGGCATGTACAGTTTGCAAAAAATTTTTGCCATATCCTCCACGCCCAATTGTACAAGCAAGTAAAAATTCTAAAATAATAATTATAGGTCAGGCGCCAGGCTTAAAAGTACAACTAAGCGGTATTCCATGGGATGATTTAAGCGGCACTGAATTAAGAAGATGGTTGGGTGTAACCAAAGAGCAGTTTTACGATGCAAACTTATTTGCCCTGGTGCCAATGGGATTTTGTTACCCAGGCAAAGGCAAATCGGGCGACTTGCCGCCCAGGCCCGAATGTGCCCCACTTTGGCATACACTGCTTTTACAATATATGAAAAAGGCAAAGCTTGTAATCCTTATTGGGCAGTATGCACAAAAATATTATTTAAGCGAAAAGTTAAAACCTACTTTAACAGAAACAGTAATAAATTATAAAACCTATTTACCAAAATATTTACCCCTGGTACATCCATCGCCACGAAATAAAATATGGCAAAAGAAAAACCCCTGGTTTGAAAAAGAAGTTGTGCCGCAATTACAAAAGATTGTAAAACGATGTATAAAATAAATACTAATAAAATTTTACTTTACAATCAATAACCAGCCTTTTTGTTTTGCAACCGGTATCGCTTCATCAACTGCAAATGATTTTGCCGGTTGAAAATTCTTTATCGCCTTTGCAGTAAAGGTTGCTTTTGATGGATCGATACCTAACTTATCCCAGTCAATTTTTAATTGTACATCAGTATCAACATCGGCCCAACTGGCAATTGATATTAGTGCAGCTCCATTTTTTTTATACACTGTTGCCAGCACATTTTTATTATTTGTTTTCACCGGGCAGTTATCGCTCCAATATCCAATCATCTCTGTGTCTTTCATTCCAAACTCATCCCAAAATTTCCAAATAGGTCTTGGGTCGGCAGCTTCGGTCCAGGGATACCGGTTTGTCATTCCATAAATCATTCCCCGCCAGGGGTTGCCGCCATCTTGCAACATTTCACCCATCAGTCCAAAAGGAATGCCGCTTACCTCAGTAAGAAAAAAATCGGGTTTATTTTCTTCATAATTGAAATATTCGCCAAACCAAAGTCTATTTAGGTAAGGAAAATGCTCCATGTATAAATTGGCGCTATTATTAAAGCCGTCGTTTTTATTAAATTGGTTGGCGCTATGTAAATCAATAATACCAGGATGCCCGTCTTTGGTAAGTACTCTCTTTATCCTTTTCATAGTAATGCGATCGAAAGCCACATCATCTAAATAAATTCCATCAATACCCACATTTTTAGTAAGCCAGTTCATTCCTTCTACATAATAATTATGCCAGCGGCTCATACCACTGTTCACAATGGCAGCATCTTTTATTTCGGGCACAAACCAGGCAGCAATATAATCATTGCCAATATGTTCCTGCAACCAACTAAAGCCTCCGCCTTTGCCAGGCGAATATATTTCGTGACCCAAACTTCTCATAGGAAAAGTTTCATAAGCATGGTTTGATAATTCCCTAACGGTATTATAAATTTTTACTTTTAGGCCTAATGCGTGTGCTGAATCAATATAACTTTTCATTTTTTTGTACTCAATAAATGGATAATTGATCCAGGGATTGATAGGTGTGGCATGATGGATATTTACAATACTGGCACCAGATGATTTAATGGTATCGAGGTTTGCATAACGGTGATAAAATCGGGTAGCCCATTGAAAATTTGTGTTTATAGGATGAAAAGGTGTTATCAATAAAGTAAAATTATAAAAAAGCATATCGCCTTTTTTCATCCCCCGCTGACCACTATAATTATTAACAAGTACGGCTTTACCTTTTTGTGCTATGGTAATACCACCTTTGTTTGCATTGCCCCACGATGCAGGCAACAGCAATGGTTTTTGTAAATAAAAATTTGTATTTAATGGTCGTACATATTTTTCGTCTCTAAGCGAAAATTGCAGTCCGGCATTTACCGTGCCTATCCATGCGCCATCCTGATTTTTTGTGGCCACATTCCATACCCATCCAATACTATCAGGCCGCAGTTGGCCTTTTTCGCCAAGGCCCATAATATACTTAGCCATTTCGGGTTCAAATGGTATGTGCATCGAAATATCTTTCAGCACCACATCCTGTAAGGCAGTAACTTTTACATTGTATGTCATAAAGCCATCAAACTCCAGCGATGCATCAACATCCATTTGCAAATTAGCGGTTGTGTTTGTTGTTTTCCATTGTACAGTGCCTGCCGATTTTTTTGTAAATAGAATATCCCCATTTTGCCATTTCATATTTTTTCCATCTATGCCTGTAAAATGAAAATGAATGGGTTCGGTAAGCAGGTTGTTGGGTTGTTGCTGATAACCCGTCATCTCCTGTGTAAAAAAAGTTTGTATCTGAGCTGGAAAACCATTTCTGTTTAAAAAAACTTTTCTGCCAAGCAAACTTATTACAGAGTCTTGTACCTGTAATGCCGTGTACGGTGCAATTACGGTGTTTTCCTGCGCCATTGTTGAGTTAAGCCATTTTAACCTTGTTTGTTTCCAGGGTTCGTTAATGCCCCCATCTGATAATACTTTATTATTTACTGTCAATATAATTTTTATAATTGCCGGTGCTGTATTTTTTGTTTTGATGGTTACATTTCCTGTATAAACTCCTGTTGAAATATTTTGTGGCACATCTATACCACACCAAAGAGATTGAATTTGATTGGTTTCCACATCTATTGTTTTGGTAAATGGCACGCCTGTATAATCCACGCCAGATGTATTGATACAGGAAATATTTTTTGCTGAAATTATATTTCCCTTGCTATCCTTTAAATCATCAAATTCAACCAACACGTTTTGCAAATGTTGCAAAGCATAAATGGCAAGTTGATATGTATAATATTCTCCTTTGGATGCTTCGCCTGTAAATGAAGATTGAATACCTTTTTTTATCCAGCGATAGGGTAACCAACCAGTCATCTTTACAGGGTTCATCCTGTCTTCGGGAAAAACAATAAAATCACTTCGGTTACTTTTACTTATAAGCGCTGCTGTTTCTTTTACAGATGCAGTTACTTCCATTGGGTAAAAACTATTGAATGCGTTAATGGATTGGATTTCTTTTACAACAGTATTTAAAGGATTTTTTTCATTAACTGATTTAAGCCAAATTACTGATGCTGTATTTTCGGGCAACAGATAAACACCTTTAGGGTAATTGGATCTTCCTTCGTTTTTATAAGGCATATAATAAACATAATAATCGCCATTACCACTTGTTGGTTCAAACCATAGTTCGGCTTTTTCATTATTGATGATGCCCGTTTTTACATTTAAAATTTTCTTGTGCGTTTTTGCATCTTCTACTATTATTCGTTTATTCCAGGGGTCAATATCTCTTCTTCGCCAATTAATAATTGTTTTTGCAATATTTCCTGTGCCGGTAAAATTAATTACAGCCCGGTGGTTTCCTAACGAATCGTTATTCCAGGAATTATTGGTATTTGCATATTTTATTTCCTGAGCTAATGCAATACAGGTAATACTGTTTATAAAAAACAATAAAAAAATCTTTTTCATACTGTGAATTTAGTCAGTGCGTTTGGGGTTTCATTTGTGCTAATTTAAAAGATATTAGCCGTTAAAGCACATTAAAATTTGTGTGTTATTAACTGCATAAAATATTTTTAGACAATACAGCGTAACTTTCTTCAGATGCTTAATAAACCATAACAAAAAGTGGAGATCATTATCTAAATTCTGCTTTGTTAGCACCTATAAGAATCCCCGCCTGAACGAATTCATTCGGGCAGGGAACTTGTATCTAAAGTTTAGGAAACTTCTATTCTATCCCCATCCGACGAGCGTCAGCCGGGCGGGCATTGAACTACAGGGCCAACGATTTCAGGAACTCTTATTTTTTAAACATGCCAACAATAAAAAACCTCTTTTGTATTTACTACAAAAGTTGCTGTGATAACTGCTTGGTAGCCCCGACAAAGCTAACGTCAATATTGATTTTCATTTTGTTATAAAAGAATCGTAAAACAATCCGCTATAAAATAGAAGGATCATTGAAATATCGGTCAACTTCGGTAACAGGCAAATAAATCTTCCTTCGTTTCTTTATTATCTTAATTTTACTTGCAGCTACCAGTTGGTCAAATTTAGTTCTTTTTATCCTCACCGCTTCCATGAATTCTTTTGCCGTTATATTCTTCACGGCAACGCCTGTCGGATCTTTGGTTGTAATTTCTTTTATCTGCCGCAGGATGGCCTGTTGAGAAGCGATAAGCGCATCTAATGTTTCCTTTGGAACTATCAATAACGTCATGCTGTCTGAGTCCATAGTTTAAAGTTTAAGTTTTCAATAGAACCTTTTTTTGCAGGAATGCATTTCACCCTGTTGAAACGCTTATGGGGTTTCCCCATACCCCTTTTTGTTATTCGAGTGACAGCTGATTAAAACTCATTCGTCTTGATGTAAAAGCTCGTTCATTTCCTATTTCTAATGAGTCCCGCTCCTTCCCTTTTTCCCGTATGTTTTGTATTTGATTTAATTCATTATCCTGAGTGTTTGATTTATCAGGTATAGCTATAACACGCTCTTTGGTTTCCTTGTTTCTAATCGCTTGAATTTGCGCCAGTGCCCGGGAACTTTCATTTGCTCTTTCATGCAGTTGTTCTATATTCCTGGCATCAAATTGTAAACTGCTGAACCGAAATTTTTTTCCGTTTGACAGTATGCCTTGTGGCTTCCCGTTTCTGAAATACAGTTCATAGTTATTGGTAGAAAGATGGTTAGTAAAGTCAGTTAAGGAATTTGCATTTTGATACGAATGTTCTAAATGACTGAGTAGTTGTAGCTGGGTTGTTTTCCGGTTTTTTTGCAGGTATTCAATTAGTTGTTCTTTGTGCTGAATCTTTGTTTTACCATGTCTGTTTTTTGAGTGTATCAGGTTTGGATATTTTTCCTGCTGGTACTTTTCAAGTTGATTCAGTATATGATCAAATACTTGTTTCGAAACCCTGCTGCTTCTGCCATTTATCTTGACCCCTGAAGTTACTACGTGTATATGAGGATGCTCCTTTTCTAAATGAGCCACTGCTACATGTAAAGAATCTGTTCCCCGAAGTTCAACAAATCTTTTGGCTATGTCTTTCAGCATTGCTTTTGTGACATGTTGCTTATCCTGTGGTGCAAAGCTCAAAATTGAATGAAAGAGAACAACACTGTCTTTTCTCCTGTATATCCGGTATGTTTCATTTTCTTTAAACTCCCGAATGTACCCTTCAACATCTTTTGAGCGGATATTGTGTTTTAATAAAAATACAGCCTGCTCCTGATGTGTTTGCGTTCTATTTTCTTTCATAGAATACCGCAGCGCATATTGTATTAATTGCGATGGGTTTGATTTTCGGGAAAGAGATTTAATAATCATAAGTTATGAGCGTAACAGGTTAAGTATTTTTTGCTCCAGGGTAATGAAAAGTGATTCTATATATTCATTATCCTCAATGACATTGTATGCCTCAAAGAATACTTCCCTTACTTTCCCTATCGTTATTGCATCAATGCCTTGGCTATTCCTGGCCTTATGCAAAGCTGATTGTTTTATAAAACCGGTTATACTGGTATGTTTGTTTCTCATTGCGTTTGCTATTTGCTTGTATTCGGCTTGGGTAAATAAAACGGTGTAGCTTTTACACAGTTTTCGTTTTTGCTGCTGCCACTCTTTACGAACCATTGCCCAGTATTTCTTTTTAGTTTGCTGAATATCATCCTTTGAGCCATTCTGAAGTACTCCGGTTGTCTCTAAATAGCTACATAGATTGCTGTTCTTCTTCATAGTTAAAATTGTAGTATTGGTGGTGTATCAAAAGGTATTTTTCTTTGTACTTCATACTTCGGGTATTTAGTGCGTTTGTTTAAAATAAAGTGGTTGTAAAATGGGATCATCTTTTCCTTAAACGGCTTTTTGTTGCCACAGATAATGATTGCTTCTTCTGCGGTGCGTATCTGTGCCGCTGTCATTGCAACTTTATTATGTTCATCTTTCCCAATCATTTCTTCAAGTATTTTACAGGTTGCATGAGGCTGACCGGGTAAATAGACTTTTGAAAAGCTATTGGTTTTAATAGCATGTGCTTCTGCACTACTGTAATTCATCTCGAGCATCCGTTCATCCTGTACGATGCCTATACATCCTCCCTTGTATTTGCGGATATTTGAAAATACCAATCCTAAGTTTTGAAATCGCATGGTAACCATTTCGTCTAAGATGGCGAAAATCGAACACTCGTGTTTTCCTGGAATATGGGATAAAACAACTTTAAACAATTGCTCAAATAATAGTGCTGAATACGGCGCTAAGAAATTAACATCCGTTACGGGTGTATTGATAAAGAGAATTGATTTTTCTTTTCGGAAGTCCTCAAAACGTACTGTTGTTTTAGCGCTGCACCGGGCAACTTCGGGATTTTTAAACAGCTTCAATGCAACTAATGCTGTACTGACTGAGCTTTGAAGGGTCTTTTCGCCAACTGAGATGATGCTCTTGTACGAAGTAAGTATATCACCACTTGTCTTTGCAAAACACTGATCAATTTTTTCTGACTCTCCGGCAAATGTTTCTATCATCCGAACCAGGTTTGCCATGCTGTGGTATTCCTCAGGTGTGTACTCTTTTAAATACTGAATGAAGATGCACAGGATTTTTTCAGCGCTCGCAGACCAGTATGGATCGGATTTAGATTCAGTTCCTGAATTTTTTATGAGAATACCAGCCACCTTTTGAATATCAGAAACGTTGCTGCAATCAAGAGGGTTAAACCCGTCTGAATGCGCTGAGAAATCAATGCAGTATATAGTGTATTTGGTGGAAAGATAGTTACTCATCAATGTGTAGATTTCGCCGCTCACATCCAGCACAACCATACTGCTATTACTTCGTGCTATAGAATTAAGTGTTCCTATTAGTACCGTACTTGTTTTTCCTGAACCCGACGGCCCGACAACCAGTGCGTTTTTATACGCTACCTCACGGGCGGTTGCCCTGAGGCCTCCGGTAAGAGAAAATCCGAAATTGAAAATTGAAACTATCGAATTGATATTTCCAAATACATCTTCTTTGCTGTTCAAAGAAAACTTACCTACAACCAGCAGGAAAATCACTGCTGCTATAATAATGCTTGTTATCATTTTCGTAGTTTAAAAATTGATTCACTTGAAGTGAGTAAAATCTTTCCCGCCAGTTCCATCAACCAGGCAAGTATATAAACTACCACTCTGATCACAGTCAAAAAAATAGATGCCACCTGTTTCATTGAACGATATTTTAATATTGATCTACTGTTGCCTGGCTTGTTACCACCGCCCCTTTTGCTCCAAGCATTTGATTGTATAGTTTTACCATGTTGTTGAAACGCAAATCATCTGCCCGGTCTGTTGGTTGATATACCAGTATCACTTGTATATCTGTAATACCCTCTGGAATTCGATGAGTTTCTGTCAGCTTTTTTATAATGGCTTCAAGGGGCATCGCATTAAATACTCTATATGCATTCCCTGCCAGGCTCAGTTCCTGCAGGTCGCTGAAAATAACCAGGTACTTTTTACCCGGTGGTTCTTTTGCCAGAGCTTCAAGATTGCGGGCAATCGTTTCCCACACCTCAGAATGATTACGATTAATGGAGGTATCGTTTTCTTCATAAAACCTTGCCAGTGTGTTTCGTACATCGCCATAGTATTTCTTTATAACCCTGCTGCGCCATTGTATATCATCATGTATATTGTCCTTTTCAGTTTCTGTTGCATCAGGTAGGAATGCCTGGTACGTTGCATTTGTTTTGAGGTCGCTTATTGCAGATAGGCTGAACTTACAGGCCTGACCGGGAAATTCATTGCTTCGGTAGAGTCTTAAAAGCGGATTTAACTTTGGCCATAGCTTCAGCGTTCTTGCATCCGTAATATCAACCAATGTATTGATGGTTGTTTGGAGTTTTGGCTTCTCCTCCGTTTTCTCTGTACCGGCGCAACCTGCTATGAAAAGAGCCAATATCATGATTATATATTTTTTCATGCTGCTTATTTTGTAAGGTTAAAAAAATTGATCTCCTTATCGTATGTTATCTGTTGTTGCCGCTGAAAGAATTCCGGGATAGTGGAGGAATACAGACTAAAGGTGCGCTTATATATGCCTGCTGCAACAACCCCGATATTTTCAGCTTTCAAAACAAGTTTGTTGTAGTAGTCATAGAGTTGCCGTACCTCATCCTTACGCTCCAGCAAATCCTTTTCAATCTGTTTGATCTCTTTAATGAGTGCCAATATTTCTGCCCTTAACTGGGCTACATTTTGATATTGTAGCCTTTCCTGCTCTTCTTTATTCTTCTGCTCTTCACTTTGCCAATAGAACTGGTGTATGAAAAACATACACAAAAAGAGTCCATAGCTTACCAATAGAATTGGTACCGGTGAATGATTGACTTTAAGCTCATTTGAAGCGTCAACCGTTACAGAGATAACACTATTTAAGCCCTCTGTCCGCAGCATCCCTATTCCTAAAAAGCAAAAGAACACAATGGCACATACCGTAAATGCCCGTAGGTTTTCACTTGCTTTGGTTTTAGCCGCCTTTATCCAGGGAGTAATCAGGTTGGTGGTAAAATAGATTAGGGAAAATACCGAGAGTGCCATCGCTGTCGCCTGGACGGTTGAATAACTCCCGGTTCTGAAGTTTCCGTAGGCAATTACAGAATCAATGACAGCAATAACAAAACCGCTAATGTTAAGGATATTCTTTAGACTGGCTTTCCGTAAGGGAACATAATGATCTTCCCTTTGTTTACATGCCTCAATTACAGCCAGCTCTTTTTCGTTGATATCCCTGCGAGCTTTCTCAACCTTTTTCCGTGCTGCAATTTCCATTTGTTGTATCCCTACAACTTGGGCGGCTACCAGGAGCTTTTCCCGGATTACATTAATCGCTGCCTGTACTTTGGGCGCTATAATGGTTTGCAACAATCTTATTTCGTACATCGCTTCTGTTAAAAGGCTGCTCTGCTGTGCATCATGTTTTGCCTGTACCTGGGCAATGGCTTCCAGTTCAAACTGAAGCATGTTTAATTCTGCGTCAATTTCTTTTGCTTGGAAATTGTACTGTGGGGTGATTTGTTCTTTCATAAAAAAGATTTAAAGGTGAGATTATTTTTTGCGTAAGTATATTGGTTGAGTAGGTCCATAATCATCTCTTGCTCATGTGCCTGGCTGGCTCCTAAAAGGATTGTCAATAGCTCGATGTTGTAGCTGAGGGAGTACTCCTTGTATGCATGGTACATCCTTGCGGGTCGCCCTATTGGGCAGTGAACAATTTCCTGTAGTTCTTTCGTGTACTGTTGGAGTTTTGCTGGGACATGGGGAGTGGTTGGCAATTGGCGATTTGCAGTAATGGCCTGAGTTGTGAGTAGTTTAGACTGTTCCATTTTATCACTGTTTTAAGGTTAATAAAAAAGGAACCAAAGAAAGTGGCTAAAAATTACATGCTGTTGCTAAAATCCATACATTTGCTAAAATTAGTCGGGTTGCCACGTTCTCTGGTTACCCATAATTTATAGGCTCCGTTGTTTACGCAATGGAGCTTTTTTCTTGTGTGAGAGGATGGCTTTTTATGGAAATGAATTTCATTTCAAATGTAACACATCAATTTAAGTTTTGTTATAGATATATGCTCATTTACAAAGAAATAGTTTTGACGAAAATTTTATAAATTTTTATTTTTTTGTAATCCACAGTATATTTAGAGTTTTAATAATGAATCAATCGAAGGATATACACTATAATGAATGGAGCAACCTTGCAAAACTAAGCGAGAAATTTATGCTTGCCATAGGGGCACTTAAGCAAAACTCAAGTAAGAATACTTCCACTAAAATTGCATCTAAAACGAAAGAGTATCTTGAAAAGATGCGTCAATGTAAGGTAAGATTTGATTCTTCCTATGTTACAAATTATTCAAAAATTTTTAAAATAAATCCAAAGGAAGAAAATCCTAGAAAAGAGGGGATTTTTTTAGATGCATTGGAATTCCTTGACTCTCGTATACTAACAGAGTGTGGCTTAAAGTGGGATGCTGATTCCCGGGAATATATTGAATCAAAAGACACAGAAAATTTAGCAAAGTATAAAGCATTAGTTGGTAACTATTATGGCTATACTTTGGATATTGAAGTACCAGGTACCAATTTAAAGGAAAATTTTTTTTATATACATAAGTTCAAGGTTCAGATTGTAGACAGAAGCAAAATAATATTGATTACTAAAACTGCTACATTCAAATCAACAGAAATCCGCATGCTTACTGATTCTAAATTATCTTTTAGAATTGTTAATGAAGATCATTCAAGAACAGTTTGGTTTGTTGTTTTGATTGAAAACAGAGGCCCAAATGATCTAAAAAGGAAATTAATTTTTAAATCGGGTTATTTAGATAGTGGTTCATCCAAAATTAAATCGGGACGAGCACTTCTTGAACGGGCAACTGATGAAGAATTTGACTCCTTCACACCAAAGAGTTTACACATCAATAACTTTCCCCAAGGAATTATCTCAGGTTATATAAAGTATTTGAAACATTCACAATCAATTATTGATTGAGTATTCACTTTATCGGATAGGAGGAAGTGTTATTCCTCCGTTATCGCAACACAACATAGTTATTTGCATTCCCTTGGAAGATTTTTTCCAGGCTGTCGCTTTGGGCATAATCTTCAAATTTGCTACCCGCAAAGGTGTAACTGACAATGTCCGGTTTTTTTTATCATGGGTTTCCAATAAAATTTCTCCCTTTTTCAAGGGGAAATGCGAATGCACAAGTTGAACACCGAACCTTCGGGTTTGATACTTATATTTTTCAAAAATGCCAAATACTTCCTCAAGCATTTTTTGTTCAGTATTACTCAACTGCAATGATGGTTTCATGAATTCATAATTTTAATTTTAGATAAACTTACTACTCTTATCCAAATTTTAAACCAGAAATCTCAGATTTAACCTCTAGTTATGTACCAACAAACAGAAAGACATAAGCCCAAATAAGGAAAATTATATACAAAGCTTTTATGCTTAGACTGAGAGGGAGTTATACAATTCTTTCAAATTGTCAGAATGGGTTGTGTGTTGCCTTCTGGTAGTAATTAATTTAAGTGGATAGTTGTCATTTGCTGATGGACTTTATAATTTAATGCATCTTTGAAACCAAGCTGTGGCAGTAAATACTGCCACAGCTTTCCAGGCTCTAACAATCAGAACGGCAGGTCATCCGCCGGTTCTACTTGTTTCACTTCTGCCTTTGCCATATCAGCTTTCATCTGCTGATGAATTTTGATTGAATCTACATGACAATTAAGTGAACCTTTGGCTTCTCCCTGCGTGTCTTTGTAAACATTAACGGTAAGCCTACCGGAAATCTCAATCAGATTACCTTTTTTAAGGAAGGCTGCAATACCGGTGCTCATCCAATAGGCACAGGTAACATAGGTAGTAACAGATACTCCCCTGTCGCTGTTCTTAGGTTTGTAATAATCATTAACAGCAATGCTAAAGTTTACAACCTTACGTTCATCTTTCAGTTGGGCTACAACTGCATCTTTGGTTAATCTTCCAATAAGTACCATAGTTTTTGATTTTATGTGTGAAAAATAATTTTATTGAAATAATGCAATCTGTCCGGTTTGCCTTTTGTTTTCATAGTTGGTATGGCTATGCTTTTTTATGAGGTAATAAACTGTTATATCCTCATTTTGTGTTATTGCCCATGCAGATTGGAGGGCTTTGGAACGGATACACTTTTTCTTCCTTTGAATTTCCCATGACAAATACATAAGTTTTGATAGTCGTGTTGAGTGCTTCATACAAAGTGTGGTTTTTAAAATGAATAATTCGGCACAAAATGAAAATTTGGCCAGCTTAGGCAACCAACTATGAAGCGTGGCAGGAAAGTCAAGGTTTTTGACACAAAAAATACTACCGAATATTAGTTATTCTGAGGTGGAGATTTTTTTGGCAAAACCGAAGGCAAGCGAAGTGTAACGGAACGAAGACCTTTACTGACGAATGTGGGAAGGATATAGCTTTGCCGAATGCTGGCCTAATATTATTTACTGTATTTAATAAAATCGCTTGTCAGTTCATCCGGAGTGATGGCACTTATTGCATCGTTTTTTATAAAAAAGTAATTAATTAGATAAACAATATTTTCCAAATTTGAAGGGATGCCAATTCGGTTAACCAATAAAAACATGACTACATTATTTCTATCCAACTTGAATAATTCCTTCAAAACGCCTTCCTCGGATTCAATTATATTCTGCAATTCTTTACTTAACTTAAAATCAGTAAATCTAATCCTAAGTTTAGTTCTAAGCATTGCACTAATATCACCAGACTTGTAATGTGAGTAAGATAACCTTTCAAACATTTGAATTGTACTCCATTCATGAGTTTCAAGTGATGCAAGTATTCCATTAAATGTCCTTGATAAATCAGGGTATAATAACCAATCATTTGAACATTTATACCTAAAATCATGCTCAACCTCATGCCAACCTTCTGAAAAAACAGTTCTTAGCTGCAATTCAAACACTGCATCTATTCTTGTGTCCAAAACTACTTCTCTAAACTCTGCCTGGTATTCATTAGGTAAAGAATAAATAATATTAATGCGTGTAGGTTTAAATTCTGTTGCTTTATTTTGATCAATCGTTTCTTCAATGAAACGAGATCTATACTTTTCTTTTATATAGTTTGTTACAATTGTTAAATCATCTACAAAATAAAGATTCACTCTTATTCCTATAATGTCCCGAAGAAATTTTATCTTCCCATCATACTTAATTTCGCCGGTATCTGTTAAAGAATTGATTTTACCATTAAGTGATTTTGCTTCCTTGCAGCGAAAAAAAATTCTAAAAAAAACTCCTGCCTTTGAAATTTCATCTTCAATTTCCGAAGCCACTGACCTCGCAATTCTTTCAATATTTCTCGGGTTATAAATCATTCGTTATTTCTAATATTTCCTTAATTTCTTGAATCTTGTTAGTTACAAAATAAACATGTATGCCTCTTACATCAAGAAACCCTTTTTCGGCTAAGCCCTGTATATTCCTATAAATCTCTCTTCGATTGCTTTTTTCAAAACAATTCGATAACTGAAGAACATGATGTCCTTTTGAATTTGAAATATTCCAAAGCTTACTGAGTATCTCTTTCTCGAAATTATTTACAACTGATGACGTTTCTGGTGCAACCTTAAATCCTTGTTCAATCAAGATTGAACAATTTTCTTGAGTACATTTTATTGCAATATTTTCATTCTTTCCATCAATATAAACATCATCATCTACAATGCAGTTATCAAACTTGCAGTTAATAAAGCTGACACCTTGAAGCAATTCTATTTGGAAGGAACAATTCTTAAAAAGGCAGTTTAAAAAAACTGATGACTTAATAGAGTAATCTTTGAAATGAATATTATAAAAAGGCATTTCATATATCGTCAATTCCAAGTAATCCCTTACCAACGTTTCTTTTAAGAAAATGTCAAAGGAAAAAACTGATTCATTGGTGAACTTAGCAAGGTTCACTTGAATTTTATTCCATAAAATCCCCTTTTTTCTTTGACCTTGTACACGATAAGATGTAACCGCTAATTCAATCATATAAGCCGAGTATTCCTTCTCGAGTTTTTCTTCCGATGCTGTTTCAATTATTTGGCCGATAAAAGTGCCTAAAACAAATTCATTAATAAATCCTATTTGACTCTGATTGCTGCCTTTTCTATCCAGTAGGGCATGGGTTGCTAAAGAATCTACTAAGGAGTCTACAGAATGCCTATCATCACTTGGATATAATGATTTTGTATAGTCGAGTAGTTTTTTATTTGTATCTAAAATAATTTCCTTAAAAAAACTTTTTTCTTCAGAAGTACAATCCAATTCCAATAACATTCTTACAACATTTCTAAACACTTCCATTTGCTTTTCAACTGTCATTCTAAGGTTTTGTCTTTCCTTTTCTCTTTCCAACATCCTATCAAAATATTGTTCAACAAGCCTATCTGGGCTTTCCATTAATTCTGAAAAGAGTTGAAAATCTAAGTTTTTTAGGAAAGAAAGAATTACAGGATTAGATAGATATTGTATCGGTACATTTTTTTCTTTTATTAGTAAATATTTATCACTTCCAAGCCAGTCTTTTAACTTAGGTTCTTTTAAAGCAATTCGGGTAACATCGAATTTATTATCCCACTTTTGAATCCATGTTTCAAAATCTTCTCCCGCAAAAATTGCTGTCTTTCTAGTCGTCAATACAATTTTACATTTGAACTCCAAAAGATTTCCTATTGTATCTAGCATTGTTTCTACCTCTTCGAAAGAATTATCAACAGGAGAATCTATATCTACTTTATCAAGTAATTCATCGAAGCCATCAATAATAATGGGGATCCTCCCGTTTTTAATTTCTTTTACTACAAGTGGGGAGCTTAGGGAAGGAAATTCATTATCAATTTCATCTAATAAGATGTAGCGAAATTTTTTAATTCCCCGATTTCTGGAAAGCTCGGTAAAAATAGGAGTTTGATAAGTTGAATTGTTAGTTAAGATATTAACTAATTCATATGCTGTACATGTTTTACCATAACCTGCTGCAGCTTCAATAATAATCAACTCTGCTCTTGAGCTATTGAATCTTTGGTCAATTATTGAAAAAATATTTGCATCAGCAGCTACATGATTATGAAGTTCAAATGGGCTTTCAATATATTCATATGGGCTTCCTAATAAATTCCTGGTTTGTTTTTTTTGAAAATTCTCATACTTTCTCTTTAACCTTTGAATAGAAGAATCAAATGAAAAAAAACTCTTGAATAATTCAATTTCAGCATCATTATTAGATATGATTTCTTTTACATTAACAGCGAACCCTAGTTTAGAATATTTATCTCTTACCGAATTTGCGGTTTTTTTTGTTGATTCATCTTGAGAGAGGAGAATTATATCAACTCCAAAATACCTGCTTTTGGTGTAAACAAAGTAGTACAGGTTTTCACTGCTTTTATTTACTTCAAAGCCATAAGAGGTATATAATTTTTCTAATAGAAAGGTGTCAATTTTGGTCTTATTCATAAAATTATTCCGCTATACTCCTAAAATATTTAGCCAGCAATCTTAATTGACAAATATACTGAAACTTTGTTTTATATGATAATGATTAATTTTTTTTCATTAATCGTTTAGCTGGAAAAAGAATCTTCTGCCAAAAGAAGCCCAGCCGTGTTGAAAGCTTTCAACACTGTAGCCCTGAGCGAGCCAGCAAAGACACAGGAATGAGGTACGATTGGATGTGGCTGCGAGTGCCACTGGATGGCGTGTTCAGGACAATGACTGTAAGGAATGTGAACACACAGTGCCGGGGCTGCCATCAGGCATACCGGAGGTATAAGGGCAGGCTTGTGCAGGCAGCCTCAAACGCAGCCAGTGGCCGCCGGCTCGCAAAATTATTGGAAACGGGTGGATGAAAAGAGACTATGCCGACACTGCCATACGTAGCGGGGCATGGCGAAGTGTATAGATAGCATTGTATAAAGTACGTGCAATAGCTGTGGGTTGATATTGTGGCATGAATAGAACTATTGCCGTGATGAAATACAACAGCCTGGCAACATACTGCCATGCCAGAGCGAAGTATGGGTAAGAGAGTGAAGGTATAGTTGCTTTTCAGACACAGGAGTTTCCCGAACAAACAACTATAGAGCTACAAAGACTATGACGAACTTGCAAAGCAATCCGAAGGACAAAAGAAGTATTGCGATTCCATCAAAGAGTATTAGAGAGGAAATCGCAATTGTTCTTTTGGTTTGGCAGATGTCTTTGTCGAAATAGTTGTTTGGGAGACCTTTATCTGCCATAGGGTCTATCACATGCCATCTTCCAATCTGGTTATCATACATCCTTGCACCATAGTCTAACCATTCTAATCCTGAACCATCGCTGAACTCTTGGCGTTGTTCTTCTTTGCCGTTAAACTTATCCTTATTTGCAACCATCCCTGCTGCCTTTGAACTTATCCCTTGCATGACCAAGCCGAACGGATAATAATGCGTTTCCTCCAATATCTGCCCTCTAATATGCGTTACCTGTAAATTGTCAAAGAACACATCAATGTTTGGTGTTTCGTTACTTACGTAAATATACAAAAATCCGTTTTTACTAACAGGCATATTATTAAACACATGCTGTTTTGTGTTATTGTTAGGAAAACTTCCGTTATTGAAATAACTTTCTTCGGGTACCTGCTCAAAGCCGCTGCTACTGTTAACGAGGTTAAACTGTTCATCAAACAAAATCCAGTTAAGATAAGCACGGGGACGGGTGTTGCTGCTGCCACCGGCCTGGTTGGTAATAAAGGTATTAACACCGGGGGAGAGTACATTGCTGCTGTTTAGCTCTAAGGCTGTTGCTTTATTGCCGGCCACAGCGCCTATGGCATTGTTTAAGGCAGCTAATAACTCGGTTATTATATCTGATGAGAGATCTGATTTATTGGGGATATGCTAATTTCTTAAACTCAATTTTAGAAAAATCGTCTTTGGTTATAAAAGGTTTTAAGGCTGATTCCCAGAATTCTCTGTCTACTTGAAAAAAATTGTCGACAATAAAAATATCCCCATTATACCCATACCGTTGCTGCCCAGATTCAGAAAATCTACAACTATATAATTCTGCAATTATAGGAGTTGCATAAATCTTAACTATGACTTTGTTTCCCACAGTCCATGTTTTTTTTATTGTTTGTAGCAATTTTTTACTTTTATTAATACACTGCGAAAGTGAATCTTTATTAATTATCCAAAGTGAATCAAAGTTGTAATCTCCCTTTTTAACAGATAGTATTTTAGGATTTACATCCTGCCCATTTTTGCAATTGTTTAACTGACTAACAGAAAAGCCGGAGAGAAATAAAGGATATGCCTTATTATCGAAATTTTTTATGGAATCTATTGGAATTACCCAAAAATATTTTTGTATGCCGTGCAACGACTTTTGATATTTTTCCTCATAAGTTAGTACTATATATTTATTTTTCTTTGGCTCTTGTGCTATTATATTTTTTGAAGTTATACTAGTAGTAAGTAGTACTGTTAGTATATATATGTGGTTAAAAAATAAGGACATAATTATTTATTTTTTATAAATGCTTTTACTAATGACTTTATCTACTTCCTCTGCTGTTATTTTCCCGGGAGGGCGACCTAAAAGGCCTCCTTGATTATAACCATTATCCGGCACTTCAAGTGTATGTAAAACTTCGTGAGGAATAACTCCTGGACCTAAATTTGCCCTAATAATACCATAAGCTCCTGCTTCTCCCTGGTTTTCGAATCCAATTGGACTTTCATTTGTAATAACTGCTGCACCAACGGGTCTATCCATCATAATAGGATTCCCCTCTTTATCTCCCATTTCAGCCTTACCCATGATAGCATATTCGCTAGAAATTCTCTGATACTCCAAATCTCGACCTTTATCCGATTTAATATTTTCTGTTTTATCTACAACGCCTACTACATTAAATTTAAACTCAACCTTAACACCGTCAGAATTTTTTACACCATTAGCCCCGTTAAAGTATGAATTAAGCTCTTTTTTAATTCTTGAAATCTTATTCTCATTTCTTTTTTCTATTTTCTTATTTTTTTTGTCTGAATTTTCAGAATTACTACTTCTAGATAGAACTACTACATTTTTTTCAATATTAATCTTGGATAGCTTTCCATTATCATCAAATTCATCATAACGAACTCCTTCCAATCCCTCCAACTCAACATGTGTTGTTACTTTATTTTCACTAAAAGCATAAGTACTGTTGTGAACATATTTATCGGCCAGGGGATCAATTTGCCAGAAGCGGCCTGTTTGCCTGTCTTCATTACGGTATTTAAAACTGTACACATCTACTCCTAAATCATCATCAAACCTCTGCCCCTGAAAAGTTTTTTCTTTATTCTCCAAAGCCCCTGCTGCTTTGCTGCTTATACCGGATTGGATTAGGCCATACTGATAAAAATTATTCGTTTCGAGTATTGCTCCCCGTAAGTGGGTAACTTGGAGGTTGTCAAAGAACACATCAATGTTTGGTGTTTCGTTACTTACGTAAATATACAAAAATCCGTTTTTACTAACAGACATATTATTAAACACATGCAGTTTTGTGTTATTGTTAGGAAAACTTCCGTTATTAAAATAACTTTCTTCGGGTACCTGCTCAAAGCCGCTGCTACTGTTAACGAGGTTAAACTGTTCATCAAACAAAATCCAGTTAAGATAAGCACGGGGCCGGGTGCTGCTGCTGCCACCGGCCTGGTTAGTAATAAAGGTGTTAACACCCAGGGAGAGTACATTGCTGCTGTTTAGCTCTAAGGCAGTGGCTTTATTGCCGGCCACAGCGCCTATGGCATTGTTTAAGGCAGCTAATAACTCGGTTATTATACCTGTTGGCGGCGGCACTGTTTGTCCTTTGGTCATTTTGTACCAACTGTTTACCTGCACATTAAACCTGTCGCCGGCCATTACTTTTAAAGCAATGGAAGGGCCTATCTTGTAGCCGCCCCATATAGTGCCGGTTACTTTGGCTACTCTTTCGTTGCCGGTGGGGCTATCGGGTGGATAGTCTGAAGGAGTGCTTACTCTTGTTTCGGGCAGGTTGCCGTAAAATGTTTCTTCGGTGGCGGCGGTGGCTTCTTCCATTGTGGCGGCAGGGTACATATTGGTTTGCTGCTCATCGGTTAACACCATGCGTATATTGCCAAGATGGTCTTTTATATAGTAATCGTAAGCAAATGAAGTTATATTGTTACTGCCATCTCTTACCGGCCTTACTCTACCTTCTTCGTGCCCGGTAAACTGTAGCTCGTCGTTTTCATACACTGCGCCGCCAAGGTACAGCGTGGTGGTGGTGGCAGAGGGGGTTACGGTATTATCTACAGTTACTTTTTTTAGCTTATTTCCTGCCGCATCGTAAGTGTAGGTAATATCGCCCTTACCCGTTACCGTAATTTGCCCGGGCAGGTTTAAATGATTATAGCTAATGCTGCTGATATTTTTATTTTTATCGAGGATGAGGTTGCCGTTTACATCGTAACTGTAATCATCATCAGCGTTGGAGCCGTCTTTAAAGTCGCCCAGTTTGGTATCGGGGTCGTTATTGCTGTCGGTTACTTTAAGCAGCTTATTGGTTAAGCCGGTGCTTCCGTAATTATAGCTAAGGTTGTCTATCTGGCTGCTGCCGCTTAGCTTTAAGCCCCATTGCTGCATTTGTTTAATATTGCCGTTTTCGTCGTAAGCAGATGCGGCAGAAGATCCGTCGCCCATTTTTATGCTGTAATCAACAATACTGTTGTTCCAGCTGTTATCTTCATTCTTTTGTATAAAACCAGCTTTCATCAGGCGGTTTAGCTTATCGTACCCAAAATTGTATTGGCGGTAAACGCCATCGCCCCTGCTTTTCCAGATGACGCCGGCAATATTGCCGTTGTACTGGGGGCTGGTATAGCCGGTACCGCTTACAACCGAGCCGGTTTTATCATAAGCCAGCTCCATACCAAAGTATTTGGCAGGGCTGGTTCCGTTTAAATAATCTTTATTCAGGCTGGTTAGCCAGCCACGTATATTATAATTGTAGTTTAGCTGCTCAAGCCCGGCATTGCTGTTAAACCCGGGCGCCAGGGTTTTTGTAACCAGTTGCCCCAGCTTATCGTATTCGTTTTTAACAATGGTTTTTTCTACCGGGCTGGCTGGTACGGTATTGCCGCCAACAGTTTGTGTAATCTTCTTTTTAATTTCTTGCAGCCTTCCCAAATCATCATAATTCATTTTGGTTACAAGCTTAATGCTTTGTGTGGTACCGCCTGCTTTTTCGGTTTGCAGCACACTCATCAGCGGCTGCCCGGTAAAATTGTATTGGGTGGTGGTAATGTCTGTGCCGGTGGTAATATTCTGTGCCTTACTTTGTATGGCTCTGCCACGGTCATCGTAAAAAATACTGCTTACTAATTTTTGCCCGGCACTGCTGTTTAATATATAAGTGATGGAACCCGTTAGCAGGTTCTTTGTTTTGTTGCTGGGGGTAAGGGGTTGGGCATATAAGGGGGCGCCTGCTGTATAAAATAGCGAATTGTTATCGGTGTTCATACTGGTAAAGCCAGTATAGTTGTTTGTTGTCCAGTTGTAATTATCGTAAAAGCTGATGCTGAGCAAGGCCGGATTGCTTATAGCCGGAAAACTGGCAGTGCTGGTATAGCCATTGGCGCTGCCGTCGGTGGTTTCAAAACGTCCTGCGGTAATCATCAATCCATCTACAAAGGTTTGCATGGATGGCTGCCCAGTATGGATGGCATCGGTATAAAAACCGGTCATAACAGGGCGGTTAAGATAATCATATTTTGTAAACAGCCATTTATTGCTGCTACGCATATTGCCATCCTGCGTTAGAGCCAACCTGTCCCATTTATCGTAAATCATATACACTTCGGCGGCGCCGGGCACTTTTTTAATCCTCATACGGTTTTTGGTATCATATTCATAACGAAAACAAAGCTCATCCATTATGGTATTATTTAGCTGCCACCCGTTTCCTGTTAATTCTTTTACGCCTTTTGGCTGTATCACCAGACGCAGGTTATTGTAATCATCATACACATAATAAGTGCATAGCCAGCCGCTATAACTATTGCCGGGGGTGGCATCTGCCTGCACTTTTTTTAAGATTAGTTTTCCGTCTTTGTCCTTATATTCAACCACCTGGCTGCCCTGCTCATCGGTAGTAACCGTTTTTATAAGTTGTGCAATGCCATAAAAATTATTACCGTTAATGGTTGCTAAGCTGTAGCTGCCGGGGCTGTTAACCGTCCATATTTTAACATCATCGGCGGTAGTATTGTTCAGGTAATTTATAGCTACTCCACGGCTGCTTCCATACCAACTGGCTCCCGGTGCATAGCTAACTGTGGGCCGGTTTAGCGGGCTGGCTTCCATATTGGTAAAGCTGTAAAAATAGTTTTCGCCCTGCCCGGTTAACTGGCTGTTATAAAAACTGCTTTGTTCGCTAACGGGGCTGGTTTTAATGTTCCCGTTACCGGTAGCTGCTGCATAAGGCAGGTATTTTTTCACTTCTCTTCCTAACTCATCATATTCAAAATAAGTTACCATATCTGTTTTGCTGCCGGCGCTGTTCATAAACGAGCCTTCTTTTATTACTGTTTGCAAGGGCCTGCCTAAGCCATCTATATAGGCAGTGGTTTGCATCACTTCGGTTACAGGCCTTGTATTCATCGTTGATGCATCGGTTATAGGTATCCTAGCTTCCCAGCTGCGTACATAATTTACAGGTGCTTGTGTCCATGCCGCTTTTGATAAAAGTATCGCTACTACTATTATGTATTTTTTTATCAAAGTATTGGGGTTATTATCATTCGAGTATTTGGGTCTTACAGGCATAGTATAGTAATTTTTTTCATTAATTCTGTTGAACAGCATTTAAAATAATTGAACTTAACGGACTTATGCTGCTGTCGAACCTGCCAATAATATTTCCATTTCGGTCAATTAAAAATTTTTGAAAATCTTTTTCTGTCTTTGCATTCATCACATCATTCTGCTGCTTATTTGCAAACCATTTATAAATAGCATTGGCGCTGTCGCCAGTAAGCCAGCTTTTTGCAGCTATCGGAAATGTGATGCCGTAAGTTGCCTGCATAAAATTTTTAATTTCTGCATTAGTACCGGGTTCATTGCCAAAACTATTGCTGGGGAAGGCAATAATAACAAGACTGTCGTGCTGTTGCTGATAAAGCTGCTGTAGTTCTGTAAGCTGCTGGTTTGCCTGTGCATTGCCTGTAGCCGTATTTACTACCAGAATTTTTTTATTTATGTATTGGTTAAAACGGATAGAGCCGCCATTTATATCGGCTACACTAAGCGAATAAATACTTACGATGGTTGCGGAAAAAACAAGAATAATTAAAGCAAATAATTTAAACATGGTATATTATTTTAGTCAATTACAGGCATACAGTTAGTTGGTGAACATTCAGTATAAGTGCTGCTATAAGAACCATCGCTCCACCGGTATCTGAAAGTGCATAGCCAGCCATTTGTACAACAGCCCGGCGGCGGATTAAGATGAGGACACAATACTGATGATAAATATATTTTAACCCCTGTTTCGCAGATGCAGTTGATTATTTTTTTATCTGCGCCGCTACAGCTTATTGTTTCGGTTATTTGCGTACTTGTTGTGTTATCGCTCCATTTGTAATGATACGTTACGGTATAAGAGCCTCCCCCGTTATCCTGTACATTATCGCAAATCTTCTGCCCTGTTTCACAGGTGCAATTAATCATTTTTTTATCTATCCCTGAGCAGGTAAGGGTTTCTGAATATGTTTCCGGCAGGCTGGTAGTACCATCGCCCCACTGGTAATAGTAAATAACTGTATAGGTACCATTTCCATTTAGGGTTGTGCTTTGGCATACTTTTGTTCCAAGCTGGCACTGGCAATTAACTACTTTATACCCTACACCACTACAGGTAGCGGTTACCGTATTAATACATACAGCATTTTTATTTGCATATTCCTGCCCGTCTGTATCTGCTGCGGCCTGGTTGTCTGCATCCTGTTGAGAAATAAGAGAATAATATTTTCCAGCACGAACAAGATAACTAACCGGATTGGCTACATAGCCCTGTTCGCAGGTTTGGCAGGAATAAACCTTGGTGAGTTGGTTGTTAAAAAATACATGCAGTGTGGCCCCTGCATCGGGAATGGCATACACATAATTATTCTTTTTAACTACATTATTATCCTGATCCAGGATTGTTAGTAGTTGATTAAAAGAATCATAAGTGTAAGTGTTGGTTTTATTATTAGGGTCGGTAATACTGGTAACACCGGCCATTGGCTTATATGTATAGCTGGTAATCCTGGCTTCAGGTAAATTTGTTCTTATTTTGTTAAGTTCATTACGCAGCGTAGCGCCATCCATGCTTTGAAGGGCTGTAACCGTGCCGCCGGTCAATTGCGCCACAGCATTGGTATATGTAGTGCCAACAATACTTGCCACAGGATAACGGTAGTTATAGCCCCATATAATTGCCGATACTATCCCTGCTTTATTGGTAAATTGTAAAATATTTCCACCGCCATCATAAGCATCTATTGTGCCTTCTGTTTCCAAAGTACTTCCTTTAACAGCTTTTTGAACAGAAACGGGTACAAAGTTATTGTTTCCGGCATTGCCGTAATTAACCCGTTCCTCGGAGAGAGGGGTATTAGGTGATGGAGAATTAATGATTTCTGTTGTGGACTGTATAACAGGAGTAATAATATTTTTACTAACCATATCAGTATATACTTGTTGCCCGGAGATATCACCGGGGTACTGCATAGTAGTGCTTACAAGCTGGCCTTTGCTGTTTGTTGTTTCGGTTCTTGTTTGTTGAAAATGCTGTTCATTATCAAAATAATAACTGATAGTGGATGCAAGAGGGTTCTGACCGTTTTCATCATAAGTAGTTTCGGTTTTATAATTCAGATGTGCCCACCAGGATTCAATATTATACCTGGTTACATCAAATGCATCTACTATCTGGGGTGTTAATGTGCTGGAATTATTACCACACGGCAAGCCTGGTACGGGTTCGGCAATTTCGTATTTTTTATTAACGGTATAGCCATACATACTTTTGTTCGCCCTCTCTTCCAGTATATAATTATAAACAGCCTTTTTTACTGGAAAGATTATACCACCGGCCGATTTTTTGTAAATAGTTTCTTCTCTTAATTTTCCATTTAATGGAGAACTGGAGTTGTTAAGTGGCGCACCCATAATTTCTTTTCCATGCCACACATATCCTCTTGAGTTGCTGTTAGCATAAAACTTATTTTGAACAGCGCCACCTTCAAAATTATCACCAATACTTTCCACAACATAACCATAACTTACGGGAGCCGAGCCATAATTGAACAGGTTCTCCAGGGAGTTGGAATACATTGCTGTAAGATGACAATACACGTTAACAGGAGAACTATTACCTCCACCAACAGACATATTACATGTAACGGCATTTTCATAGTCCCTGGCGTACACAGGTTTCTGTACACTATATAACGATGAAATATTCAGTTGATCCATACTGCCGTAATAATATCTTTTTATAGTTGGGTTTCCCCCTGGGATACCGGTCATTATACGTTTTACACGCAGGCCACCTACTACTGCGTTGAGATTTGCTGATGTTTGTGTTTTGGGGTAGTGTTTTATTTTAACTGATAAAGTCTGGCTTTGCCCTTTTGCCGAATAAGTTACAGTATAGGTGCCCGCAGGCAGGTTCCAACTTGGGTTAATAAATCTTATATAGGGTGTTGTGTTTGCTGCAAATGCTTCGCTCCACGAAAAGTTTGAGCCGTTATTTATTGTAACTGTGCCTTTTTGGTGTAATGGGTCATAAGCATTGGGATCTAATGTACTGCTGGTTATATCTAATTCAACAACCTGCGGTTCGTCAATAGTAAATGTTGTGGTTTTAACAACTTCATCCCAATACCCGGAGCCAGTTACGTTGCAGTCAAATTCATGATAAGTTTTATATTGTGGCATACTTAGCATTTCCTGGTTAGCTTCAAATTCAATCATATCTAAACCACCTGTGGGATAAACAACTTTTATTAACATTCCTTTTTTGGCATAGGAAGGGTCCGGCTCACGGTTAGCAGTAGCCGCCGGAAAACGTTGCTGTAAATAAAATTCAGTTGGTTTTGGAATAAATACAGAATTTACTTTTCCGTTAAAATATCCCCAATGATCCTGGGCAAATGATAGCCTGTTGGGTCTTGCGCCAGGGTCGTCATAAATAAATTTATGCGTTCTGCTAAATGCATAATCGGGGGAGTTTTCTTTTAGTTCAATCAGGTAAGGTGTATAATTATATCCAAATGAATAAATAGCAGAATTGGCATATTGCATATCGCATAACTGTTGATTATAAGTAAAATTAAAAATACCCGATACTTGATTATTTACATATTTGGTTACAGAGGACAATAGTTTATCCTCGCAATCCAAGCGGTTGCCGGCATACTCAAAATTAACCGAATCATCGGCGCTTGAAATAGATTTTAATAATACGCCCTGTGTGGTAAGACGATTGATACAAGTTGTAGATCCCGGGGCTGAAGTGCATTCCTGCATGGGGCATGAAATACCTGCTCCCAGTGGTACATCTCTGTAATCTGGTATAAACCACGACCAATGCCTGGTTTCACTTACTCCTGTTTCATAGGTGTATGTTAAGGGTGTATAAGATAAATTTATTACTTCTCCGTTAGGGCGTTCAATTTTAGTTAAATACCATGATGTAGGTATTGCAGTAAGATAATTTTTTCCGCAAGTGCTATTCGTTTTTGTTTTTTCAGTAGCGCCGGCTCCTCCAAAATAGTATATTGTTCCATCTGTATTGGTTATCTTAAAATTCCATTCAGTACCAAAAAATGATTTTTCAATTTTTAATTTTTCAGCAGGAATTAATACCGGATCCATATTCTCATCTAACACAAAACTACCTGTAATGCCATTCATATTATAATTGAATAAATCAGGTTCGGAATCATATCCACTGTACAGGCCCGAAGTAGCAATGTGCTCCATAAAAGCATAAGTTCCGCAATTTTGCCCGGCAGCGGCAAAAACCGGAGTAAGCCTTGTTGTATATTCATCGGCATTGCCTCTTACTGTTCTTGTTACAACGCCTCCTGCGTTTAATGACCATCCCATACCCACTCTCGATGCAATTTCATCAACTTTTATTCCGTTTGAGCTATAACCAATTGATATACCTAAAGAAATTTTCTTCCCCTTAACTTCAAATAAAGGAATATTGATTGACGGGCTACCTGTATTTTTATTCAGCGCAAAATCAGCATGTTTAATAATAGCTGATGCATTTGGAGCCGGTGGCAGAAAATCCACCATCTTTTGAAAATTATTAGAATTAGAGTTTTGAGATGTAGCATAAAAAGAAAATAGTAAAAGGAATCCAATAAATATAAATCTTTTCATTCTGTTATATATTTTAACTATCATTAGGTTTTATTTTCACTTAAAATTATACCCGGTTCGCAATAACACCGGTTGGCTAACAGGATTATGCTGCCTGTACATTAAATCATACAAAAGCCGGATACTTGTAGCATTAAAAAATTTTGTTTTTATGTTTATTTTTTTTGTGATACCAATTAATCCCGATTGCTGCCAGCTATTGTAATTCTTTAATTGTGTAATATTTTTAAACTGTGCATTATAATTCATTTCGAAACCTCCACTTACAAAAAATTGTTTTTTTAGTTTCCAGTCAATAAAACTTCTGATGCCAATACCCTGGTGGGTAATGCTTATTTTCTGAATATTACCTAATCCCATCTTATAACCGGCGCCTATACCAATAACCGATTTGTCGTTTAGTTTATAACCAACCTCCATTGCAATATCGGCAGTGGCAGGCAGCAGGCTATTGTTCTTGGTAAACTGTATGTTGCTACCATATTGCAGTCTTTGCAAAAAAGTTTTCGATTTTTGTGTATTGGGCTTAAACCCTGGGATATTGGCATCACTGCTACCGCCACCAGCATTTATTATTTTATCTTTCAACTGATTTAATTCAGCCTGCCCCTGTTGAATACGACGTTTTAATATATCGCCTGCATTTGGACCGCTGGCAGCAATTCTGTTCTGTATAAGAGACTGCACATCAATACGGGTTTGCAGCCCTGCAAGGCTTTGAGAATTTATACTACCGTCTCCGGGCATACGAAACAAAGCTGCCAGCATACTATTTTTCTGTATAAAACTTTTAAAGGCAGGTATCTTGTTTAATATTTTGCCGGCCAATTGTTCGGCTTTCTTTTTATCAGAAAATAATTCTTTATAATTACGGAGTGTTTCTATATAATAATAGGCTTCTTTATCAATCTTTGTCAGGTATTTGCTTTTACCAATGTATTTTATTGCTTCATTAACGAGTTGCTTTTTTCTTTCTTTTATAAATGCTTCTACTGCTTCGGTATTGGTTATATCCTGTTCAAGCTTATCAAGTTTTTTCTTTGCAGTGGTTATTGGCTGAATCAGGTTTTTATTCAGTTTGTCTTTTTGATCTTCCAGATATTTTATACTGGTGGTTAATTTGTCCCGGTATTCGTTGTACTTTGTTTTGTATTCATCGGCAATGGCTTTGCCCTCTTGTAGTTTTTTTAATAAAGTATTAAATGTGATTTGCCCAGGACCAAATAGTTTTGCGGCTGTTTCGGGGCTTAATTTTTCCAGTATGGCCCTTATCTTATTTTCCCAGATACTGAGTTTGGCTAATGTTTTTTGTGTTTTTCCTGTGATACGGGTACTGTATTTGTCTATCTTATTTTCAACGGATGTAAGATACTTTACAGGAATTTTTTGAAGTGATGCTATTGTTTGAAATATACTATCGGCCTGTGCCATGCAATATTGTGCAGTACAAACTGCAAACATGGTTATGATGAACCGTGTATATTTCATAAGCATTAGTTTTATTTATACCAATATTATCGCTATAGCCATACATGACTATACTCACAATTCGAGCCTCCCTTTATTTCTGATACTTGAACGGTTATGATTTAACCTAAAAGATAAAAATGTAAAACAAAGAAAATATTTTTACATTTTAATAAAGATGAATAAACTTACAATGTAAAATTTATAAATACAAATTATTTAAAGATTTTTTTAATTATTATTTTAACGAGTATTTTATTATGATGATTAAAATTTTCGTATAAAAACAAAAGAGGCTGCACCATATATTGTTTTTGATATAGCTTCGCTTTGTTTTAATCTTTTCATTTCTTCATCACTTCCGCTATTGTTTTTCCAATATCCGCAGGGATTGCAACCGAATGAATACGGGATTGGTTAAACATATACCTTTACTTAAAATTTTACATGAATATTTATTACCAACTTCTCACCTGTATTTAAAATGCCCGTATAGCTCGAACATAAAATATGTATGTTTTATCCCATTCAATAGTGCTACCACCACCAAAATCTACAGACCAGGCATTCGCAACATAATTGCTGCTCGCAGTTGAGCTCCAGTAATAATAACTCTGGAAGTTTCCTATGATATATTTCTGCTGAGACAAGAGATTCAATTCATCAATGGAAGGCAAGTACCAATCGTTATATCCGCCTCCCGTGTATGCCCGGCATACTGCTGCTGCATGTCCTGCGTTTCCAATAACTGCAATAATTGCATTAGTGTTTGCCATTCCATTGTTCAAACTATATGCATTAATATTGCTATAGGGGTTAGATGTAAAGTTCCATTTTGATCCGCCGCTTTGATCATAAATAGCAGCAATCAATCCATGATCATTCGTTTGATTGAGATAGAATATTTTGCCACCGCCAAGACCTTCTCCAATGGTATAAATAGTCCGAAGTGTATATTCCTCGCCATAGCCAGTACCCACGTTATTGGTTGCATATGCACGGAGATAGTAGGTAGTATGGACGGTGAGCGTATTAACATAACTGGTGAAACTTCCTAATCCCCCAGAGCCATACGGAAGCACATTATTGGCAATTGTCGGATTTGGAGAGGTACTCCAACACACACCTTTTGCCGTTACAGTTGCATTGCCAGATGCAGTAACCTCTCCTCCGGTATAAACAGAATAACTCTTGATATTATAAGGTACAATGGTGGTAACGGTTGGGATACTCAATTGCTGTGGCGTAATGACAAGTACTGAATTTCCATAGGCGGTTCCTACACTGTTTGTTGCGTAAGCTTTAACTGAATATGCGGTATTCGGATTTAACCCGGTAACTGAACTGGTGTAGGTTCCCGTACCTGATCCATCAACGGTATGTGGACCAGCCGTTGAAGGTACAGCAACTTGGTTCCAACACACGCCTCGTGCAGTAACAGGGCTGCTCCCTTCGGAGCTAACGTTCCCTCCGCTTTCTGCTGTCGTTGCAGTGATATTGGTTGCGGCTGTAGTTGATACTGTTGGCAACTCTGGATTATTTGGAGATGGAGTACCTCCATCATTTTTTGAGCAACTGGTGCAGAAAACTGCAAAGAATAATGAAGTCAGGGCAAATGCCAACGCATAGTTCTGTTTCATAAAAATATGTTTATAATATAAGATTAATAGAAAATGTCCTTTTGAATCGCTTTTACTGCGTATCACTTTTCTCAAAGGATGTGGTTTGTATTTCAAATATATAAATTGTTGGTAGAACTACCAACAATATTTTTTCAAATTTCCTTGACCTTGTGTTGCAGATATTACATCATGACGGAAAGGGATAAAAAAAGGCTCAAGAAATTTGGCACTCACCTCAGAAAACTAAGAAAGAAGAAAGGGTTGAGTATAAGAGAATTATCCTCTCGATGTGATGTTGATTATGGAAAAATCAGCAAGCTGGAAAACAATAAAGCAAACTTAACCGTTACAACACTTATTGAGCTGGCTGAAGGTCTGGATTTGCATCCAAAAACATTACTCGATATTGATTTTGAATAGTACACTTAATTAAACAATCCCGGTTCAGTATTTTCTAACATTGCTTCTTTATTTCTCGTTTGAATCTCTTGCTCTACAGCCCACTTTGGTTTGCTGAATTGTTCTCTTGATCTAGCTAAAATCAAATCCCGATACGAATACCCGGAATTTGGTATAGCAATAGTGATTGCACTGAAGGGTTTTGAGGTAGCGCCATCAATCATGAGTTTTAAATACATCGAATAGAGGGGTAGGTTGACCAAATCTTCTTCTGAAAACACAGGATAGACTTCTTGCACTAAGTGTTTGGCATCTTCAGCGCCCACCCGAAACATGATTATTGTACCAACATTGCCAAATATGGCAAAACGTATCTTTTCATGAATTTGTTCGATGTACTGGTGTGTCAGAAAAAGTGAGAGTTTGTATTTTCGGGCTTCAGCTAAAATATCCGCAAATGATAATGATATGAATGAATGCATTTCATCAACATAGAGATAAAAAGGCTGGCGCTCCACTTCTTTTATTGATGCCCTATGCAGTGCTGCCAACTGTATCGCATTTACTATCATACTACCAAGGATTGTTGTCGCATCTTCCCCTAACTTCCCTTTTGCCAGGTTACAAATCAATATCTTTTTTGTGTCCATTACATCTTGAATTTTAAAACTCCCGGTTCTTTGCCCTATGACATTTCGCAGTTGAGTAATTGCTATAAATAATCCTGTTTTATTCAATATCGGGCTGATTGCTTCTGATTTTAATTGCGGTGAGTATTTATCAAATTCATTGTACCAGAATGAAGTCAAGTATTGATCGGTGCAGTATGATAAGACCTTTTTTCGGAAAGCGTAATTAGTGAGCAGTGGTTGGATATCCAAAAGTGTAGCTTCAGGGTATGAAAAGAGTGATAACAATGTATATCGCAAAATATATTCAAGACGTGGGCCCCAGGAATCAATCCATATCTTTTTAAAAGTCGCTATTAATCCAGCTACCACAAGATGCTGTTGGTTTTTCGGAATATCCTCTAATGGGTTAAATGCAATTACATCTGTTTCATCTGCTGGATCAAAGTATATAACATCAGGAACTCGCTCTTTAGGGATATAATCAAGTGTTTTCTTGGCTATATCTCCATGTGGATCTATCAAGCATATTCCATTACACCTCTGTACATCAGAAATTACCATGTTCAGTAGCAGAGTACTTTTTCCTGTCCCTGTTTTTCCAATGACATAGATATGGTTGAGCCGGTCTTCATCTTTAATGCCAAAAGGATTTCTTTCATTCCGGAAGTTGGTAACGCCAATGGGGGTGATTTCTGACATGCAGTGATTTTATAAGATGTGGCTTGGAGTATAAGGGAGGGTAATGTGTTATCTAAGCAAGATTGTTCAAGATTGCCATTCGCATGTATAGGTGTGTGATACACTGAATTGATGCCAACCCATTTCAAAGATTTTCTAAAGGAAAAAAGCGCTTGGTATAAATCAGTGAAATCTATCCACTGCCCGATTCTTGATGAAATGGTCATTTTTAATTCCAAGGGGTTTTATCATCTCCGATATGACAGTCACGGCAAGCAACGATCCATTAAGGAGCAAAAATATAAGATTGGACTCCTGCCTCTCGTAATACCGGTTCTTAAATGTGCAACCAGTATTCATGAATACAAAAAAGAAGAATATTCTAAGCCTCTAGGAAAGTATTATGAAATCTGGGAGCTACGGGCGTTAGTAGGGAAAAAATTTCCCAACATAATTTCAGTGGTTCTTAGACGAATTGGCAACGGCAATATCACCTTTCTAAGCGTATGGAAAAATTAAACAAACAAAAAATCCCTCTTTTCAGAGGGGTTCTTTGTGGTACTCGCTTGCGGCGTATGGAATTCCTTTAGCCGAATAAACCTTGCGGTTCACGAGTACATGCTAATTCTATACCGGCGCCAAACATTTGTCAAACAGCCATTTGAAGGATTACTTTTCTAGCTTCTTAAGAAATTAGCCGGTCTGAATCCATTAATCCCGGATTTCTTTTTCTCATTTCTAAAATTAATAATACCCAGTGAAGTGATTTCTGACATTCCTTGGTTCAAGAAACTTTTAGAGAGTTTGTAAGGAGGGGTAATATGTATGGCTTTCAAATTACTGTGACTTATTAAAAGAATCCTTCTTTGTAATACTTAAGTCACTATATGAGAAAAACCCTTCACCAGCTATTCGATCAATTTCTCTATGAGGCTGAATTCGTAAAGAAAGTAAGACCCAGAACCCTGAAGGGATATAAAGATACTTTCAAGCTATTTTCAAACATACTACCTGGAGTTTCAATAGAAACCTTACACAGTAAATCTATTATTGATTTTTTTAGGATTCTGCAGGAACGGAAAAGACTTGTCGGGAAAGGAATATACAAGGAGGGCATCAAAAAGACCACTGTTGCTACGTATTGGGGTAAATTAAATGCCTTTTTCCAATGGCTGCATTTTCGGCAACATATTCCCGTTAATCCATTTACCGAACTACCATACCCATCACACTCGTATGTTAATCAGAAATTCTTGAAAAAAGAAGAAATTGAAAGAATTATTACAGCTATTCATACTCATCACGACAATAACTTGCTTCTTTTAAAAAGGAATTTAGTACTGTTCTACACGCTTCTGTTTTGTGGTTTACGGAAAGAGGAGCTACTGTTGTTACAGGTTCGGGATATTGATTTTGAGAGAAAGATCATCACAATTCGAGCAGACACTTCTAAATCAGGGAGGTCGAGAACCCTACCCCTACACACCACATTACACATGTATTTGAAAGACTATCTTGCTGCAAGAAAAAGTTATACAACCCCCTATTTGATTGTATCCAGCGCCAGAGATCATCAACTTAGCGAGTATGGTCTTAATCACTGGGTAGAAAAGATGAAAGATTGTTCAGGCGTATATTTTCATCTACACCAACTACGGCACACTTTTGCGGTAAACTTCCTTCATAGCAGTAATAATATTGCAAAACTGAAGCAATTAATGGGGCACAAAAGTATTATGATGACTATGGTATATCTGCGATGTTTGCCAGTAGATCAAATGAGAGGAGATATAGAAAACATGACTATTGATAAAATGATCTGATCGGGTGTATAGTGTATCTAACCTGTTACATTATAAATTATATACCTTTTGAACATCCTCTTTGAGAAGTTATTTTTTCAGGGAGACGGCCATTGAAAAGCTAATCAATTAAGGAACAAAGATTCTATTTAACCTTTATTTCTCGAGATATTTTTCCATTTAATGTCCCAAATTTGGTAAGGGTCTCCCTCTTAAGGAGACGGTCGCAGGTTCGAGCCCTGCTAGGGGCACCATATAAGGGTATTTTGGAGATTAGGGTATTTATGGGACTGGTTCCTACGGGGAGATGGTCGTGCTAGCAGGTGTTTGATGTTCAAAAAGGTATAGCAGTATTCCCTATGAACATACAACTCAGTGCTCAAAAATTCTATGATTATTCGATATATATTAAAGGATATTCAAAACATACGATAAGAAGATACAAATACGTTATTGACTTTTATTGCAAAATCAGTGGTGTAAGGGTTCTTGAAGAAGTGTCGCAGGAAAATGTACGAGCATTGTTTTTTTACGGGAGAACAAAACGACAGTGGTCCTCAAATACAGCTTTGGTATTTTATAAGTCATTGCTGGTATTTTTCAGGTGGTGTATTGGGGAAGGCTATATTTCTACTAATCCTATCGTAGGAATTGAAAAAATTCGTATTGAGCAGAAATTGCCTCAAAAGCTTACTAAACAAAACGCCCTTCTGTTGCTAGAAATAGTCGAAAACTATCCCTATAAAGATAAATTTCTTCGATATCGCAATCATGCTCTTTTTTCAATGTTCATACATGCCGGGCTAAGAAAAAATGAACTTATCCATTTAAAATATTCGGATGTGGATATGGAAAATATGACAATCTTCATTCGACAAGGGAAAGGATCCAAGGATCGGATTATTCCTATATCTGAGACCTTAGGACAAACTCTCAGACGATATCTTGAAGAACGAAAGAAGTATAACAAAACCTGTCCTGAATTCTTTGCTTCATTAAAAAATAATACCGGATTTACAGAAAATGGATTAAAACATTTAGTTGATCAAATACGAAATACAACTAGAATGAGATTTTCCATTCACGAATTAAGACACACCTTCGCTACTTTGCTCCTTGAAGGTGGATGCGATATATATAGTCTTGCAAAGATGATGGGGCATAGTGATATTAAGACGACTACTATATATCTTTCGGCGAGTGTAGAACATTTAAGGTCTCAAATAACCAAACATTCACTAAATAAAGCAGAGGATCGTTACCAATAAATGAACTACTCCCCCAGTAAAACAGGCGAGGTAACGGGGAGATTTATATACATTTTACAATTTATTAATTCTGTCAAAAAATAATAATTACAAATGATAAATTACCTCATGAAAACACCTATTTTTAATTAATAGGATTAACCTCTTTTAAAACTTATCCCAAAATTTGTGTCAAAACAAATTACCCTCCCTTATTCCACTTCTTCTTTCCTACTACACTCTTTCTTATGGAATTTGGTCGTTTTCCTAACAGGTTAAAAAAATACAGACGAATTGCCGGGTATTCACAAAAGAAAGTGGCGAAGCTACTTGGCTTGAGTGATACAAGTATGTTATCGAGATGGGAGCATGGATGTAGTGCGCCAAAACTTGAGCAGCTATTCAAGCTCTCCCGATTATATGATGCATTTCCGCAGGAATTGTATTGTGAGCTTTGGAATAGTATTTCAGAGTCTCCACTGTTGGCTCATTCTGAGCCGGTTACTACACAAGAAATATTCTATCAATGACCAACTAAAGTTTTTATTTTCTAAAGGACAAAGCTGTTGTCCTTTAGCGTTTATTCATGCTGTATCTAGTAGGTTTTATAAAAAACGAACGATACCGATTTAAAAAAGAACGATACGTTCTTGAACGTATCAATCAAGAGAGGCTTATTATTCAAGTAATGTATGAGTTTATGCATATCATCTATGATCCCCACGAAATTCGGCTTGCCAATGAGATAGCCGAGACGCTCAACGATAGAGATTCAATTGTACTGCACTTGCAGTTTGTACGGAAGTACAAGGAAGAGTACCTCCGTCGTATCCTGACCAAAGTTATGAGTATGGATGAGCGCAAGATCAGGCGAAGCCGGGCGGCGCTCTACACCTTTCTTATCAGCCGTGGTGACCAACATGGTCACTTTGGGCATTAGCACGAACACACGGCTCGTCAGCATAGCAATTATCTCTCAAAACGAGCTTGTAGAGTACTTTACCCATCTACATAAAGCGTACTGGTCACCCGCGAAAGTGAATGAGATTATTACGAGCCTAGAGCCGTGTGTGCGGCAATACTGTATTAAAAAAGTTATTCTGTCAATCCCTTATGCCTACCATCAAACGAAGGAACACTCCCGCCTTACAAAAGAACTTATCCGCTTCTTCAAAAAGAAAAAGATTGCCATTTACACCAAAAGTCCGGAAACCTTCCGCCTCCTTTACAAAGGAGAGAAGAAAGCCTGGAAACAAGAAATGAGAAGAAAAATAGCAGAACGATTTCCGGAATTGCATATCTGTTATAGAAAAGAATTGCGGAATAGAAATAAGTATTATTACAAACTATTTGAAGCGGTTGCGGCGGCTATCTTATAGTAGAAACTAAAAACAGGATTGAATCCTGTTTTTACTTCGTCATACTCATCTTTCAATGACTTCATTGAGTCTATCAAGATACTCATTAGTGAACTACTATTCGTATTATTAAGCTTTGTTAGAGAATCAAATCTACCTCCCTTATCTCTTCTATCCTAATTCCATACACTGAAAGAAATTATTCTTTCACAATTAAAAACGTAGAATTATGGATTCACACAACACTTCATCCACCAGACTGGATGTGTACGAATTGGTTACAAACCGCATTATTGAGCTTTTAGAAGCCGGTACCGTTCCCTGGCAGCAGCCCTGGACTGATGCTGGCGTTCCAATGAACCTCATGAGTAAACGAGCATACCGGGGTATTAATCTTTGGCTATTGCTTTCCCTTAACTATGAACGCAATCTTTTCCTCACCTGGGATCAACTCAAAAAGATTGGTGGTTCGGTGAACAAAGGAGAAACAGGGCATATTGTAGTGTTCTGGAAACCGGTACAAAAGAAAATAGAGGAAACTGAAGAAAAACAAAAATCAGTTCCAATGCTTCGGTATTACAAAGTGTTTAACATTGCCCAATGCCGGGATATTCCTGCACACTTAATTTCTGAATTAACCAACCTGGAAGTTGATCCGATTTTAGAATGTGAAGCTGTCATTAATGGCATGCCTGATAGCCCATTGCTGATATTTAAAGGGAAAAAGGCTTATTACGATGTATCAAAAGATCACATTGTATTGCCACAGCTCAAAACCTTTAAAAGTAACGAAAGCTATTACTCCACCTTTTTCCATGAATTGGTACATAGTACCGGTTCGGAAAAACGTTTGGGTAGATTAACAATTACAGAGATGGCTGAGTTTGGAAGTGAGCCATACAGCATTGAAGAATTGATTGCTGAAATGGGTGCTGCTTTTTTATGCTCATATACTCACATTCTTGAAAAAGAGATACAAAACTCTGCCTCGTATATTCAGGGATGGCTTGAGAAGCTGAGAGCTGATAAACGGTTTATTATTTCAGCATCCGGTCAGGCGCAAAAGGCGGTTGATTTTATTCTTGGCAGAAAGGAGAATGAGGTAAAAGATGAAGTTAATGAATCAGTATATGAACCTATGGTTAGTTAGTATCAAAGCCTGCTTGGAGTAATCTCCGGTAGGCTTTTTTAAAAGTGAAAATGCACTAAGAAGTTTTGATATTTCTATGAAATTATTTCGATTAGATAAATGCTATAAACTAAAAAACCATTTCATTTAGGCGAGGAATTTAAATTTAGAATTATTTAGCTCCAATTCAATTTTTTTTAATTGGCTCGCCGTAAGCCGATTATTAAAATAACTATACACCTCGCAGGATGAAAATAGAGAGCATAAAGAAGGGCAATATCCTTTTTGAAGACTTTGCCTTACAGGTAGAGTATAATTATAATAATTTTTAATACCAGGGTATTTATTCGCCGCCGTGCAAGAATAATATCTAATACCATCAACTGCCAAATTTTGTTGTTTAATCCATTGTAACAATAACTGCGGAATTATATATTCAGCTTTAAAATTTAATTTTTCTCTTTCATCACTCTTTTTGTATTGCATTTTGATATGGCTTGCAAGTATTAATTGATATGCTCCAAAATTGTCTAAAAAGCCTGCTACATCAAATGATGAACTTTTTCCTTTTTTTGGTAACACTCCTTCAAATAAAAATTTGTTTCTAAATAATTTTTTTTGTGATAAATCAATAAAATAAAGTGGGCGAATATTTTTAAAACAAACGACATGAAATGATCCGGATTCATCGTTTGGGAAAGATTCGGAATAAGATGTTTGGAGATTCTCAGAAATATACAATGATGGATAACCAGATATGCTAAATCGATTTGAAGGAACAAATCGGCGATGTTGAAACTTGGGATGAAATAAATCTAAAGGGTTGTGCATATTTGTGGTAAAATCCTCGTATTTACGAACATTTGGTGTGTGGTTTTTTTGTGTCCTAAAAAAAGAGGAATTTTTTGGAATTTGAATCTGCATTAGAGATATAATTTCATTAGCTATTTCATAATCCTTAAGTGCCTTTTCAAATAATTGATAAGCTTTTGATGGATAACCGTTTAAGTAATGTTGCACAACATTAACAATTGAATAATGAAATCCGTTTATACGCTCACAAAATACGTTCTTTATGATCGGTTGAAAATCCGAAGTTTTACAATTTTTTAAATACTTATCAATATGAACAAAGTGTGTTTTTAATTGTGAAATGTAAGAAGTCTTTTCCTCATTTGAGAAATGAAGCGGTATTTTTAAATAAGGAGAAGTATCCAGTAATAAAAGAGGATTTACCATTTTTTTTGCATTTTACTTATCTATTGTTTCCTTTTGTGCCAATGTTAAACAGCTTAAATAAAATAGGCGCCAAAATTGAGCATTAAGAAAAAATGGCTTTTCAATTGCTAAGTTGAGATTAATTAACCATTTTATATGTTCGATAGATAATGTTTCAGGATAAAATTGAGTCCTAGTGGTATGCTCTTGAGAATTCGCTATTGCATTTATATGAATTGCTTTTATTTTAACAGGATTTCCAGTATCCCAACCTTCAATAATTTGTATAGCGACAAACCATGCAAAAAGGGCATTATATTTTTTTTCTATGTCTGGATTATTTGTAATTTGAATAGGTTCAACCATCATAACTGTTATCTCAGAAGCAGAAGCAATTTTATAAGGATGAATCACACGTTCTTCATGTTCCTTATTCCCATATTTTTTAAGAATTGGCCTAATATATTGTTCAGTCAAACGCCAATATAAATCATTTAATAACCAACTAGCATTCGGTATATATTTAAAATCTTTTACTTCATCTTTTTTCAAAACAGCAGAATAAAAATTTTCTAGCCACTTATCCCATTCTTTTAATCGTTTTTTATGAGAAGGTTTTGGGGGTAAGGGAAGATTCATAAGCAAAAGTTAGAGTAAAAAAACCCTCGATACACTGAACGAAGGTTTAATAACAGGAAACTACAAACCAAGCTCATTTTTTGCTTTATTTGTAGAGATAGCGGCCCCTGTATTGTTACCGGCCTGAGCTAAGCTTTTTTGTTTCAAAGAAGAAGATGATCCGTTAATAAATTTCTCCTTTGCTTTCTTAGTAAATTCATTGTAGCGGCCGGAATTTCGGTAATAAGCCCTACCATCATTTGTGGCATAGCTTCTTGTTTTTGTCGGCATACAGTTTAAATTTTGTGATTTAATATCACTTGCTAACCAATATTAAAGTTCAAAATAAAGTAATACAATTAAAATTAACTTTATCCACAAGTGGGGAAATCCTTTATTAAAGGGAAGCAAAAGTAATACCTAAAAATTGAAATACCTAACTTTTAGCATTCTTTTAAAGAACCTCTTTGGCTAAGTATACAAAAATCAAGATATTTTGTAAATAAATAATATTTTTAATGCATTGTGAGTAATAAATTTATCCAATACTAAAATTAAGCTAAATAATTTAGTTTTATTCGTTCCTTTAAGATTTCTAGTAACAAAGAAAAACATAGGTATTTGGATCCGTATTTTTACAGATTTTCAAGTTAGAGGAGATGGCCTAGAACATCATAAAGAAAAGACAAAACTGTATGCTAAAGACTGGAATGTGGCGATTGTTACCAAACACTAAATTCCTAATTTCCCAAAATCCGCTCTCTTAGTCCCCTCTACAATCTCCGGCAGGTTCACCGAAAAATAATTCTTTGTGGTTTCCTCTTTAGTATGCCCCATCATTTTTGAAAGTATTGGCCGCTCAGCGCCATAGCGTACCCATAGCTGAGCATTGGTATGCCGGGCAACTTTATTACTGATGTTTTTTTGGATGTTTGCAATCTTCGCCACTTCCTTTAGGTTTCGGTTGTATGCCTGTTCTTCGATAAAAATAGAAGTGTTGAAGACAGTCTTTTGATTTGATGGGGATTGATACTTTCTAATAATTTCAGAAGCATGGGGAAATTTGAATAACGGAATAATTGTTTGGTTTCCGTTTTTATCTCTTGCGCCGGTTATGAAATAGCCAAATTCCTCATCTTCAATAAGCTGATCTTTGGTGAAGATGATAAGGTCTTTATAGTAATACCCGGTGTAAATCTGAAAAAGGAAAATATCCCTGTCTCTTTCAAGGTATTGTTTGTCTTTGGGAAAAGTAGCAGACCTCAGCTGCTTGATTTCTACAACTTCTAGGTATGTACGCTTTGCTTGATTAATCTTAATTTTTACATCGTCAAACAAAAACTCCATCTGGCTTGTATCAAGGTAATTGTCTTTTCGGGCGCATTTGATAACTCGCTTGAATGCTTCCATATATTTTTTACAACTGCTCCCTTGTAGATTCAGCTCTGTCTGCATGAATTTATTGAAATCCCGAAGTAACAGGCTGTCTATGTCTGAAAAATACATTTGCTTTTTAAACCGTTCAAGATGTATCAGGCAGGTCTTATATTTTTTTATAGTATTCTCTTCCAGCTTTTCAGGTGGGCTGGCAATAAATGCCTTCATGTAGTCATAAAAGGAATTGGTGTTCCCCTTTCGCTTAAGCTGTTGAAAAACGGCATCAAATGTTACCACCTTATTTACGTTATAGGTTCGCTTGATTAAGTCGTTTAAAATTGCTTTTATTTCAATGATCTTGTTATTGATTTCAAATGCAAAAGGATGGTTCTTTACCCACCCATCTTCTTTGCCCGTCCATTGTGCAAGCGATACTTTTTGCGGCACTGGTACTTTGAAATACTTTGAAATGCGGTCAATGGTGATACGCAGGTGTATAGAGTATAGGCCAGAAGCGTTGTTTTCATTACGCCAGTTACAAACTACGGATATGTTCGGCAAATTCATAACTGAAAGGTACGAAAATATTTTTAAAACCGTAAAACAAAATGAAAAACAATTAACGGTAATCTATGGGAATTAAAAATACAGTTTTGTCATAAAACTCAATATTAATAGAACTTTTAGGCGTATCAAGTATTTTTAATACTTTTTAAAATTATATGTTAGTAGCCCCGACAAGAATCGAACTTGTATCTAAAGTTTAGGAAACTTCTATTCTATCCATTGAACTACAGGGCCAACGATTTCAGGAACTCTTTTCCAATTCCTGATTTCAAATATATTTCTCTCTTCCTTGCCTCAATCCTATTTGCTTACGCTTCTTATGGCACATAATAAATATCCT